>Ga0247727_10017272_pt1 | contig 11512 bp, 10 predicted proteins | sample WisWelCaveWW1625_FD_202498 | JGI IMG/M metagenome (GOLD analysis project Ga0247727, IMG submission 202498) | Biofilm microbial communities from Wishing Well Cave, Virginia, United States - WW16-25 | ecosystem: Environmental > Aquatic > Deep subsurface > Groundwater > Cave microbial mat | place... | reverse complement strand
TCACGTTGCTGGTGGTGCTGCCGTTGCTCAATGTCCTGCCGTCTCCGGATTCGTTGCTGCACGTCTCGGATTTTGCGCTCAACCGGTTCGGAAAGTTCCTCTGCTTTGCGATTCTGGCGCTGGGGCTGGATTTGATCTGGGGCTATACCGGCATCCTGAGCCTCGGGCACGGGGTGTTCTTCGGGTTGGGCGCCTACGCGATCGGGATGCACCTGATGCTGAACATCGGCACCGAGAGCGTCTACGGCAGCGCCCTGCCGGATTTCATGGTCTGGAATCAGGTCAAGGAGCTGCCGTTCTTCTGGAAGCCGTTCTACAGTTTCGGGGTCGCGCTGGCCGGGGCGGTCCTGGTGCCGACGCTGTTCGCGCTTGTCTTCGGGTTTCTCGCGTTCCGCAGCCGCATCAAGGGCGTCTATTTCGCGATCATCACGCAGGCCCTGGCGCTGTGCGCCTGGCTCGTCTTCAACCGGAACGAAACCAACCTGGGCGGGACAAACGGACTGACGGATTTCAAGCAGGTGCTGGGATTCCGCCTCAGCGAGCCGGGCACGCAACGGGCGCTGTATATTCTGACGGTTCTGTGCCTCGGCGGGGCCTACCTGCTGTGCCGCTGGATCATCCGCTCCCGCGCGGGCCGGGTGCTCGTCGCCATCCGCGACAGCGAGCAGCGCGTACTGTTCTCCGGGTACTCGCCGTCTAACTACAAGCTCTTCGTCTTCGTCGTCTCCGCCGCGCTGGCCGGCCTGGCCGGCGCGCTCTACGTGCCGCAGGTCGGCATCATCACGCCGGCGCAGATCGGCGTGCTGCCGTCGCTCGAAATGGTGATCTGGGTGGCGGTCGGTGGCCGGGGCACGCTGCTCGGCGCGGCCCTGGGCGCTGTCGGTGTCAACTGGGCGCGGAGCGTGCTGACCAATTACTTTCCTGAACTGTGGCCGTTTTTCCTCGGCGGACTCTTCATCGCCGTCGTGTTGCTGTTCCCGGACGGCCTGGTGGGACTCTTTGCGCGCGTGCGGGAAAAATGGGTGGCAAGCGGGCTGTGGGTTCGTAAGTCGTCGACTCCTTCCGAGTCAGGGGGCTAGCAATAGGTATGAGTTTTGAGTTGGAACTCAGCACTCAGCACTCGTAACTCAGCACTCAAGTTATGGCCGAGCGCGGCTCCATCATCTATCTCGAAGGCGTGACGGTGGACTATGACGGGTTCAAGGCGCTCAATTGCCTGAACTTCATCGTCAACTATAACGAGCTTCGCGTCGTGATCGGGCCGAACGGCGCCGGCAAGACCACTCTGCTGGACGTGATCTCGGGCAAGACGAAGCCCGTCGAGGGACGCGTGATTTTCGGGAAGGACACGGAACTGCTGCCGCTGCGCGAGCACGAGATCACGCAGCTCGGCATCGGCCGGAAATTTCAGGCGCCGTCCATCTACGGCAACCTGACTGTGTGGGAGAACCTCGACTTGTCGCTCAAGCGCCAGAGCAAGGGCGTCATGGCCACGTTATTGGGCCGGTCCACGCCGGAGGAGTTCGAGCGCATCGGCAGGGGGCTGGAGACGATCGGGCTCACGGAGAAGGCGCACGTGCGGGCCGGCTCCCTGTCGCACGGGGAGAAGCAGTGGCTGGAGATCGGCATGGCGATCCTCCAGGATCCTCAATTGCTGCTGGTGGACGAACCGGTGGCCGGCATGACGGACAAGGAAACGGAGCAGACGGGGATGCTGCTCCAGTCGCTGGCGGAACGCCACTCGATCATCGTGATCGAGCACGACATGGAATTCGTGCGGCAGATCGCCCGCACCGTCACCGTGCTGCACGAAGGCATGGTGCTGTGCGAAGGGCCCGTGGACAAGGTGCAGGCCGATCCGCGCGTGCGGGAAATATACCTTGGTCGCCAAAAGGTGGCTCATGCCTAGGCGTGAAGCGTCAAGCGTGAAGCGTATCTCGCGAAACAACGAGCGACGAGATACGAACGACGAGCGACGATAAAGCTATGCTGCGACTCGATAGCATCAACGTCTACTATGGAGAGAGTCATATTCTCCGGAGCGTCTCGTTCGAGGTCGAACAGGGGCAGGTGCTCTACCTCATGGGCCGCAACGGTGTCGGCAAGACGACCACGCTCAAGACGATCATGGGACTGCTCAAGGCCAAAAGCGGGCAGATTCAATTCGGCGGCGACGATATGACGGCTGAATCATCGGATCGGCGGGTGCGCCGCGGGCTGGCCTATGTGCCGCAGGGGCGTGAAATTCTGCCGCATCTCACGGTGCGGGAAAATCTGCGGCTGGGATTGTGGGCACGGTCGGCATCGGAGAACCACCAGCCGGAAGAGGCGGCGTTCGAGGAAGTGTTCGCGCTGTTTCCGAAACTGAAGCAGATTCTGGATCGTCCCGGCGGCGTGCTGAGCGGCGGCGAGCAGCAGCAACTCGCGATCGGGCGCGCGCTGCTCTTCAAGCCGAAGGTCTTGTTGCTGGATGAGCCCACCGAGGGCATCCAGCCGTCGGTCGTCGAGCAGATCGAAGAGGTCATCATCGGGTTCAAGACGCAACGGCGGTTTGCAATTCTGCTGGTCGAGCAGGGCATTCAATTCGCGCGGCGGCTTGCCGACACCTACGTGATTATGGCAAAAGGGGCGGTGGTGGCATCGGGGCGAACGTCGGAACTGAGCGAAGCGCAGGTCAAACAGCATTTGATTGTCTGAAGAAACGGTGTCCGACCTGTCTCCTGTGCTCGCAGTTGGAGACATCCTCGGCCTCGCGGCTGACTTCACCCCGATGAAGGGAGAGGGGGAAATGGGCGGCGCTATCATCACGCAGTGCGCGAATAGCAGCGCGTCATTGAGGGTGCATGAATGCTCGGCGGCGCGCGTTTAATAGGGCCGGGGCCTTGCTTCCCGTCGCACGCCTTGCCGGTCGGATCCTCCTCGCCGCGCTGATCACTGTCTCAACCGTTTGCCCCCTTCGAGCGGATACCACAGAAAAGTCCGGTTCCATTCTGCAGGAGCTTGAGCATGTCGCGCTGCGGGCGAGGGCGGCGGAGAAGGCCGTCGAGAAGCGGTTACTATCGGAATCGTTGCGCCTGCACTTCTACGGGTACCTCGACGCCTCCTACACGCAGAACTTCAACAATCCATCCAACCGGATCAACGAGCTCCGCATCTTCGACGTGAATTCCAACCAGTCACGCTTCAACCTGGCGCAATTCGTGCTCAAGCGAGATGCCCAGGCCGGAAGCGACTGGCTCGATCGGGTGGGCTTCAAGATCAAGTTCAACGCCGGGCGCGACTCTGCGTTCATCGGCGGCAATAACATCGGTCCCTGGACCGATTTCCAGGAATACTATCTCCAATATCTCGCGTCGGTGGGCAGCGGGCTCGATCTGAGGCTGGGGCAGATCAACAGTATCGTGGGTTACGAAGTCGTCGAGAGCCGGCACAACGCCAACTATTCACGGTCCTGGCTGTTCGGGTTGGGGCAACCCTTCACCACGCGGGGTGCTCGCGCCACCTATGAGTTCGACAAGCGCGCGTCGCTCTCGGTCGGGGTGATCGAGTACATCAATTCCGCTCGGGCCAGCACGTCGCATGACCCGCTGGTGGAGACGACGCTCACTCTCTCTCCCTCGGACCGGGTAAAGCTGACGCTCTACGGCCTGGCCGGCCCGAGGTCGGGCGCCTCGGGCACAGGCGGCGGCACAATTCTATTAGCCGGCGGATTTGCCAGTCTCCATCTGAGCGATCAACTCTCGGCGGTGCTCGAGTCCTACTATGCCAACCAGCCAAACAGCAGCACGATCAGCCAGGCGAAGAATGCACGATGGAACGGGGTGGCGGGATACCTGCTCTATGATGTGAACCAGCAGTGGGGCGTCCGCCTGCGCGGAGAGATCTTCGAAGACGCCGGCGGCTTCGTGTCCTGCGGCGGCACAACGGCCTATCAGCCAAGGGCGAACGTCTGTTTCGGCGCCTCGTCCGTTGCCTCGGCGTCCTCGGTCGCGCAGACGCTCTGGGAGTTCACCGGCACGCTCCAGTACAAGCCGGTGCCCTCGCTGACGACACGGCTGGAATACCGGTACGACAAGTCGAACCAGAACGTGTTCCAGGCCGGCGGGCGCGCGACAAGCTACCAGCCCACGCTCTCCTTCGAGGCCATCTACGCCTTTTGACGGCCACCAAACCGCCTGAGGTTATCTTCCGGCGTCATCGCGTCAGCCGGGGCCACCGGCACCAGAGCCGGAAAGCCGGCCTTCGCCAGCAGCATCAGCCAGGTCACGAACACGAACGCGGCGGTCAGCACCGGCATTCCTGACGGTTCCAGAAAAATGCCCAGTGACGCCCAGACCCGTGCCGTCACCAATACGCCGATCACCGTATAGATGAAGCCCGTCATGTTCAGCACATAGAAGAGGCCGCCGAGGGCCATCGCGGTCAGCGCGGCGTTGTACCCGAAGAGGCCGTCGCGGATCGCTTCGTCGTGCGCGCCATAGAAGACGCCGACACAGACGGCGAGGGCGGAGCCCATGAGCGCCATGCCCGCGCCGATGCGCGTGTTGATGGCAATGCCGATCAGAATGAGCACGCCGGTCACCCAGTTGTCCTGGAAGAAAATCTCCGCGATGCCGTTCGTGGTCCCGTAGAACCAGGTTTCCCACGTGTAGCCCGGCCTCGGTCCGGTGAAATCCGACGGCGACGTCGGCTTGAGGGCGGACGAGACGTCAATGGTGGTGAATTGCAGCAGCGCGCCGAGAAAGAACCATGTGGCCAAGACGAAGGGCATGGTCAGTCCCGGCACTTTGTGAGGTCCCAGGATGGCGCCGAAGGCAGGGACAAGGATTGACGTAAAAACCGCGCAGAGTACGATGTAGAGCCAGAGGTGCGCGTTTGGAATGTTGCCGGTGGTGAAATTCGGGCTGGTATACGCAACCAGCGCAATCGCCATCAACGCCCCATTGAACCCGAACAGGCCGTCCTTGATCATGCCCCTGTCCGCCTTGAGGAAAATGGCGGTGAGCGTACTAATAATGGTACCGAAGAGACAGACTGTGCCGTAGATCCAGGAGTTGTAGAAGATCGCGGCCAGGATGACGGCGCCGGAGATGGGATTGTTCTGGAAGACGACCTGCCCGATTCCACGGAGCACCCAGTCAACGAATCCGAGCGTCGGATGGTCCCGAAACCGGTCCTTCAGCACGACATCAGCCACGGTGGGGGCTCCTTTCTGTTCCGGTGGGGGGCTGCTTGACGGAGGTGGAAGCTTAGACTACGATGCTGCTCCCCGCAACTGGATTCTGCGGGAGGTACGCAGGAACAGCACATCCGCTCTACTTCTCTTTTAGATAAAGCCGGAAACCAGGTTCATCCAAGGACGATGAGGAGGTCCCATGCATCTGACGCCGAGAGAACAGGAAAAGCTGCTGATCTACACGGCTGGGCAGCTTGCCACAGACCGCAAGAAGCGCGGCCTCAAGCTCAACCATCCCGAAGCCGTTGCCTACCTGACCGCCGCCATCCTCGAAGGCATCCGCGACGGCCAGTCGGTGGCCCAGCTCATGACCTACGGGACCACGCTGCTGTCGCGCAAAGACGTCATGCCGGGCGTGCCGGAGATGATCCACGAGTTTCAGGTCGAAGGCACGTTTCCGGACGGGACCAAGCTGGTCACCGTACATGATCCAATCAGGTAAACAGTCGGTTTAACTTTGTGGCGGAAGAGATTGTTTCTTTAATGTGTCGCTGACCATTAATTCTCTGAATGGAGAACTGATGCCATGAAAAAGAAACCTGGGAAGGCAAAGGCCGCTTCGACCAAAAAAGGGGGCTCTCTCGCCGCTGTGATCAGAGCCGAACTGTCCAAGCCGGTCGTCCCCGGAGAAATTTTCTTCGGCGCCGGCGACATCGAAGCGAACACCGGTCGCGCGACAAAGGAGATCATGGTCTCCAATACGGGTGACCGGCCCATCCAGGTGGGCTCCCATTGCCATTTCTTCGAGGCCAACCACGCGCTGAAATTCGATCGTGGGCAGGCGTTTGGATTCAGGCTGTCCATCCCCGCGGGTACGGCGGTGCGGTTCGAGCCGGGTGAGGAGAAGCGGGTCACGGTGGTGGCGCTGGCGGGCAAGCGGGTCGCTCACGGGATCAACGGGCTGACTGATGGGTCATTGGACGACGCGCAGGTGAAAGCGAAGGCGCTGGCGCGCGCGGCTGAACGCGGCTTTGTCGGAAAGGAGGGGACCCGGTGAAGATTCCAAGAAAACAATATGCGGATCTCTTCGGTCCCACCGTGGGCGACCGTGTTCGGCTCGCCGATACGGAACTGGTCATCGAAGTTGAAAAGGATTTCACGTCGTACGGCGACGAGGCGGTCTTCGGTGGAGGCAAGGTGATCCGTGACGGCATGGGACAGTCTCCGCGCGCGACCAGCGCCAGCGGCGCGCTCGACACGGTCATCACGAACGCGCTGATCCTGGACTACTGGGGCATCGTCAAGGCGGATATCGGAATCAAGGACGGACGCATCGTCGGCATCGGCAAGTCGGGCAATCCCGATCTCATGCCGAACGTCACGCGGGGGATGGAGATCGGCCCAGGCACCGAGGCGATCTCGGCCGAAGGCTGTATCGTGACGGCGGGCGGCGTGGAGACGCACATCCATTATATCTGTCCGCAACAGTACTGGGAGGCTCTCTCGGCCGGCATCACCACGATGATCGGCGGCGGAACCGGCCCTGCCACAGGCACCAACGCGACGACCTGCACGCCGGGGCCGTGGAACATCGCCCGGATGCTGGAAGCGTCGGACGGAATTCCCATGAACCTGGGCTTCCTCGGGAAAGGTAACTCGTCGCTGCCGGAAGGCTTGAATGAGCAGATTGAGGCAGGTGCCATCGGTTTGAAGCTGCATGAAGACTGGGGCACCACGCCGGCCGCGATTGATACTTGCTTGAGTGTCGCGGAGCGATACGACGTACAGGTGGCGATCCACACGGACACGTTGAACGAAGCCGGATTCGTCGAGGACACGATCAAGGCATTCAAGGGACGGACGATTCACTCTTTCCATACGGAAGGCGCGGGCGGCGGCCACGCGCCGGATATCATCAAGGTCTGCGGCGAGCCGAACGTCCTGCCATCCTCGACCAACCCGACGATGCCGTTCACCGTCAACACCATGGACGAGCATCTGGACATGCTCATCGTGTGCCACCATCTGAATAAACGGGTCCCGGAAGATGTCGCCTTCGCCGAGTCGCGCATCCGGCGCGAAACGATTGCGGCGGAAGACGTGCTGCACGATCTGGGCGCGATCAGCATGATGTCCTCCGATTCGCAGGCGATGGGGCGGCTGGGGGAAGTAATCATCAGGACCTGGCAGACTGCCCATAAGATGAAAGTGCAGCGCGGGCACCTGCCGGCGCTGGGCGGGAAGGATTCAAGCCGGCACGATAATTTTCGGGCCAGGCGCTACGTGGCCAAGTACACGATCAACCCCGCCATCACGCACGGAATCGCGCATGAAGTCGGCTCCGTGGAAGTCGGAAAGATTGCCGACCTGGTGATCTGGAAGCCGGCATTCTTCGGCGTGAAACCCGAAATGGTGCTGAAGAGCGGGTTCATCGCCCAGGCGCAGATGGGGGATCCGAACGCCTCGATCCCGACGCCGGAGCCGATCATCAGCCGGCCGATGTTCGGGTCCTTCGGGCGGGCGATCGGCAGCACGAGCCTCACCTTCGTGTCGCAGGCGGCGCTGGATCGGGAGATCCCGAAGAAGCTCGGCCTGCAGAAGCGCGTCGCGGCGGTGAAGAACTGCCGCACCATCAAGAAGCGCGATCTCAAGCTGAACGATGCGCTGCCCAAGATCGAGGTCGATCCGGAGACCTATATGGTGACGGCGGACGGCGTGCAGTTAAAGTGCGAGCCGGCAGCGGTGCTTCCGATGGCACAGAGGTATTTTCTTTTTTAGGCAAGGGGCTAGGGGCTAGAGGTAAGCTGTGATTGAGAAACAACGCGAAGCCGAGCAAAGGCGGTCCGTCTCTTCCCTCTAGCCGCTAACCCCGAGCCTCCAGCCCAATAGACATGGATACTTTAGCACTCTTACACGGTCTCCGCTTCGTTGACAGCTTTTTTCCGTCCGGCGGATACGCGTTTTCGTCCGGACTGGAGGCGGCGGTACAAGGAGGAGCCGTCAAGGATTCAGCCCAGCTTGCCCGCTATGTGGAAGATCTTTTTGACGGAGGCATGAGCCGGCGCGAGGCGGTCGCGGTCTGCGTGGCGAGCCGGGCCGGCGCGACCGGCAATCAGGCGGCGGCGGTAGCGGTGGATCGCGAGCTGGATGGCATGAAACTGGGCCGCGACGGGCGTCTGGCCAGCCGCCAGATGGGCCGCCAGGTCATGAAAATTTCGGCTGAGCAACTCGAAGGGAAGGCGATCTTGAAAAACTATCTTGCCGCGATGGAGCGCGAGAAGACTCCCGGTCATCTGCCTGTCTGCCTCGGGCTCACGCTGGGCGCCTGCGGCTGGAAGGGAGAGGAGGCCGTCGCAGCTTATCTGTACCAGACGGCGGCGGGGTTCGTGTCGGCGGCGATGCGCTTGCTGCCCATCGGGCAGCGCGAGGGACAGAGCCTCATCGAAGGCTGGCTGCCGCTGATCTATCGCATCAGCCGCGAGGTGACGCCCGTTCCCCTGTCGTCCTGGTCGCCGGTCCAGGACATCTACGGGATGCGGCATGGCCAGTTGCACTGGAGACTGTTTAGAAGCTAGGAGCATATAGCGTATAGCAGGAAGGGAAAGAGGAGCCGGCCAATGGCCATAAGCCATAGGCTCTTCGCATATTCATGCACGATCACAATCATCAGCACCATCATGGCGACGGAAAGCCGACGCAGGCGAGGGCGAAGGGCATTCCGGTCATCGGCGTCGGGGGGCCGGTGGGATCGGGCAAGACCGCGCTGGTGGAGGCGCTGTGCCTGCGATTGCGCGATCGGTATAGCCTCGCCGCCGTCACCAACGACATCTTTACCAAGATCGACGCGGAAATCCTGACCAAGCGCGGGGCGCTGCCGCCGGACCGGATCGTAGGCGTCGAAACCGGCGGATGCCCGCACACGGCGATCCGCGAGGATGCCTCGCACAACCAGGAAGCCATCGACGATCTGATCCGCCGGCATCCGGATATCGAGCTGATTTTTCTCGAGAGCGGCGGAGATAACCTCGCGGCCACCTTCAGTCCGGAGCTGGTCGGCCATGTGCTCTACGTGATCGATGTCGCCGGGGGCGACAAGATTCCAAGAAAAGGCGGCCCCGGCATCACCCGCTCGGACTATCTCGTCATCAACAAGATGGACCTCGCGCCCTATGTCCGCGCCGATCTCTCCGTGATGGACCGGGACAGCAAAAAGATGCGCGGCGACCGGCCCTACGTGTTTACAAATCTATTGACCGGCGAGGGGCTGGATCGCCTGGTCGAGTGGGTGAAACGCGTGGTTGTGGGAAAGGCTAAGGTTTAGGTTAAGAGGCTGATTCATATGCTCGATGTTCGACGTTCGAAGTTAAAAAGCAAGCCTCTGGTTGTGTCGAACCGCGGACCTCGAACCTCGAACGCCTCAGAACTCTCATCCGTCGGGCGGGTCGGCACGCTGCGTCTCGAATACGCCCGGCGGGACGGTAAAACGGTCGTCGCCCGCTCCCATGCCACCACGCCCTGGCATTTCCTTCCCACCATATATCTCGATGAGACGGGCCAGGCGCATACACTATTGGTCAATCCCTCCGCCGGGCTGGTCGGCGGGGACCGTCTGTCCATCCACATGAATCTGGGTGAGGGGGCGAGCGCGCTAGTCTCGACCCCCTCGGCGAATCGCGTCTACCGTTCGCTTGGCGAGGAGTCGGTGCAAACCGTGGAGATCACGGTTGGTCCCGGCGCAGTGCTGGAATGGGTGCCGGAACCGACGATTCCGTTCCGCGGTTCTCGTTTCCGCCAGTCGATCCATGTGCAACTGGCTCCCGGCGCGACGGTGCTGCTGTGGGACGCCATCGCTTCCGGCCGTGTCGCCCGGGGCGAGCGGTGGGCCTTTGCTCGGCTCGACAACGAGATCATGATTTCCACGGCGGACGGGCGATCCGTGATCGAGCGCTACCAGGTGGCTCCGTCGCAGGACGGGGTGGGGCTGGCCGAACCCTGGGACTATGTCGCCTCGTTGTTTGTAATCGGCGATGCCATTGAGGCCGCCACGTGGACTAGATTGCGCGAGCGCCTCGCGGAACGGTTCGAGGGCGCCGGGCCGGTGGTGCTGGGCGGTGTCTCCGAGCCGGCCGCGCCCGGTGTCGTGGTTAAGCTCCTGGCACGATCCGCGCCGGATTTGAGCGAGACGTTCGACTGGTTGTGGGGAACGGTCCGCTCGGTATTATGGAATCTGCCCAAGCCGGCCTTGCGGCGGTACTAAATTGAAATAAGGGGTCGAATTGAAATAAGGGGTCGGGAGTCTTTGTTGATGTCGAAGAGGACTCCCGACCCCTTCCTGACACGGGAAAGTAGCCTGCCCCTTAGGCCGACGTTTCGTGTCCGAACAGCGTCGTGACGGAGGCGCGGGTGACGGCAATTGGGATGAGGTCGCCGGGCCTCGCGCGCGATCCATTCTTCTCCCAGACGACGGTGACGCTATTGTCGGCCTTCCCCATCCACTGTTCGGCCGACCGTTTAGCATCGCCTTCCACCAGCACCGTGACGGTGCGGCCGATCATCTCCTGATTTTTCCGAAGCGCGATGTTTGTTTGCATGTCGACAATCCGGGTGACCCGGTCCGACTTGACCGTCTCCGGCACGTCGTCAGAATGTTTGCGGGCGGCAATCGTGTGCTTGCGCTCGGAATATTTGAACACAAACGCGGCGTGGTAGCCGACCTCCTGGACGGTCCTGTAGGTGTCCAGAAATTCCTCGTCGGTCTCGCCGCAGAATCCGCAGATGATGTCGGTCGTCAGGGCAATGCCGGCGTGGCGGCGCCGGATGTCGTCCACAAGGTCCAGGTATTCCTTCCCGTTGTAGGTGCGACCCATCAGATCCAGGATCCGGTCGTTGCCCGATTGAAGCGGCAGGTGAATGTGCTTGCAGATTTTCGGATGGCCAGCGACGGCGTCAAGCAGGGCGGGTGGAAAGTCCTTGGGATGGGGCGAGGTGAACCGCACCCGCTCGATGCCGGGCACATCCGCGACTGCTGTAATGAGCTTGGCAAAGTCCCAATTACACCCGCCCACCCCAGGCGTTGTCGCACCCACCCGCCACGCGCCTGCCAAGACAGGCGCTTCTCCTCGGGGACGCGCCCCTTCCCGTGTATCGAAACGATAGGAATTCACATTTTGTCCGAGCAGCGTGACCTGCTTGTGGCCCCGTGCGACCAACTGCTCCGTTTCCCGGAGGATGCTCTGTGGGTCGCGCGACCGCTCGCGCCCGCGCGTGTAGGGCACGACGCAGAAGGTGCAGAAGTTGTCGCAGCCGCGCATGACGGCCAGCCAGGCGTTGATCCCG
>Ga0247727_10017271_pt1 | contig 11513 bp, 10 predicted proteins | sample WisWelCaveWW1625_FD_202498 | JGI IMG/M metagenome (GOLD analysis project Ga0247727, IMG submission 202498) | Biofilm microbial communities from Wishing Well Cave, Virginia, United States - WW16-25 | ecosystem: Environmental > Aquatic > Deep subsurface > Groundwater > Cave microbial mat | place... | reverse complement strand
TTCACTCCGCAGCGACTCCTCGCCCTGGTTCGTCAAACCTTGAACGAATAGTCCGGGCGCGGATAAATCTTTCCAGAACCTTTATGGTAGCCGTATGTCTACCATAATCACAAGAATCTCAGTGGAAGAGCAACGGCAGCGGGCGCTGCACGTGGGCGCGGTCAATTTCCTGCAAAAGCCTGTCACCAGGGAGGCGCTGGCGCAGGCGTTCGGGCAAATCCAGACATTTATCGAGGCGCGGGTCAAAGACCTGTTAGTGGTTGAAGACGACGAGACAGAGCGTCGTAGCATCATCGAGCTGATCGGCAACGGCGACGTGCAGGTCACGGCCGTAGCCACCGGCAAGGAGGCGCTGGAGGCCTTGCGCCAGCGAAAGTTCGAATGCCTCGTGCTCGACTTGAGCCTGCCTGACATGTCGGGGTTTGAAGTGCTGAGCGAAATGGAGAAGGACCCCAATATCGCACGGGTGCCCACGGTCGTCTACACCGGCCGGGAGCTGACCGAGGGCGAAGAGATGGCGCTGCGCAAGACGGCGTCGTCGATCATCATGAAAGACGCCAGATCGCCCGAGCGCCTGTTGGCGGAGACAGCGCTGTTCTTGCACCGCGTCGAGTCGCGTCTGCCCGAGAACAAGCGCCGCATGGTGCGCCAGGTGTTTGCCCGCGATCCCACGCTGGAAGGCAAGAAGATGCTTATCGTGGACGACGACTTCCGCAACATCTTCACCCTCACCAGCTACCTGGAAAAACACCGCCTCGACATCGTACACGCCGAGAACGGCCGCCAGGCTCTGGAGCGGCTGCGAGAGAGACCCGACACCGACGTGGTGCTGATGGACATCATGATGCCCGAGATGGACGGCTACGAGACCACCCGCGCCATCCGCCAGATGGAGCGGTTTAAGAACCTCCCGATCATCGCCGTGACGGCGAAGGCCATGAAGGGCGACCGAGAAAAATGCATCGCCGCCGGCTGCTCCGACTACATCCCAAAGCCGGTGGACGTGGAACAGTTGCTGTCGCTGATGCGGGTCTGGCTCTACAGGTGATTTCTGATTTCGGATTTCGGATTTCGGATTTCGGAGGAGTGGGCGATGAATAAGGAGGACATGAAGAAGCGAACGAAGCGATTCGCACTGGAGGTGATTGGATTTGTTGAGTCCTTGCCCCGCGCGCGAACTACCGACACGCTGGGTCGGCAACTCCTGCGATCCGGGACTTCCGTCGGCGCCAACTATCGGGCTGCGTGCCGGGCAAAGTCCACAGCAGACTTCCTCAGCAAGATGGGGACAGTCGAAGAAGAAGCGGACGAATCCTCTTATTGGATGGAGCTGCTGCTGGAAGGAGGGATTTCGACGGGCAGTCAAGTGGAAGCATTGATGAAAGAAGCAAACGAACTGGTGGCAATCACGGTCTCGACAATCAACAGCACGAGGCGAAACAAGCAGTGAGTATCGATTCCGAAATCCGAAATCCGAAATCCGAAATCGAAGAGTTGGAGCTTCGCCTCTTCCTCGAGGCCATCTTCGCTGCCACCGGCTGTGACTTTCGCGACTATGCGCCGGCCTCACTGCGGCGACGGCTGTGGAACGTGGCCCGCGCGGAAGATCTGGGCTCGATCTCGATGCTCCAGGGGCGCGTGCTCCATGACCCGGAGGCGATGCGCCGCCTGCTGCTTGCGCTGTCCGTCAACGTGACTTCGATGTTCCGCGACCCCGCGTTCTTTCAGGTGTTTCGCGCCAGCGTGACGCCGCAACTGCGGACCTACCCGTTGATTCGCCTCTGGTGCGCGGGCTGCTCGACCGGCGAGGAAGTCTACTCGCTCGCCATCCTGCTCAAGGAAGAAGGCCTCTACGACCGCTGCCGCCTCTACGCCACCGACATGAACGAGGCCGTGATCGAGAAGGCGCGTGACGGCATCTTTCCGCTCGCGGACATGAAGGAGTACACCGGGAATTACCAACGGGCCGGCGGCGTGCGCGCCTTCTCCGACTACTACACTGCGGCCTACGAGCGCGCGCAGATGGACCCCGCGCTCAAGCAGCGCATCGTCTTCGCCCAGCACAACCTGGCGACCGACCATTTGTTAAACGAGTTCCAGGTGATTCTGTGTCGCAACGTCATGATCTACTTCAACGACGCGCTCCAGACGCACGTCCACAACCTGCTGTACGACAGCCTGTGCAACTTCGGCTTCCTGGGGCTGGGGCGACGCGAAAACCTGCGCTTCACTCCGCACGAAGCCGACTACGAAGCGGTGCAAGAAACGGAAAAGATGTACAGGCGCAAGTGGTAAGAGGAAACGGCGAACCCGCGAATCGGCGAATCGGCTGTCAACGCATGTCCTCCCAAATCCGAAATCCGAAATCCGAAATCATTGTAGTTGGCGCCTCGCTGGGGGGCGTCGAGGCCCTTAAGCTCATCCTCCCGGCGCTGCCCGCTGAGTTCGCGCTGGCGGTCGTGATCGTTCAGCATCGGAGCACCGACTATCAGGAGCTGCTCGTCCCCGACATCCAGCGACACTGCCTGCTGCCCGTGCGCGAGCCCGATGACAAAGAGCCCATCCTGCCGGGTCACGTGTATGTGGCGCCCGCGGACTACCATCTGCTCGTTGAGATCGGCCATCCAAACTCCGACATTCGCAATCCGAAATCCACACTCGGTCGGTTCGCGCTCACGACGGAGGCACGCGTCAACAACGCGCGACCGTCGGTCGACGTGTTGTTCCAATCAGCAGCGGACGCGTTCAGCCCAGATATTGTGGCAGTCGTGCTGACCGGCGCGAATGCCGATGGCGCGCAGGGAGCCTTGGCAGTTCAGTCGCGCGGCGGAAAGGTCCTCGTGCAGGACCCCGCCACCGCCGAGGCCGGCGCCATGCCCACGGCGGCGCTCAGCGCCATCCGGCCCGACCATGTGCTCACGCCCGAGGGAATCGGCGAGTGGCTGGCAGGCTTGCATCGAATGGAGAATCAGAAATGAACGCACAGTCCGGGATTCACGCCGACGCTGAAGCGCCGCTCGACCTCGGCCCTACAGATTCGTCGAACGAGGTTAGCGTCCTGATTGTGGACGACCAGCCCGCCAATCTGCTGGCGCTGGAGAGTCTGCTCATTGGCATGGGACTTACGGTGGTCAAGGCTTTCTCTGGACGCGAAGCGCTGCGCTGTGTGTTGGAGCGCGACTACGCCGTCATTCTCCTTGACGTGCAAATGCCAGGGATGGATGGGTTCGAGACGGCGACGTTGATTCGCCTGCGCGAGCGCTCGCAGCGCACGCCCATCATCTTTGTGACCGCCTACGTCTCGCGTCAGGAGCAGGTTTTCAGGGGCTATGAGGTGGGGGCAGTGGATTACCTCTACAAGCCTCTCGTCCCTGAAACCCTGAAGTCCAAGGTCGCGGTGTTCGTAGACCTGTTCAAGAAGACGCAGCATTTGCGCCACCTCAACGAGACGCTGGAGCAACGGGTGGCGGAGCGGACGGCAGCCTTGAAGTCGGCCGAAGAGAAATACCGCAGCATCTTCGAGAACGCAGTGATGGGCATCTTCCAGACCACGCCCGAAGGAGAACACCTCACTGCCAACCCGGCGCTGGCGCGAATGTACGGCTATGACTCGCCGGAAAATTTGATAACGAGCGTCCGTGATATCAGCAGGACGCTGTACGTTGATCCGAATCGTCGCGTCGAGTTCAAGCGGGCGCTGAAAGAGAGCGACGCGGTGTTCAACTTCGAGTCGCAGGTCTATCGCGTGGATGGAGGCATCATCTGGACCTCGGTGAATGCGCGCGCGGTCCGCGATGACGGTGGCAAGCTGCTGTACTACGAAGGGACGACCGAGGACATCACCTCGCGCAAGCAAGCAGAGGATGATTTGCGCGAGAGCAACCGCCGTCTGGAAGAGGCGCTCAATGAATTGCAGCGGGCGCAGTCGAAGATCATCGCGCAGGAACGTCTGCGCGCGCTGGGCACGATGGCCAGCGGCATCGCCCATGACTTCAACAACGCGCTGGGCCCGATTGTTGGATTCAGCGAGTTGTTGCTGACGCGGCCGGAGAATCTGGACGACAGGGAGAAAACGCTGCGTTACCTGCAACTGATGAACACCGGCGCGAAAGACGCCGCCAGAACCGTGAGCCGACTGCGCGAGTTCTATCGCAAGCGGGAAGAGGGCGACGCCTTTCTCCCCGTGGACCTGAGCCAGATTGCCGACCAGGCCATTGCATTGACTCAGCCCAAATGGAAGGACCAGGCGCAGGCGAAGGGAGTCGCGGTCGCCATCGCCCCGGAGCTTAACAAGGTCCCGATGGTCTCCGGCGACCCCGCCGAATTGCGCGAGCTGCTGACCAACCTCATCTTCAACGCGGTGGACGCGATGCTGCAGGGCGGGACGGTTACGATCAGGACGCGAACGGAAGAGCGGACGAATGGAAGAGTGGAGGAACGGAAGAATGGAGGAGATGATCCGTCCACTCGTCCACTCGTCCATTCATCCACTCATGTCCTTCTTGAAGTTCAAGACACCGGCACCGGCATGACCGACGAGGTGCGGGCAAAGTGTATGGAGCCGTTCTTCTCGACCAAAGGCGACCACGGCACCGGTCTGGGCCTGGGCATGGTGGCCGGCATCGTCGAGCGGCACGAAGCGCGCATCGACATCCAGAGTGAACTCGGCAAGGGAACGACGTTCATCATCCGCTTTCCGGTCGCCGAGCAGGCGACCTTGCGGGCGGCAGAAATCGACGCGCCCACGACGCGCTCACTGCGTGCGTTGGTGGTGGACGACGAGCCGTTGCTGCGGGAAACGATGCGCCTGTTTCTCGAGGATTGGGGCCACACCGTGGTAACGGCCGCCCACGGCCGCGAGGCCGCGGAGTTGTTCGGCCCGCACGAGTTCGACGTGGTGCTCACCGACCGCGCCATGCCGGAAATGAACGGCGATCAACTGGCCGAGTTCATCGCGCAGCACCGGCCCGGCACGCCGGTGATCATGGTCACCGGCTTCGGCGAGATGATGCAGCACGTGGGCGAATGCCCGCCCGGCGTCACCACGGTCGTCGGCAAACCCGTCACCGCCGCCGCCCTGCGCAAGGTGCTGGCGGAGGTGATGAAGCAACAGCGGTTGAGCGCGGATTAATCCTCGAGCCGTTCCCGGAGGAAGGCCACCAGGCCGTCGGACTTGACCCGCGTTTGCTCCATCGAATCGCGCGCGCGGATGGTGACGCAGCCATCGTACTTCTCGTCGCCGGGGTCGGCACACTGCACGTCCACCGTCACGCAGAAGAGCGTGCCGATTTCGTCCTGCCGACGATACAAGCGCCCGATGCCGGCGGTGTCGTCGTAGACGGTGACGAACCGCTTGCGCAAGTCGGCGGCGATGCGCTTCGCCAGCTCGACAATCTCCGGCCGGTTCTTCAACAGCGGCAACACGGCGACCTTGATGGGGGCGAGGTCGCGGTGCAGCTTGAGCACCGTGCGCTTCTTGTCGCGGACGGGTTCTTCGACATAGGCGTCGAGCAGAAACGCCAGCACGGAACGATCGACTCCCACCGAAGGCTCGATGACGTATGGCTTGACATGTTCGTTGGTTTCTGGATCGAACCACGTGAGATCCTTGCCGGTCGCGGCGGCGTGCTGGGCGAGGTCGAAGTCGGTGCGGTTGGCAATTCCTTCGAGCTCATCGAACTGCCGGTCCTCGTCGGTTCGCTCCGGGAAGAAGCGGTAAAGCAAATCCACCGTGCGCTTGCTGTAATGCGACAGCTTCGCCTGCGGATGTTCGTAGCGCCGCAGGTTCTCGCGTCGCAGGCCGAGGTCGAAGAACCACTGCTCGCGGGCGTTGAGCCAGCGTTCGTGCCACTCCTCGTCGGTGCCGGGACGCACGAAATACTCGATCTCCATCTGCTCGAACTCGCGCGTGCGGAAGATGAAGTTGCCGGGTGTGATCTCGTTGCGAAACGCCTTGCCGATCTGCGCGATGCCGAACGGCAGCTTCTTCCGCGAAGTGGTCAGCACATTGTCGAAGTTGACGAAGATGGCCTGCGCGGTTTCGGGGCGGAAGTAGACGATGTTATCGTCGCTCGCGACCGGTCCGTAGTGGCTGCGGAACATCATGTTGAACTGGCGCGGTTCGGTGAGGTCGTGCTCGCCGCCTTCGGGGCAGGACAGCGACTCCATGGCATCGGCGCGGAACCGTCCCTTGCATTTGCGGCAATCCACCAGCGGGTCGTTGAAGTTCTCGACGTGGCCGGACGCGACCCAGATTTGCGGGTGCATGAGAATGGAGCCGTCGAGGCCGACCATGTCGTCGCGCTCCTGCACGACGGACTTCCACCAGGCGCGCTTGACGTTATTCTTCAGCTCGACGCCGAGCGGACCGTAGTCCCAGGTGCTGGCGAAGCCGCCGTAGATTTCGCTGCTGGGGAAAATGAAGCCGCGCTTCTTCGATAGGTTGGCGATGGTCTCGATGGTGGGCACGAGCAGATTAGTCCTTTCGGGTGATGCGTGATTGCAGCCAAGTGGCGATATCGTCCTTTGGTGTTTGACCGGTGGCGATGTTGAGGGCGAGGTCGAAAACTTCGTCCTCCGTCGCTTCGAGGTTGAAGCCATTCAGTGACAGGAAAATGGTCGCGGCTGCGGCTGCGGTGCGCTTATTCCCGTCCACAAAGGCATGGTTCTCGACCAGTAGGAAGAGCAGAATTGCGGCTTTGTCGGCCAGGTTTGGATACAGCTCAGTGCCAAAGACGCTCTGCTGTGGCGCTGCGATCGCAGAGTCCAGTGCTCCGAAGTCGCGCAGGGCAAGGGAGGCACCTCCATACCTGCGAATGATGCGTTCATGGATCTGCTCAACGTCGTCGGTTGTCAGATACTCAACGTCCATCAGGCATCGGCCAAACGCTTCATCAGTCCGTCCCACCGCTCAAAGTAGGCATCGATTTGCTGATCCATCTCGGCGGCTCGGCTGCCCGGCTCCCGGATGACGACTTCACCGGGAAGAATCAGTACCTCATAGGCAGAGGCCGGACTGGACTCTTCCAGCCATTGGTTGATCAATGCCCCCACCTGCTCCCGACCGACCACTCTTGTCGCCATGATTCCTCACTCCTTCGCCCGTCGGTAGGTTCCCGACTTTCCGCCGGCCTTGGTCAGCAGAACGATCTCTGCGATCTCGATGTCCTTCTGAACCGTCTTGCACATGTCGTAGATGGTCAACGCCGCCGCGCTTACCGCCGCCAGCGCTTCCATCTCGACTCCGGTCTTGCCCACACACCGAACGGTGGCGCGGATTATTACGTCTGCCGTCTGCCTCCTGCCGTCTGCCTCCTGCCGTCTGCCTCCTGCCGCCTGCCTCGTGCCGGCTGCCGTCGGCACTTCGAAATCCACGTCAACGCTGGTGATATTCAGAGGGTGACACAGCGGAATCATGCTCGGCGTTTGCTTGGCCGCCATGATGCCGGCCACCCGCGCGACCTCCAGCACGTTGCCTTTGGGAATGCGGCCGTCGGTGATCATCTGCACCACCTCGGCGCGCAACCGCACGACGCCCTGCGCGCTGGCGACGCGCTGCGTATCGGCCTTGCCGCCGACGTCGACCATCCGGGTTTGCAGTTGCTTCGCAGCCAAACCGAGTTCCATCTGGCAAGCTATCGCCCAACTTGTTTCGAGGTGACGCTTGCGAACTTTGACCGTGCTTCTCATGGCGGTGCTAATCGGCCCCGCGCGCGCTCAGTCTGGCGCAGGCAGCGACGACCCGCGCTTCGCGAAAGGCGCGCACGCCTGGACCCTCGGCGCGGGGTTCGGCGTGCAACATCGCATCTTCAACGGAACCAGCGATCAGCAGTTCGCGCTCGTGCAACCGCGATGGTCGGTGAACCTGACTGGCCGCAGTGGCGAGGGTTGGAAGCAGGGAACGCTGACGCTGGGACTCGAGGCCGCGCTCGGCCGCGCCCTCGGTCCGCGCGGGAACGTGGTGGCGCTGGGGCCGATGCTGCGCTACAGCTTTCCGTCGCGCGGGCGCGTGACGCCGTTTGTGGAAGCGGCGGGCAGCTTTTTCTGGACCAATGCCGAGATGCCCGAAACGCCGCAGCGCTTCACATTCACCGGCGCGGGCGGCGGTGGCCTGTCGTGGCGGCTGGGCGCGCGCGACTCGTTCGAGCTGGCGTATCGCTTTCATCACATTAGCAACGCCGGCTTCACCGAACCCAACATTGGCGTCAATTCGAGCTTCGTGCTGATCGGCTGGTCGCGCGCTTTCTAATCCGGGGTCGCTTGCACCCTACAACGAGCCAACCAACACATAATCAAGCCCCGAGGTGAGGAACCATGCCCCTCTGTCCACATTGCGGAAGAACCAACGGTCTCTCGGCGCGTTACTGCTCGAGTTGCGGAAAACGCCTGTCCCTCGCAGATCCGCTTTCGCGCGACGCCGAGCGCGCGCGACTCGCCTACTTGATCGGTGAAGTAGAGTCCTGGGTCGAGCAGGGCCGGATGTCTGCTGACGAGTCGGCGGGAATTCTCCCTTCGTATCGGGAGCGATTGACCGCGCTGCATCTCCCGGTGCCTGCCCCGCCAGCACCCACCGCTCCCCTCTTCGCGCCTCCCGCGGCCAACGCACCTCTTTTTCCCGTGTCTCCGCCGTCCGCAACTCCCCCTCCCTCCGCGCCCGATGGCCGGGCCACGTTGGAGTCGTTCCTGGAAGAGCGCAACATTTTCTGGTGGCACATTGTCAGCGCGCTGTTGCTCGTCTCCGGCCTCATTGGATTGGCCTGGTGGCAATGGTCGAGCGTGGGGAGGTATGTCGTCGCCGCTTTGTTCCTGGCCGTGACCGGCGGGCTGTACCGGGTGGGAACGGTCACTCACGAGAAGCTGCCGGAAAATGGCCGCGTGCTCATTGTGCTCGCGCTGCTGCTGGTGCCGGTGAACATCGTGTTTATCAACGCCAACAGCCTGCTGGGACTTCGCCTGGAACGCAACGCGTTCGGCCTGCTCACCAGCCTCGCCAGCACCGCCCTGTACGCCGTGATGCTGCGTCGGTGGAAGTACGAGTCGCTCATGTATCTCGCCACCCTCGCCGCGCTGGCCGTGCTGCATTTTGCAATGCGAATCTTGCGGTTGGCACCCGCCGATGAAGCGCTGGCCGCGCTTCCGATTGCGCTCGGACTGCTCTACACCTCCGCGCGGGTTCAGCCGCACGAGCTTCCGCTCAAGCGGCCCTTGCTCAGCGTTGCGCAGGGGTCGGTGGCCCTGTCGCTCCTCGCCTCGGTGGTGTTGGCCCAGCAGTTCTATGCCGACGAGGGCTTGCTACGGGGCGCGCTGTTGATGCTGCTCTCGGCCGCCTTCTGTGGGTGTTACGCCGAGTGCGAGCGCGAGGCGCGCGCCCCCTATGCCGCCGGGATGCTGGCGGCGTCCAGCGCCGTGCTGTTCGTGCTGGGATTGAAAGCTCCGCTGGATACTGGACTCGGGCTGGCGGCACTTGCGCTCGGCGCGACCTTGATTGCGGTTGCGCGGCACTATCAGCAGGAGGGTGAGGAGCAGCAGGCATTAGCAGAGGGCTATTTCCACAGCGGGATCGCGGCGAGCGCGGGCGCAGTGCTGGTGCTTTTCAGCCAGGGAGGCAAGTACTTAGGCGAGGGCGGGCTGCCAAACGAAACCACGGCGCTCGCGCGCTTGGTGGGCACCACAACACTGGCCGCCGGCTTCTATGCTGCGCTTACTCATTGGCTGCGCCAGCCCCGGTATGCCGTGGTCGCCATCGGACTTTTCACCTACGGCTGGTTCGTGGCCGCGCGCCTCGGCACCGTCCTGCTCGAGCGGCCGCCGCTCAACCATGGCATCGTTCTCTTCCCGCTCGCGCTGGGAGGCATTGCGTACGGAATCGCCGGGCGGCACCGGAGCGCAATCATCGGACGCGGCTCGTTGGCATGGGGAACTGGATTGGCGCTTATGTCCCTGTTCGTGCAGGTGCTTGAGCACGGCTATGGCGACTCGGCGTCGCCCCTGCCAGCGTCCGAGTTTGGCCATCTCATCGGCCTGGGTCGCCTGAGCGTCATCGCGGCGCTCGGACTGCATGCGGCCTTGATCGCAGCGCTCGCCCAGGAACTCGCGCGCCAGGCAATGACCTCAGCGGATGATGCGCCGAGCCGGGCGTTCATTGCGACCGCGCGCGAAGCGTCGCCTTGGCTGGCTCTAATTGTCGGCACAGCTCTAAGCGTTGCCGCCGGGTTGAGCGTCACCCGGCTGCATTGGGACCTTGCCGCCGGCTCGCTGGTGATGCTGGGAGTGGCGAGCGCGCTCCTGGCCGCTGCCCTGTTTGCCGAGCTGGGCCGGCAGCCGTGGTGGTCGAGGCCGATGCTGATCATGGCCGGCGTGATTGCACTCGTCTTCGCCTTGCTTCCACAATCCCATGGCCACAGCCGCGATTCACATTCCGCGATCGCCAGCCTCAGCGTAGGCCTGGTGTTGTGCTTTGCCGTCACCGTCTTCCATTGTCTGCGTATCGCGCCGGCGACCTTCGACGAGCGCGTGCCGGCCGGGCGCTGGCTGCGAACTGGCAACGATTCGCTTATCCTGGCCTGGTGGCTGATCGTGAGCGTGGCCGCCGTCGTGGTGGTGGGTGTCGCCTCAACGATGGTGCTCGCTCTTCATCTATCCACTGCCGCGCTCGGTCTGCTCGCATTCCAATTCCGCACCGAGCGCTTTGTGATCCCGGCCTCGGCGGTTACACTCATCGCGGCGTGGTTCTCTTGCGCCACGACAGGATTTGACAACGACACTTCGTCGCTGCTGGCTCCGGTGCTGGCGCTTGGTGGTGGTGGCTACCTCTGGTTTGCCCACCGGCGCGAGCACGCGAACCTGGCCTTGCTGGCGGCGGCGTGTCTTGCCGTTTCGCATGCTCATGCGCTCGAGGCGCTCAGAGTCCAGAACGAACTCTACCCGTTGCTGGCAATGCCGCTTGTGGTGGCCTTCGTTTACTGGACGGAGCGCGTCCCACACCTTGCCCATTCGTTTCGCACAGTCGCGGGGCTGGTGACGATGGCAGCCGTGGGACATGCCGTCATTACTCACGACCGTGCCGTGCTACAAACGACGCTGGTGGTCTTTGGTCTGCTCTACCTGGTTTCCGGGACTCGCAACCATTCGAAGCACGAAGCTGTCATCGGTGGGGCGTTGCTGTCGTCGGGCTGGGCCTATGCGCTGACCGATCGACAGTTGGGTTGGCAGCCGTTCTTGTTTCGCTGTTCGTGGCTCGGCCCGGCCTGGCTCGGCGTCATGGCCGTGAGTTCCCGGATTGAGCGGCTGCAGCCGCTGCGCCAGGCATTCGTCGCGCTGGCTGCCGTTCCCGCGGGAGTGACTGCTGCGCTGGCGATGGTCATCATTAGCCAGGATCGGGCGGACGGCTCATTCGCTGTGTTCACGCTTCTGATCGGTAGCCTCACCTTCGGCTTGCTGGCTGCCGTCCTCCGGCAAGCGGCGTACGGCCATGCCTCGTTCCTGTGTTTGCTCGCTGCCTACTACCTGCCGCT
>Ga0247727_10017270_pt1 | contig 11513 bp, 15 predicted proteins | sample WisWelCaveWW1625_FD_202498 | JGI IMG/M metagenome (GOLD analysis project Ga0247727, IMG submission 202498) | Biofilm microbial communities from Wishing Well Cave, Virginia, United States - WW16-25 | ecosystem: Environmental > Aquatic > Deep subsurface > Groundwater > Cave microbial mat | place... | reverse complement strand
CGTGGAGCGCCATAACCCCGCCTCCATCGCGAGCCACCGCATCGCCCAGGCCGCCGCCCTCCTCCCGACGCTCCCCTGCTGCCCGACCTGCCGGGCGCCCTCAACTTCGTGACACAGTAGTATTAACACAGGAAGGACACTTGGGGTACCACTCGCAACCCTCCGCGAACCGCCTTGCTCGCAGCCTTCCTGCCGCATCACCGTCGCCCGGAAGGCCAGAAGGCTGTAGAATCAAGCGCAGGTGCCAACATGCTCGGTCCATTCGGGAAGCCTCTACTCGGGGGGCTCCGCCTCCTCCTTCCCGTGTTGCTCCTCGTCGCCGTCACCCGCGCGGACTCAGTGCCGCCCGGCGACTACAGCGATGTCGGCCGGGTCGTCCGGACCACCCACGGGAGCATCGAGCTCTTCGGCGGCAACGTCTACAGCCTCCGCCTGACCGAGGAGCTCCAGTCGGTTCTCGCCCCACACCTCGGGGAGGTCGTCCGGGTCGACTACACGAGGGGGAAGTGGGAGAGTGGGATGCTCGACGATCCGTGCGGAGCGCCGATCACCCGGATCCGCGCGGTAAAGACCCTCGCGAAGGACCTGGAGACGCTGCCGGTCCGAATCACGGTCCGAGTGGCGAAACCGCAATTCACCGTGGCCGAGCCCGTCCAGGTCGAAGTCGTCATGGTGAACCGGACGGACCACCCCGTGACGCTCGGGATCGGGCTCGGGGACTGTCATCTGTTCCGGGACTACCACCTTGAATTGACGCTCATCGCGCCGGGGCCGGAGCCCGCGATGCCGGAAGGGCCTTCGAAGCCCGGGGCGGCCCTGGTCGCGGGAGAACCGCCGCCCCCCCCGGCAGTCCCGATGACGGGAGTCGCGCGCGTCCTCGAACTGCCGGCCGGCGGCACCCACCGGGTGACGGTGGTGTCCGACTACATGGCCAGGCCCGGCCGGTACCAGGTGATCTACGCGGTTCCCGGACCGGACGAGTGGAACTACCAGTCCCCGCCGGTAGAAGTCGAGGTCGCCGAGCCGAAAGACGAAGCGGCCGAACTCGCCGCCCTCCGCGTGTGGCTGACCCGCGCCGCCCCCGAACAGCGAGTCCCGATCGCGGAGCGGATGATCGCTCTCGGCGACGACTCGGGCGTGGCGGAGGTGGTTCGACTGATGGACCACCCCCGCTTCTACGGCCCCGCGAGCATCTATCGCTTCCTCTGGAAGTACGGGGGCGAGAAGGTGGAAAAGCGACTCCTAGAGCGTCTCGGTCGCGCCAGGATCCATGACCAGGCGCTCGCCATTGTCGAGGAGATCCAGCTCTCGCCGCGGGCCGTGCCCCTGATCGAGAGCCTCCTCGCCGATCGCCGCGAGACGGGACGGTCCAGCTCCGGCTGGTGCGAACGTCCGCGGATCGCGGACATCGTCGCGGCGTGGCTCGCTGGCTACACGCAAGACGTCCGATTCCCGAAGAACGGCACCGTCGAAGAGCGGGACGCGGCGGTGGCGCGAGTCTTGGCGGTGCTAAAGGAGGACCCGAAGCACTTCTCCGTCCTGCGCTGAGCCGGCCCCCGGCCGGAGTGCACGGAGCGGGACCCTCCACCCCCGGACCGAGTGCAACCCTCCTACGGAACGCCTGATCCACCTGCTCGTCCCTCGTTCTTGAACCTTGCGGTTTGATCACGCCTCATCTCCCCCTCCGTCAGCCGCCTCGCGCCGGGTGGAATGAACCAGTCCTGATGCTTCTCCGAGTACGCCGCGAACTCAGCGGCGGCCGCGTACCGGGCCTTGATGGCTTCTGGCAACCCCGAAGCGCTCAGTCCATCGAGGGTCTTGACGACTGACCCAAGATTCAACTCGCGCCAGATGCGAGGCCAGTCCAAGACGAGACCCGAGTAGAGATCTCGCCCACCATCCTTGAGCGGCGGGTCATAGATATGGATGTGGTCGGGAGGTACGGGGACTCGGAGCGTCTCGGACTTCCACGACGCGCCCAGACAGACTCCCACCCAGTTTGAAATCCCTTCGAGCCGGGCTGCTTCCACAAGAGGGACCCCGAGGTACACCCCTCGCTCCCTGTCCATCACAGCCGTGCCGATCGAGACCGCACCGCGAAGGGGAATGCCAAGCTGAAGGGCTGCGCAGAACACTCGGGAGCAGCGGCCTAGGAACTCACCGACGTGGCCCGGGTGGTACGGGACCCATAAGACGAGGCTGTCGCTGAAATAGGCGGTCTGAATCGGGAGCCACATCAGGCCGGGTGTAGGTTCTCCGCAAACGAGTGCGACTCGTCTGCTCCAGGGCCTACCCTCCGACTGCGGTGCGAGAGCGTTGCGGAGAAGTTCACGATACCGGCGTTCCAGCTCCTCAAGTCCTACGCTCCGGAGCATCGACTCGAAGCCCAGCACATCGAGGAAGGCCACAATGTAGTCTGCAGGCTTCTCGGGATCCGGCACTACGCCTCCGGAAGGTGACCCTATGGGAATGAGACCCAACGCAACTCCCGGGATCGCCGGTGGCACGTATCCATCGGGAGCGCCCCCAAGGTTGCCATCGGAATCGACTGAGGCCACGAGCTCGCAGAACGGTTCTGGTTGTGCCGCCCACTCCGGACCCAGCTCCTGCGCCATCTCCGGCTGGATGAGCGGGTCAATCAGGATCTTGATGGCGAAAACCGCGTCTGTGGAGCACACCAACCACTTGGCGCGAGCGAGCCGAACGTAGTCTCCAACGTTGATCCCCCTCTTGGTGGCCGCCCCCTTGGCCACCTGCTCGGTCACCTGAGAAACGAAGGATGAGTCGTCGTCGGGGGCGAAATCGATCACTTCCATGCCCCCAGCCTATACGAGCCACGTGGGCGCGATCCTCAGGCTTTACGTCTCAGGCCCTGAGTCGATGCACGGCCCTGCTCACTTTCCGGTGGTCACTGTGTTCCTGCTGTGGCAGCCACTCCAGACCTAGCTCGTTCCCGGCGTCTCGCTCCCGTTTCCGGTATGTAGTAGGTAGGGCCCTCGCGGCGCCGTGCCGCGGGGACCTGAACACCAGACGACGAACCGGCCGGGTCGCCCGGAGGCCGTCGTGGGTGCCGCCCTGAGCGGGCCCGCGGCATCTCCGTCCCCGGCGCCCGCCCCGACGGCACCTGCACGACTCCCCGCGCCCCGGCCCCGACCGGAGGCCGCCATGCAGGACCCGTCCGACCCCGCCGCGATGACCCCCGGGGAGCGCGACCAGGAGGTCGCCGCCATCCTCGCCACGGGGTACCTCCGCCAGCGGCGCCTCGGTTCCCCGGGCACCCCGCCGGCCGCCGCTCTCCCGGCCGGCTCACCGGAGATCTCCCTTGAGCAGCCGGGGGACCAGGCCCCTCCATGTGTCCCGGGTGAACGCCCGAAGAGAGAGCGCGCCCGAAAGGAGGTGCGGAAGTGAAGCCCACCATGGCGGCCCGCATCCGGGCGCTCCAGGACATGACGGTCCCGGAGCTGCGGGAGCAGTACCGCGAGGTCTTCGGCGAGGAGACCCGGTCGCGACACAGGTCGTTCCTCTGGAAGCAGATCGCGTGGCGGCTCCAGGCCAACGAGGAGGGGGACCTCTCCGAGCGGGCCCTCCGGCGGGACAGGATGGCGAGAGACCGAGGTTCCCCCTTGACGGGATATACCTCGTAGCGGTATATTCTCGAGGTGGCGATCCAGAGTTTCGCCAGCCCGGCCGTGCGGGAGTTCTTCAGCGATGGCGCCGTCCCCCGGCGGGCCGGGTGGGCCAACGTCTCCAGGGTCGTCAAGAGGAAGCTCGACATGCTCGACTACGCCGACCGACTGAAGGACATGGCTTCGCCGCCGGGGAACCGGCTCGAGGCGCTGCGCGGGGACCTCCGGGGCTTCCACAGCATCCGCGTCAACGACCAGTGGCGCGTCGTCTTCCGCTGGACGGAGTCGGGCCCGTCCGAGGTGGACGTCCGCGACTACCATTGAAAGGTCCATGACCATGATCCCGCGAAACCGCCGACCGACGACCCCGGGGGAGATCCTCCACCACGAGTTCCTCGTCCCCCTGCGCATGACCCAGAAGCGCCTCGCGGACCACCTCGGCTGCGACGTGAAGGTCGTCAACCGCATCGTCAACGGGCGTTCCGCCGTCACGGCGGAGATGGCGCTCAAGCTCGGCGCGGCGTTCGGGATGAGCCCGGACTTCTGGCTGAACGCGCAGAAGGCCTGCGACCTCTACCGGGCGACGCGCGCCTCGGGTCCGCTTCCGGAGCCGCTCCTCCACGCGCGTTGACCGGGTCGGCCCGGGACGCCTCCACCCCGACTCCCCCCTCCGGGCCGGTGGGAGAGTGTCCCGAATCGGGGTCGAGTCCGGGGAATCACAGGCAACCCTCCGCGAACCGCCCGAGTCTCCGCGTGCTGAGGCGTTGCGACCACCGTACTCACGTCATCGAGTCTGGCTGTCATTCGTGAAGCACGGAGGATCGGCCCGGCCGGCCGGTCCTACGCGGAGTCCTCGGGCACGGGTGCCCGACTTCGCGGGCTCTACGCCCCCTCCCGCCCCCGCCCCCGGGAGGACGCGGGTACGGCGCGGAGGGGCGAGTCGCCTCAGCGTCCGTAGACGGAGATGCAGTTGCGGCTGTCGGCGGTGAACGGCTGGCGTTCCCACCCACCCCAGCGCTCCCGCAGCCGCAATCCCGCGATCCGTGCCATGAGGTCGAGTTCGCTCGGCCACGCGTACCGGCAGACGATCGGTGCCACGCGGACGCCCCCGGCCGAGAGCTCGACGTGGCTCTCGTCGAGGAACTGCCCGACGGGATCGTGGCGCCCCACGTCGAGGGTGACGTTCCCGACGGCGATGGCCTCCGCATCCACGTACTGTCCGTCGCGGAGCCGGTGCAGCCACGAAGGGACGAAGCCCTCGACGACGAAGGCACCCCCGTCATCGAGACGGGCGGCGACGTTCTCGAAGCACCGCACCTGGGCGTCCTGGGTGAGCAGGTTGAACAGCGTGTTGAAGACGATGTACACCAGGCGGTAGCGGCCGGGGACGGGGACGTCGGCGAAGTCGCCCGTCGTGACCGCGAGGCGCTCGCCGCCCGGCTTCGCGCGCAGCCTGTCGACCATCGCCCGGGAGGAATCGATGCCGTCGACGGTGATGCCGCGTGCGGCGAGCGGCAGCCCGATGCGCCCGGTGCCGATCGCGAGTTCCAGCGCGGAACCGCCACGCGCGAAACGCTCCAGGAACGCGACCGTCGCGGCCTCGTCTCCCCGGAGAGCGGAGTCGTAGGTCGCCGCGGCCTGCTCGTCGAACGACATGCCCGGCTCGTAGCCCTTCATGGACCGATCACAGTCGCCCGCTCCGGGAGTGGCAAGTGAATTCCCCCCCTCCCGATCCCCGGCATCCTCCCGTCCCCTGCGGGCCCGCGGCACTTCCGTCCTCGGGGTCCCGGCGTGCGTCGTCGGGCCTGTACCCGTGGCACAGGAGCCAGGTCCTGCCCCGGTCGGACACGAGGCCTGGGTCCAGAGCCGGCGGGGCGAGGGGTGGGAGGCGCCATCGGGCACCGCCCCCCCCCTCTACCGCCGAGGGACGGGGCCCTGTATGATCGCCCGGCACCCCAGGGAGGACACCGCCATGGCCCGTACGAAACCTCCGACCCGGAGCGCTCCTGCCAGGTCGGCCCCCGCGCGCCGGGCGGCCGCCCGGGAGGGCGCCCCCCCCATGACGCTGGAGGAGGCGATGGGTGCGCTGGAGAAGGCCGGCTCGGCGCAGACCCGGAAGACCTAGGCGCGGCACGGGGCGCCCGAACCGATGTTCGGCGTGAGCTTCGCCGTGCTCAAGACCCTGGTGAAGCGTATCGGGGTCGATCACGACCTCGCCCGGGCGCTCTGGGAGACCGGCAACTTCGACGCCCGGAACCTCGCGATGAAGGTCGCCGAACCCGCGCGGATGACCTCGGGCGAACTCGACCGCTGGGCGCGCGGGACCCGGATGCGCATGGTCCGCGGCTACGTCGCCATGCTCGCCGCGGAGTCCCCGCTCGCCGCGGCGAAGGCGGCGGAGTGGCTGGCCGCGCCCTCCGGTCCGGAGCGGTGCGCGGCCTGGGGCGTCGTGGGACAGATGGCCGGCCGCGACGCGGAGACCCCCGACCCGTGGTTCGGCGAGCGCCTCGCGGAGATCGAGCGGTCGATCCACGCCGCCCCCGACGCCGAGCGGGACGCGATGAACGCGGCCGTCATCGCCATCGGCGGCCGCAGCGCGGCCCTCCGGAAGTCGGCCCTCGCGGCCGCGAAGCGCATCGGGAAGGTGGTGGTCGATCACGGCGACACCGCCTGCAGGACCCCCGACGCCGGGGAGTACATCGAGAAGACATGGGCCCGCGCGAAGGCGAAGGGCTTCGACTCCCCCTCCGCGCAGGAGCGGGAGAGGGAGTCCCCCCGGATCCGGTGCTGAGGCGGGACCCCGGCCACGACGTCGTGGAGGCCCGCCGCTGCCGCCTCGGGAAGGACCTCCGCACCGGGAGGGGGTTCCCTACTGACGCCGGCATGGACGGCTGAGTCCACGTCGAGCGTTGACGATGATCCTCCCGGGGAACGAGTCCCCGCCGGGCGCGGAGGGCCCCTCCCCGTCAGCCGCCGACGCGGACGGAGAATCCGCCGTGGGTCATGCGCTTGAAGTCGAAGGGCATCGACGCGAAGTCCATCCCGCCGATGCGCGGGTCCTTCATCACCTTCGCGTTGACCCGATCCCGGTGGGCGCGGGAGCGGTACACGATCCAGGAGAAGACCACCGTCTCGCCGCGCCGGATCTTCGCGAGCCGGGGGAAGGGGATCCCGCACTCCACGTCCAGGTCCTCCCCCACGCACTCGCGGTACTCGAGCGCTCCGTGGTCGAGCCAGACCCTCTCCCCCAACCTCGCCAGGCGCAGGTAGGCCTTCAACTTCCTCTTCGGGACGGGAATGACGTAGCCGTCTGCGTAGAGCCCCATGGGCCGCCTCCTCGCGGGGTTTCCGCGGTGAACCGCACCGGCGGGGAGGACCCGGGGCCGCCCCCGGACGCTCCCCGCCCGCCGGGAGTGTAGCGCGGGGGCGGTCCGGGTCGCCGGCCCCGCTTCCCCCTGGACGGCAGCGCGCTCCCCGTCAGATCCGCTTCGCCTTCCACCGGCCCCAGGCGAACACCCCGGCGTAGGCCGCCCCCAGCGCGAGGAAGACCCCGACGAGCGACCACCAGAGCGGAGAGGCGAGATCCCCTCCGCGCACCGGGGCCAGTGCCAGCGCGAGCGGCACCTGTACGCCGACGAGGAAGAACCCCTCCAGCACCAGCGCCGTCTTCACGCTCCCGGCCCCCGAGAGGGCGAGGGAGAGGACGAGCGCAAGCCCCAGCGCCGGGTACCCCCAGGCGAACACCCGGAGGTACCCCGCGGCGAAGGCGACGACCTCCGGCCGGGCCCCGTCCTCCCGCCCGATGAGCCGCACGAGGTCCGGGGCGAAGACGGCGAAGGCCACCCCGGCGATCGCCATCGTGGCGACCCCGTAGAGCGCCGCCCGCCAGGCCGCCCGCGCCGCGCCCGCCGGGTCCCGGGATCCCAGCCCCTGCCCCACCGCCGTCGCCGCGGCGGCCCCCCAGCCGATGGTGGCGAAGGCAGCCAGTTGGTCGAGCCGGGAGGCGATCCCGTAGGCCGCCTGCGCCTCGGTCCCCAGGCGCCCGCAGATCCGCAGCACGAGCAGGATCGGCACCAGCCTGACCATCCACTGCCCTGCGACCGGAAGGCCGAGTCGGAGCAGGGTCCCCACCGCCCCGGCGCGGAGCCCGGGTCCCCGCCACCGGAGCCCGAGGGACGACCGGGACAGCAGGACGAGCCCTGCCGCGGCGAACACGCCCCGCGCGATCACCGTCGCCCAGCAGGCCCCCACCACCCCCCAGGCCGGGAGCCCGAACTTCCCGTAGACGAGCCCCAGCGCGAGGACGAGGTTCAGCGAGTTGGCCCCCAGCAGGAGGAAGGCCGGCGCCCTCGAGGACCCCGCCGCCCGGAGAGACGCCGCCGCCTGCATCAGGATGAACATCGTCACGCTCCCGATGGAGAGCACCTCGAGGCAGGCCGCCCCCTGATCGAGCGCCTGGCCCTCGGCCCCGAAGGCCGCGGCCAGCGGGCGGGCCCCCAGGTACGGCGGGAGGCCCAGGAGGATCCCCAGCAGAAGCGCGAACAGGATGGACTGCCGGGCTGCCGCTCCCGCCTTCGGGATGTCTCCCTCCCCGCAGGCCCGGGAGACGACGGCGACCGAACCGTCCGTCACCCCCTGCATCAGCACCATGGGGACACCGTTCACGAGGCTCGCCACCGTGACGGCCGCGATGGCGGCGGGGCCGAGGCCGCCGACGACCCAGAGGTCCACCAGGTTGAAGAGCGCATGGCCGCCGGTCGCGGCGACCAGCGGGAGGCCGAAGCCGAGGATGCGCTCCGCGGGGAAGGGGGTCCTCCCGGGAGTCGCCACGGGGGCGGGAATCAGTTCGAGGGCGGCGCGGGGGCGGCGCCCGGGGCCGCCGCGCCCCCCAGGATCTCCCGCAGGCGCGTCAGGATCGCCGCCGGGCTGAAGGGCTTCGTCATGAACTCGTTCGCCCCCATGGCGAGCCCCCGCTCCCGGTCGGAGTCCTGCCCCTTGGCGGTCAGGAGGATGACGTAGGTGGAGGCGAAGGCCGCGTCCCCCCGCAGCGCCTCCAGCACCTCGTAGCCGTTCTTCTTCGGCATCATGACGTCGAGGAAGACCAGCACGGGGTTCTCGGCCCGGATCTTCTCCAGCGCCTCCTCCCCGTTGCGGGCCTCCAGCACCGTGTGCCCGTCCTTGCGGAGGACGAAGGTGAGCGCCTTCAGGATGAAGGGCTCGTCGTCGCAGACGAGGATCTTGTGCCCCACGCTCTTCCTTCCTCCCGCGCTACCCGCCGGCCGGGCCCATGGTACCCGCGCGCAGCGCGACCGCCGTGCGATCGTCGGCGGGGGCGGCGCCCGTGAATCTATCCACCTCCGCCAGGACCGCCGCGGGGATCTCCGCCACGGGGAGGCCGGACATCCGGCCCACGAGGTCCGCGAGGCGGTCCTCGCCGTACATCTCGTCCTTCGCGTCCCGCGCCTCCGTGAAGCCGTCCGTGTAGAGGAAGACCAGGTCCCCCGGGTTCAGGTGGACAGACCTCCGCGCGAAGGGGTACTCCCCCGTGACCCCGAACAGGATCCCCTCCGCGTCCAGCGTCTCGGCCCCCCCGGCCCCGACCCGGCGGAGGATCGCCGGGTTGTGGCCGGCGCTGGCGTAGTCGAGCGTCCCGGAAGACGGGTCGAAGTAGGCGAGGAACACCGAGACGAAGAGCTCGCTCCGCGCGAGGTCCCCCTCCAGCAGGCGGTTCGCCCGGGCCAGCACCTCCTCGGGCCCGTCGCTGCGGTCGATCTCGGCCCGGATCGCCGCCCGGGAGACTGCCATCATGAGCGCGGCGCCGACGTTGTGGCCGGACACGTCCGCCACGAGGACCCCGACGCCCCCCCCGGGGAGCCCGAACATGTCGTAGTAGTCCCCGCCCACGTTGCGGGCGGGCAGGCAGATCCCGGCCACCTCCACCCCCGGGATGCGCGGCGGGGCCTGCGGGAGGAGCGACGCCTGGATGCCGCGCGCCAGCACCATCTCCTTCTCGATGCCCGCCAGCCGCGTGTTGTCCAGGAGGACCGCGGCCTGGGAGGCGAGCGCCGAGAGCAGCTTCAGGTCCCCGGCGGTGAAGGGCACGCCCCCCGCCTTGTCCGTCATGTTCAGGACCCCGAGGGGGCGCGTCCCCTTCGCCGAGGCCGCCCCGGCGACTTCCTCCGGGTGGAACACCCGCAGCGGGACCGAGAGGAAGGAGCGGCTCGCGTAGCGCGCGTCCCCGGTCCGGTCCTCCCCGGCGAGCGGCGAGGCGTCGTCCACGAGGATGGCCTGTCCCGACTCCATGACGCGGCCCGTGATGCCCTCGCCCGGGGCCACCCGCACGGCCGTCTGCTCCGGCGACATCCCCCGGCTCCCGGCGATCCGCAGCACCCCGGTGTGGGGATCGGCCAGCAGGATGCTCGCGCGGGCTGCCTTCACGATCTCGCAGGCCCGGTCGAGGATGGTCCCGCAGATCCCCTCCGCGGTGCTCACCGAGTGGAGGCGCGCGGTGATCCCGTAGAAGAGGTTCACCTCCTCGAAGACCGCCAGCAGCGACTGGGAGAGGCTCTCCGTCTCGTACTGGCGGGTGGCGAGCGCCCACACGAGCCCGGCGCCGAAACGGGCCGCCTCCAGGGCCCGGGGACCCCCCGCCGCCACGTGCCCCACGGGGGAGTCGTAGACCTCCACGGAGACGACCTCGAAGCCCCGAGCGCGGGCCGCGGCCTCGTCCGGGGGGACGCTCGGGGGGGCGGCCCCGTTCCCCCCGAAGGAGGCGAGCACCCGGCCCGCGGGGTCGGTCACGAAGATCGGCCCCCCGTGGAGGTCCGCCGCCTGGCGGAGCAGCGCCGCCGCGGCGGGGTCCTCCGCCACGAAGGAGAGATCCACGCGGGGCGCGGCCTCGGTCACGTGCCGCTCCCCGGCGGGGCGCCCGCCCCCCCCTCCGGGCCGCGCGGCACGAGCCGCTTCACGAGGACCAGCACGTGGCGGTCCCCGCGCCTCTCGCTGCGGACCTCGTCCATGGTCTCCCGCATGATGAAGAGCCCGTAGCCCCCCTCCCGGGGGTTGTCCGGGTCCGGGTCCGGGGGCTGGTGCTCGCGGTCGGGGATCCCCGGGCCCCGGTCCTCGATCTCCAGCACCAGGAGGTCCGGGCGCGCCGTGATCCCCACCACCACGGGCACCGAGGGGTCGTTGCGGTGCGCGTGGCGGACCGCGTTGATGCAGGCCTCCTGGAGCGCCATCTGGATCCCGTGGATCTCCTCCTCGGTGATGCGCACCGGGAGGCACTCCTCGAGGAGGCCGCGCACGACCGTGCGCACCGCACCCAGGAAGTCGGCGCGGCTCGGGAGCCGGATCTCGATGCGGTCCCGGGGGAAGCCGTTCCCCCCGGCGCCGGGGCCGCTCCCGGGCGAAGGCGGGTCGTCCGCGGCCACGCGCCCTACCCCGCCGCCTGGAAGGCCTTGAGCGCGTCCTCCATGGTCGCGTGGCAGTCGAAGACCGTGTTGAGGCGGGTGAGGCGGAGAACCGCCTCCACGGACTGGGGGACGGCGGCGAGCTTGAGGTCGCCGTTGGCCGCCCGCACCACCCGGAGCGCCGAGACCAGCGCCCCCAGCCCGAAGGAGTCGATGAACTTCACCTGGCCGAGATCCACGACCAGCCGGGTGCGGCCGTCGGCGATGAGGTTCTTCACGCGGTCCCGGAACTGGAGGGACTCGTCCCCCTCGAGGTTCACGGGGCGCACGAAGGATACGAGCACCGTCGATCCGACCTGCCGCAGCGCGATGTCCAAGGGTCCCCTCCCCGGGCCTTCCCCGGCCTACAGCCTCGCCGGGTCGTTGTACGGGAGCCCGAAGGCCTCCGCCACGCCCCGGCAGGTCACCTTCCCCTGCA
>Ga0247727_10017269_pt1 | contig 11513 bp, 10 predicted proteins | sample WisWelCaveWW1625_FD_202498 | JGI IMG/M metagenome (GOLD analysis project Ga0247727, IMG submission 202498) | Biofilm microbial communities from Wishing Well Cave, Virginia, United States - WW16-25 | ecosystem: Environmental > Aquatic > Deep subsurface > Groundwater > Cave microbial mat | place... | reverse complement strand
TTCACACCGACGCGGTGCAGTCTTTCGGAAAGCTACCTATAGATATAAAAAAGATGCCGGTAACGTTGCTCTCTTTTTCCGGACATAAGATTTACGGGCCAAAGGGCAGCGGCGGTTTGTTTGTTCGTCGTGGCACAACATTGAAACCGATGCTGTTTGGCGGACATCAGGAACGCGATCGGCGAGCCGGCACGGAAAACACTCCATCCATCGTCGGTCTTGGCTATGCGGCGGAGTTGGTCGTCAGTAGGATGCAACAAGATGCGTCGCATCTGCGTGAATTGTCTCAATACTTTTTGGAAAATTTGAAGAACCTCGCGCCGATGGCGACTTTGAATGGCCATCTGAAGGAACGCTTGCCGGGCGTTTTGAACATTTCATTTTTAGCCCGCGATTCGTTGACGCTCGCGACGCGTTTGGATCTGGCCGGCATTGCAGTGAGCAACGGCTCGGCGTGCAGCTCTGGCAGCGTCGAGCCGTCGCGGATTTTGCAAGCGATGGGATTACCGAAGGAACGCAGCACCTCGGCGTTGCGTTTCAGCTTTGGTCGACCGACGACTCGCGAGGAGATCGACCAAGCTCTGGAAGTTCTCAAGAAAATATTTTCTATGTGAGGATAAGTTTGATCGTACCTTTTTCCGACAAGCATAACTTACCGCGCGGCGGCGGTGAGAGCGTCGTGGTGGCAATGAGCGGTGGGGTGGACAGCTCCGTCTGTGCGGCGTTGCTGCACGAGCATGGCTATCGCGTTATCGGCATTACGCTGAACCTGTGGGATTATGAAACCAGCGGCGGCAATGTCAATCGCGAGAGCGGCTGCTGCTCCATTGACACGATGGCAGATGCGCGCGCCGTGTGCCATCGTCTCGGTGCGCCGCATTATGTGCTCGATCTCAAGGATGCCTTTCGCGTCGGCGTTCGCGAGAATTTTCGTGAGGAATATTTTGCGGGTCGAACTCCGAATCCGTGCGTGCGGTGCAATACCTTCATCAAGTGGGGCGCGCTACTGCGGCACGCAATGAACATCGGCGCGGAGAAAATGGCGACCGGCCATTATGCGCGGGTGGAATTTGATGGCGAGCGCAATCGCTGGCTGTTGCTGCGGGCGCGCGATCAGAACAAGGATCAGTCCTACGCGCTGTGGGGATTGCGCCAGGAGGCGCTTTCTAAAACGTATTTCCCTCTGGGCCATTTGACCAAGCCGGAAGTGCGAGAGATCGCGCGATATTTCAATTTGAAGACGGCCGAGAAGCCCGAGAGCCAGGAGATTTGCTTTATTCCCGACAATGATTATCGTCGTTATCTACGCGAGCAGGCGGCAGAGGTGGGAGAAGCCATCGATGCCGGGCCGATTTATCACACCAGCGGCACGCCACTCGGCACACACAGTGGAATTCCTTTTTACACGGTTGGCCAGCGCAAGGGCATCGGCGTGGCCATCGGCAAGCCGATTTTCATCACCCGTATCGATCCTCATACCAACACGATTTTCATGGGTGAGCGTGAAGCACTTGAGCAGCAGGAGGTACGCATCGCGCAGGTGAATTGGATCGATTGCGCGCGCCCGATGGCTAAGCGCGCAGTGGCCTGCAAGATTCGCTACAAGGATTCCGGCGCGGCAGCGGAAATTCTTGAAGCCGATGAGCACACCGCGCGGTTGCGTTTTCATGAGCCGCAGTTCGCCATCACCCCCGGCCAGTCGGCGGTGATGTACGATGGAGACGTGGTTGTTGGCGGGGGAGTTATTGATCGAGCTGGCACGCCTAGTAATGGGGGGTAAGAGTTTTTGACTTTCAAAATAAAATATTCGCCTGCTGCAGAAGAACATTTACGCTTTCTCACGGCAAGGCAACAAGGAACCGTTCTTGATTCTGTCGAGAAAAAATTACGCCACGAACCACAGCGTGAAACAAGAAATCGAAAGCCGATGCGACCCAATCCACTCGCGTCATGGGAATTACGAATCGGCAATCTGCGAGTGTATTATCGTATCCAGCTTGATCCCGAGTCATTAGTAGAAATCTTAGCCGTGGGAATCAAAGACAGAAATCAGATTTGCATCGGCGGAAAGGAGTACGATTTGCATGAAAAAAATTGATCTTAAAGATGCCTCGGCGCCTTTGTCCGAATATGCTTCGCAGCTTACGGACGAGCCGTTAGTGCTCACCAAAAATGGTGAACCGTGGGCAGCGGTCATCTCTTTAAAGGCGAATGATTGGGAAACGGTTTCTTTGGGGGCGAATGCTGATTTCATTAGCCTTCTTAAAGAATCTAGCGAAAGGCTGCGGCGGGAGGGTGGAATTTCCACAACTGAAATGAGAAAGCGTTTAGGACTTAAGAAAAAACGCCGTGAATAAATCGAAGACGATGATATGCCAAAGATCTCCAGATTTTTTGGAATTGTCATAGGTCAAAAATCACAAAGGGAGCATTACGTGATTTTTAAAATCAGAAACGGAAAAGACCTTCTTCCACCGAAGGCCGCCGAAAATTACCGAGAGTCGCCGAATTTTTTATTATTGCTTTTTCTCGGCGAACCTCGGCGGCTTCGGTGACTCTCGGTGGAAGGGTTGTTTTAAAAAACACGTAATGCACTCGTCAAAAATGTTCCACGAGATCTACACCGTATCCGATTTCGAAGTCGTAGCGCCTTACACGTTGCGCATAAAATTCAATGACGACAGCGTGAAGGTCATCAACTTTTTGTCGATGTTGCGCGGTGAGTTATTCGGCCCGCTCCGCGACCTCGACTTCTTTAATCGAGTCCGGCTTGATCCCGAATCAGGTGTGTTGGTCTGGCCAAATGAAGCCGATTTTGATCCAGCCACGTTGCATGATTGGGACAAAGTCGGCGATGCAATGATCGAGATGGCCCGGTCATGGCCAGAGCCGTCCCCTACTCCATTACCCAGCACGCGGGGAGGGGCCGGCGCAAAGAAGAGCAAGCGTTCCAAGAAGATTGCCAGACAACACCGCGAGCAGTGACTTGCAAAATTCCCTACAAGCAACCCGGCCCAGCGGCGGAGTCATTGCTTTTGCCGAGCAGTACGCTGTTGTGGTCGTGCCCCTCGTCGGGCACTTTAGAAATGTGTGCTCTACAATGGCCTGAATTGAGCCTCAGTGAACCATGAATGAAGCGAACTATAAATCCCATCCAACAAGCTTTATGCTCGGAAGGATGGGATTTTTGATTATAAGGAAAGCATGTTACTTCGTACGCGAGAGGTTGTCCTCATTGCCGCTTTCGTAGCGTTGGCAGTGGCGGGAAGTTTAATCGAACAAATCCCGAACGTTGAAATTCTCACCATGACGGTTTTTCTCTCCGGCGTATTGTTGGGGCCGCTCGCCGGTTTGCTCACCGGCGCTTTATCCGCCTTTCTTTTTTCAACGCTCAATCCTCTTGGCCAGGCTTCGCCGCCGCTGCTGGCGGCGCAGATCATTTCATTGGCGATCGGCGGCACGATGGGAGGGCTTTTGCGTTTTGCCGATCCCGCGAGCCGGCGAGGGCGTTTTGTGCTTGGACTGTGCGGCTTGGCGCTGACGCTCGTTTATGATTTATTGACGACCATCAGCTTTACCCTCGTCGTGGATTTGAACTGGAAAGCCTTTCTTGGCGCGCTGGCCTTTGGCGCGCCGTTTTACGCACTGCACCTTCTTTCAAACACGTTGATTTTTGTTTTCATCTTGCCTATACTCATTCCGCGATTGTCAGCTTTGCGAGTGTTTGCCAATCTGCGGCCACTGCCAAGTAAATCAACGTCCTAATGAATCAAGGTCAACTTCTTTTTTTTCTCATGCTCGAAGTAGCGGGATATGCCTCTTCGCTGCTTGTCGATGATCTTCTGGCGCTTACCCGTATCACTGGCGTCGAGCAGACGCTAGCAGATACGACGTCCCGGTCCTTTCCTGATACTTTACAATCGCCTTCCAGTGACAGTACATCATTCATAGAATGGACGGCATCGGCGGAGAAAACCGGCGTGCAGGTTTTTCAAGACGCCATCCAGCTTGCAGAATCGGTGTTGCCGGTTCTTCCATTGTGTAGCGGAGATGCCGGGTTGCCTTCTTTTCTCGGCGCCAGCGGCTTGCCGCCTCGACTGGTCGACGTTCACGTGATTGGCGTGCGCTGGATGCCGGGCGTCTACGGAGTTGTTGATGTGACGGGGGTGCCGGAGATTCTTGGCGAGCGGATTGGCGTGCAGAATATCCAGCACGACTTTCCAGCTTCTCTCGTTCGTCATCCGCTGAGTTTTTTCTTTGCGCCGCAACGCTCAGATGTTCGCGTGCCGCTGTCGTCGATCAGTTTCGTGCGCGGGCCGTTCGGCGGCGACGCGATTCGCGCCTGGGTCGCGAGCCGGCTGTCGTCGCGAATGACGATGCACTTCACGCTGGATGAAACCAACAGCAGCGGACAGTTTCCCGGTTTGCCGTACGATGGCCAGAAAATTAGCGCCCGGCTTACGTACGATCTCTCGGCGCGAGGCGCGCTGCGTTATTATTATTTCAACAGCGAGAATGAAGCTGGCAGGAATCATCCGTTTTATCTCGAGGAGCAATTGGCAGACACCTTGCGACCCGCCAGCGACGCCAGCGGCATCGGCAAGGAGCATCGGATTTTTCATGGCCTCGAATTTTCTACGCCGAGTTATTTCATTCGACCGTTCTATTGGAAATTGCAGACGGAATTTCGCAACAACTCTCTTCGCGTGCGCCATCATACGGAGCAAGTTGGCATTGAGGCGGGGTGGCGGCTGAACAGGAAACGTTGGTCAGCGCATTTCAGCGCCGAGTTTCGCGACGACCAAATTTCCAGCACGACGGTGAACGTGCCGCGTACGCAAACCTATCTGGCGCGAGGCGCGTTCGAACGGTCTTTCACAAATCGTCTGCGGGCGCATTTCGCCACGACTATTCATAACGAGGCGGATTGGCCGACGGCCTTAGATGCGGACTTTGGTGTGGCCGTCGATCTGAAGAAACATCTCCAAGCGAAAGCTTCTTGGCATCGGCGCGTTATCAACCCGGCGCCGGCGGAGTATGCAAGCACGTTGCCGATTTTGCAAAGCAACACAGATTTGCAGCCCGCCACCTTGCAACGCGCCGCCTTCAGTTTGATCTTGGGGAAAACTCCACAAAGAAACGTGCAGATTCAATTTGCCGTGAATCGTCTATCACAGCCTTTTGTGTTGGATACAACGTTCTCGAATGTAGCGTCGCGATTACGCAATGGCGATGCCGAGAACGTTCCGAGCCTCGAGGTCTCCGCCGATTGGCAACTGGCCAAAAAAATATTCATTGGTGGACAATCGTCGTGGATGCTAAACGACGCGACAAACCTCTTCTGGTATCAAAACCTTCGACGCGGTTATGCCCGCGCCTTTGTCGAATTTCATCACGACTTCTTCAGCGGCGATCTGGCTACGCGGTGGCGTTTGGTCTGGCGTCATTACGGTGAAGCGTGGGCGCCGATTTATTCAAATAGCACGCTTCCGACTTTTGTGAAAATCTCCGGCGCTTCGACCTTCGACGCGCAGCTTTTTATCCAGCATGGCCGCGGCACGATCTATTTCTCCTTTGAGAACGTTAGTAATGAAAAAATTGATTGGCGACCCGGCGTTGCTGCACCCGGCTATTTTCTTAAATGGGGCGTTCGGGTGGATTTTCGAAATTGAGTCGTTCAAGTTGGAGTAATTGATTGTCGGATAGAATGGCTGGATTCGTGGATTATTGGATCAATGGATTGACAGAATAGTTGCCCCTCAATCATCGAACAACCCAGCATTTCACCAATTCATTAAGCGAAAATTTATTAATTCCACGATCCCTCGCTACAAAAATTAATAAATCCATGAATCCAGTAATCCAACACTCCAGCAATCCACTATATAATTACTTCCGGAGTGGTTTTGTCGTTGCTTTGATATTGGCCATCTTGGGAACTGCCTGCAATCCCAGTCCGCCGCCGGACATCACCGATCCCGGCCAGCTCATTTATCTCGGCTATGCTGACAAGTATGCGCAGTGCAGCCGCTGTCATGGTCAAGATGGACAAGGCGGCATGTTTGGCCCGGCGCTGCGCGGCGTGATGCAGAAGCGTGGCATCGATAGCGTCCGGCAGGTCATTCGGTTTGGTCGCGGCAGCGGCAATAACCGGATGGAAGGTTTTGAGGGAAAACTCTCGCCGGCGCAAATCGAGCAGGTGATTTCGTTTATTTCGGGCTGGAAAGATTCGCTGAGCGATTCCGCCGGGCGAGTTGCGAAATATGATCCTGATTGAAAATGTGCAAAAAACTTACGGCCACGCCGGTAGCGAAATCGTCGCACTGCGTTCCGTCAACCTGCGTCTCGAGACCGGCGAGTTTGTGGCGCTGTACGGCGCCAGCGGTTCTGGCAAGAGCACTCTGTTAAATCTTCTATGCGGTGTTGATGCGCCCAGCGCCGGGCGCATTCTGATTGACGGCAAAGATTTGGCGACGATGAGCGACCACGACGCCACGTTGTTTCGCCGCCAGACGGTCGGTTTTGTCTTTCAATTTTTCAATCTTCTGCCGACGTTGAATGTGCTGGAAAACGTCATGCTGCCGGGGCAATTGAATGGCCTTGGTCATCGCGAAGCGGAAAAGCGCAGCCGTGCGCTGCTTGCTCAACTGGGCTTGGCGGAGCGCTGGCAGTCCATGCCCGATGCGCTCTCCGGCGGTCAACAGCAGCGCGTCGCGTTGTGCCGCGCCCTGATCAACGATCCTCCGTTGATTTTAGCCGACGAACCGACCGGAAATCTTGATTCCGAGAATGGCCTTTACATCTTGTCTCTCCTGAAAGATCTCTCCCGCACAAAATCAAAAACCATTTTGATGGCGACGCATAGCCACGAGGCGGCGCGTTTTGCCGATCGCATTTTGCACATGCGCGACGGCGAACTTTTCGAAATGCCGCATCCAAAGGCGCCGCCAATGGAATCTCTTTATCTTGCCAAAGAGCGCGGTTGATCCATGTTTCGTCTGTTCAGAATTTTTAATGCCCGGCACCTGCGCCGCAAGCCGCTTGAAACTTTTCTGGTGCTGCTGGGCATCGCGCTGGGTGTGGCGGTGATGGTGGGAATCGATCTGGCCAATCAAAATGCCATCGACTCATTTCGTCACAGCGTGGCGATGGTTTCTGGACGCGCTACGCATGAAGTGATCGGCGGGCCGGCCGGGGTGCCGGATTCGATAGCCGCGTGGTTGATGCGCCAGCCCGGCGTCGAGGCCGCGCCGGTGCTGGAGTACGTCGCGCTTTGTAGAGAAGCCGATAGTCAGGCGGTTCGCCTACTTGCCATTGATCCTTTAGTCGATGCATTTTTTCGAGATCTAACGCCACGCCGAAACTTGGCGGAAAACGCGGCGGAGGCGGACTCGCTTGCGGGAATGAAGAACGAACAGCTTGTTCAGAGGTTGATCAGGTTAATGACGATGCCTGGCCAGGGCTTGATCACGGAAGCTTTGGCCAGGCGCCTCGATATGAGAGAAGGCGAGGCTTTGCACATTCTGGTAAGCGGCGAATGGAAACAGATCGTCATCGCCGGCATTATTCCGTCGCGCAGCGATGATCGACTTGCTGATGAGAGCTTGATCGTCGTCGATGTGGCCACGGGACAGGAGTTGCTCAATCGCAAGGGTTTTGTCGATCGCGTCGAGTTGATAAGCGCGGGCGCCGCTGTCGAAAATCTGGCGTCATCGTTGCCGCCGCCGCTTCGCCTTTCGCGCCCGCAGCGCCGCAGCGAGTACGTCGATTCGATGCTGCGCTCGTTTCGTTTGAATTTGACCGCGCTCAGCCTATTGGCCGTTTTTGTCGGCACGTTTCTCATTTACAACACGATGATGTTTTCCGTGTTGCAGCGGCGCAAAGACATCGGCATTTTACGATCCCTGGGCGTGACGCGCAAACAGATCGTTGCCAATCTTCTTCTCGAATCCACCCTGCTTGGCGTGATCGGTTCCGGTTTCGGTTTGTTGTTGGGATTTTTCCTGGCGCGACATACGACACAGACGATTGGCGCGACGATACGTGATCTTTATGTTTACGTTCACATTGGCAATGTCGCTCTTTATGAGGACATCCTGCGTAAGGGATTTCTGCTGGGCCTCGTGGCCACTTGGCTGGCGGCCTTGGTGCCGGTGGTGGAGGCGGCGGGCATCGCGCCGGTGGTGGCGATGCGCCGCTCCTCGCTCGAGCTGCGCACGAGCCGCTTTGCTCCAGCCTTGAGTGCCGGCGCCGTTGTTTTTCTTGCCGCCGCGCTGATTCTCGCGTTCATTCCCGGCGGCATCTTCTATGGTTTCGCCGCGGCCTTGGCTTTGGCCTTGTCGGCGGTTTTTATTACACCTTCTTTTACGATGGCACTAACCGGATCGCTCTCTACCGCCATGCGGCGGATGGTGGACATCACCGGCCTGCTGGCGACGCGCAGCATTCGCGGCGCGTTGAGCCGCACCTCGGTCGCCATCGCGGCGCTGATGATCTCCTTGTCCATGGTTCTCGGTATGCAGATCATGATTAACAGCTTTCGCGCTTCGATTAACACTTGGGTAAATTCCGTTCTTCAGGCAGACTTCTACGTCTCGCCGATTGGCGGCACAACGGCCAGGTGGCAGGCCGTGTTGCCCGATAAACTTATTCAAAAAATCAACGCGCTCCCCGAGGTTGAAGCCGTCAATACTTATCGCGCTGCGGAATTTGAATATGAGGGACGATTGGTTTATTTGGTCAGCATTCGCGCCGAAGTGTTGATGAATCGCACCGACTTTATTTTTAAGCAAGGCCGTGATCATGAAAACTGGCTGGCGCTGCGGCGCGGCGAAGTGGTCGTCTCAGAAAGTTTTGCGCAGCGTTTTTCTGTGGCTGCCGGTGATCGCGTGGAACTGCTGACCGCAGAAGGACCGCGCGCCTTTCGAGTAGCCGCGGTTTTTGTGGATTACTCGCTCGACCAAGGCCAGATTATGATGGATCATGCGACCTACGCCGAGAATTGGGGGCCGGTGCGCATCAACAGTGCGGGAATTTTTTTGAAAACCGGCGTCGCGCCGCAAATTTTCTTGAGCCGCCTGAACGCCATGAGCCGGGAAGAATTTGCCGTGCAGATAAGCTCAAACCGCCAGCTTCGCCAACAGATTCTCGAAATCTTCGACCAGACGTTCGCCATTACGCGCGTTTTGCAAGTGCTCGCCATGCTGGTCGCTTTTATCGGCATCGTCAGCGCGATTCTTTCGTTGCTCATCGAGCGCACGCGCGAGTTTGGCACGTTGCGCGCCGTCGGCATGAGCCTGGCGCAAATGCGGCGGATGATCGCGCTCGAATCCGGCTTGATGGGCGGCTTGGCCTCGTTGTTGGCCACGCCCACGGGTTTTGCGCTGGCGCTGATCTTGGTGCACGTGATCAACGTGCGCTCGTTCGGATGGTCGATCGCCTTGCAAACCCATCCGTGGGAGTATGCGCAGATGGCCGGCCTGGCGCTGCTGGCCGCGTTGCTGGCGGCGCTTTATCCGATGTGGCGCTTAAAAAGAATTTCCATCGCCGCGGCATTGCGCGAGGAATGATCATTGGAGTGATAGCGATGAATATACCCGCTCATGATAACCAGGAGAAAACCGTAAGCTCTTCGCATTCAAAAGCGCCGGGTTGGATTGAAAAAATTCGAAAGTTCCGGGATCGGATCCCGTTCGTTATCAGGCTCCTGTTCGCCCTGATCTTCTTGGCATTGGGCGTGTTGGGCTTGTTCTTGCCGGTGTTGCAGGGCGGGTTGTTTTTGTTTATCGCTTTTTGGCTGCTTTTCCCCCATCAAAGCGAAAGGCTGATGGAACGAATAAAAACCTGGCTTTCTAAGTGCCGCATATTGCACAGCAGAAAAAATCAGGCGAAAGCAGAGGCAAGAACGGACACTGAAGTAAAGGATGAAACGGACAAGAGTTGCTGATGAAATCATGGTGATGATAAAAATTCTGCTCCTCATATCAATCATTCTTGACTGCTCTCTCCACTCGCTTCAGGCTCAGGAAAACTTTTCATGCGCCGCGGCGCCGTGGCCGTGGCGCTTTCCGCGCGATCATGGACGGCACGACGATTTTCAGACCGAATGGTGGTATTTCACCGGAAATCTTCAGGATGCGAAAGGAAGAGAATTTGGTTTTCAGCTAACCTTTTTTCGCCGCGCCCTGACGCCGGACAAGCCGTCGCGGCAGTCTGAATGGGCGTTTCGCGATCTCTATGCTGCGCACTTCGCCATCAGCGATGTAAAGCGTGAACGATTTTTTTATGATCAACGCGTGGCGCGCAGCGCTTTGGAGATTGCCGGAGCGATGCCCGAGACGCTGGAAGCGCATTTACAAAGTTGGCGCATGACGCAGGAAAATGATACCGTCAAACTGAGCGCCGCTGCGGAGTTTGGCGCCATCGAGCTGGCGTTAGAAAATCACTTGCCCCCGGCTTTGCATGGCGATCGCGGTCTGGCCATGAAGGGCGGTCAAGCCGGGCAAGCCTCGTACTATTATTCCTTGCCGCATCTGCCAACTCGTGGCACGTTAAAGCTGGAGAGTGAGTCATTCGAAATTCGCGGCATAAGCTGGATGGATCACGAATTTGGCAGCAACCAGTTAGCGCCGGGCGACGTGGGCTGGGACTGGTTTGCTTTGCATCTGCCGGACAGCGTCGAGGTGATGATCTATCTTTTGCGCCGCGCCGATGGATCATACGCGCCTTATTCCGCCGGTAGCCTGATGCAGGGCGGCCGGGTCAGCAAGCCTCTCGCGTTTGTCGATTTGAAATGCACGCCGCTACATTGGTGGAATAGCGCGCTTTCCGGCGCGCGCTATCCCATCGAATGGGGTGTGCGCTTTGCTGATTATGATCTCACGGTGCGCGCGGCGTTCGAGCATCAAGAGCTGGATACGCGCCGAACCACCGGCGTGATTTATTGGGAGGGTTGCGTTTCAGTTGCAGGCGAAAAAGCCGGCAAGCCGGTAAACGGCCGGGGTTATCTCGAAATGACGGGTTACGCGCCGAGCGCGGCGCCGAGATTCTGAAAATATCCGAATCGTTTCACTAAAAATTTGGAGGCGCCATGATCTCTGAGGGTGCAAAAGTTCCAGAACTTACATTGATTGATCATGCAGGCAAATCGGCTCAGCTTTCAACATTCAAGGGCAAGAAAGTCGTGCTTTACTTTTACCCCGAAGATGATACGCCCGGCTGCACCAAGGAGGCGTGCGCCTTTCGCGACAACTATACGATCATCCAGAAAACCGGCGCCGAAATTCTCGGCGTCAGCATGGACGATCAAAACGCGCATCAAAAATTTCGCCAAAAATACAATCTGCCTTTCCCGCTCTTGGTGGACGACAAAGCCGATCTGGCCAAAGCCTTTGGCGTGTACGTTCAAAAGAACTTGTTCGGCAGGAAATATTGGGGCATCGAGCGATCAACGTTTATTATCGATGCGGAGGGCTTTGTGAAGAAAATATTTCGCAAGGTGAAAGTCGATGGGC
>Ga0247727_10017268_pt1 | contig 11514 bp, 9 predicted proteins | sample WisWelCaveWW1625_FD_202498 | JGI IMG/M metagenome (GOLD analysis project Ga0247727, IMG submission 202498) | Biofilm microbial communities from Wishing Well Cave, Virginia, United States - WW16-25 | ecosystem: Environmental > Aquatic > Deep subsurface > Groundwater > Cave microbial mat | place... | reverse complement strand
GATTTCCGATTCGCGGTCATCGAGCTTGTGGACCATCTCGCGCAACATCGCGCTGATGGTCTTGTCCTGGAGTTCCTGATAAGGCGAAACGGCGTTCTCGTCGCGGACGATCTCGCCGAAGGTGGTGCCGTCGTCGTCGCCCACGGGTGCGTCGAGCGACGCGGGCCGGATGGCGGCCGAGCGCATCTGCGCCACCCGCGAGGGGGTGATGCCCAGTTCCTCGGCCAGTTCCTCGTCGGTCGGTTCGCGGCCGAACTCCTCCTGCATCCGCATGGCGACGCGGCGCATCCGGGAGATCTTGTCCACCAGGTGCACCGGCAGGCGGATGGTCTTGGCCTGGTTGGCGAGGGCGCGCTTGATGGATTGCTTGATCCACCACGCGGCGTAGGTCGAGAGCTTGCCGCCCTTCTTCGGGTCAAACCGTTCGACGGCTTTCATCAGGCCCATGTTGCCCTCGTTGATCATGTCGAGCAGCGGGAGGCCCAAGCCCTCGTAGTCGTGGGCGATCTTCACGACGAGCCGGAGGTTGGCCTTGATCATGTGCTCGCGCGCGGCCTTGTCGCCCTTCTTGATGCGCGCGGCCAGTTCGATCTCCTGCCGGATGGTGAGCAACGCCACCTGGCCCACCTCGCGCAGGTAAAGCTTGATGGCAGAATCCGGCCCGTAGGCCTCGCGATCGCGGGGCACCACCGGCGGGAGGGGCGCGGGCGGCGGCGCGGGCGGCGCGGCCACGGACACCGGTGCGCTTTCGCCGGGCTTCCGCCGGGAAGCACGGGGCGGCACACGCGGGGAGCGTTTTGGTTTTCGCGCTGGCATTGCGGTTACTGCGATTCACCGGCCGGCATCACGAGCAGGTCCTGCGGCCGGACGTGGACGGTCAGGGTTTCACCTGCGCGCCGGATTTCGAGCGGATTCTGCTCGAACGCCTTGATGTCGCCTCCGCCGCGCAACGTCAACTGATACTGTTCAATTTCACCGAGGTAGCTCACGTGGCGGATCGTGGTGGCGAGCCGGTTGGCCGCGCCGTCGCCAATCCGGACGGCCTCGGGACGGAATCCCAGCCAGACCGCCTGCCCGGACGGCCATGGGTGGTCCTCCTCCGTGTCGAACTCGCCGCTGTCGGTCGCGATGCGCAGCCCACCGTTCGCCGTGGCGAGAACGCGGCCGGGCAGCCAGTTGGTTTCGCCAATGAAGTCGGCCACGAAACGGTTGGCCGGCGCGCGGTACACCTCGCGCGGCCCGGCAACCTGCTCGACCATGCCATCACGCAAGACGGCCATGCGGTCGGCCAGCGAGAGCGCCTCCTTCTGGTCGTGGGTGACGTAGATCGTGGTGATGCGAAGCTGGCTGTGGATGCGCCGAATCTCCTCGCGCATCTCCAGACGCAGCTTGGCGTCGAGGTTGGACAACGGCTCGTCCAGGAGCAGCACGTCCGGCCGGATGACCAGCGCGCGGGCGAGCGCGACGCGCTGCTGCTGGCCGCCGGAAAGCTGGTTGGGCGTGCGCGCGGCGTAAGGCTCCATCTGGACGATGGCCAGCGCCTCGCGCACGCGGTCGCGGCGATCCGGGTCCTTGATCCCGCGCACTTCGAGTCCGTAGGCGACGTTCTGTTCCACGGTCATGTGCGGCCAGAGCGCATAGTTCTGAAACACCATCCCGGTGTTGCGCTGGTGGGCGGGCACACCACGCATCGAACGTTCCCCGAACTGAAGGCCGCCCTCGTCCGGCTGATAAAACCCGGCGATCAGGCGCAGCAAGGTCGTCTTGCCGCAACCCGAAGGGCCCAGGAGAAAGAACAACTCACGGTCGCCAATCTCCAGCGACACGCTCTTGAGCGCGGTCACGCTGCCGAAGCGCTTGGTGAGGTTTTGAATCGAAACGCGCATCACGGAAAATCCGAAACTCGAAACCCGAAATCCGAAACATACTCAAATCCCGAATGCCCAAATTTCCCGGCGGCGCCTCGATCTGTTTCCACGCCGGCGGCCCCCGGCCTCGAAACCGCGCTGGGTTCACGATTGTCCAACGCCAGCGCACGGTACTTCTGCTGCGCCCAGCGCTGCCATTCAATCTTCTTGCGGTTGCGGAAGGCGGCGTCCTTCCACGCCGAGCGGGCGAGCGCGAGCGTTTCGGCCTCGGTCAACGGCACACGGCCCAGTTCCGCCAAGGCCGCCGAGCCACCACCCCTGCGGACGACCGCCCGCCAGGCGGCGGTCAGTTCCTCGTGGGTATCGACGATCAGCGCCCCGAACATCGCGGAGAACACGTCGCGCCGCTCGCGCGAGAGCTGGGCGTTGTAGCGGAAGGATTGCTTCAGCTCGAAGGGCGAGAACTCGACGTTGCTTACGCCGCGGTAGCGCTCATAGAAATCCGGGCGGACGCTCATGCGTTCGATTGAAAACTTGCGCGGGCCATCAGCGTGGCCCTTCGGCAGGAACCACAACCGCTGCCCCTCGTCCGACAGGATAAACTCGATGAACCGGCGCGCCGTCTCCGCGTTCGGCGCGCCGCGGAGGAGGACGATGCCGTCGATGCTCACCGCGGCGAAATCCTCCGGCAGCTTGAAGGATACGTTGCTGCGGCCCGCGGCCGAGACCTGCGTGTAGCCGTAGAAATCGATGGCGAGCGCATAGACCGTTTCGCCCAGCGTCACGTCCTTGGCGGTCGAGGTGGAGACGCGGTCGAACTTGCGCACGTTGCCGCCCATGGCATGGAGGAGTTGCCAGCCGCGCTCCCAGCCGTAGGCCTGGAGAAACGCCTCGAACATGTTGTTCATCGTCCCGCTGTTGCGCGGGTCGCCGGCGCCCACACGACCGAACAGCCGCGGGTCGGCCAGTCCTTCCCAGCGCGAGACGAACGGCAAGCCCAGACGCCGCTGAAGCTGCGTGCTCTGCAGGATGCCGAAGCTGGACAGGACGGCGCCGAACCATCGCCGCTGCGCGTCGTAAATCTCGACACCGCCCGCCGTCTGCGGGATCGCGGCCAGCACGTCGTCCGCGATGTCACACGGCTGGGCGAGGTTTTTGTCCGCCAGCAACAGGCACGGCTCGGGGCCGCCGCCAAAGAAGATGTCGATGCCGATGCCCGCCGGCTTGCGCGCGAACTCGGACTGGACGAAGCGCAGCGCGTCCGAAGTGCCGCCGACCTCGCGCCACTGGACCGCCGCCGCCTCGTGAAACTTCGCCTTGTGCCAGCGCGCAAAGCCGGCGCCGAACTCCTCCCGGATGGATTCCTGGTGCGGCGTGATGATGACGACCTTGCGCACCTCCGCGGCGGGCGCGCGGGCGATGCCCAGCGCGAGCAATAGCGCCACCGCCGTTTCAACGGCCGGCAGGGCGGAGGAGCGTTGCCGCGACATGGCCGCGACGGTAGGGAGGTTCACTCCGGCGGACAATGCCGAAAATCACAATGCCGCGGGCGAATCCCACGGCGTGTGTCCCCGCTGCAGTGGACGGCTCAGGGCAGGCGTTGGAGCGCGGCGATGCGCGCTTCCAGCGGGGGATGCGTGGAGAACAGCGCCATCAGCCCGCCGGACTTGCCGGAAATCTTGAGCGTCTGGAGGGCGGCGCCCCGAGGGTCGGCGAGCTCCGGCTGGCCGTAGAGGCGTTGCAACGCCTGGAGCGCGCCGATCATCTCGGGCTTACCCGCGAGGATGCGGCCGCCCGCGTCCGCACGGAATTCACGGTGACGTGAAAACCAATTGATCACGAGCATCCCGAGGAACATGAGCACGAACTCGAAGATCATCACAAGAACCCAGTGGATCATGTGGCTCCCGCCGCGGTTGTCGTCGCGTGAACGCAGCGCCTGCGAAACCACAAACGCCAGCACCCGGGCGAGGAACATCGCAAAGGCGTTCACGATGCCCTGGATGAGCGTCATCGTCACCATGTCACCGTTGGCGATGTGGGCGACCTCGTGCGCGAGGACGCCGCGCGTCTCGGAGCGGTCCATCCGATGCAGCAGGCCGGTGGATACGGCGACGAGCGAGCGCGACTTGCCCGGCCCGGTGGCGAAGGCGTTGACCTCGGGGGATTCATAGACGCCCACCTCGGGCATCTTGGGCAACTGCGCCCGGCGCGCGAGCGCGTGAACCTCCTCGACCAGTTCGCGCGCGGCGGGGTCGTTGGTGTTCGGATCGATCACCCGTACGCCCATGCTCCGTTTGGCGACCCAGCGCGAGATGGCCAGCGAGATGAAGGCGCCGCCCATGCCCAATACGAGGCAGAAGATGGCAAGAGTCTCGTACTGGCCGGGGCGGAACCGCTGGTCCAGACCCAGGAGCTTGAGGATGATCGTGATGGTCGCGATGACCAGCAGGTTCACGAGGAAGAACAGGAGGACCCGTTTGCTCATCTGGAGGAGTTTCATGTGCGTGTCAGTTTGCGTTGTTCAAATCAATCTCGTTCCGGCATCGACCGGCGGCCCGCCGCGATGCTCAAGGAAGCCCAGCGCCCATCATGCCGTGCGGAAATTAGCGGGTTCCTGAAAGAAATCCAGTCCCCTCCGCTTGCCGTGTGACACGCCGGGCAGGCCGGCTTGTCCACTTTGGCACAGTCCGCCGCTGAATTGGCGACCTTTCAAACCTCCAGGAGCTTTTCGAACTTGGTGAGATTACGCACGCCGTTCTGGGTGATGAGCGCCACATCCTCCAGGCGCACGGCGCCGACGCGGGGGTAATACAGTCCCGGCTCCACCGTGACGACATTGCCCGTCGCCAGCACGTCCTCCGAACTCGCGCCCAGGCGCGGCGCCTCGTGGAGCGCCAGCCCAAGGCCGTGGCCGGTCCCGTGGAAGAAGCCCTCCATGCGGCCGTTGCGGCGGCGGGTCTTGTAGCCGTTCGCCTTGAAAAACTCCTGCACTTTGGCATGTACCTCCGCGGCCTTCGCCCCGTGCGTCAGATGCTTGAAGGCGACCTCCTGCCCGCCCAGAACGGTCTGGTAAAGCCGGCGCACCGACTCGCTGGCGCGGCCTTTCACCACAGTGCGCGTGATGTCGCCGAAGTAACCCGTCTTCTGCGACCGCGGGAAGATGTCGATGATGATCGGCTCGTGCGCGCGCAGCACGCCGCGGCCGCGCTCATGGGGATCGCAGGCCTGGCGTCCGCCGGAAACGATGGTGTGGCTCGCCAGTCCGCCGACCTGGATGATGGCGATGTTGATCACGGCCTGAAGCTTTTCCGAGGTGAGCGGGACGCCGTGATGAACGAGCTTGCGATCACGGCCGATCTTGGCGTGCCGGAGCATCTGGATGGCCTCGGCCAGGCCGACCTCGGCCATCATCAGCGCGGCGCTGATCTTTTTCACCTCGTCGGCGTTCTTGCGCTCGCGATCGGGGAAGAAGGCGCCCTGCTTGACCTTGACCTTGAGCCGGAGGTCGCGCAATTGCCGCGCCAGTCCGTGGGGAAAGTTGGCGGGAACCACGACCTTGCGGATGCGCCGCTCCTTCAGCACCAGCTGAATGATCCGCGCGAAGCCGGCGTTGGTGATCCCCTTGCGCCGCAGCCGCTGCGCGTAGCGCGAGAGCGGCAGCACCCGGCAGTGCCTCGCGTCCCGGCGGGCACGGTCAAACTCCAGATCGCTCACCAGGATCAGCGGCCGGCCGGCGATGTTCAAATAGATGAACGAGTCGGGAACAAACATGCCGACCGCGTACAACATGTTCGCGTCCTGCTCGCTGTCCGCGACAATCAGTTGGGTTTCGTTGGCAGAACTCATTCGAGCCAGCCGGAGCGGGGTTGATTCAACCGCTGCGCCGCGGAACTGACAAGCGAAAGAATCAAATTCCAAACAAGCGGTCGCCCGCATCGCCCAGGCCCGGGACGATGTAACCCTTCCGGTTGAGCCGCCGGTCGATCGCCGCCACGAAGATCGGCACGCGCGGATGGTGCCGGCGCACGCGGGCAAGTCCCTCGGGCGCAGCAACCAGATTGACCATGCGCACACGGTGGCCGCCGCGTTCGCGGATCAGGTCCAGCGCGGCCACGGCGCTGCCGCCGGTGGCGAGCATGGGATCAATCAGCACGATTTCGCACCGATGCAAATCGCGGACAAGGCTGGCGTGATAACGGCGCGCCTCCAGCGTTTCCTCGTCGCGCGAAACCCCGATGAACCCGACGCGCGCCTCCGGGAGCAGTTCAAGCACGGACTGCAACATGCCCAGCCCGGCGCGCAGCACCGGCACGAGCACGATCTCGTCCTTCAGCCGCACGCCTCGCGCCGGTCCAAGCGGCGTCTTCACTCTGGCCGACTTCAAATTCAGCGAGCGAGTCGCCTCATACACCAGCATCACGCCGGCCTGTCCGAGAACGCGCCGGAACTCCGCCAACCCCGTCTCGCCGTCACGCAGCCGCGTCAGCGCGTCCTGCACGAGCGGATGATGGATGACCGTGACGCCCTTCACCTCGGTGGAATGTTAGCGAAGCACCGTCGAGGAAAGAAAATAAAGTTTGCCCGCCTGGAGCTTCGGCAGATCGACGCCCAGCTCCAGCTTGATCTCGGGCGGCTGCGCCTTGCCGAAGAGCCGGAAGAGATTCGCGAAGGAGGCGGGCTGGTGATACTGGATCAGGTTCGCGCTGCGCACGCCGCCCAACTCGAGCGCGCGCTCGTAGGCGACCTCGAGGTTGCCGAGTTCATCCACGAAGCCCAGCTCGTGCGCCTGCTTGCCGGAGAAGACACGGCCGTCGGCGAAGTTCCTCCAGTTGGACACCAGCTCGCGGCCCTCGCCTTTGTTGGCGTCGGTCGCCGCCTGCCGCCCCTCGGCCACCACCGTTTTGAACCGGTCGTAAGTTTCGTCGATCAACCCCTGGATCATCGCCCGCTCCTCGTCGGTCATCTCCGACGGCTCGCGGTCGCCGCTCAGCATGTCCTTGAAACGCCCGCTCTTGAACGTCTCCGGCCGCACGCCCACCTTGTTGAGCAGCCCGCGGAAATTGTAGCTCTGCATGATCACGCCGATGCTGCCGGTGATCGTCAATTCGTTGGCCACGATCCAGCGGCACGGCGCGGCGACGTAGTAACCGCCCGACGCCGCGAGACTGCCCATCGAGGCGACCACCGGCTTCTTCGTCCGCGTCTGGAACCGGCGGATCTCGCGCGCGATCTCGTCCGACGCCAGGACCTCGCCGCCGGGCGAATCGATGCGCAACAGCACCGCCTTCACCGCCTTGTCCTCCGCCGCCAGATGCAACTGGTCGCGGATGAAATCCAGCGCGCTCAACCCGGTCCACGGGTCCACCGAATCCATGATGATCCCCTGGATGTCGATGACGACGAACTTGTTCTTCGACTCGTTGTTCTCCAACACGCTCTCCTCCAGCCAGCGGCCATCCAGGCGGGCCGAATGGTGTGACACGCCGTGAACCAGGCTCGAAATCTTCTCGATGCCGATCAGCGCCAGCACCAGGAACAACACGATTGCCACCACCATCCAGCCGCGCCCTCCGCGCCGGGCGGGCGCCTGCCGCAACGGCGGCACAAGCGGGGGCGGCGTCAGCGGCGGCGGCGGCGGACTCGGACTGGGCGGCACTTCGTTTTCCATGGCGCGCAGGCTAGCGGATGCCGCGGAGCCGGGCAAGCGACATTGACCGGGGGAGGAAGAACTGGAGCCAATGGTCGGGATCGAACCGACGACCTACGGTTTACGAAACCGTTGCTCTGCCACTGAGCTACATTGGCGGTCGCAGCGGAGTAAAGATAGTGGCCGTCCTCCCGGCAGCAACAAAATTTTCCATCCTGTGAACCTCGCCGCCGCTCAACGGGCCGGTTGCAGTTCGAGCGTGCCCGCCTGCGCGCGGACCTTGAGTTTCTTCTCCACCGCACGGCGCAGCCGGACGAGTTTCCGGCCGGAGATGCGGATGAGGAGCATCGACCGCATCAACGAGTGCGCCTGGCTGCTCAGGAAGCGGAAGCGGTCGAGATCGTGCGCGTACTCCCGCGCGTCGTACGTCTGCGCCACCCGGTCAATCGTCTCCAGGTCGAGGCGGAAGTACGGGGGATAAATCAGCCGGATCAGCCACGCGATCGGGATCGCGTGCAAGTACATCGTCCGCCAGAACACCCGCTTCTCGAATTCTTCGGGCGCGCAGTGCGCATACTCGGCGTAAAGATGGCGAAATTCGGTCGGCCACATAGCAGCTCTCAATCGAGCAACAGCAATGCCACCCCATTCGCGGCCGTGAGAGCACCGGTGGACGCCGGGTTTCTGTGTGGAATCGCGACAACTCTGAACGGCCGCGGGACACCGCTCATCGGTCGCGCTGGAGGAGATAGTGCGCCAGGGCCTCAAGCGCCGCCGCACGGCCCCGAAACGGTTTAAGCGCCGCAAACGCCCGGGCCGTCAGCCGCTGCGCGATCCGCCGCGACTCGGCCAGGCCGATGATCGCCGGGTAGGTCGCCTTCTGCGCCCGCGTGTCTTTGCCCGCGGTCTTGCCGAGCGTCCCGGTGGTCTGCGTCACGTCGAGGATGTCGTCGATGACCTGGAACGCCAGGCCGACGCGGTAGCCGAAATCGGTAAGCGCGCGGAGTTGGGCCGGGGTGCAATTGGCGCTCATGCCGCCCAGCCGCACCGAGCAACACAAAAGCGCCGACGTTTTCCGCTCGTGAATGTATCGGAGGTCCGCGACCGACAGTTTCCTCCCCTCGCCTTCCAGGTCCGCCACCTGCCCGGCGATGAGTTGGAGCGAACCCGAGGCCCGTGCGATTTCGAGCACGAGTTCGCGATGCGGATAACGCGCCCAGCCCCGCGCCTGCGCCGCGATCTCGAACGCCTGCGTGAGCAGCGCGTCACCCGCGAGGATCGCGATGCCCTCGCCAAAGACCTTGTGGTTGGTCGGCTTGCCCCGGCGGAAATCGTCGTTGTCCATCGCCGGCAGGTCGTCGTGGATCAGCGAGTAGGTGTGGATGCACTCGACGGCGCACGCCAGCGGCATGGCGTCGGCGTCGCGCCCGCCGCACGCGGCGGCGGCGGCGAGGGTGAGCACCGGGCGCATCCGTTTGCCGCCGGCAAAGAGCGAGTAACGCATCGCCCGGTGGATGGTGGCGGGCCTGGTTTTTTCCGACGGGAGGAAACGGTTGAGCGCCCGGTTCACCGCCCCGGACTTCGCGGTGACGTAGGCGTTCAGGTCGAACTTTGCGGATGCAGGCGCAGCGGACCCCGACATGCCGGGAGGTTTTAGGGAATGGGCCGGGCCGGCGCAAGCGCCGATGTCAGTCGCCGGCCTCGGTGTCGATTCGCAGGCGGTTCTCCGGCCAGCCCAAACGGGCGGCCACCGCGCGCGGATATTCCCAGACGGCGGCGGGTTGGTCTCCGGAAAGGCGCACCGGCCCACGGTCAGCCGCCAGTGCCACCGCTTGCGGCACGTCCAGGAAGCGCAGGACGTTCAGATAGTCCGGTCCCTCGCGGTGCGACGGCGGCAGGTCGCGCAGGTGAAGGCCGGCGATGTCCGGCTCGAACAGCGCGGCGTAAAGGGCATTGCCAGCCATCCGGCCCCGGCCCTCGATCTCCAGCGGCACGCCCCGGAGCGCGGCCAGTCCGTGCAACGCCTGCACGGCGCGGTGGATGTCCCAGGTGCGCATCGTGTCCACGGTCTGGCCCAGGAGCATGAAGCGGCGGTTGATGTGCGGCTTCTGTCGCTCCGTTGGGTTCCACGCGGTCAGGCCGATGCCGCGCGGCGCCAGCCACGCGGTCGCCCGGTTGCCGGACTGGATCTCGCGGCGCCATTGGGTGAACTGCGAGTCGCGATGGCCGCCCTTGGGCGTGGGCGTGGTGAGGAGCGATGCGATCCGGTTTTCCTCAGCCAGTTCCTTCGCGAAACCGACGCTCATCAGGTCCAGCCAGCCGGGCCACGTGCTTTCGTCCAGCAAGCGCAGCGTGACGCCCTGCGGCTTGGGCCGGTTGGCGTCGGCCACATAGAGGCGCAGGTGCACGTATTCCTGGCTGGTGAAGTCGTACGCGGCGAACCGCACGCCGTCGCGGACGACCACCCAGGCCTCATTCAACTCGATGGGCGCCGGTTCCTCCGGCCAGCCGCGGAAGCATTTCTCGCGGAGCAACCGCAGCCAGTCGTCGCGCTGTTTCGCCCACGCCTCCCTGTCAGCGGGCACAGTGGCCTTCGGCGCAAGTGGCACGAACGTCTCGTGAATCTTCGTCGTGCGCTCGTCCGCCGGCAGTTCGTTGAACACCTTCAGGTCGGCGGGCATGAAGAGCTTTTCCGCCGCGACCTCGATGAGCGGTTCCTCGCCCTTGAGATGCCGGTTGAACCAGCGGAAGACCGGCACCTGCAAGTCCTGCGTGTCCTTGTGCGGCCCTTCGGTGATGAGCAGGCCGAGTTTGTTGGCCGCGTTGTGGAGGCGGTAGATGTTCCGCACTTTGTTGTGCAGGCGCACCACGCCTTCGAGGGGAAAGATTCCATCCTTGTCGGTGTTGCAGATGAGCAACGGGCGGGGCGCCACCAGCGCGGCCACCTGCGCGTAGTCCCAGCGATAGGTGTTCACGGTGAACATGCAGTCGCAATGCCCCTGCACCGTACCGTCGATGACGTGGTTGTGCAGGTCGGTGATGCCGGCCACCGGACACGCAGCCTTGATGCGCTCGTCCAACGCCGCGACCCACCAACTGTAGGCGCCGCCGCCGCTGCGGCCGGTCACGCCCAGGCGCAAACCGTCCACCTCGGGGCGCGACTGGAGATAGTCGAGCGCGCGGATGCTGTTCCACGCCTCGACGCCCGCGGGGGTGTAACCGCGCGCGTTCCACCACCACATGCCCTCACGGTAGGTGCCGTGGTGGATGCCGGGAAGCTCGCCGAGCTGAATCGTGTCGATCGTGAGGCAGACGTAGCCGTGCTGGGCGAACCACGCGCCGTGGTGCTGGTAACCGGTCTTGTTGCCGAGGCTCACGCCGTTGGTCTTCATCACCGAATGGCCGCAGACGTAAAGGATCGCCGGCGCGGGCCGCTCCAGTTTCTTGGGCACGTACAGGTTGGCCGTCACGTAAAGCTGCGGCATCGATTGGAAGTGAAGTTTCTCCACCGTGAACTGCTCGTGCTCGATCCGCCCGGTGACGACCGGTTTCAAATCCGTCTTCGGCGGCAACGGCGCCAGCCCGAGCATCTCGAAGAGTTGCTGGCGATAGGTGTCCTTGCGCGCGTTCCAATCCGTGAGGGACTGGACTTCCTGGAGGCAGGCGTTCTGCAGACGCAAGGTTTCGGCGCGGAAGTATTCGGCGAGCTGCCGGTCGCCAGGCGTGGGCGGGTTGGTGGCCGCGGCACCGAACACCGGCAGCGGCGCGAGCAATGGGCTGATAGCCGCCATCAGCCGGAGGAGAACCGAGGGGGAGCGCATGTCCGAAGCATGAAACCTTGCGCGCGATCCGGCAAGGGATTCATGGTGGCGCCCGGCGCGCGGGGCGCATCTTTTCACCGTGGGTAATCTTGAGTTCGGAAACCCACCCCCGACCCCCACTGCCGTTGAAATAAGGAATGCATGTTTAGAACACGATTTTTCTCAGCCGGCGCTG
>Ga0247727_10017267_pt1 | contig 11515 bp, 11 predicted proteins | sample WisWelCaveWW1625_FD_202498 | JGI IMG/M metagenome (GOLD analysis project Ga0247727, IMG submission 202498) | Biofilm microbial communities from Wishing Well Cave, Virginia, United States - WW16-25 | ecosystem: Environmental > Aquatic > Deep subsurface > Groundwater > Cave microbial mat | place... | reverse complement strand
CGACCGAAAAAGGAAAGGCCCGGATGCACATCGTGCATCCGGGCCTTTCGAGTTCAGCCTTGCGGCCGGGTCTGTCCGCTCAGGACTCGCGGGTCACGGGGCAGTCGGGTTGAAGACCGAGAGGCCCCAGCCCATGCGTTCGTGTCCGTACTGGTTCCAGTAGGAGGTCTTTCCGCCAACGTAGGCGCTGTCGGGCAGGTCCGGAGCAGACGAACCGCTCGCGGTGCCACCCGGGATGATTCCCGTCGACACGCTGCCGCCCGCGTAGGTCGGGTGGGTGTCGTCCGACTGGATGTAGTCGACGCTGGTGGTCGAGCTGGTGTACTTCACGTTCGCGTCGCGGATCGTCGACTTCAGCGTCGAGGTGATGCGCGTGACGTAGGCGGCTTCCGTCTCGCCCTGGACGTACTTGAGGCCGTCCGAGTCGATCTTGCCGTCGGCGTTGCTGTCGTAGTCCGCGCCCATGAACTGCGCGAAGCTGTCCACGCACTTGAAGCCGTAGGTATTCGCGTAGTTGCAGGCCCTCCAGTTCATCTTGGCGATGTACGGGAGGAAGGTGTTGCGCATGTTCACCTTGGCGCCGCTGGTGGCGTCGGTGCAGCTGCTCAGTACGTTGTCGGCGTTGTAGCCGGGGTAGAACAGGTTCGCGATCGCCTTGACCTTCGTGCCCGAGTACGCGTTCGTGTTGATGTAGGACATCGCCGCGCTCTGGTAGGTGCTGCAGTTGCTCAACGCGGTGTTCATGCCGCTGTAGCTGCAGGTGCCGGTCTGGCTCTTGAACGCGCTGCGTGCCTGCAGGCCGTCGTTGCCGCACATCTCGAAGGTCACGACGCGGGTGTTGGTCGACTGCATGTACGACCGCTCGCTGACGATCTTCTCGTTGTAGACCGCCGACGCCACGGCGCCGGACTTGCAGCGGCGCCGGATTTCCATGTCGGCCTTCCACTTGTTCTGCAGGTAGTCGGCATCGACGGTTGGTGCCGCGAACAGCGCGATACTGAACAGTGACGTGTTGTAGCCGGCGTAGATCGAGTCGCCGTAGGCCGCGACGCGGTATTTTGCCGTGGTCCCGGCCCTGTCGATGGTCCACGACAGGTTCTGAGTGAGCGTGCTCGCGTAGGCCTGGCTGCCGAGCACCAACGTTGCGATGGCGGCCAGCAGGATGCTTTGCCGCATATTCCCCTTGTTCATTCGTACCCTCCGGTATCTGTTTTGTAAGCGTGCGTCGCGGCCCCTCATCGGGTGGTCTCCGCGGGCAGGGATTGTGTACCACCATTTTCCCGGTCACACCAGAGTTTAGGCTCCACAAAAACGCGGTAAGTAGTGGTTACCGCAAGTTTTTTTCGTGATTACCATACGCGCTTGCGTACCGTAAGAAGACCTGACGCAATGCTCAGCAGGGTGGTCATTTGCGTACTTTCGCGTGGACCGGAATGGTCGTTCCTCGCCGCGACGCTCGCTTGCGAAAGTGCTCGTGCGCGCACGAAGCGAAAGTGGGCTGGTCACAGCGGACAGTTCAGCTCGCCACCGGCTCCAACCGCCTTGCGAAGGATCAGCAGGGCGTCGGAAGCCTTCACCGAACCGTTGCTGTCGACGTCACAGCGCACGAGCGGGCAGAACGATGGCAGGCCGACCGCCCGCCGCAGGGCTAGCAGCGCGTCGCCGGCCTCGACGGTACCGTCGTTGTCGGCATCTCCGCAGGGCGTCGCCGCGATCGTCGTCGTCGCGCTCATCGTCGTGGTCGTGGTCGTCTGCGACGGGCACCTGACGTCCGAGGCCGTCACTGCCGGCAACTGGGCAAGCGGCGCGCCGGAGGAGTCGGCCGCGGCCAGCACGTTCACCGCGAAGGCGGAAGCGTCGGCCAGGAAGGCGGTCGGAACGAAGTCGCAGGCCACGAGCTGCCTGGGTCCATGCAGTGCCGCGACCGAAACGACCTCCAGCGTCAGCGTTCGGGATGCCGCCTCGAGAACGGCGCCGACGCCGATGCCGGCAGCGGCACGGCAGGTGCTCGCTGCCGGGGCCACCGGATGGCCGCCTGCATCGGAGTAGTCGACTGCGAGGCGAACGCGGCGGAAGTCGCCGGTCGTGGCAAGGTCGAAGCCGACCGAACAGCTCTCCGGCTCGAGGGTGGTCGTGGTTGTGGTCGCCGGCGGCTGCGTGGTCGTGGAAGTCGTCGTGGTCACGACCGCGCTGCCGCAGCGGACCTGTCCCAGCGAAATGGCCGGCAGTGGATCGATCGGCGCGCCGGCCGGGCTGCGCGCCTGCAGCGTCGTGATCACCGGGAAGTCTTCCGCAGCCGGCACGCTGGTGCCGGCGGAATGGACCTCGCAGCGCAGCACCGCGGTCGAGGCCGGCGCCCCCTGGGCCGAGGCAAACGCGATCGTCAGCGTGCCGGTCGAAGAACTGTTGAACTTGTTCGTCGCCGCGACGGCCGATCCGGCAAGCAGCCCGCTGCAGCGGACCGAGCCGGTGGGATCGAGGGGGAAGATCTTCGGCCGCGCGTACTGCACGGTGAGGTCGACAAGGCCGAGCGTGGTGGCCTCGGGAAGCACGCCGACCTCGAGCGCGACGTCGCAGTGGTTGCGGCCGTCGGCGGCGCGGGCGGCGGCGGCCAGCACGAGGCCGGCCGCCAGCGCGAGCCCGCGCAGCGTCACGGCAGGGCAGCGGAGGCTGCCGGCTTGGTTCCCCAGTCCTACCATCAGTCGGATTTCGCCGGTGCGGCTACCCTAGCTGCATTTCGGCGACATCGCCTCCGACAATCTTGCGCGGAGCGACCGGCGGACCCCCTCCGGGTGGCTCCGATCCGGGCCCGCATCCTTGGACAGGGACGAAGGCCGCGCTACCGTCGCCGGCATGAGCACCCTTCACGACTTCCAGATCCGTTCGATCGATGGCGAGAAGCGCTCGCTGGCCGACCTTCACGGCAAGGCCGTGCTGGTCGTCAACGTCGCGTCCCAGTGCGGGCTGACGCCGCAGTACGCAGCGCTCGAGGAGCTGCAGAAGAAGTACGCCGGCCGCGGCTTCACCGTGCTCGGCTTTCCGTGCAACCAGTTCGCCGGCCAGGAGCCCGGCGGCGAAGAGGAGATCAAGGAGTTCTGTTCGCTGACCTACGGCGTGACCTTTCCGATGTCCGCCAAGCTGGACGTCAACGGCGACGGCCGCGATCCGCTCTATGCGTGGCTGGCCGGACAGGACACCGCGCCCGACGGAGCCGGCGACATCAAGTGGAACTTTGCCAAGTTCCTGGTCGGCAAGGACGGCCGCGTGCTCGGGCGTTACCCGCCGATGGTGGCGCCCGACGATGCCGGGCTCGTCGCCGCCATCGAAGCGGCAATCGGCTGACCCGCCATGATCGTGATCACCGGAACCGCGCGCGTGCGCGACGACCGCCGCGCCGAGGCGATCTCGGCGGCGATCGAGATGGCCCGGATGTCGCGCGCCGAGCCGGGCTGCGCGATCTACGAGGTGAGCATCACCCTCGAGGATCCCTGCGTCTTTCGCCTGGTGGAGCAGTGGGAGTCGGCGCAGGCGCTGCAGGCGCACTTTGCCACGCCCCATTTCGCCGACTTCGGTCAGAAGCTGGCAGGATTCCTGGCCGATGCGCCGTCGTTCGTTCGTTACGAAGTCGCCTCCGCTGGCCCTCTCTGAAGCGGCTCGAACCCCGTTTGGCAACCTTCCGGGCGCGGATATAGTCGCGCCCGGTGTTCGCGAAATCTCCCCAGCAGCCCGCACAGCGGCGAGCCAGAGAGTCGCCGATCTCGGCAGTCGCCGACGTGATCGAGGAGATCCGCCGCGGACACATGATCGTGCTGATGGACGACGAGGACCGCGAGAACGAGGGAGACATCGTGGTCGCGGCCGAGAAAGTCACGGTCGAGCACGTCAATTTCATGATCCGCCATGCGCGCGGGCTGATCTGCATGCCGATCACCGAAGAGCGCATGCAGAAGCTCGGCCTGCGCATGATGGTGCCGGAGAACACGGCACCGCTGGGAACCGGCTTCACCGTTTCGATCGATGCGCGCTCGTGCACCGGCGGCGGCGTGACGGCTGCGGATCGCTGCCGGACGATGCGACTCGCCGCCGACCCTGCGGCCGAAGCCGGCGACTTCGTGATTCCGGGGCACATCTTTCCGCTGCGCGCTCGCGAAGGCGGCGTGCTGGTCCGCACCGGCCAGACCGAAGGCTCCGTCGACCTCTGCCGGCTGGCGGGACTGCAGCCCGCCGGCGTCATCTGCGAGATCCTGAACGAAGACGGCACGATGGCGCGGCTGCCCGACCTGGTGCGCTTCGCATCGACGCACGGGCTGAAGATTTCGACGGTCGCCGACCTGATCCAGTACCGCCTGCAGAACGAGTCGCTGGTAAAACGCCTGGCCAGCGCGCGGCTGCCGACCAGGTACGGCGGCGAGTTCACGGCGCACGTCTACGGCTCCAGCGTAGAGGAAGGCGAGCACATCGCCCTGGTCAAAGGCACGATCGACCCGGACAGCCCGGTGCTGGTGCGCGCGCACGCCGAGTACCTTCCTGGCGATGTCTTCGGTTCGGCTCAGCGCAACACGGGTGATGTGCTGCATCGCGCCATGGCCAGGATCGCCTCGGAAGGCAGCGGTGTGCTTCTGTACGTAAGGCGGCACCGGCGCGGAGCCGAGATGCTCGCCGAGGGCGGAGGCGGCCCGGCCACAACCAACCCGAGCGCCCGGCTGGCCAGCTTCAAGGACTACGGGATCGGTGCGCAGATCCTGCGGGATCTTGGCGTGCACCGCATCCGTCTGCTCACCAATTCGCCTTTTCGCCTCCCCAACCTTGCCGGATACGGGCTCGAAGTTGTGGAGGTCGTCAGCGTTTGAGCCCCGCACGCTGAGACAGCGGTCACTTCGGTCGCCCCGAGCCGGACGGCGACCGCACCGAATCGGATCGACAGGCTCGCAACGAGAGTGGAAAATTGCCGAAGCCCTAGCTATGACGCGGCCTTTCGGTTACCAACGAGTAGCCGCCGGGGGTGGGGAACCCGGGGCAGCCGGAGCCAGAACCGGCATTCAGGAGGTCCTATGCGAAAGTTCACACTCGTGGCGCTAGTTTTCAGCCTTGCCGTCGCGCAGGCGGCTGCGGCTTCCGAGCCGATCGGTTACGTCAAGATCGTATCGGGCTCGGCGACGGTGGTTCGCGGGGGCAGCGAGCAGAGCCTCACTGTCGGCGCGCCACTGTACGAAGACGACACGCTCAAGACGGCCAAGGAATCGAGTCTCGGTGTCACGATGAAAGACGGCACGACGCTGTCGGCGGGGCCTGAGACCGAGTTGCTTCTCGACAGCTACGCGTACGCTCCGAAGGCCAATCAACTCGGCTTCGTTGCGCGTGTCAGCCAGGGAACGCTCGACTTCGTGTCCGGCATGCTCGGCAAGCTCGCGCCAGAGTCGGTTGCGATCGAGACTCCGACCGGCGTGATCGGAATGCGCGGGACGCATTTCGTCGTGCGTGTCGCTCCCGGACAGAAGTTCGCGGACGAGACCGGGAAAAAGAGCTCGAAGAAGGGCTGAGACGGCTCACACAGACCGGATCGATACGTCGAGAAGCAAGGACGGAGTGAATGAAGCGCAGTGCGGTCGTCGTCGCCCTGGCGGTGGCTCTCAGTGCGTGCGCTCCGAAGAACTACGTCGTGCTTCTCGACAATCCGGGCGGCGGCTCCGGCCAGGTCATCGTCTCCAATCAGAAAGGCCGCCAGGTTCTCGACAAGTCCGGCTCCGCCACCTCGTTTAACCGGCGCAGCCGGGCACCGAGTTCCCCCTGGGAGCTCAGTGTCGAGAAGATCCAGAAAGTCTTCGCCCGCGCCTTCGGCGCCCGGCCCCCGCGCTTCGTCAAGTACACGGTCTTCTTCAAGACCGGCAGTATCAGGATCGACCCGAGCTCGAAGTCCCAGTTCGACGCGATGATGCGCGAGATTCGCAGGCGCCCAGGCGTGGACTGCACGGTGGCCGGCCATGCGGACCGCAAGGCTTCCGACAAGCGCAACGAGATCATCGCGCTGGAGCGCGCCTATGCGATCCGCGACGAGCTCGTGAAGGCCGGCGTGCCGATCGAACGCATCGAGATTGACAGCTATGGGGAATCGATGCCGGCCGTGCCGACTGCCGACAACATTCCCGAGCTACGCAATCGCCGCGTCGAAGTGACCGTTCGCTGACGGCGAACGGACGTTTTCGCAATCGCGCGCTCTCCGCTCATTTCTCCGTGAAGACCACGCGCGTGCCGTGCTCGCCGCGACGCAGCCGCGCGTGGTGGAATGCCGCCAGGCCGTCGGACGGAGAAGCTTCGAGCACCTGTTCGAACGCCTCGGCTGCATCGGCGTCGCCGCCCGCCATCTTCTCGAACGCGCGCAGGTAAGAATCCAGGAAATTCGATCGCGGATCTTCGTCGGACAGTGCTTCGAACGCTTCGAGTCCCTGCGTCTTGCCCTTGAGCAGCAGCGTGCCCACCGGCCGGCCGCGAAAGCCCGGGCAGCGCCCGACTGTCACGCCACTGACGCAGATACGGGTTCCGAGCTGGCGATTGGCGGTCTCCAGGCGCGATGCAGTGTTGATCGGATCGCCGAGCGGGCGATAGTCGAAGTGCGAGCTGCCGCCGAAGTTGCCGACCACGACTTCCCCGGTGTGCACTCCGATGCGCGTCATGCCGAACGGGATGTTGCGATTCATGCAGCTGAGCGAGTAGTCGGTGGCGAAACGGTCCATCGCCAGCGCGCAGCGCACCGCTCGTTCGGGATGATCGGGCTGGGTGACCGGCGCCGAGAACAGCACGGCCACCGCGTCGCCGACGATGCGGTCGAGAGTGCCGTCGTGTTCGAAGGCGATGCTGACCATGCCCTCGAGATAGTCGTTGATGATCTCGGTCAGCTCCTGGGGATCGGCAATTCCCTCGACCAGAGTCGTGAACCCGGCGACGTCGGTCAGCACGAAGGAGCATTCGCGACGCTCACCGCCGAGGCGCAGCTCGCCGGGGTTCTTGATCAGGTGCTCGACCAGGTTCGGGGACAGGTAGTTCGCGAACACCCCGCGGATCCACCGCCCTTCGCTCTCGGTCGCGAGCTGGCGCGGCACCGTATAGGCGACGAAAGTCGCAAGCAGCACGAGGCTCGGGAACAGCGGGTCGGAAAGCACCAGCAGCTCTCGCCAGGCATAGAGCGCCGCGGCCGTGATGATCACGATGCCGGCTCCGGCCGCGAGCGCCGCTGGCAGCACGCGCCGCCGCGACCCGAACGCCAGCATGACCAGCCAGGCCAGCACCATCACGATCGACTCGAGCCCCTGGACCCACAGAGGACGCGTCGCAAAGACGTTGAGCATGGCCTGTTCGGTCAGCTGCGCGTGCATCTCGACGCCTGGAATCGACTCGCCGAGCGGGCCGAAGCGCAGGTCGAGAAGGCCGGTTGCCGACGAACCGAGAAAGACGATGCTGTCTTTCGGAATCAGGCCGGCGGCCTGCTTCTCCATGACCTTCCACGCAGGGATGTAACGCTCCGGCACCGACTTCGTCAGGTAGACGCGCATGCGGCCGTGGCTGTCGGTGGGCATTGTGTACTTGCCGACGCGCAGGGCCGTGAGCGCAGCGGTGCCCGGCCTGCTGGTGCGATCGTCGGCGATCAGCGTGTAGTTGGCCGCACCGCTGGAGACGCGCAGCGCTTCGGCGACCAGTCCGGGAAAGATGGTGCCGTCGCGCTCGACGAGCAGCGGAGCGTTGCGCACGACTCCGTCCCTGTCGGGGATGAAGTTGATCGCGCCATTGCCGGCGGCCGCTTCCTGAAGCGCCGGGAGCGTTACGACCGAGCCGACGTAGCGGTTGACGACGATCGGCTGCTGCGCGCCAATGCGGATGAAGCGCCCCTTCTGAACCGGTAGCGCGCCACCCGGCTCGTCCGTCAACGCGAACGCAGAGATCACGTTGCCGCGCCGGAACTCGTCGGCCAGCGCGGCATCGTGGTCGGGCAACGAGGCCAGGATCTGCGCGACTCCGGGCTCTTCCTTCCATTCCGCAGCAAGCCAGGCCGGCGAGGTGCGGTCGGGCTCCGCGAAGATGAAGTCCGATGCAATGGCAGATGCGCCGAGGCCGCGCAGCTCGGAGATCAGCTTGGCGACTTTGGTCCTGGGCCAGGGCCACTGGCCCAGCCTGGCGAGGCTGGCCTCGTCGATGTCGATGATGCGCACGGGCGCCGGCTGGTAGGTCCGAGGCTGCGAGCGCTGGTAGGCGTCGAACACCGCGTTGTGCAGGCTTGCCACCGGCAACGGCTCGCTGACCTCGGTCCAGAGGCCGAGCAGAACCACCGCGGCCGACAGCACGATGCTGATCCCACGGAGCCGCGCGGGCGTAAGACCGGCCGATTCGCCCACCGGTGCAGCGTTGCCTTTTGCGGCCATCCCTTCCCGTGAAGCGGCGTGGAACACGCCGCTGTTCGAAGCATAGACGTCGCGCGCGTCATTGGCCACGCACGCTTGGTCGGCGTGGCAGGCTCTATTGGAAGCTGATCGTCAGGAAGTGCGCGTTCAGACCCTCGTTGCGGTCGCCGAAGAGCTTCGCGTGCGAAAGATGCCGGAAGCGGTAGCCGACCGACCAGCGCCGCTGCTGGCCGAAGGTCAGCCCCAGACCGACGTTGTCGCTGAACTGGAGGATCGAACCGAGCCCGTAGTTGCGAAGACTCGTGAACGCGATGCCGACTCCGCCCTCGAAATAGGGCACGAGGTTCTCCCAGCCGAGCGGTGCCAGGCGGAGGAAGGGGACCACCGAGGTCTCGAAGGCTTCCGAATCGCCGAAGACCCCTCCGATCACCGGCTCGACCGCCCAAGAGAAATCCGTATGTGCCCTGGCAAGCAGGTTGTCGATGCAGTCGGCGCCGTCGAAGCTCCAGCGCCATCCGAGATGGACGATCGCGATGTTCCCGGACCGCTCGGCTGCGTCTTCGTCGCCGGAATAGCCGATGCCCAGCACCGGCCCGTTGCCGATCGACTCCGCCTCGGCAGGGACCGTCGTGAAGATCGCGGCCAGCACGAGGAGCGTCGAGGCCAGCGCCGCCGGCGCCGCGTTGCGAGATGGAGTCCGGTTCTGGAGCATGGTGGGTCCCCTGCACGGAAGGCGCATATCGACGAGCGGCGGCGAGGCGAAAAGCCGGCCGCGGCAGAGCCGCTTAGCGGGCGGACTGCCGACTCGCAAATCCGACGGTGCTCGGTTACGGTGCCGGGACTGCGAGACGCCTGGATCTCGCTGCTCGCCAGCCAGGCGCGGCTCGGGCTCGAGTCCCTGCTGAAACCAGCCGCAATGCACCGAGGCAATACCTTCTGCTCCAGCTCCCGCCGCAAACCCGAGGCCGCGCTCGTCGCAGCTGCGCTACTGCTGGCGAGCTCGGCATGGGCCTCCGCTCACGCGCAGCAGGATCACGCGGCGGGCGCCCCGGCTGCTGCCGCCCCGGGCGATGCTCCCGTGGCGGCGGCCGGCTCTGCAAGGCCGCTCGAGTTCTCCCCGTTCAACGACCAGCTCTTTCTCCGCGCCAGAAAGAGCGGAGTGCCCGTCGTGCTGTACTTTGAAGCCGACTGGTGCGCGCCCTGCAAGGAAATGGACGCGAGAACCTTTCGCGCGCCGGCCGTTGTGGAAGCCGCGGCCGGCCTGCAGTTCTTTCGCGTGGACATGACGACGCCCAGTCCCTACCTCGGGCTTCTCGAGAAGAGCTTCCGTGTCACCGGCGCGCCGACCGTCATCGTCTTCGGACCGGACGGGAAGGAAAGAAAGCGCCGCTTCGGCTTCATCCCACCCGAGGCCTTCGTCAAAATGCTCGACGAAGGCCGCAGGGCCGGGCCGAGCTCCTGATGGATTGATCCCGATGTCTTCAGCGGAACCCGCAACAACGATCTCCCGAAACCAGCTGGCCTTTGCCGATCTCGATCTGCCGGAGCCGGTGCGGCGAGGCATCGACGACGCCGGCTTCACCTGGTGCACGCCGATCCAGGCCGAGACGCTTCCCACCGCGATCACCGGGCGCGACATCGCCGGCCAGGCGCAGACCGGCACCGGCAAGACGGCAGCGTTCCTGATCGCCGCGTTCACGCTGCTGCTCGGCAACCCGCGCCGGCACCAGGGCAAGGGCTCCTGCCCGCGCGTGCTGATCATCGCTCCGACCAGGGAGCTGGCGATGCAGATCTTCGAGGAGGGAAAGCTCCTCGGAAAGCACACCGGCCTGGCGCTGCACGCGGTCTACGGCGGGGTCGACTACGTCAAGCAGCTCGATCGCCTGGCCGCAGGGGTCGACATCCTGATCGGCACGCCGGGTCGCCTGATCGACTACTTCAAGCAGAAGGTCTTCACGCTGCGCGATACCGAGATCCTGATCGTCGATGAAGCCGACCGGATGTTCGACATGGGTTTCATCGACGACCTTCGCTACCTGGTGACGAAGATGCCGCCGGCCACCGAGCGCGTGTCGTTCATGTACTCGGCAACGCTGTCCTACCGCGTGCTCGAGCTGGCCTACGAGTACATGCACGACGTGCACCGTGTCGCGATCGACGAAGAACAGGTGACGGCAGAGCGGGTCGAGCAGCTCGTCTACCACGTCGGGGTCGAAGAGAAGCTGCCGGTGATGCTCAACGTGCTGCTGCGCGAGCAGCCGACACGCGCGCTGGTGTTCCTCAATACGCGCCGCGGCGTGCACTTCGTGGCCGAGAGGCTCGAGCGGCACGGCTACCACGTCGGCGTGCTGGTGGGCGATGTCGACCAGAAGAAACGCATCCGCACGCTGCGCGACTTCAAGGACGGCGGGATCAACATCCTGGTAGCGACCGATGTGGCCTCACGCGGACTGCACATCGAGGCGGTCTCGCACGTGTTCAACTACGACCTGCCGCAGGACCCCGAGGACTACGTCCACCGCATCGGCCGCACCGCGCGAGCGGGCGCGTCCGGCAAGGCCTACTCTCTGGCTTGCGAGCACCACGTCTACTCGCTCGAGGCGATCGAGGAATTCATCGGCATGCCGGTGCCGCACGCGTTCCCGGGCCCGGATCTCGTCAGGATGCCGCGCCCGGCTCCGCGTGCTCCGCGAATCCAGCCGCCGCAGGCCGAAGAGGCGCCCACCGGCACAGACGACGGCGCCGAGGCTGCCAGGCGCAAGCGACGTTCGCGCTCGCGGCGAAAGCCGTCGGTGGAGCGCGTCGAATCCTCCGCGCCGGCGGCAGCGGAGAACTCCGCGCCTGCGGGCGATGCGGCGCCAGCAGCGACGGAAGGCGGCGGTCCCAGGCGCAAGCGCCGGCGCCGGCGCAGACGCCGCGGCGATGCGGCGTCGAGCGAGCTCGCACCCGGCTGAGCGGGCGCGGCAGTCCGGAATCGCGATGAGCACTGCTGCAGGCGAACCGGAATCTCGCTACGCGGACGACCCGGACGGCGGCCGCTACACGGTCGATTTCGAGCTGCGCGAGCGCCTGCGACCCTTGGTGCGTTTCTTTTTCGATCGCTGGTGGCGGGTGACCCTGCGCGG
>Ga0247727_10017266_pt1 | contig 11515 bp, 11 predicted proteins | sample WisWelCaveWW1625_FD_202498 | JGI IMG/M metagenome (GOLD analysis project Ga0247727, IMG submission 202498) | Biofilm microbial communities from Wishing Well Cave, Virginia, United States - WW16-25 | ecosystem: Environmental > Aquatic > Deep subsurface > Groundwater > Cave microbial mat | place... | reverse complement strand
ACGCGCGCCACGAGTTCGTCAAGGGCGACATCTGCGATCGCGCGCTCGTGCGCCGGCTGCTGGCGGAGCGCCGGCCGCGCGCGATCCTGCATTTCGCCGCAGAGAGCCACGTTGACCGCTCGATCGAAGGGCCGGCCGAGTTCATCCAGACCAACGTGGTCGGGACCTTCAGCCTGCTGGAAGAAGCGCGCGCCTGGTGGGGGGGGCTCGATGGCGCAGAGAAGCAGCGTTTTCGCTTCCTGCACGTCTCGAGCGACGAGGTCTACGGCTCGCTCGATGCGGCCGCGCCGGCGTTCACCGAAGCGCACCCCTACGCGCCCAACAGTCCTTACGCCGCATCGAAAGCCGGCTCCGACCACCTGGTGCGCTCATACCACCACACCTATGGCTTGCCGGTGTTGACCACCAATTGCTCCAACAACTACGGTCCGCGCCAGTATCCGGAAAAGCTCATTCCACTCATGATCACGCGGGCGATCGAGGGCAAGCCGCTGCCGGTCTACGGCGACGGCCTCCACAGGCGCGACTGGCTCTATGTGCTCGACCATTGCGAAGCGGTGCGCCTGGTGCTGGAAAAGGGCCGGCCGGGGGAGACCTACAATATCGGCGGCGGGCGCGAAAAGACCAACCTCGAGGTGGTGAAGACCCTCTGCGCGCTGCTGGACGAGGCGCGCCCGCGCACGAGCGGGCGCTACGCTGACCTGGTTGCGCTGGTGCCGGACCGCCCTGGCCACGACCGGCGCTACGCGGTCGATGCCGCGAAGATCGAGCGCGAGTTCGGCTGGAAGCCGCGGCAGAACTTCGAATCCGGCATGCGCAAGACCGTGGACTGGTACCTTGGAAAAAAGTAGCTCGAACGGCGGCAAGCGCGCGCTGATCACCGGCGTCACGGGCCAGGACGGCGCCTACCTCGCGCGCCTGCTGCTCGACAAGGGCTACCAGGTCTATGGCATGGTGGCGCGGCGCGGCAGCGACGCGCTCTGGCGCCTGCGCGAGCTGGGCGCGGACGAGGCGGTTACGCTGCTCGCCGGGGATGTCACCGACGTATCGTCGCTCCTGCGCGCCATCGAGCAGGCGCAGCCCGAGGAGTTCTACAACCTCGCGGCGCAGAGCTTCGTCGACAAATCCTGGGACCTGCCCTCGGTCACAGTTCAGACGACCGGGATGGCGGTCCTGAACGTGCTGGAGGCAATCCGCTGCACCGATCCGAAGATCCGCTTCTACCAGGCGACTTCGAGCGAGGTGTTCGGCCGCGTCCAGGCGCCGGTGCAGGACGAATCGACGCCGTTCCATCCACGCAGCCCCTACGGTGTGGCGAAAGCGTTCGGACACTGGCTGACGGTGAACTACCGCGAGAGCCATGGCATGCACGCTTCCAGCGGCATCCTGTTCAACCACGAGTCGCCGCTGCGCGGGCCCGAATTCGTCACGCGCAAGATCAGCGCCGGCGCCGCGCGCATCAAGCTCGGCAAGCAGGACAAGCTGCGCTTGGGCAACCTCGATGCGAAGCGCGACTGGGGCTACGCCGGTGACTACGTCGAGGCGATGTGGTGCATGCTGCAGCAGGACGCGGCGGATGATTATGTGATCGCCACCGGACGCAACGCCACGGTGCGCGATTTCTGCCGCATCGCCTTTGCGCATGCTGGACTCGACTACGAGAAGCACGTCGAGGTGGATCCGGCGCTGTTCCGCCGCGCCGAGGTCGACGCCGTGCTCGGCAGCGCCACGAAGGCAAAGGCGAAGCTCGGCTGGGTGCCGAAAACCAGCCTGGAGCAGCTGGTGGCCATGATGGTGGATGCCGACCTGCGCCGCGTTGACCGCGGCTTTCAAGTGGACTAGACTTAGCTAAGTTCAAAAGAGGAGCGCGCGATGGACACGGTCAACATCCACCAGGCCAAGACCCAGCTTTCCCGGCTCATCGAGCGGGTCTGCGCGGGCGAGGAGATCATCATCGCCCGGGGCGGCAAGCCGGTCGCCCGGCTCGCGCCGCTCGAGCGGCGGCCGCGGCGCCTGGGATTGCTGAAAGGCAAGATCTGGGTCGCAAAGGACTTCAATGCGCCGTTGCCCGATGATCTGCTCGACCTCTTCGAGGGCAAGGGCGAGCGCAAGCGAAAGGCGCCGAAGCGGTGAGGCTGCTACTCGACACTCACGTTCTGGTCTGGTGCCTCAGCGGCGACCGGAAACTCCCGCCAGCCACAGCCGACCTGATCCGCAATCCTGAAACCGAAGTCTATTTCAGCGCCGCGAGCATCTGGGAGGTGGCGATCAAGTCGGCGCTCGGGAAAATGCGCGCCGACGCCAGCGCAATGCTCAAGAACCTGGTCGACGAAGGGTTCAGGGAGCTTCCGGTGATGGCGCGGCACACCGTCGCGACGGTGACGCTGCCGATGCATCACCGCGATCCTTTCGACCGCCTGCTCGTCGCGCAGAGCCGATTGGAGTCGCTTCGCCTGCTCACGGACGACAGAATCATGGTGCTTTACGGCGAGCCCGTCGTGCTGGTCGGTTGAGGTTGGCGCTTCGAATACCGATGAAAGGCATCATCCTCGCGGGCGGCTCGGGCACGCGGCTCTACCCGGCGACTCTGGTCGTCTCGAAGCAGCTCCTGCCGGTGTACGACAAGCCCATGATCTACTACCCGCTCTCGACGCTGATGCTGGCCGGGATACGGGAAATCCTGGTGATTTCCACCCCGCAGGACACGCCGCGCTTCGAGCAGCTGCTCGGCGACGGCCGGCGCTGGGGGATCCGCCTGTCGTACGCGGTGCAGCCCGCACCGGGGGGCCTCGCGCAGGCGTTCCTGATCGGCAGGAAGTTCATCGGCAGGGAGCCGGTCGCGCTGGTGCTGGGCGACAACATCTTTCACGGACACGACCTGGTCGGGCTGTTGTCACGGGCCGCGCAGCGCCGCAAGGGCGCGACCATTTTTGCCTATCAGGTGAACGACCCCGAGCGCTATGGCGTGGTCGAATTCGACAGGAAAGGAAAAATCAAGAGCATCACGGAAAAACCTGCCAAACCGAGATCGCGCTTCGCGGTGGTCGGGTTGTATTTCTATGACAACCGCGTCGTCCGGATCGCCTCGAAGCTCAAGCCCTCGCCGCGCGGCGAGCTGGAGATCACCGATGTCAATCGGCAGTACCTGGATTGGGGCGAGTTGGACGTGCAGCCGCTCGGCCGCGGCCATGCCTGGCTCGATACCGGCACCCACGAGTCGCTGCTCGAAGCCTCGCACTTCATCGAGACCATCGAGCGGCGGCAGGGCTTGAAGATCGCCTGCCCCGAAGAGGTGGCCTGGCGCATGGGCTACATCAGCGCGGCGCAGCTGCGCAGGCTCGCCAAACCGCTCGCCAGGAGCGGCTACGGCGAATACCTCCTGCGCGTGCTCTCGGAGAAGCCGTTTCTGTGAAGGTCGAGCGCGCGTCGATTCCCGACGTGCTGGTGCTCGAACCGGAAGTGTTCGGGGACGCGCGTGGTTTCTTCATGGAAACATGGAACGCGCGAACGTTCGAGCAGCTCGGAATCAAGGCGCAATTCGTGCAGGACAATCATTCGCGCTCGTCGAGGAATGTCCTGCGCGGGCTGCACTACCAGATCCGGCAGCCGCAGGGCAAGCTGGTGCGCGTCACCGCCGGCGAAGTCTGGGACGTGGCGGTGGACCTGCGGCGTACCTCGCCAAGTTTCAGGCGCTGGGCTGCGACGAGGCTGGACGCCGTCTCACGCCGCATGCTGTGGATTCCACCCGGCTTCGCGCACGGCTTCGTCGTGCTCTCGGAGCAGGCGGAGGTGCTGTACAAATCGACCGACTACTACGCGCCCGAGCACGAACGCACGCTGCTCTGGAACGACCCGGCGCTCGGCATTCCCTGGCCGCTTGCTGGCGACCCGGTGATGACCGACAAGGACCGGCGTGGCACGCCGCTCGCGAGCGCCGAAACCTACGCTTGAGTCTGGAGGCGCACCCCGCTCATTCGACCAGCGATTGGAATTCCGGCTGCGAGGCAACGAGATCCCGGTAGGAACCCTCGGCCGAGAGCGTGCCGTCCCGCAGCAGGAAAATGTGCTGGCACAGCCGGACCGTAGACATCTGGTGCGCGATCATCAGCACCGTCTTTCTTCCCGCGAGCGAAACCAGCACCGCCGTGAACTCCTCCGCCGTCGGACGGTCAAGCGCGGTCGTGGGCTCGTCGAGCACGAGCACGTCCGGGTCCCGGTAGAGGGCACGCGCAATGCCGATGCGCTGGCGCTGCCCGCCGGATACCCTGGAGCCGCGTTCGCCTACAACGGTAGCCAGGCCCCCGGGGAGGCTCCTGACGAAATCACCCAGCTGCGCCTCCTCGAGCGCGCGCAGCACGCCGGCATCGTCGATTTCGGCATCGCCGAGCCCGAACGCGACATTGCGGCGCAAGCTATCGTCGGTGAGAAAGATGGCCTGCGGCACGTAACCGACATTCAGCTGCCAGCCCCAGACATTGGCGGCGACATCGTGGCCATCGACGAGGACGGCGCCGCTGCTGGGAAGATGCAGGCCGATCAGGATATCGACCAGCGTTGATTTGCCCGCCCCCGAGCGTCCCGCAAAGGCGACCATCGCGCCTTTCGCGATCCGCAGAGAAACGTCGCGAAGCGCAGGCGAGGCGGCGCCGGCATAGGTGTACGAAAGCGCGCGCGCCTCGATCTGCCCGGTGAGGGCGACGCGCGGCGTCGCCGCCCGCCCGGACAGCCGGCGGCCGGATTCTCCTTCGGCCAGTTCGCGGGCAATCGCATCCACGGACGACTGGTGGAATTTGATCGTCGTCAGCGAGCCGACGATGCGCGTCACCGAAGGCATCAGGCGCAAGGCGGCGACGCCGAACAGCGCCAGCGTCGGGAACACCGCGCCGATTGGAGTGTCCGAGCGCAGCAGCGCGACGACGACCAGCACCAGCCCGCAAATCACAAGCGTCTCCACGAACAGGCGCGGCAGCGTCGCGATGGTCTGGTACAGGGTGTCCGATCGGGAGAAGGAGGCGAGCTGGCGCGCGAACATGTTCACGAAGAACTGCTCGCGCCCGAGAATGATCGTCTCCTTGATCCCGCCCAGCGCCTGCGTGACCCATCGGTACATGTCGCCGCGCTCGAGCCGCTGGCGCTCGCCGAGGCGGTGCAGGCGCGCGCGGAAGAACCGGTAGAAGGCGAGCGACACTCCGCCCACCAGACCGATCGCCAGCAGCGTCGCGAGCGGGCTGACCGCGAGCAGCAGAGCCGTCACCAGCACCATCACGAGCGATTCGGTCGCGACGATGCAGCCTGGGGCGACTACGCAGGCGAACAGGTTGAAGGCGACGCCGGTCGTGTTGTCGACGAGGTCGGCCGAATTGCGCTGCAGGTGAAAGGTGTAGGGCTGGTGCAGGTAGGCCGCAAACAGGCGCGCGGTCAGATTCGCCTGCCGGGCGGCGACGAAACCGGCCTGAAAGTGGACTACGGTGGCGAGCAGCAGGTTCTTCAGCACGAAGAAGCCGGCCAGCACCGCGCCGAGTCCAAGGATGATCTGCTCATCGCCGATCTGTTCCAGGATTCCGGCGCCCGGCAGTCCAGCCCGGGCAAGCAGCGCCTTCGGCTCATTCAGCGCCGCAATGAACGCCGGCAGCAAGCCCACGGCGACGACTTCGAGCGCTGCAACGAGAAAGAACTAGGCGACAAACGCGCCGAAGCCGCGGCCGGCGAGCATCGGCCTGAGCGCGGACAGCGTGTGACGCAGGGATGGATCAGAGGACATGACAGCCCATTATGACTGACTCCACTTGAACACCATGACCGACAATGGCGGGCGCGATACGTCCCTCGGCAGTGCCGAGACTTACGCCTGAATACGAACGGGGTAGGACTGCCGGGGTAGTAAAATCGATTTCATGCGCGATGAGCGAATCCGCAAATGGGTCGGAACGCGGGGCCCGGCCGGACCGGAGCTTGAAGCGCTCGAGCGCCTGGAGTTGGCGGCGATGACGGATCCTGACGCGCGCGCGTTCGTTGATGAGCTATTCACGCGTTGGCAACCGGCGGATATAGCTGTGATTCTCAACTCCGGTCTGGTGGAACAGCAGCGGTGGTTTGCCAAGGCGCACCGGAGACCGACGGCCGACGGACAGTTTTGCCGCTAAACTATTGAACCGGAAGGGAGAGGGCCATGAAATATCGCGTGCTGATCCAGCAGGGCGAAGACGGAATGTTCGTCGCGGAAGTGCCGGCCTTGCCCGGCTGTATTTCGCAGGGTGCGACGCGCGCAGAAGCGTTGACGAACGCTCATGAGGCGGTCGAGGTCTATCTGGAAAGTCTCCGCTCGCACGGCGACCCGGTGCCGCCACCGATCGATGAAGAGGTCATCGAGGTCGATGCTTGAGCGTCCTGCCGCGAATATCTGGGCGGGAGGCAATCGCTGCGCTCGCCAGGGGCGGTTTCGAAAAGGACAGGCAGAAGGGTAGCCATGTAGTTCTGCGCCACCGCGCGCCCCCGTTTCGCCGCATCGTGGTACCGGATCATCGCGAGCTTGCGAGTGGGACGCTCAGAGCGATCATCCGGCAAGCTGGCCTGACCGTGGAAGAGTTCAGCGCGTTGCTCTGATGAGGATTCTGCTCACCGGCAGCAAGGGGCAGGTCGGCTCGGCGCTTGCCGCGGCGCTTGCGCCGCTCGGCGAGTTGAGTGCGTTCGACCGGCAGGGTCTCGATCTTCAGGATTTGAATTCGATCGGGCCTCGAATAAAAAAAATTAACCCCGACATCATCGTCAACGCGGCGGCCTACACCGCGGTCGATCGCGCCGAACAGGAAAAGGACCTGGCCTTTGCAGTAAACTCTCATGCAGTAAGGGAACTGGCGCGCGAAGCCAGGTCGCTCGATGCCCTGCTGGTCCATTTTTCCACCGACTATGTGTTTGACGGCGAAAAATCCACACCCTACGTCGAAACCGACGCGCCGAACCCGCTCAATGTCTACGGCCGAAGCAAGCTGCAAGGCGAGCGCGCGATCGCGGCGAGCGGCTGCCGCCATTTCATCTTCCGCACCGGCTGGGTCTACGCGCCCGCCGGGCGCAATTTCGTCAACGCGATCCTGGCTGCGGCGAAGACGAAACCGGAACTATGCGTGGTGAACGACCAGCGCGGCGCGCCGACATCGGCTGCGGCGATTGCTGAAGCGGTTGCCCGGATACTTGCGGACGCCTCGCTGAGGCGCAAGCCGGATGGCATCTATCACCTCACTGCAGCGGGCGAGACGACCTGGTACGGTTTCGCGCAGGAGATCCTGAAAAGTGCGGGGCTGGAGGTCCGGGTGGTGCCAGTTTCGAGTGCGGAGTACGGCGCCGCGGCGCCGCGGCTGAAGAATTCGCTGCTCGACAATGCGAAATTGCAGGCGACGTTCGGCGTTGCGCTGGCCAGCTGGCGGTCCGGCGAAATCATTGCAAATCTAAATAGGTAGTTTAAAATTGCAAGGATGATCCCGCGCCATCTCGAAACCGCCGTGGCGGCCTCGCTGCGCCGGTTCCCGGCCGTGGCGCTGGTCGGTGCGCGCCAGACCGGCAAGACGACACTGGCGCGGGTCCTGCTGCGGCGCATGCGCGGCCGCGCGCTGCTGCTCGACCTCGAGCGGCCCTCCGATCTCGGCAAACTCGCCGAGCCGGAACTCTATCTCGAGCCGCTCGCCGACCGGCTGGTGGTGCTGGACGAGGTGCAGCGCGCGCCGGGACTGTTTCCGGTGCTGCGCGCGCTCATCGATGCACGCCGGCGGCCGGGGCGCTTCCTGCTGCTCGGCTCCGCGTCGCCGGACCTGCTGCGCCAGAGCGCCGAGTCGCTCGCCGGCCGCGTGGTCTACCACGAGCTGGGGCCGCTCGCGCTGCGCGAAGTCGGCAGCCGGAACGGCGCACGCCTCTGGCTGCGCGGCGGGTTCCCGGGCAGCTATCTCGCACGTTCCGAGGCCGCATCGTTCGCCTGGCGCGCCGCCTTCGTCACCACGCACCTCGAGCGCGATCTCCCACAACTCGGCGTGCGCGTGCCCGCTGCCAACCTGCGCCGCTTCTGGATGATGCTCGCGCACGCGCATGCGCAACTCTGGAACGCCTCGCGGATCGGCGCGAGCCTGGGTCTGACCGTGCCGACGATGCGTCATTACCTCGACATCCTGTCGGCCACGTTCATGGTGCGCGAATTGCCGTCGTTTCACGCCAACCTGAAGAAACGCCTCGTCAAGACCCCCAAGGTGTACCTGCGGGATTCCGGCATCCTGCACGCGCTGCTCGGATTGCAAAGCACCGATGCGGTGCTGGCGCACCCGGCAAGCGGGGCCTCGTGGGAGGGCTGGGTCATCGAGCAGGCCTGCGCGCTGGCGGGGGCAGGTGCGCGCGCGAGTTTCTATCGCACCGCCGCGGGCGCCGAGATCGACCTGCTCCTGGAGCGGCCGGGCAAGGGCATGCTCGCGTTCGAAATCAAGCGCTCGGCGGCTCCCCGCCCGACGCGGGGGCTGCTCGCGGCGATGGGCGACCTGGGCCTGCGCAAGGCCTACGTCGTCTGCCCGGTGCCCGAGAGATACCCCCTCGCGCCGGGCATCGAGGCGTTGCCGGTCGGCGAGTTGCCGCGCGTTTTCGGGGCGGCTCCGCGCGCGTCGAGGGCAGGCGCGTGAAAATCCTCGTCACCGGCGCCGCCGGCTTCATCGGCATGCACGCCGCCAAGCGGCTGCTCGAGCGCGGGCATGAGGTATTCGGAATCGACAACCTGAATCCGTACTACGACCCGGCACTCAAACGCGCCCGGCTAGAGCAACTGCGGCTATTTCCGAAATTCTCGTTCGAGAAACTGGACGTCGCCGATGAGCGCGCGGTGGCCGCGCTGTTCGAAGCGCGGCGCTACGATGTCGTGCTGCACCTTGCCGCGCAGGCGGGCGTGCGCTACTCGCTCGAGAAACCGATGGCCTACGTGAGCAGCAACGTGGCCGGCTTCCTCAACATCCTTGAAGGTTGCCGCAAGTCGAAGGTCGCGCACCTGTGCTACGCGAGCAGCTCCAGCGTCTACGGTGCCAACACCGAGTTGCCGTTCCGCGAGGAGCACCGCGTGGACCGGCCGGTCAGTTTGTACGCCGCCACCAAGCGCGCCAACGAGCTGATGGCGGAGAGCTACAGCGCCTCCTTCGGCATTACCTGCACGGGGCTGCGCTTCTTCACCGTCTACGGTCCCTGGGGCCGGCCCGACATGGCCCTCTTCATTTTCACGCGTGCGATCCTCGCGGGCCAGCCGATCCAGGTCTTCAACCGTGGCGACATGCTGCGCGACTTCACCTACATCGACGACGTCGTCGAGGCGGTGACGGCGATCGTGGAGCGTCCGCATCCGGGCGCGGGCAGGGCGCGCCTGTTCAACGTCGGCCACGGCTCGCCGGTGAGGTTGATGGATTTAGTGCGCGCCGTCGAGCAGGCGCTCGGGAAGACGGCGCAGGTCGAGCCGGCGCCCATGCAGCCAGGCGACGTGCGGGCCACCTACGCTGCAACGGACAAGCTGCACGCTGAGGTCGGCTACGCGCCCGCGACGCCGATCGAGACCGGAGTCGCGCGCTTCGTGGCCTGGTACCGCGAGCGCTACTCCGGGCGCGCCGCATGACCGCGAACGCAGTCGTCGCGGTCGTCGGCCTGGGCTACGTCGGGCTGCCGCTGGCGGTGGGCTTCGGCAAGCGCCTGCGCACGATCGGCTACGACTGCTCGCGTGAGCGGGTCGAGGCGATCGCGCGCGGCGAGGACCGCACCGGCGAGTTGCGGCCAGAGGAATTGCGCGCCGCCACAGGGCTCGAAGTCACCGCCGACGCTACCGCCTTGCGCCAGGCCGATTTCGTGATTGTGGCTGTGCCCACCCCGGTGGATGACGCCAGGCGGCCGGACCTGACGCTCCTGGTCGAAGCGTCGCGCACCGTGGGCGCGAACCTCAAGCGCAGCGCTACGGTGATCTTCGAGTCGACCGTCTATCCCGGCGCGACCGAAGGCATCTGCGTGCCGGCCCTCGAAGAAGCTTCACGGCTTAAATGGCGGGAGGATTTCCACGTCGGCTATTCGCCCGAGCGCATCAACCCGGGCGACCGGGAGCACAGCCTGGAGCACATCGTCAAAGTGGTCTCCGGGGATTCGCTGCAGACGCTCGAGCGCGTCGCGGCGCTTTACGGCCAGGTCGTGCCGGCCGGCGTGCACCGTGCGGCGAGCATTGAGATTGCCGAAGCGGCGAAGGTGATCGAGAACACGCAGCGCGACCTCAACATCGCGCTGATGAACGAGCTGGCGATCATTTTCGACCGGCTGGGGCTGGACACTCACGAGGTGCTCGCTGCGGCGGGGACGAAATGGAATTTCCTGCCGTTCACGCCCGGGCTGGTCGGCGGCCACTGCATTGGGGTCGACCCTTATTACCTGACCCACCGCGCCGAGATGGCCGGCTATCACCCGCAGGTGATCCTCGCCGGGCGGCGCATCAACGACGGCATGGCCGAATTCGTGGCCGGAAAAACGGCCCGCCTGCTCGAGCGCGGCGGCAAGCCGGTCAGCGGTGCGACAATCAATCTGCTGGGCCTCACTTTCAAGGAAAACGTGACCGACCTGCGCAACTCCAAGGTGGCGGACCTACGCATGGCGCTGGTGCAGCAGGGCGCGCGCGTGCACGTGAGCGATCCGCTCGCCGATCCCGGGGCGGCGAAGCGGGAATACGGCATCGAGCTCGAGTCCTGGGACGCCTTGCCGCGCGCCGACGCATTGATCGTGGCGGTGGCGCACCGGCAGTACCGGGAGCGTCCGGCGGCGGATTACCTGGACAAACTCGCGCCCGGCGGCTGCGTGCTCGACATCAAGGGGGTGCTGAACCTGGACGAGCTGCGCCGGGAAGGCTGCACATGCTGGAGAATTTAGGGATGCGGCAATGAGGAATAAATCGGCCCTGATTACTGGCATCACCGGTCAGGATGGCGCCTACCTCGCCGAGCTTCTGCTCAAGAAGGGCTACGTGGTGCACGGCCTGAAGCGGCGCTCGTCGCTGTTCAATACGGCGCGCATCGACCACCTGTACGAAGATCCGCACGTCCCGGAGCGCAGATTCATCCTGCATTACGGAGACATGACCGATTCGATGAGCGTGCTGCGGGTGGTCGAGGAATCGCAGCCCGACGAGATCTACAATCTCGCCGCGCAGAGCCACGTCGCGGTGTCGTTCGAGGAACCGGAATACACCGCCAACGCGGATGGCCTCGGCGCGCTGCGGCTGCTGGAAGCAATCCGGATTCTCGGCCTGGGGAAGAAGACGCGCTTCTACCAGGCGTCCACCTCGGAGCTCTTCGGCTTGGTGCGCGAAACGCCGCAGCGCGAAACCACTCCCTTCCACCCGCGCTCGCCCTACGGCGTGGCGAAGCTCTATGCCCACTGGATCACCGTCAACTACCGCGAGGCCTACGGTCTGTTCGCCGCCAGCGGGATCCTGTTCAACCACGAATCGCCCGTGCGTGGCGAGACCTTCGTCACG
>Ga0247727_10017265_pt1 | contig 11515 bp, 6 predicted proteins | sample WisWelCaveWW1625_FD_202498 | JGI IMG/M metagenome (GOLD analysis project Ga0247727, IMG submission 202498) | Biofilm microbial communities from Wishing Well Cave, Virginia, United States - WW16-25 | ecosystem: Environmental > Aquatic > Deep subsurface > Groundwater > Cave microbial mat | place... | reverse complement strand
GGCGCGAAGAAGAATCCGGCTGGATTTTCGCGCAAGGCGGCGAGGCGTTGATTGCGTGTTATCCGCTCGCGCCGTATGAATGGCAGAAAGACGAAGACGGCGATTGGCGCATGTTCAGTCCTCATCTCCAAAACGGCGCGGTGGTGCAAGTCGCGCCCGCGACGGAATACTCATGGGAAAATTTCAAGCAGGCAGTACGCGCTTTGCATTTGGAGAAGAGTATGCAGCCTAAGCCTGGCGTGCGCTTCACTTCATTGCGCGTCGCGCGATTGGAATTTGTTTATGACGAAACGCCGCGCGTGAACGGCGTCGAGATTGATTATGAGAACTGGCCGTTGTTCCAAGGCCCGTTTATGTTTTCCAAAAAAGGCAGCCGCAAGCTGTTGTTGCGCCACGGCAAACTGCGGCGCGAGTTGGATTTTGAAAAGGTGAAGATGAGAGATTGGGTGGAGAAGTAAATCACACAAGATTCCATGCGGTAAGAACCTTCAACGAAAATTACGAAACCCCTGCCATGCAAATAAAACTATTCACCATCCCCATCGGCGACAGCGGAAACGCGCTCGAAGAAATGAACCGTTTCCTCCGCGGCAACAAAATTTTGGGAGTGCAAAACCAGTTTGCGAACAACGAGAACGGCGCTTACTGGTGTTTCTGCGTCCGTTATATTGAAAAGACCTTTGCTCCCGCGGCTGAACAGCCGAAAGGCAAAGTGGATTACAAGCAAGTTCTCGACGAGGCCACGTTCAAAAAATTTTCGAAGCTGCGCGAGATTCGCAAGAAGGTCGCGGCGGATGAGGGTTTGCCGGCGTTCGCGGTATTCACCGACGAAGAACTTGCGGGTTTGGCCAAGCTGGAAAAGATCACGCCCCAAACCATGCTCTCCGTGAAAGGCATCGGCGATAAAAAAGTCGAGCGCTTTGCGAAGCATTTTATCACCAGTGATAACCCGAGCGAGAAACAAGATGAAAAGAGCGGGACACCTGATTGAAAAAATCGCGGACTTCGACAACCTGCACGTGGCCTATTACAAGGCGCAAAAGGGGAAGGCGGACAAACGCGAGGTCATCGAGTATGGCAAACGGCTGCAAGCGAATTTGCAAAACCTGCAAGCGCAAATCTTATTGGGCGAGGCGGAAGTCGGCGGCTATCACTATTTCACGATTTACGACCCAAAGCAGCGGCTGATCTGCGCCGCGCCGTTCGGGCAGCGGGTTTTGCACCATGCGTTGATGAACGTTTGCCATCCGTTCTTCGAGCGAGCGCAAATCTTCGACAGCTATGCCAGCCGCATCGAAAAGGGAACCTATGCCGCGCTGGAACGGGCAAAGCACTTTATTCGCCGCTACCAATGGTTCCTCAAATTGGACTATCGCAAGTATTTCGACAGCCTGGATCACGGCGTCATCAACAGCCAGCTCCACGCATTATTCAAAGACCGCCGGCTATTGAACATATTTGAAAGCATCATCGCCAGCTACGGTGCAAGCCCGAACAAAGGCGTGCCCATCGGCAATTTGACGAGCCAGTACTTCGCCAATCATTATCTCACGGGCGCGGATCATTACGTGAAAGAGGTCTTGGAAATTCCGGCTTATGTGCGTTACATGGACGACGGCGTTTTGTGGCACGAGGACAAAAAAACGCTTTTGCGCGCCGGCTCGCGCTTGAATGAATACTCCGACGCGCGACTCAAACTCACGCTGAAACCGTTTTGCTTGAACCAAAATGCGCACGGCCTGCCTTTCCTGGGCTACTTGTTATATCCCGAGCGCACGCGCCTCGCGCAGCGCAGCCGCACGCGCTTCCTCAAAAAGCTGCGCCTGTATGAAGAGAACCTCCTCACGGGCGCGTGGACGCAGCAAGAGTATCAAGCGCACGTTTTGCCGTTGCTCGCTTTTACGGAGCATGCGGAGGCGGGAGAATTTCGGAAAAAAGTCCTCGCCGGTTTTGAGCCTCACGAAACCCGCGGAAGTTAGAAAGCGGCAGGACGGAAAAAACGACGAGTTCTTCGAATAAAACGGGCAAAAAGATTTTGTATCCGCTATATTCGGTCGATCCGTTTACAGAAAGCTTTTGCTTTAAAAGGGCGGCAATCGCGGGTTCGAACCGTGTCTTGCGCGGCGGGAACTGGAACGGCAATGCGCAGAATTGCCGCTCCGCTAATCGCAACCACGACAGGCCGGAGAATCGCAACAACAATGTCGGCTTCCGCCTGGTGTTCGTCCCGTAGCTCATGGGTAAAGTCGGACGACTACCGCTGAACAGATTGCCGTCCCGTTCGTTTCGCGCTAGCGAGGCGACAAACAGTAACACGAAATGCCCGGCGCTGGTAGGGCAAAGGGATCTTTGTCTCAAAGGTTCCGGGCATTGTTTTTAAGCAAAGGGGTTTTGACACGCCAAACAGGAGAACGCATTTTATGCCCCAAACCCTCAAAATCTTTCTCGCCTCCTCGGCTGCGCTGCAGGATGATCGCGAACAATTCCAGCGGTTCATCGGCAGCAAGAATAACAAGCTGCGCAAAGACGGCCGGTTTATCGAGCTGGTGATCTGGGAAGATCTGAGCGACGCCATGTCCAAACCCCGAAAGCAGGAGGAATATAACCAGGCCGTGCGGGATTGCGATATTTTTGTGATGCTGGTCGCCACCAAAGTCGGCCGCTATTCGCGCGAAGAATTTGAAGCGGCGTTGGCGCGGTTTCAGGAATCCGGCAAACCGCGAATCCATACCTATTTCAAAACCGCGCCGGTGCAAACGGGAAAAATTCCGCGTGAGGATACGCAAAGCCTTTGGGATTTTGAAGACCGGCTGAAAGCGCTCGGACACTTCCCCACCGAATATAAAGACGGCGACGAGTTGGAAAACAAATTCAACGCGCAATTGGAGCTGCGCGATCCGTTTGCCGATGCCACTTCCCCGCCGCAACCGCCGCGAGAAGAGATCATCAAAAAATATTGGCAGCAATTGCTGCAGGATCCGGATTTCAACAGCATGGCCGTGATCGGCAGGCGCGAGCGGCAGCGGCTGGAAAATCTTTACGTGCGACTGCGGGTCACGGCGCGCGGCGACAAGACCGGCGTGGCGGAACGGTTTCATCGCCGGAAATTGGACAAAGCCGGCCTCGAAGAGATGACGCCGCATGACTTGCCACCGGAGGCAGCGATCAACGAATTTCAACGTTTCGTCGTGCTCGGTGCCCCGGGCATGGGCAAGACCACGCTGTTTCGTTACATCGCTTACGCCGTGTCGCGGCTGGGCCTCGGGCTGGCGCGCAGCGAGGAATTTTTATTGGAGAAAAAAACGATTCCGTTGCCGTTGTATTTGCCGCTGACCGAGTTGAGCGACGAGGGCGGCGATTTGCTCGGTTGCCTGAAAAATTATCTGCACAAACGCTTCCCCGGCTGCAAGGCGATCACCGCGGAGTTGGAGACGCTGCTGAAAAACGGGCAATGCCTCGTGCTGCTCGATAGCCTCGATGAAGTGGCGGCCACGGAGGCGCGCCGCGTAAAAGAGAGCATCAAAGGCCTTTTGCACAATTCCGATTGGCAGGACAATATCGTGCTGTTGAGCTGCCGCGAAGGCAGTTGGAAAAAAGACGACACGAGCCTCGCCTTCCCCGCGGTGCTGCAGATCGTGGAGCTGGACGAGGCGGCGATCGGCGAATATCTGCTCAATTGGTTCGGCGCCGAAAACACCGCCGCGGCCCTGGCGCTGAAAGAAAAAATTTGCCAAATTCCGCGGCTGAAAGCGCTGGCCACCAATCCTTTTTTGCTGTCGTTGATCGCCTGGCTCTCGCAAAGCGAACAATTGCCGGAGCGCCGGGTGGAGCTTTACGTCAAATGCACGGAGGCTCTGCTCGAGGAAAAGCACAAGCCCGAGCATGACCGCTCGCACAGCGCGTTTGGCAGCGACCACGCGGATTTGAAAGCCCGGGTTCTGGCCGAGGTCGCCTTCGCGATGATGAATCGGAATCTGCGCGAGATTCGGCGCAGCGAGCTGCGGGAGATCATCCGGCAGGCGCTCGGCTACAGCGACGCCGCGGACGAGCGGCCCGGGAAATTGATCGACGAAATTCATCGCGGCAGCGCCATTCTGCGGGAGACCAATGCCGAGCACATTTACGAATTTCAGCACAACACCTTTCGCGAATATTTTGCCGCCCGGAAATTGGAAAATCTATTGGCCTCGCTGCTGCGCCAATCGGATGAGAAAACCCAATTGGGTGAGTTTCTCAAACAACACGGCCATGCCGGCGACCCGCTGTGGACCGAGGTCAACCGCCTCACCGTCGGGCTGTTGGAGCAGCCGACCCCGGCACTGGAATCGTTGTTCGCGGTTGATCCCACACTTGGCGCGCGCTGTTATCTCGATGCGCATCCCAACAAAGTTGACCACGAGGCCATTCGAAAGCTCTGGGCCGAGCGCATCGACCGCGAGGAGCGAGTCAACATCGTTCGCGGCATCAAAGAAAATTTAAAAGAGGAGCGGGAAGCGCTGGATTTCATTGCCGGCATTTTTCTCACCGGCGAAACCGACACGGAAGTTTTGTGCGGCTGCGAGGACGAGCTGGCCCGCCTCGCGAGCGAGGAGGCAAGCCGGATCAGCAAAACCATGTTCGATCATTGGCCAACAGAACGGCAATATAAAACCCACGCGGCCGCATTTCAGCAGGATAAATTTTGGCAGCCCGCGGAAATCACTGGCGGCGAGTTCGCGATGGGCGGCGACGAATATGATCGCGAGAAACCCATTCATTCGGTCAAAATTCAGCCGTTCCGATTGGGGCGCTATGCCGTGACCGTTGGGCAATACCAGCGCTTTGATTCTGATCATCAGAAGCGAAATCAGGAGGGGTTGGAAAAATTTTTTGAAGATGAAAACCAGCCGGTGATCATGGTGAGCTGGCACGACGTTTACATCTTCTGCAAATGGGCCGGCGGCCGGTTGCCCAGCGAAGCCGAGTGGGAATATGCCTGCCGGGCCGGCACCACCACGCCGTTCAATACCGGCGAAAATTTGACAACGGCACAGGCCAATTACGATGGCAATTATCCGTATAAAAATTTTCCAAAAGGCGACTATTTGGAGAAAACCAGGCTGGTGGGCAGTTACGATTCCAATTCGTGGGGGCTTTTTGATATGCACGGCAATGTTTTGGAATGGTGCCAGGATTGGTTTGCCGAAAACTATTACGAGGTGTGCGAGAAGCTAGGCGTGGTCGAAAATCCTGCCGGGCCGGAAAGCGGTTCGTACCGTGTCTTGCGCGGCGGGTACTGGTTCGGCTTTGCGCAGTATTGCCGCTCCGCTTTTCGCTACCACGGCAGGGCGGGGCATCGCTACTTCAGTGTCGGCTTCCGCCTGGTGTTCGTCCCGTAGTCAGTTGGTAGCTCGTTCCGGCTTTACCCATGAGCCAACGAGTTGTTGGAGCGAAGCTCGCGCGCGAGGGACGAAGCGCGGCGAGCGGAGCGAAAACAACGAGTCGGGGGTTTGGGCCGCTGCGCGGCCCAAAAAATTTTTCTAGAAAATTTCGGTCTAGATAAATCAAGCTGCCTCCGTACGAGGCGCGAGGAGCGCCACCCTCAATACTGTCATCCTGAAGGAACTTCCACAACGCGGATAAACCGCAAGCCAAAGGACATCGCCAACGGATAGAAACAACCCAACAGATAAAAAGCTTTTCATCTGTTGGGTTGTTTCTATCCGTTGGGAAAATTTTTGCTTTTAAAATTGTGCCCAGCGCGAGGGAAGGTTCTTCCAGAATGACAGGTAAGAGGGATGGCGCAAAAAAATTATCATGAGCATCAGCTTATGTATCGAAGAAAATTTTTGCGGCGCGCAAGCCAGGCGCTGGCAGGCTTGATGGGATTTCCTCTTTTATCAAAGCCCTCTTCCCTTCCCGAGCTTCCCTTCGATTCGGCGGAGCGCGAGATCGATCCGCGCGACGAGGCTTATTGGGCGCTCGTGCGCGAGCAGTTTCCGCTCACGAAAGAGCGCGTCTATCTCAACACGGGCGGACTGGGTGCTTCGCCGTATGTCGTCATTGCGGCGGTGCAAGAGAAGATCAACGAGCTTGAGCGCATTTCCGAAACGGGCCACGGCGAGGAACTTTGGCGCGGCATGAAAGAGAAGGCCGGACAAATTCTCGGCTGCAAAGCGGAAGAGATTGCGTACACGCGCAACGCGACCGAAGGCTGCGCGATTGTTTGCAACGGCCTGCCTTTGCAGCGCGGCGATGAAGTGATCACCACCACGCACGAGCACGTGGGCAACACACTCTCCTGGCTCGCACGTCAAAAGCGCGAGGGCATCGTGATGAAAATTTTCGAGCCTTCGACGAATGCCGCGCAAGAGAACATTGATCGCATCGCTCGGCTCATCACGCCACGCACACGCGCGTTGAGCATTCCGCATATCACCACTTCCACGGGACAGATTTTGTCGGTCAAACAAATCGGCGAGCTGGCCGCGGGCCACAAGCTTTGGTACTTCGTCGATGGCGCGCAGGCCGCGGGCATGATGCCGGTGAATGTGCATGAGATCGGCTGCCATGCGTATGCGACGAGCGGGCACAAATGGCTGCTCGGGCCAAAAGGCACGGGCTTGCTCTATGTGCGCGAGGATGCGCTTGATCTCATCGAAGCAAAACATCTCGGCGGCTATTCGAATATCGGCGAGTTTGATATGACGACAGGTGCGTTCCAATTTCATCCGAGCGCGCAACGCTATGAATATGGCACCATGAGCACGCCGCTGTTCGTCGGGCTCGGCGCGGCGATGGACTTCTTGCTGCGGATCGGCATGCAAAACATTTGGCGACACAACTTCGCGCTCGCCACGGCCTTGCGCGAAGGTTTGAACCGGCTCGGCGTGGAAGTCAATTCGCCGCAAGCGCAGAATGAGCACAGCGCGATGATCACGTTTACGCTCAAGAACCGCGCTCGCGAGGAGGTGACGAAGTTTCTTTTGGAAAAATTCAAGCTGCGCACGCGCGGCATCTACGAAGGCGGCTTGAACGCCGTGCGCGTCTCGCTGCACGTGTACAATTCGTTCGCGGAGGTGGAAAGAGTGTTGGAGGGAGTGGAGGGGTTGTTAGGGTAGGAGGGGATTGATATACTCGTTGCGGGTTGGTTTGTAACACCATCACAGAGCTGTCATTCAGCAGGAACCTTTTATGCGCTGGGAAGATTCGTAATGCCTCAGTTATTGGTGGAAACCGTAGCGCAGACATCTTGTCTGCAGGCAGGGATGCCTGCGCTACTCCACACGTAACTGAGGGATTACGAAGATTCTCCTATTGGAGGTTTTACCAGTGCTGAAAAAGGTTCTTTCAGAATGACAATCGAGGGGGAGTTACAAAATGACCCTTACGCAGTATAATATGCTTCGAATAACCTGCTCCAATATCCCAATATCCAAATACCCTCCCCCCACAGGTGTTCAATATGCGGATTGGATTCATCACAGACGAGATTTCCTCAAACGTCGAGGAGGCGATTGCACTCGGCGCGGCGTGGGGTGTTCGCGATTTTGAGCTGCGCATGATCACGGGCGCGCGCGTGCCGCGAATCAGCGGCGATGAGGTTGAGCAACTCTTGCGTTTGCAACAACGACATGGCCTGCGCTTCACCGCGCTTTCGCCAGGCGTGTTCAAGGGCGCGATCCATGAGCACGCGCGCCTTGAACACGAGCTGCAAGAGACTCTGCCGCAAACTTATCAGCTCGCGAGACTCTTGCGCACGCCGACGATTATTGTGTTTGGCTTTAAGCGCGATCTGCCTGCGATGGACGCAAAGCGTGGGAACGAGAGGCATGCGCGGGAGGAAGAAAAAATTTTAGAGGCTTTGCGCCGCGCGGCAAAGTCCGCCGAGCAATATGGTTTGACTTTGGCCGTCGAGAATGAGCCGGGCTTTTGGTGCGACACCGGCTCGAACACGGCGCGGATATTGGCGCAAGTCAATGCCTCCAACTTGCGCGCGAATTGGGATCCGGGCAATGCGATGGGCGAGAGCGAAGAGCCTTATCCTCACGGCTATGAGGCCCTCAAACAATGGATCGGCAACGTGCACGTGAAGGACACGAGCAAAGGCGCGTTGGTGGAGTGCGTGCCGCTGGGCGAGGGCAAAGTAGATTGGCCAGGGCAATTGCAGGCCTTGGCGCGCGATCAAATCGTTGCGCACGTCACGATTGAAACGCACTGCGCCCCGCTGCGGGAAAACTCGAAAAGGAATTTGGAATACGTGCGGAGAGTACTTTCCGCGAGCGATAAGAAGTAGATGCTTGTCGGCGAAAGGCGGAACGCGGATTTTCAAGAAGAGGCACGGATTAAAACAGATTTCAAAGACACGGATCGGGCGCACGGCTCCGCTTAGGAGGTGGGCATTTTTATTTTGATCGTGGTGCCACTCGCCAATCCGTTGGTGATCTCAACCTCGCCGCCAAACACGAGCGCGCGTTCGCGCATGCCCAGCAAGCCAAACTTGCCCGCGGCGTTGAGCGCCTCGTCCGTTATGCCTCGGCCGTCGTCCGTAATTTCCACCCACACGCTCTGCTCGTGCGGCGCCACTTTAACGTTGACGGCGCCGGCATGAGCATGGCGGCCGATGTTGTCCAGGCTCTCCTGAAAAATGCGAAAGACCGCGACCGCGTGCTCTTTCGCGATCTTCAATTCCTTGGCCGCGGCATGAAATTCACAAGTCAAGCCCGTGCGTTTTTGAAATTCTTCCAACTGCCATTCCAATGCGGGCACGAGGCCGAGCGTGTCCAAAACCTCGGGTCGCAACTCCGCCACCAAGTCGCGCACTTTGTCGATGAGGAGCAGCACACGCTCCTGCATCGCTTCAATCTCGTGCAGAAAAGCAGGCGCGTCAAGATTGCCGGCGGTGCGTTCGATTTTGCGTTGCAGCAGGCTCAAATCCATTTTCAACGAAGCCAGGGATTGTCCCAACTCGTCGTGCAAGCCGCGCGCAATCTTCACGCGCTCTTTTTCGAGCAGGGCTTGCAAGTGCGCGCTCAAGGCGCGCAGACGTTCGTGCGAAGCGTGCGCCTCCTCCTCCGCCTGTTTGCGCGCGCTGACGTCTTCGCACACGATGAGCAGAAGCGGCTCGCCTGCCGGGCTTTGCACGCAACGCGCGGATTCTTTCACCCACAAGAGGCTGCCGTCCTTGCGCTGCTTGCGCAATTCCCATTCGTGCACGCGCCGGGGCTCTTGCAAGCACGTCGCCAATTGTTGCGGCACGCGCGGCCGATCGTCTTCATGAAAAACTTTGAGCACGGATTGCCCGATCAGCTCTTCCGCCTTGTAACCCAGGTATTGCAGGCCAAACTGATTCACGGAAAGCACCTGGCCGTGAGCGTCGACGGTAAAATACATCGTGGGATTGTCATTGTACAAGGCGCGATACTGCACTTCCAAACGTCTTTTTTCAATCAGCTCCCGTTCATATTGGCGGATCGCCTTTTCCAATTCCGCGCGTTGCCAGTCGATGGTGCGAAACGCGTTGGAGAAGCGAAAGGAGAGCAACACCGCCTGTGAAAGAATGAAGGCCAACAACCCAAACGGCAGCACGAGCGGCGTGTCGAGAAGGTAGAAATAATTCAAGATGTCGTTGACGACGGCGAGGCACAACAGCGAAAAACCCGCGAGATGAATTTTCGCGCCTTCCCGGCCGCGAACCGCGGACAAAACGATGACGAACACACCATAGAGACAGCACAAGATCGTATACGCATGGTGCACGGCAACGGTGTGCGAGAAGATCCGCACCGGAGCCGCCAGCACGACGAGGCAAAAGCCGGCGCTGAGAATTTGAATCGCGCGCAGAATGAGCTTGGAAAAGTCTTCGGCATACAGCGTAAAGAGCAGCATCGCGCCCGTGACTGGGGCCATATAATAGGCGAGATATTCTATTTTGCCGAGCAGCTCCCAGCTCGTGTGCGGGAAGAGCTGCAGCAGAAGCCTTTCGCCGATGACGACGTGGCGCACGGCAATGAGCACACAAAAAATTCCGAAATAGAGCGGCGCGTGCTCGTTGGTTCTCACCGCGTAAAGCCCGAGGTGATAGAGTCCCATGATCACGATGCCGCCAAACAACAAGACGTCGAGTTGCAGCGCCCGGGCGCGCGCGCGCTGAAGCTCTTGCGGCAGGCCCAGTTGCACCGGTTCCCAAACCCCGGCTTTTTGGTGATGGAAATTCGCCACGAAAAAAATAATTTCAAGTTCATTGGTCGCGGGCTGGAATTCCGCGACCCGCGGAAAATAGCGCGGCGCCGTGGTTTCCGGCGTGTCGCCGGGAGTGCCTACGGAAATGAGTTGCGCCCCGTTGACGAACACCGTGAAGGCCGTGGCCATGTCTAGAAACTTTAAAGCCAACGGCGTTGCTTCTTTAAGCTGCACGCGCAAACGATACGTCGCATAGCCCGCGCCGCTTAACTTTTTCCCCGCGAGCTCATAGCCGTTCCACACGCCGGGCACGGGCATGAAGCCGCTTTTTTGCGGCGGCGCTGCGGCTGAAAAATCTTCCGGCAACAAATGTTGTTGCCAATAAAACTCATATTCGCCTGAAAGCTCGACCGGTCCGTCTTGGGCAAAATCCCATTGAGAAAGATCGAGCCGGCCTTGAGCGGCGTAGGTTTGGCGTTTGTGCGGCGACCAAGCGTTGCAGCCGAGCGCGGACAACAAACTGAGCCAAGCCAGCCCGTGCACAATCGCGGCAAGGCGGCGTTGGCCGAAGGTTCGTATTTTAGTTTGGTTCATGGGGCGTTGTGATAGATGTGTGTCGCCGAAAAGCAAAAATTTTTTTTCACGAAAATGGAACTGCCGCGAAAATGTTTTTCACTTTCGTGGGAGAGAAACGGCCCGCGTACGGGGCAAAAATTTTAGCCAACGCCCTCGCGTCGAGGGCGAGAGGAATATAAAAACCGCGGCACGCGAAAGCCATGCGTTTTTTCACGGCCAAGTCGCGCCTGCAACTTTGCATTTGCCGTGAGCCACATTTTTGATTATTATAACCACGCGCAATTCACGAGATTCTTTTTTAACCCCAAGAGGAGGAGCGGTATGGCACGATCAGTCCTTCAAGTTTGGCGAGGGCATTTGCACTTCTTGTTGGCAGTCGCGCTGTGTAGCACAAGCTTCGCGCGGCAAAAGCCGGTCGGGTTTGATGAAAAGCTTTACGCGGGTTTGAAGTATCGCAACCTCGGCCCGTTTCGCGGCGGGCGCTCGGCGGCAGTGGCGGGCGTGGCGGGACAGCCGATGACTTTTTATTTCGGCGGCACCGGCGGCGGCGTGTGGAAGACCACGAACGCAGGGCAGAGTTGGGAAAGCGTTTCCGATAAATTTTTTGGCGGCTCGATTGGCGCAGTGGCCGTGAGCGAATGGGATCCCAACGTCATCTATGTCGGCGGCGGCGAAAAGACCGTGCGCGGCAATGTCTCGCACGGCTATGGCATGTGGAAATCCACGGACGCGGGCAAAACGTGGAAGTCGATTGGCCTCAAAGATTCCCGCCATATTC
>Ga0247727_10017264_pt1 | contig 11516 bp, 6 predicted proteins | sample WisWelCaveWW1625_FD_202498 | JGI IMG/M metagenome (GOLD analysis project Ga0247727, IMG submission 202498) | Biofilm microbial communities from Wishing Well Cave, Virginia, United States - WW16-25 | ecosystem: Environmental > Aquatic > Deep subsurface > Groundwater > Cave microbial mat | place... | reverse complement strand
TCTTCCGTCGCCGCGCTTGGCGCCGCCGCGATAAAAGTTTTTTCAAAACGGATTTTGACGCACCGCGTTGGCGTCTCGCTCGTCTCAAAATGGAAAAGAGAATCGTTCATCTGTGGCTCGTTCATGCTCAGAGATCACCAACGGCGCATTCCCCGCGCGCAATTTTAATGAGAAGTTAAGCTTGAGTTTTCGCTTTTTCTTCTTCCACCAACACCCGGCGCAGTACTTTGCCGATCAAACTCTTCGGCAACTCCTTTCTGAATTCCACCAGCTTGGGAACTTTGTAACGCGCTAAGTCCTGCCGACAAAACGCTATGATCTCCTCCTCGCTCGCCGTCTCGCCCTCTCGCAAAACAATGAACGCTTTCACGGTTTCGCCCCGATATGCATCTTGCACCCCGATTACCGCCGCTTCTATTACTTTGGCATGTTTGTAAAGAACCTCTTCGATTTCACGCGGGTAAATATTGAAGCCGCCCGCGATAATCATATCTTTTTTGCGATCGACGATATAAAAAAAACCTTCCGTATCCATCTTCGCCATATCGCCGGTGTACAGCCAACCGTCTTGCAAAACTTTTTTCGTCTCGGCTTCCATCTGCCAATACCCTAACATCACCTGCGGGCCGCGCACCGCCAATTCGCCGATCTCGCCGGCCGGCAGCGGCTGCCGCGTTTCCGGATCAACGACCATCGCCTCGGTGTTGGGAATCGGCAATCCGATCGAGCCTTCGCGCCGCGCGATGAAGATACAATTAGAATGCGTCACCGGCGATGTTTCCGAAAGCCCGTAGCCTTCCACCAAGCGCCCGCCGGTGATCTGCTCGAATTTTTTGGCAACTTCGAGCGGCAGCGGCGCGCCACCGCTATTGCACGCGCGAATATGGCGCAGATTGTATTTCGGCGTGTCCGGATGATTGTTCAGCGCCACATACATCGTCGGCACGCCCGGCAGCGAGGTGACTTTGCATTTCTCGATTGCCGGCAAAATCATTTTTAAATCGAAGCGCGGAATCAACACCACCGTGCCGCGAATATAAACGCCGAGGTGCAAGCACGTCGTCATGCCGTAGCTGTGGAAAAACGGCAGCACGCCCATGATCACTTCTTTGCCTTCTTGCAAGCCATAATTCCACGCGCGCAATTGCACGAGATTGGCGACGAGATTGCGATGCGTCAACACCGCGCCCTTGGAAACGCCGGTGGTGCCGCCGGTATAAAGGAAAATCGCCACGTCTGTGGACTTCAACTCAACCTGCGGCGCGGCGGGAAACTCGCCATTGGCCGCGCGTTTCATGAGGTCAACGAACAAGTAGGTGTTTGCGGTTGGCGCAACTTTTATCCACGTGCCTTCGCGTTTGGCTTTGAGCGGATAGAGCCATCGGAGCGGCGGCGGCAGACAATCGCGCACGCTGGTATAAATCACCGCGCGCAGTTGGGTTTTTGGCCGCACCGCTTCGAGCCGCTTATAAAGCAAATCCAAGACAATGGCCACGGTCGCGCCGCTGTTAGTAAGCTGATGCTCCAACTCTCTTTCAACATAAAGCGGGTTGGTCGGCACGGCTATCGCCCCGAGCCGCATAATCGCGTAATGCGCCACCGGATATTGCGGCACATTCGGCAAGATGATCGCCACGCGGTCGCCTTTTTTCACGCCCAAATGCGCCAAGTAAGCGGCAAACCGGCCGACCATCTCGTTGATCTCAGCGTAAGAAAAACGGCGGCCAAAGAAAATGTAAGCGGAAGTTTGGGAATTTAACCGTACAGCCGCATCAAAGATATCCGGAATCGTCTGCTCCGGAATCGTGACCGTTTTCGGAACCTGCTCCTCGTAATGTGCCAGCCACGGCTTTTCCATCAATCCCTCTCGTGAATATAAATATTACGCTTCAATTTATTGATTTGCAGGCGGAGATGCAAGAAAAAGTTTCCATACCTTAAATAAAATAATGGCTCCAAATAGAAAAGCCCAGGCGAAACTCCTGGGCTTTTTATATATCAGCTTGCTCTCCCAAACAAAAAACCCGAACAGATTTCCGGGTTTTTTTTTATCGCTCCCGAGGTAGGACTTGAACCTACGGCCCGGTGATTAACAGTCACCTGCTCTGCCAACTGAGCTACTCGGGAAGATCGGCAGATATAAAATCCAGCTTTCTAATATAGCAAAAGTTTGCCCAAAAGTCAATAACGGTAAGTAAATTTTTGCGACTTTTATTCTCCTCTCTCATTGTCCCCAGCGGTTCTGCTGCTCTGTACTGTTTCGCACAAATCACCAAAATTCACGCATATTTTAGCCTTGCATTTTAGACGGCATAGGGCTTGCATTATGCCACGGCGAAGTCAATCAGAAAATCAGATGTAAACTCCGGAGCTTGGATTGACCATAAAGCTTGAATGAAGTTGAAAATTGACATGAAGGTCACAATAACTTAACACCAAATTAGGAGTAACAATGAAGTCCAACAAATTAGTGAAATTTTTTATGCCGGCTTTGGCGGCCTTGGTGATGATCGGGTGCGAAAAACAAGATCCGTTGTCGGTTACTGAAGACAACATGGCGACCGAAGACGCGGCCGAGTCCATTGCCAGCGCCATTGGCGCGGAAAATGGCGGCGCCGTCGATCAACTCGGCGACGTGGCAGAACTGGCGAGCATCACCGGGATTCAAGGGCAGGCAAGTTATCTGCTCGGCAAATATAGCGAAGCAAATGCGCTCGCCAAAATTGACACAAGTTATGATCCGGCAACCGGAACCTGGACGTTGAAGTTGAATCGCGAGCGCGGCGATAAAAACGGCGTCCCGTATGCGCAGATTAGCCGCACTTACACGTATCAATTTTTGAATGCAACCGGCCAACCGCAAAAATACTGGAAGGTCGGTGCGGACACGGCGCGCACGATTAAGTTCAACATCGTCGAAGGCACGGGCACGCATCGCACGCAGCATTTGTCGCAACAACTCACGGGCTTGAGCGGCAACTTCACGGCGACGGACGTGCAGACGCGTCTCATCACCATCAACGGCAATTATCAACGTTCCGCGGTGGATACGATTACCACGCGCGAGGCCGTGCGCACGCTCGATCACACTTTAAAGCTGACGCTCACGGAGGTCAAAGTCCCGCGCGGCGGCCGCGGTGAGCTGCATCGCAAGTTGAGTGGCACGATCAGCGGCACCTACACCGCCAAAGTGACGTTCCAGCGCGGTGAATCTTATAGCGAGAAAAATATTAATCGTACCTTCACCATCGCGCTCGGCGATGGCGATGCGCACATCGACATCCGCGGCCGTAAATTCAAAGGCGTTCTGTTGCTCGGCGAGTTGCTGCGCTTGGGACGCTAAATTTGACTGAAATCTTAAAGTAGCGTGAACCCTCGCTCCAAGGCCGATGCGGTACATGAGGTAACGCATCGGCTTTTTCTTTTTTGCAAGGCAAACGTAAAAGCCTTTGCTTTCATCCCACCGCCAGCTTATATTTCCTTAAATTCAAAACCTCGACAACCTCCACGACGGAAGACTAAAGTAATGAAAATTATTTCCTGGAATGTCAACGGCGTTCGCGCCGTGATCAAAAAAGGATTTCTCGAATTCGTTGCGCAAGCAAATCCCGACGTGATTTGTCTGCAAGAAACCAAAGCGCGGCCGGAGCAAGTGGATTTTCTGCTGCCGGATTATGAGCGGTATTGGAATTCGGCGCAACGGCCGGGCTATGCGGGTACGGCTATTTTTACTAAAATCAAACCGCTGAACGTGAAGAACGATATGGGCATCGCCGAACATGATCGCGAGGGCCGCGTCATCGCGATGGAGTTTCCCGATTATTTTCTCGTCACGGTTTACACGCCGAATTCGAAACGCGATTTATCCCGTCTCGATTATCGCCTGCAGTGGGACGCGGATTTTTTAGCGTATTTGAAAAAATTGGAGAAAAAAAAGCCGGTGATCTTTTGCGGGGATTTGAACGTCGCGCATCAGGAAATCGACCTCACCCATCCCAAAGCGAATGTTGGCACGCACGGCTTCACGCCGCAAGAGCGCGCGGGATTCGGCAACTTCGTCAAAGCCGGATTTGTGGATACGTTTCGCGAGTTCAACAAAGAAGGCGGCCACTACACGTGGTGGAGCCAAATGAGCAACGCGCGCCAGAGAAATGTTGGCTGGCGCATCGATTATTTTTGCATTTCTTCGGCGCTGCGGCCAAAATTAAAAGAAGCATTTATTTTACCGCAAGTGCTAGGCTCCGATCACTGTCCGGTGGGGATTGTGCTGAAGTAACCGAGACCACCGATCTGAGCTTTGGGGTATGATTGAGATTAAAATGATAATGATTCGGGATGAATGGTTTTGGAGTAAAACGTGGATCGCCCCAACTCCGCACGTTACACGTATCACGTTAAACGTAATCGTGTAACGTGCGAGAATAGAGCAGTGGCATTTCTACAACGAAAACCACCGGTTCAACTTGATCAAGAATACATTGTCCGGATAAACCCGAAACAAATCGTTCAAATCATTCCGAAAAGAGAAGTCGCCGGCGGAGGTAAATCCCGTGCGGCCTTGCGACCACACCACAAAGAGCGTCGAGCCGGGAATATATTCCCACCTGATAACAAGATTCGAGCGGAGCTGCCGGAAGTTGAAATCGGGATTGCCAAACGTGTAGTCCGCCGTTCCATCCAGATTTTCATCGATCACGTAAGCGCCTTGTTGCCCGGCAAAATTAATTTCCTGGGCGAACGTGTGGAAACGATCTTGATAGCGCTCCGCGCGCGGCGCGATGATGCGCTTGAATTGCGCATATTTGCCGGCGGAAACAAACGGCTGCCCGTAATATTGCAGCGAGAGATTCGGGGTGACGCTATAATCGAAGCGTAACGTAATACCGACGGTTTTCTGATCCAGCCGCCCAAAGATATAACGCGCTTCGTCGTTGTAGGGACGCGTATCGACGTACTGGAGATTTTCTTTATTCGTGCTGTAAAACGGATTGACGCGCAATGACAACGCATTCAGCGGCCGGAAAGAAACGTTGAATCCCATCTCGTGTGATTGCGTCTCGCCTTCGTCTTTCCAACTGTTGAACATAAAAGCGCCGACGCGCACGGCGTTGCGTTCATCCGAACCGAGATCGAGCCATTGATTCCACTGGCCGGGCAAGCGCAACGCCGGACCACCGCGCAGCGCCGTCGTCGCCAGATCCTCGCCTTCGCGACCGAGGCCGCCCCAAATGCCCCAGTAGTTTTTGAGCTGGCCGCCGCCGTTGATATTGCCGCCTTTGAACACCGTCTCGCCGCCGAAATTCCAGCCGCGCCATTGATTCAAATTCACATTCAGGCGATTGAAAATGCCGAACGGCTTCGTAATGCGATAACCCGCCCACGCGCTTTGCATCACGCGATCGCCCTGCCGCACGAATCCCAAATCATTCAGCTCCAAACCCGGTGAGCGCCACGTCACGCTCGCATTCAAACGCAAGCGACTGTTGCCGCCGCGACCGACGCTGAGATTGCCGCCGTGTCCGGTGAGCGAGGTGCGATTCGGATCATATTCCAAATAATCCGCATCAGGGCGCTGATAATAACGCCGCGAAGAAAGTTGCGCCGCTTGGATCGCTGCTTTGTTCCCGCGAATGTTGCTGAACACCGACAAACCCTCAATGAAATAAGTGCGATTGTGCCATTGATGCCGAAAATCGATGCCGCCCGAATACGCCGCCCGATTCAAATCATTAAGCTGCGAGCCGGTGAGATCGCGATGCGTCGCCGTAAACATGCCGCCAATCGCTGACACGCCTTTGTTGAAATCTTTCTGCAACCGGCTGACAAAAAAATTCGTGCGCGGCTCCACAACTTCAAAACGACGCTGGCCGAGGTTGTCAATCTCAGCTTCTTCTTTATCCGTGACCGCGTCAAGAATGCCAATCGAAATTCCGCTCTTCGTTTTGCCGGTTATTTTCGCGGCGGCGGCAATCGAAGAGTTCTCCGGCACTTTGGTATATTCGCCGCTGTTCAGCGGCGGATAGCCGTGCGGCGAACGGCCAATGCGCCGGGAATAAAACAAACGATCATTGGAAAACGGCCCATCGCCGCCGGCGAGTTTATAATCCAAAATATCCTGCCCTTCGATGAAAAACGGGCGCTTCTCGGCAAAAAATGTTTCGAATGCGGTGAGATTCACTTGCGACGGATCAGCCTCGACCTGGCCGAAATCGGGATTGAGCGTCACATCCATCGTCAGATCACTGGTGACGCCGATTTTCGCATCCAAACCGCCGGAGAGTTTGTTGAGATGGCCGGGCGCAAAGGGATTGCCAATTTCTTCTTTAGAACGGCGCGCGCTGCCGACCGAATACGGTAGCAACTCGATACGCCGCGCGGGTTTGATGCCTTGTAAATCTTGCAGCTCGCCGAAGAAGCTCACCCAGCCTGGCGTGTTTTGCGGAATGTATTGCCACACCGAGCGTTCCTGTTTGCGAAAAATCCGGCGCTGCACCTGAATGCCCCACGTTTGCTCTTCTTTATTGCCGAACCGCAACTGGCTTAAAGGAATGCGCATCTCCGCGACCCAGCCCTCATTGTCAATCGAAACTTCGCCGAACCAAACCGGATTCCAGTTGGTATCCCAGTTGTCGCCGTCGTTGGAAATCGCTTCGTCGCCTTTGACGCCCGCAGCGTTGATGGTAAATGAAAAGCCGGTGCGATGATCGAAATAACTGTCGATGTTGATCTCCACCCAATCGCCGTCGAATTGATCGCGGCGCGTGACGCGCCGAACGATTTTATCCGGCTCATTATCGTAGGCGCGCACGCTCACGTAAAGATTTTTTTCATCATACATGATTTTGAAAGCGGTCTGTTGAAACGGCGCCGCGCCGTCGTTCGGCTCGCGTTGGGTAAAATTCGTCGCCCACTCCGCTTTCTCCCAAGCCGGATCATTCAAAAGGCCGTCGATCACCGGCGCGTGCGGATTGATGTGTTTCGCATGATAAACTTTTTTCTCTGCCGGCGGATCGCCCGCGAAGACATTTCCGCCAAGCAAAAAAAGTCCGGCTAACAGAAGCTGACTTTTCATAAAACCACTCCTGCAATAAGTTCTCCAGCCCGATGGCTGATTAAAAAATTTTAACTGGCTCCCGCGACCTATTCGGAGAGTAATGCTCCATAGAAGAGACCGGCGAATTGCCAAAAGGTTGCTAATTTTTTAGCACATCGGACAAATCCCGCTTCCTTCGGTAGAAATACAAAGCTAAATCGGGATTGCTAATTTTTTAGCACACTTATTATGACACCGCCAATTGGAAAAACGTTGCCATGAAGTTTAATTTTTTTTGAATGGTATAGCCGCGCGCGATAGTTTGCACAAACAAGCACAATAATACAAAACAAAAAGTCATATCACTAATTGATAAATCTTTTCGTATAGTGATATGACTTGAATTTAAATCGCAGACAACTCTTGGCAAATGTGTGACCCTACCAGCTTCTTCGCAAGCGTTGTAGCGCCTTGACTGGCAAAATACTCGGAGCCGATGACGAAACGGCATCAGTCTCAGTCGAACATCCACCTGCCACGGCTTCCAGTTCATAAAAGCCACAATCATAAGTTCCTGAACGGCTGTAACAACGAACGTCAGTGGTCACCGGAAGTGCATCACCACTCAAATTAGCTCCTGCATTCACTGCCACAACATCAGTAGCATCCAAACTAAAGTCACCAGTGCTTTGTGATACAAACTTAACTGTGCCGGTGATGTTTGCTGTGCAGGAACCACAATCACCTGAAATATCAGAAACATTATTATTCCCGCCAATACCACCATTAAACCCATCTGCCGCTCGTTGGGTAATTGTATTTTTAACCGTAAAGGTATTCCCCACATTCAATCTCAACATTGCAATTTCATTTTTATAAAACGTGCAATTGTTGATTAAAGTAGTTCCAGTGCTGGCAGCGCAAATGTTCATCATCCCGCCTTCTCGCGTTGTTGTTCCTGCTGTCTTCCATCCGGAAAACAAACAATTCTTGATCTTAACACTTGATCCTGCGGTTGCACCAGACCAAAACAATCCGACGTGGACAGATGAAACTGTTGATACAGAATCACTTCCAAAAAATAAGCAGTCACTAAAAGTTATGTCACAGGCTTCATTGACTTGACCCAATTGAAATCCATAACCCCCTGTTGTGCTTGTTACCCGAACTTGGATGCCATTCACATCAAAATGCTGAAACACTCGAGTCCCTGCGTCATCATTTGTGATAAAACCATTTCCAGTAGTAGTCATCACCGCCCCTCTAAAAGAAAGCTTGCCAAGATGTCTTTGTGATACACCAACAAATTTCTTGCCACAAGGTGCATAAATTTCCAAACGGTCGGTTGAACTGGTGTTGATGTCATCTCCACCCTGCGTTCCAGTTATATCATGCGATCCCGAATACATCGCAATGTGCATAAACCAATTTCTTGAATCCAGGTTGATACCGTCTGTATGCGTATCAAAATTCCTAACCAAGATGGGTATCCCAGTATTTTCAGAACCGTTGTGAAAGCCTTCCCACGTCGTATAGGGATGGATAAGACTATGCGAAGTGGAGCCGCTTACGCTGGCCGGCGCGCTGCCATTGAATCGCTGCACGCCGAACACCTTGGCCGAGGTGCGATATTTTATAAAGCAAACGGCATTGGTTAACAAATTCAACCCGGTTGAATCATAATAAATAAGAACACCTCGTCCAATAGAATCAGGGGCAGATGTGGAAAACGTCGCTATGGTATCAGCAATCGTCAATGAACCGCCCGACCAAATGACGCTCATGTTATTCTGGATCGATCGATGAATATGCGTCTGTCCAAAAACCAGCGTCGGCAAAAGTAAAAACAGAAGTTTTTTCATCTCAATATCCTCTCTTACGGCTCCAACCGAGCATGATCTCGGTTGACAAATCCATATTTCCCGTCGCCGTATCGCTGCCGTTGTCGCCGACGCGAATGATCATGCCGTCCATCCACCGGCCGGAACCTGTGGCGCTTGGCGTAATCGTTTTGCGATATAGTTTCCAATCGCCGCTCGTACCAGATGGCGGCGCCGTGAAAGTCGTGTTATTGGTGTACGTCAGCGAATTATCCAGCGCGTCATCATCGCTGAAAAACTCCCAACTCAAACTCATAAAATAATTGCCGCTGTTGGTGTTCGTGCGATACGGCAACACAAGGTATTCCAAGCTTTCGGCGTATTCAGGAATCGGTAGGCTAAACAGCAAAGTGTCTGAATTCGTGTCGTCGAGTGCCCAAAACGTCAGGCTTCGCCTAACCCCAAGCCGCGTCAGACTGGCTGCATTGCCAGAACCGCTATTTGAAGCCGTGGTGTCCAGGAAAACAGATACCTCAATGGTATCCCCAATCATCGGCAAGGCACTTGTTGCAACATTGCCGTTTGCATCAACGATCAATCCATAATTCGCCGTCTGCGCAGTCCCGATGCGCAATTTTTCAACTCTTGTCGTATCGCGTATGATCGTACTTCCGGTTGGATTGAACCGCGCCTTTTCACTCCCATTGTTAAAAATGGAAAAATAACCACTTTCGCGGTTGGTGAGATACGCATTGTTTGAACTATCCAAAAACAGATCAACTCCATCATCGAGTGCATTTCCAGAAGCCGTAGTTGTCAGCTTCAAACCATAGGCGTTTGTATAATTCGCCCCCTGACCAAGATGAAACCGGCTCACGGCACTCGCTATGCCTAAGCCAAACTGCCCGGACAAGTCCATCCGTGCCACCTCGAGGGAGGCTCCCACAACAAATCGCAGCGGCCAGCCTGTGTTGCCGTTGGGAACCGTGCCGGTTTTGCCGCTCAACAAAGAAACGACGTCGTTGAAGTCATCCAAAAGCAACATTGCATGTCTCGATCCTGTGCCGCCGCCATAAATCCTATTCACCGAGACTAGCACGGTGGTGTCCTCATGCGCCTCCAACCCGGACGCACTAGTCGCTGAGAATCCGAGATTGGCGTTGCCAACTACAAGCGTCGTATCGGAAAAATAAACCCGTCCGGCGTTGTAAATGCGGAAGCGATCACTACCGCCGATTTGCAGCCGCATGTCGCCGCTGCCGTTATCATCGCTGTCCGCGCCCAATATCAGGTCGCCGGTAGTGCTCGCAACCGAACCCACAATGCCCGTCAACCCCGATCCGTCTCCGGAAAAAGTATCCGCTTGAATATGTCCGTCGACCACGAGCGTATCGTTATTCGCGCCCGCATCGATGCTGAACATCGCCGTCACCAGCGAGACTTTATTCGCGCCGATCCAGATGCCGGACTTCCACAAACTCGCGTTCACCCAGATGTCATATTCCCCATCCGCTATCGTCGCGACATAAACGCCCGGAATGCTGCTCGATTCCGTCAAATCATAAATCTTCACCGCGCCCTGATACAGATCGACGTTTTTTCCAGTGACCAATTTGTTTTGCGTATTATAAAGCTTCAGCTCGAACAAACTGGTTAAATTTTGCGCCGGTGCATGACCGGCAAAAAGCAAACAGCAAAAAGCAAATAGCAATTTTTTCATATGATCCTCAACTGGTATAAACAAAACTATCGCCAAGCGTTTCAAAATACATTTCGTCGCTCTCGTAACTGTACTCGGTCAACTCATCTATAACCACTTCCGGCAGCATCGGCACCAGCTCGATGCCGCTCAGGCTGATCGCGCTCTCATGGCCATGCACCGCTACCCCGCCTAAACCCCAAGCCCGCTCAAAATCTTCATCCCATTCCACCCAATAACAAACCGGCGCATCTTTGTGCGGAAAAAAGAGAATCTCGTCTGCCGTATTGATGAGCCGGCTGCGCAAAACTTCCTGCGCCGCGGTGAACTTCTCATGCCGGCCGTCGTAGCCATAGCGCATTTTCTTGCCGATGCTAATTTTCCGCCCGGCGATATTATCGAAGCGACTTTGAAATTCCTGTTTCCACACCTGCTGCTCATTCCCTTTGCTCGGCTGCGGCAGCTCGATGTCCTGCAAGACTTCGCGGCATTGCAACTGCTCGATCCGGATTTTCCCTTCGCCGGCGTTGCCGCTGATTTTCGCGAACGGATAAATGCGAAAGGCCAAATCGTTTCCCGCCGCATCCATCGGCACCACCACTTCATGCACGATATGCGGCCACCAAATTTGATCGGCAATGAACTCCTTATAATGATCGCCGTTAAGCCCTTGCCAGTTCGTCCAAAAACTCAAATCGCCTTCGTCCGCATCATGGCGCGCCCATGCCAACACCACAAACCGCTTGCCGGCGATGGCCGCGCCGGTCGCAATCGTGATCTCCGCATATTCCTCGCTTCCGGCCGCATCATCTTCCACCGTCAACACGTAATCGCCATACGGCGCCGTCTCATCGAACTCGCGCGCCGACGCGCCGCTCGATCCGCCCACGCCGGTTAAGTCTTCCTCAAATCCCACATTCGGCGAAAGCTCCGGGCCGCAGATCAGCGCGCGGGGATTTTCAAT
>Ga0247727_10017263_pt1 | contig 11516 bp, 12 predicted proteins | sample WisWelCaveWW1625_FD_202498 | JGI IMG/M metagenome (GOLD analysis project Ga0247727, IMG submission 202498) | Biofilm microbial communities from Wishing Well Cave, Virginia, United States - WW16-25 | ecosystem: Environmental > Aquatic > Deep subsurface > Groundwater > Cave microbial mat | place... | reverse complement strand
GAAACATTGGATCGATGGGCACGACGGAATCGCCAAACCACACCGGCGAGAGGTCATTTCTCTCAAATCGGTCGCCCATCCGCGGACAACAGCTCAAACACCAATTTTGTCAGCAGCCTGCTAACCCGCATTTCGCACCATCTCTCTCGAGGAGGTTCACCGTGACTTAATGAACTGCGGTGTCTCACATGGAGTACCCCGTCCCATTCCCGCTACGCTGGACGTCGTCGCTCGGCGAACGCGGGCGGCCAACTGGGTGCGGCCAAGCCGGCCGCACCGATCAACAAAGGAGATCCTTGTGATGAAAACCAAAACCACAGCCTTGGCCTCCGCTGCCGCTCTACTGTTCCTGGCGGGAGCAGCAACTGCTCAGGAATCGGATACCAGCGAGGCGAAAGAGATCAAGTGCGAAGGCGTCAACCAGTGCAAAGGCCATGGCGCCTGCAAGACACTCTTCAATGAGTGTGGCGGTAAAAATTCCTGTAAGGGCAAGGGCTTCCTGATGCTGACGCCCGAGGAGTGCGAGGCCGCCAAGGCCAAACTGCAATCTGGAGAAGAACAGCCGAACGGCTGAAAGCAAAGGTGAGCGGGCGGCACTACGGTCGCCCGCTCACCGCGGAGCTCCTTCCATGCCCCTCTCCCCCCCGCGACCTTCCAAAGCCCCTTTTTTGGGCGTCGGCGTTGGTTTGCGTCCCGTTCACTACGCGGACATTCTGGAACGCGCTCCACGCGGCGAACTGGGTGTCGATTGGTTCGAGGCACTGAGCGAAAACTATATGGTGCCGGGCGGGCGGCCGCTGCGAGTGCTCGACCGCGTGTGTGAATTCGCTCCCGTGGTGTTGCACGGTGTATCGCTCAACCTCGGCTCTGTAGATCCCCTTGACGACAATTACTTGAACGAACTGACCAAGCTAGTGACTCGCGCGAAGCCCCGTTGGATTTCGGACCACCTGTGTTGGACGGGCGTCGACGGGCGCAATCTCCACGATCTCATTCCGCTGCCGCAGACGGAAGAGAGCGTCCGCCACGTGGCCGCACGCATCGCCCGCGTGCAGGATCGTCTGGGCCAGCGCATCGCCGTCGAGAATGTCTCTTCCTATCTTCGCTTCACGAATGATTCCATGTCCGAGTGGGATTTCTTAACGGCAATCGCCGAGGCAAGTGACTGTGGTATTCTGCTCGACGTCAACAACGTCTGCGTCAGCGCCCACAACCACGGCTTCGATCCCCGCGTCTATCTGGACGCCGTCCCTGCGCAGCGCGTCTTTCAGATCCACCTCGCCGGCCACAGTGAAGCGGGTCCCCTTCGCATCGATACGCACGACCACCCCGTGCCAAAAGAGGTCTGGTCCCTTTATGAATACACAGTGCAGAGAATGGGTCCGGTTTCAACGCTGGTCGAGTGGGACGACAAAATCCCGAGCTTCAACGTGCTGGAAGCCGAAGCCGCACGCGCGCGCGCGGTATTAGCCCGCATTTCTCACCAAGCTGCTGCGGCGGCCTCGTGATGCGTCCTGGTAAGAAATGCGGGCTGGAGCGCAGCACAGGCAGCAAAGCACCTCGCGATGACTGAGAAGAAACGTTCTCCCGATCTCGCCGCCTTGCAGCGGCGCTTGTGGCAACTGATCACCGCGCCGGAAGGCGCCGCGAGCGTTCTGCGCGCAACTCAAACCGCGGGCGACAGCGACTGGAAACTCGCAGATTGGATCGTAAGCGACACCCAGTTATCCGCGCTCCAGCGCGTAGAGGTCTACGCCAACGCCTACTTCTACCGCATTCTCGACTGCCTCAAAGAAGACTACGCCGCCCTGGCGATCGCTGTGGGCGACGCTGGTTTCCACGACCTGGTAACCGCGTACCTCTTGGCACACCCGTCGCGCCATCCTTCGTTGCGCCACGTCGGCGCGTTGCTGGAGGAATTTCTCGCCCGCAGTCCTAGAGCGGCGCCCTTCCGCAGGCGCTGGCCCTGGGCCGCCGATCTCGCGCGGCTCGAATGGGCACTGGTGAACTCCTTTGATGCGCCGGATGCCAGCGCGCTCACGCGAGAGGAATTAGCCCGCGTTCCCCCCGAAAAATGGGAGACACTCGAACTGCGACTCCACGACTCCGTGCAAGTGCTCCACCTCGACTGGCCAGTACACGAGCTGCGCGAAGTGCTGGAACGCGAGAGCAAAGCAACCCGCTTGGCTCACCCGAGCGCTGCTGCGGCCGCGGATCTGCACGCTCTCGTCACACGCCCTGGTGAAAATACGCTCACACCTCCCGACGCTCCGAAACCCAGCAGCGTGTGCGTGTGGCGGAAAGCAGAGCGCGTCTTTTGGCGACCTGTGGACTCACTGGAAGCCGAGCTACTCACAGCGGCGCGCGCCGGCGCCTCTTTCGGGGCGCTGTGCCAACGCACCTCCGAAGCACTCGGAGCCAACGCCGCCCCTGCCTACGCCGCCGCGCGGTTCCAACGCTGGGTGGCAGATGCGCTGCTCGTGCCGTGTCAACTTTAACCCGGATTATTCATGAAGCGCCTACTGCGACTGCGTATCTGCTCGATCTGGTGAACGATTTCAGCGTTTGTCTCCTCGACGTACTGGGAAGTCAGCCTCCGGTGCCAAACGCCGAAATCGTTCACCAGATCGAGCAGATACGCAGTCGCAGTAGGCGCTTCATGAATAATCCGGGTTAATCCTGCCACAGCGGATCCAGAACGTAGCCAAGGCGTTTCTTGATTTTTTCGCAGCGCGCGCCCAGGTCCGCGCGGTCTGTCCCACCTAGATTCACGATGGCGTAGCGACAACTCCCGCCGTCCTCGTTCGACTCCGAAACCGAGAGGACGTCCCCTGTGCAGCACTCGCTCCAGATCAAGGTTCCCGGGAAGCGCGCCTCGGCGGCGCGGATCTGTTCCGGTTCCGGCGCCGCCGCGACGCGCACCGATTCGAAAACCCGCAGCGGAAAGCTGGCCGCCGCGCGGTGTGTCCCTCTGCCCCGCGGCGGACGGGGCCGTTCGCCCAAACACAGGGCCAGCGCCAGCGCGTAAGAGTTGCTCCCATCGACTTTCTGATAGAGATCGGCGAATTGGCCGCAGATGCGGGGGTTCACCTCGATCACAGCGATGCGATCTGTCTCCGGCTGCCAAACCATTTCGATGTTGAAGAAAGAACGCTCGAGATCCAACGCGTGCACAATGCGGCGGGCAATCTCCTGCATGCGTTTTTGAACCACCGGCGGCAAAACCGAGGGATAATCGAAACGCGTGAAACTCCCGGTCCTCGCGTCCAGACTCGAATCGACGATCCCGAGCAGCAGCACTTCTCCATTGCACATGAAACCTTCGACGGTCACGAGTTGTCCAGCGAGCAGTTCCTCCGCCAAAAAGTGTCGGCCGTCGACGGCAAAGCCGGTCCAGGCGCGCAACATCCGGTTGAAAATGTGCACGTACTGCGACGTGAATTCGCGCACGGCCGGCGAGCTGAGAAACGCCGTGAGGTGCGCCTGATTCTCAATGCGCCGTGCCAAGATTGAAAATGCACCCTTCACGGGTTTCACAAAGCAGGGGAAAGCCAGTGGCGTGGGTGCTTCGGGAAAGGCGGCATCGATCAAGCCGAAGCGAGGCACCGCGGCGGGCACCGCGCGGGCCTGAGCGAGACGCGAATAATATTTGTGAGAGGCTCCGATCACCCGCTCGGGATGAGGTCCGGGAAGATTGAGGCGCGTAGCGATCGCCGCAGCGACACTCGCACCCGGGTAGTCGCTCGAGCTCCACACGCCGTCGAGGAAACCGAAGGCTCCAGCGGCCACAGCTTCCACGAAACCCAAGACGTCGAAATCGTAACGGCACTGGTCGTCCGGAGGAGCCGCGAAGACAACCTCGATCTTCTCGCACCAGTTCTTCTCACAAGCGGCGAGCTGCCGGCGGTCCCATTGAGTCTCGAAGATGATCAGGACGCGCGAGCGGTCACCCGCCACCATGCCAACCCCCCAAGCAATTTTAACGACCCCGTACCGAGTTATCTGGCCTTCTTTCCGGCCCCTCGGCGCGTACGCCCCTCAGGTAGGCCCAAGAAACCAGACATGGCTTTTTACCAACAGGAGAGCGGTAGATGACGGCGGCTCTTGACGACGAGGCCGCCAATGCTTAAACGCTGGGATCGAAAGCGCTGGGTGCCGTCCGGTACCTGGCTCAGATTTCGACCGCCGGGGTAGCTTGGGCCAGAGGGGGCCGTGCCTATCCCAGTGGTCCGCGGGCTGCCGGCTCCCGTGGAACCGGGCAGCGGAGGAGACGTAAAAACCATGAAGGTCCGACCCCTACACGACCGCATCGTCGTGAAACGCATCGAGAAGGACGAGAAAACAGCGAGCGGGATCATCATTCCCGACACCGCCAAGGAAAAACCCCAAGAAGGCAAGGTGGTCGCCGTGGGCGCCGGCCGCATCGGCGAGGACGGCAAAGTCCGGCCGCTGGACGTCCACAAGGGCGATCGCATCCTGTTCGGCAAGTACTCGGGCACGGAGATCCAGCTAGAAGGTGAAGAACACTTGATCATGCGCGAGGAAGACGTCCTCGCCGTGCTCGAGTAAAGGAGTAAGGCACCATGGCAGCGAAACAACTGCTCTTTCATCAAGCGGCCCGCGAGAAACTGCTCGCGGGCGTCGACAAACTCGCCAACGCGGTCCGCGTGACTCTCGGTCCCAAGGGCCGCAACGTCGTCCTCGAGAAGAGCTGGGGATCCCCCACTGTGACCAAGGACGGCGTCACCGTCGCTAAAGAAATTGAACTCGAAGATAAGTTCGAGAATCTAGGCGCCCAGATGGTGAAGGAGGTCGCCAGCAAGACCTCCGACGTCGCCGGCGACGGCACCACCACGGCGACCGTGCTCGCCCAGGCCATCTTCCACGAGGGCAGCAAACTCGTGGCCGCCGGCCACAGCCCCATGGATCTCAAGCGCGGCATCGATAAAGCAGTCGCTGCGGTCGTGGAAGAGCTGGGCAAGCTGTCCAAGGCCACGCGCGACAGCTCCGATATCGCCCAGGTCGGCACCATCTCAGCCAACAACGATGAGACCATCGGCAAGATTCTGGCCGAGGCCATGGAGAAAGTCGGCAAAGAGGGCGTGATCACGGTCGAAGAAGCCAAGTCCATGGAGACGGTGCTCGAAGTGGTCGAGGGCATGCAGTTCGACCGCGGCTACATCTCGCCCTATTTCGTGACCGACCCCGAGCGCATGGAAGCAGTGATCGAGGATCCGCTGATCCTGATTCACGAGAAGAAAATCAGCGCCATGAAGGACTTCCTGCCGTTGCTCGAACAGGTGGCCAAGCAGGGCCGGCCGCTGGTCGTGCTCTCCGAGGATATCGAGGGCGAGGCGCTGGCGACGCTGGTGGTCAACAAGATCCGCGGCACGCTGCAGGTGGCTGCGGTCAAGGCGCCGGGCTTTGGAGATCGCCGCAAGGCCATGCTGCAGGACATCGCGATCCTGACCGGCGGCCAGGTGATCGCCGAGGAACTCGGCCTCAAACTCGAGAACGTGACGCCCAAGGACCTCGGGCGTGCGAAGAAGGTCGTGATCGACAAGGAGAACACGACCATCATTGACGGCGCCGGCAAGCGCAAGGATATCGAGGGGCGCTGCAACGAAATCCGCAAACAAATCGAAGAGACCAGCTCCGACTACGATCGCGAAAAACTCCAGGAGCGGTTGGCGAAGTTGGCCGGCGGCGTCGCCGTGCTGAAAGTCGGTGCAGCCACCGAGACGGAGATGAAGGAGAAGAAGGCGCGCGTCGAAGACGCGTTGCACGCCACCCGCGCCGCAGTGGAAGAAGGCATCGTGGCGGGTGGCGGCGTGGCGCTGCTGCGGGCGCAGAAAGGGCTAGCTGGTTTGGAAGAGGCGCTGCCCGAAGAACAGCGCGCCGGCGTGCGCATCATCCAGCGGGCAGCGGAGGAACCGCTGCGGCGCATCGCGGAGAACGCGGGCGTCGAAGGCTCGATCGTGATCGATAAGGTCAGAAGCGGCAAAGGGAACTACGGTTTCAACGCCGCCAGTGAGGAGTACGAGGACCTGTTCGAGGCCGGCATCGTCGACCCGACCAAGGTCGTGCGCAGCGCGCTGCAAAACGCGGCCAGCGTAGCCTCGCTACTGCTAACAACCGAGGCGATCATCACGGAGAAGCCCGAGAAGAAGAAGGCCGGCGGCGGCATGCCCGGCGGCGGTGAAATGCCCGACATGGATATGTAGACGGGCGAACGTCGGTTCGAGTCAACACAGCAACGCAAGAGGCGGCCGTCCTGATATGGGACGGCCGCTTTTTTTGTGGGCAAAACGGCGCCGCAGCGCCGCGAGATCAAATCGACTCCGGGAAGCACTTCGCCGGCATGTTACGCTGGCGGGTCAGCCCGCTCTTTCTCAGCAGGGCGCGTCGCGAGGTCACAGTAGCTCCTCGATGAAAAAGCGGGGCAGAAACGAAAACAGCGCGGCCATACTTTACGCCGCGCAGGAGGTCTTCCATGCAACCCCATCCCCATCACTACCGCGTCCAGGCCCGTGCGGAGATGGAGGGCGAGGTGTCCCTGATCTCGAATCCACTCTCGGATGAACGCATGCTCGAAACCGAAATCGTGGAAAACCCATGAACCTAGATACCGCGCGTTTCCGTACGCCGTCCGGTGCGCCGATCTCGCTGGCGGAGTGGAACCCGCAGAGCACCGAGGGCTTCCGCGGCAATCAAGAGGACGCGGAGCACGAGCTCACGGGATTAAACCGCGAGCTCGGCGCCCTCCAGCAACTGCTCTACGCCGAAGGCAAACGCAAACTCCTGGTGGTGCTGCAGGGCATGGATTCCTCCGGCAAGGACAGCACGATCCGCCGCGTGTTCCGTGCCATCAATCCGCTGGGAGTGCGCGCGGTGAACTTCGTGCGCCCCACCGAGCGGGAGCTCGCGCACGATTTTCTCTGGCGCGTTCATTCCCACGCACCGACCGCCGGAGAAATCGCCATCTGGAACCGCAGCCACTACGAAGATGTACTGGTGGTGCGCGTGCACGAGCTGGTACCGCGCACCGTCTGGGAAGCCCGCTACGACCACATCAACGCTTTTGAAAAACTACTCGCCGACGAGGGCACGGCCATCGTAAAATTTTTCCTGCACATCTCGCGGGACGAACAGAAAAAGCGCCTGCAGCAGCGCCTGCACGATCCCCGCAAGCAGTGGAAATTCAACCACGGCGATATCGAAGAGCGCAAACGCTGGGAGGAGTACCACGAAGCCTATGAGGCAGTGCTTTCCCGCACGAGCACACCGCAAGCCCCCTGGATCATCGTGCCGGCCGACCACAAGTGGTTCCGGAACCTCGTGGTGGCGAGCGTGCTGGTGAAGACATTGCAGTCTTTCGGAATGCGCTATCCCCGCCTTGATGAGGGATTACACGTTGTCAAGAAGTAGAGAAACGTTACGATAAAAAGACGTCATCATGGAGCGGTTCCTACCTTACGCCATCGCGATATTCATTGCCGTGGCCGTGCTTATTATTGAAAGAAGATCTCGCTTCCTAAAATACATTTAAATCGCCCTTTGAAAACTTCGCTTACCATCCCAGCACGTAGTGGAAGATGAGCGGTGCCACGATGGTGGCGTCGGATTCGATCACGAACATCGGCGTGCTGATATCGAGCTTGCCCCAAGTAATTTTTTCGGTCGGGATCGCGCCGCTGTAAGAACCGTAGCTCGTCGTCGAATCGCTGATCTGGCAGAAATAAGCCCAATAGGGACAGGGGCGGCGCATGTCCTGATGGATCATGGGCACCACGCAGATGGGAAAATCGCCGGCAATGCCGCCACCGATCTGGAAGAAACCGACGGCGTTCTTCGCCTGCTCGGCGGGAATCGCGCGCAGGGTTACATCGTCGTGCTCCCCCGCTCCGCCGACGCTCTCGATCTCCAGAACCGGCTTGCCCATGGTTTCGAGCGTGTACCAATCCGCGAGCTGAACCATGGTCTCGAGGCCACTCTTCACGACGTGCAAGCTTCCGACGTTGCCGCGCAGGACGTTCGAAACAAAGACATTGCCCAAGGTTGAATCTTCCCAACCGGGGACAAAGAGCGGCAGGTCGAGCTCCGAAGCCGCCACCAACCAGGAATCTTTGGGGTCGATCTGGTACTGTTCCTTCACCCAGCCCTCGCGAATCAGCTGATAGAGGTACTCATAAGGAAAAAAGCGCTCGCTGTTTTTCGCGGCGCGCCCCCACAGCTCGACCAATGGACGTTCGATCACGCGGAAAGCTTTTTCCTCGGGAATGCAGGTGTCGGTAACGCGGTTCAGACCCTGGTGTTCTAGTTCCTTCTCCTGCTCGCGGGTCAGGTTGCGGTAGTGGGGCACGCGCCGGTAGTGCTTGTGCGCGACGAGGTTGAAAAGATCCTCTTCTAAATTGGCGCCCGTACAACAGATGGCGTGCACTTTGCGCTGGCGGATTATCTCCGCCAGAGAGAGCCCCAACTCCGCGGTGCTCATGGCACCGGCGAGAGTCATGAGCATCTTGCCGCCCCGCTCCAGATGTTGGACGTAGGCCTCCGCGGCATCCGCCAACGCAGCCGCATTGAAGTGGCGATAGTGCGTCTTCACGAATTCTCGAATCGAGATGGCCATGCCCCCCTCCGACCTCGTTCGGAATGTTCCAAGAGGCCGGTGCGCCGCGAATTGGACATCGCCCTGATACCAGGCGACAACGCAATGTAATCCGTGTCCGCATTTCTTACCAGAACGCAGCGCGAGCCCGCATATCTCCTCGGGATGGCGGGCGAACTCGAGAGATCGCCAAGCGGCGGGCTGGCGTCTAACTTAAATGGTGGGGTGCGGCAGTCCAAGCATACATCCAGCTTGGGTCACAGACTGCTAAGCACTGTGGCCGGAGAGGCGGCGGAGCTGAGCGCGCTGGATGCGCATGGTGATGTGTTGGAGACCTTTTTCCAGGTTCTCACCCTTGCCGGTGGCCGCGAGCACCCGCAGGCCGTAGCGCACCTGGTCGCCGCTGGGGCGCGCGCTCTGAACGCGCACCGTCCCGCGGTAGGTCTTGCCCTCGTAACCAATCGAGGCCGGCAGCCGCATACCCAGGTGGTGCACTTCATGCGCCAGCACGGCGAAGCCGGTCACGCTCATATCGATGAGGGACAACCGGCGCTCTTCACCGAGGGAAACCTCGACATCCGCTGTGAGCATCGACACCCGGTAGCACTCGCGATCTTCGGCCGGGACCGGGTCGTCGACGGGCCGGCAGGTGACGTAAAGCTTGACCTCTTTTTGCTCGACCCTCTCCACCTTGACGGTCTGTCGCATGAGCTGACCCGTAATCGCGTAGTAGACGAGCAGCTCCTGCCCTGGTGACAAGCGGAGGGCACCCGGCAGCAGCTCGACGACAGCCCGACCGTTTGCCAACTCGACGAGAGTCGCCCGGTGCAGCGCTTTTTTACGCGCGCGCTTGGGGTCTTGAAAATAGATCTCAGTGCCTAATTGGAGCAGCACGCTCGCTCTCCATCTCTACTGCGCCAATGCAGTCCCAGTCCCTCGTTTCCGTCCATCGGCCAATGGGTCAGGGCTGCTGAGTGCGCTCTGACACCAACTCGGAACTCCCCAGCGTACCTTTCCCCATCGGGGTAGGCGGTGAAAAGCGCGATCTGGCGCGGGGCGAACCACCTAGCCCGGATGATTCATGAAGCGCCTACTGCGACTGCATATCTGCTCGACCTGGCGAACGATTTCAGCGTTTGCCTCCTCGACGTACTGGGAAGTCAGCCTCCGGTGCCAAACGCCGAAATCGTTCACCATTTCGGGCATCTCCGCAGTCTCGCTACGGCGCTTCATGAATAATCCGGGCTAGATCTGGCAACTCTGGCTGTTGCGCGTGGATAGGAACGTTCAGGTCGAAGTCGGCGCGCGAGGCGTCTTGGATCGCCCCCTGCTCAGCGGCGTGCCGTAGTGAGAGAGCGCGGCCTCGACCAGCGCCCGCGCGTCGACGCGAGCACGCAAGCGGGCACACAGGAGAAAGACGCCGCCCAACTTGCGCTGGATCAACAAAATCTCCGGCGGCGGCGGATCGACGAGCCCGTGGCGGAGCGCGGTCTCGAAGCCGGCGGCGCGCGCGCGCGCTGGCACCTGTGAGCACCCAAAGTCGTAGATCCCGGCCTGGCGCAGCGGCTCGGTCCCCAAGAGCAAAAGCTCCACGACGTCATCAACGCGCCGCCGCACGTGATGCGAAGCGACGAAGCCCAGAGCCAGAGCGCTGCGACGCAGACCGGCGCGGTCATCCGCCAGCGCCGCGCGGAACAGCGCCGCGTAATTTTCCGCGGTCTGCTTGCCGATCTCACGCGCCGCGCCGAGATCGAGCAGCCCGATCTGATCCGTCTCCGCCAAGAAGAGATAATTGGCGAAGTTGGGATCCGTCTGCATGAAGCGGAACTCGAACAACTCACGCAGCGCGAGACGCAGCAGCAGTTCTCCCGCGCGGTCACGCCGCTCCTGCGCGTGCTCCGCTCCGCAGAGATCCTCGAGCGGCCGCCCGCGTAGATAGTCGATGGCAAGCACGTGAGCGGTGCTGAAATCCGCGTGCACGCGCGGCACCACCACCGCGGGCTCGTCGGCGAGCAGCGCAAGGTAGCGGCTGAAGTGCGCGGCCTCGGCGAGGTAATCGGCCTCATTGCGCAGTTGGCGCTTCGCCTCCTCGAGAAGATTCGCGAGATCGATCTCGACCGGCAGAACGCGGGCCAGGCGCAGCGCCAGGGCCAAATTATCGACGTCGCTGGCGATGCTGCGGTCGACGCCCGGGTACTGGACCTTGAGGGCTAGCTCGCGGCCGTCGCTCGTTACCGCGCGGTGAACCTGTCCGATGGAGGCCGCCGCCACGGGATCGAACTCGAATTCTCGGAAGCGGCGCTGCCAGCCTCGACCGTAACTGCGGCCGAGGACGCGCCGCAATTGCTCGGGCGGCATGGCGTCGCCCTCGGAGCGCAACACCGCGAGGGCAGCAGCTACTTCCGGCGGCAACACGTCTTCGCCTTCCAGCGAGAGCAACTGTCCGAGCTTCATGGCCGCGCCGCGCATGCCGGCCAACTGGCGGGCGAAGCGGCGCGCGTTGTCGCCGGTGAAAAACCAGTTCTGTGCGCCGGAGCCTTCGCCGCCGCGCAGGCGCGCAGCCGCGCTGCCAAAGGCGAGCTCTCCCGCGAGCCAGCCGATGCGCGCCAAGCGCTCGAAGCGCCCGCTCGGCACGCGCGAGTGGCGTCGTTTGCCCGGCGTCGTGTTCATTGCACCTTTCTCTCAACGCGCGGCAAAGGCATTACCTCGCTCCGTTTTTCTGTAACTTTTCAAGCGAGTGCTTGAACTTCTCGCAGGGATCGGAGGCATCGGTGCGAGGCGTGTACCAGACGAAGTCAACCGCTACCGTCTAAAGACGGTAGCGTGAAGGCCGACTAAAAGTCGGGTCCAGCGCTCACTCCAACGCCTCGATCTCAAGATCCGCTCCTTCGGTCTTTCGACGTAAGTG
>Ga0247727_10017262_pt1 | contig 11516 bp, 5 predicted proteins | sample WisWelCaveWW1625_FD_202498 | JGI IMG/M metagenome (GOLD analysis project Ga0247727, IMG submission 202498) | Biofilm microbial communities from Wishing Well Cave, Virginia, United States - WW16-25 | ecosystem: Environmental > Aquatic > Deep subsurface > Groundwater > Cave microbial mat | place... | reverse complement strand
GAAAGTCCAGCACAAAAGTCACACGCGAACTTAATTTCTGATCAAATCCGGCGTAGATTTCCAATTCGGAGCTTTCGAAGTCGGCGCCGCGGCGGTCATAGGTGAGATTGAGATGCGGCGCAAACGACCCCAGCTTGCGCGACATGATCCACGAAAACTTGACGTTGGTTTTGCCGGTGCCCAAAAATTCTTTTTCATCGCCAGTCGGAAAGCGGATGTCCACCAGCGCCGCCAGATCCAGGCTTCTTCCCCGGAGAAAGGTGTATTTTAATTTCAGCGCCACGTCGCCCAAACCGGTAGCGCTTTGGTTGTACGTGAACGTGTCTTCCAGGTCGGGATTCAAAAAATTATTATTAAAATTGTTAACCGCTATGCCGGCCAGTAAAAACGAGGTGCTGTTGATGACCGCTCGCGCTTCTCCCGTTATGCTTAAATTGATGATGGGCACGGCTACTCCCACATCCAATCTCGAGGTGACGCCATAGGTGGCAAAAATCAAAAAGGTATTGGCGTTGATATCCAGGTCGGGAAAGATATCGATGGTCTCGGTTTCGAGCGGGAAGTCTCCCAGGGTGCCGTCGCCACTGAGATCATCTGAGGTAAACGTGAAACGGATATTTTCCAGCGCCAGTCCGCGCAGCTCGGCGAGGTTGTAGTGGGCAAAATTAAACCCGGCGTTCAATTTGTTTCTGCCCACGGTCTCGGCGGTTTCGGCGTAAATGGGGCCGAGGCTTTCGGTGATCATCGTCGGGTCTCCCGAGGAAAGATCAAAGTAGATTCCCGCGACCGTCGAGGTCAGTGGGAAGGACGCGACGTTGCTGGCAAGCAGGCTATTAAAAGCGGGAACCAGCACGCTGTTGGCATCGCGGGCGGCGTCATCGAATGCCCGGCCAAATGGGGTTTCGGAGGTTAAGTCATCTCGCAAAAAGGTGTTGAACATGCGTTCGAAGGTTTTGTTGAGCTGGGCGTGCAGCGGCGTGCTGAAGAAAAAAAACACCGCAGCCAGATAGAATGTTAGGTTCATTTTCCCTCCATAATAAAATTAGGGTTGCTGTACACAGGTTGCTCGTTCCCAAACTCCAGTTTGGGAACGGTAGTTCTGTGGAAGCTCTGCTTCCGTATTCGCGAAGTAACCTCCCCCTAACCCCCCTCCTTAAAAAGGAGGGGGAGAAGGTGGTCACCGTTCGGTCACACTGGCAATCTTCCACTCGCCGTTCACCTGCTCCAGCGTCCAGGTGTACCAGTGGGTGATTTCCTGCTCGCGATTTTTGTTGTCGATATACTTCAGCCGGAACGAAAGCTCTACCGTGGGATTGACGCCGCTGAAATCCGTACGTCCAATGGCGAGGCTTACGCGGCGATCTTTGGAAAACTGAAACAGACTCGACCATTGCCTTTCCTGCGGCGCCAAGAAACTGGTGTAGAGAGATCGTAGACCGGCTAAGTCCCCCTGTTCGATGCTGGTTTTGAATCTCTCTTTCAAGTTATCAATGATTTTTTGAAAGTCTTCGTCGCGTTGATTGGCTGTGGCCACCTCTTTGGCTGCCGCCATAATTCTTTTAGATTCCTCCGTCTCGGCTTTTTGATCTTTTAAGGCAGCAGCAATAGTATCTCGGGCCCGGGAATAGAGAGCTTCGGCTTCATTATAGTTAGTCATCGCGGATGTCCAATTTCTCTCAGCAAACATGCCGTTACCAGCGCTTTCTAAAGTCAAAGCTTGTTGATAGAGGGGTTCGGCGTTTTTATCCTCCTCGCGTCCGGGCATTTGCTTTTTTACGAGAGCCATATTTTGTCGCGCTTGTTCCGCTTTTATTTTTTGCTGGTCAAGAAGCAGATCCGCGGCGCTTGGTTTTACATCCAGCTCAGTTGACTTTTTTTGAGGATCAGAGCTCACGCGCTGATTTGGATTCTCTGATTTTGTTTTCGTTTCTGCCCCGGGCGATACCGTATTTTGGATTTTATCTGCTGAATCCTCGGGTCGTTCAGGGATTCCGCTGTTGGTTTGCTGGGCCGGCGAAAGGCTGGTCTCGCGGCGCGCTTCTACGTTTCCTTCTTTGAAATGATTCATCACCAACCAGCCACTCGTCCCCAAAAGGATGAAAACGATCGTGGTTAACCAGATGGCTTTGGAAGAAAGTCGCCTGCCGATGTGCGGCCGGCCAACGCCGGATTCTCGGCCGATGGTGACGGTTTCTAATGGCTTCTTCTTGACCGGCTTGATTTCCGACTGGCGTTCACGTTCGAGAATGGCCGTCAGCTCATCGATGACCTCTGCAAAATCGCCGTAGCGCTGGTCAGGATTTTTCTCCAGGCATTTCGATACCACATTTTGCAGCGCATTAACGGAATCACATCCAGCAATGGTTAGTTTCTCGGGTGGCTCGTGAACGATGTTGTACAAAACGCTTTCGATATTCTCGCCCGTAAACGGCTTCTGAGAGGTCAGCAATTCGTAGAGCACCACCCCAAACGCGAAAATGTCCGAGCGCGGATCGACCCGCTGGCCGCGCACTTGTTCCGGCGACATGTAAAACGGCGTGCCCATCATCACCCCGGTTTGGGTAATCGTGCCAACTTCCGGTTTGGCGATTCCGAAGTCCATGATCTTGACGCGGCCGCTGTCGAGAACCATGATATTTTCCGGTTTGATGTCGCGATGGATGATGTGGTGGGCGTGGGCTATTTGCAGCCCCCAGCAAATCTGCCGGGCATAGTCGAGTTTTTGGCTGATAGGTACCGGCTCATTACGCTCGATGATGTTTCGCAGGTTGGTGCCGTGCAGAAACTCCATGACGATGTAAGGCTTGCCGTCGGCTTCCCCCACGTCGTGGAGAATGGTGATATTTTCGTGGGATAGTTTTCCCAGGGCCTTGGCCTCGCGGTAGAAGCGCTCTTTGACATTCGGGGTTTCCAGGACGTGTTCCAAAATGACTTTGATCGCCACCTCCCGTTCAATCACCGGGTCGTAGGCTTTATAGACCGCACCCATGCCGCCCTTGCCCAGCTCTTCGATGATTTCATATTTTCCGATTTTCATCATGTTGAAATGTCCAATCAGAGGAGATGTGGCGCCGTTTTCAAAAGATTGTTACGAGAAAGTTGGGTGATTTTGAAAAATAGTATAACGAAAATAGCGTTTAATGTCAACCCCAAATCTTTTGGTGAACCCTGTCAGGAGTTTAAACCCTGACAGGGTTAGTTGCCATAGTCCTTGACAAATCCTTCGTCTTTAGATATATTGAGTTGGGTTTCATATTTGGAGGGCCGGGTTTATGAAAACAAAGACCAGCCGTTTCGGCGAGCTGCTTTTTTTAGCCGCCTTTCTTTTCTCCCCACTCCGCGCGCAAGACAGCAATTTCCTTTTCTCGATCTCCGAAATCGAGCGCCGCCTGCAGTACGAAGCGTTCGAGATTTTCCAGGTGCGCGATTCGCGCTTTTCGGGCGATATTACCAAACGGGTCACCCTGAAATTTCCCGACAGCGTTTTCATGCAGGTCAAATGGAAGCGGGCGCCCAAAGACGGCTGGGGCGTCAACAACGAGCCGCGCTACGAAATCGCTGCGTATCAACTGCAAAAACTTTTTCTGGAGCCGCCGGCTTACGTGGTGCCGCCCACGCTGGGCCGCAGCCTGCCCCTCGAAGCCTATCGCGCCCTCGATCCCGAGGTGGCGCCGACGTTTAAAAACACTGCGTGCGTGTTTTTTGTTTTGCAGTACTGGCTGCAGCAAGTTAGTCAGGAGGGGGTTTACGACCAGAAACGTTTAAGCTCGGATTCTACCTACGCCCGCCATATTGGGAACATGAACATTTTATCTTACCTCATCGATCACAAGGATTCGAACATCGGCAATTTTTTGATTTCCACGGATCCGGCCCATCCGCGGGTGTTTGCGGTGGACAACAGCATGGCCTTCGCCAGCCTGGAAAGCAACAAAGGGTACGAATGGCGAAAACTGCGCGTCAAGCATTTGCCGGCGCGCACCATCGAGCGGTTGCGAAGAATCACCAAAGAAGACTTGGAAAAAGCGCTCGGAGTGGTGGCGCAATTTGAAATTAAAGACGGCCAGCTTGTCCCGGTCGCGGCCAGCGATTGCCTGGACAAGAATAGAGGGGTGCGCCAAAAGGAGAACATCGTTCAGTTCGGCCTGACCAGTTATGAAATCAACGGCGTGCGCGATCGCTTGCAAAAGCTGTTGCGCGATGTGGATTCCGGAAAGATAAAAACCTTTTGATCGGATTCATGGGCATTTCGAGGTTTAATCACAAGAACCGGAGTGCAACGCTTCAGCGTTGCAAGAACAGCATTCGCGTTTTCGGCATTCTAAGTTTTCTGCTCTTTTTCCAGGTTGCGGTTCCTTCGCTTCCCGCACAAAAGTTTAAGCTAAACGGCGAATACGGTCTGTGGGTGCAGGAAGCCAACGGCCAGCTCGAGGTGCACTGGATTACCTCCGCAGCCGATTCGGGATTTTTAACGGTTTATAACGACGGCGAGCGGCACTATCATTTTACTACGCCGTCGGCGCAGGCGCATCGAGTTGCGTTTGCGAGGAATCCGCGCGCCGCGCTGACGTTGCGCTACGGGAGTTTGATGGACACGCCGGATCAGCACGAAACGACTATTTATCCCGATCCGCAACGGCCGACTGCGACGTTTTCAAACGTGGATTCGATTTTCGTGCTCGGCGATATTCACGGGCAATTTGATAACGTGGTACAGTTGCTCACCGCGGCGAAATTGATCGACGCCCAGTTAAACTGGATTGGCAGCAAACAGCACCTGGTCGTCCTGGGCGATATGTTTGACCGCGGCCACGACGTGACCCGCGTTCTGTGGTTTTTATATAAATTGGAAAAGTCGATCGAGCAGCGCGGCGGCAAGCTGCACATCGTGCTGGGCAACCACGAAATCATGACCTTTTGCAACGACCTGCGCTATCTGTCGGGAAAAGAAAATTTGATTGCCGCCACCCATGGCGCGGGATATTCCGAAATGTACCACCCGCGGCGTTCCATTATCGGGAAATGGCTCGCCACCAAACCCGGCCTGCTCAAAATCGACGAGGTGTTGTTTGCGCACGGCGGCGTGACCCCAGCATTTGCGAATTATTCCATTCAATCTTTTAATGATTCGCTCAGCGCATTTTTAAACGAGGAAAGTTTGCGCTATTTATTGGACGATTCTCTATCTGTTGTAAAAATGGATTCCGTGCGCCATGCCCGGCGCTTGCTGTTTTTCTTTGCCGACAACAGTGTGTTCTGGTACCGCGGCTACGTCACCACCGATACGCTGCAAGGGGATTTGCAATACGTGCTCAAGAAATTCAAAAGCGAGCTGCAGGTGGTGGGACACACGCCGGTCCCGACCATCACGCCATTTTACGCCGGCAACGTCATTGCTGCCAATGTGGTGAACTTTGTCTCAGAGATGCTGCTTTTAGTGCGCAGCGGCAAAAAGAAATACCAGCGGTATAGATATAAAATGACCGGCGAAGTTGAGCCGCTTGAAATTCAGCAGTAGAAGTTAGACCTTTACTAAACTTTTAAAGTTTAGTAAAGGTAAAGATAGAATGCGCATGAAAATTTTCATCTCATCAACGTACATCGATCTCAAAGACTACCGGCAGGTCGCCATCGAAGTGGCGAATCGCTATAAATGCACGCCGCTGGCCATGGAATTCTTTCTCGCCCAGCCCGAGGAGCCGACCCGCGTGTGCGAGAAGGAGGTGCGCGAATGCGATATCCTCGTCGGCATTTACGCCCACCGTTTTGGCTTCGTACCGGACGAGCAGCAGAAATCTATCACCCAGCTGGAATATGAACTTGCTAAAAAGCTGAAAAAGGACTGCCTGTGCTTCATCGTGCATGAAGATTACCTCTGGAATCCCAAGCTCATTCAAAACGACAAGTACACAGAGTTACAAGACTTTCTTGCGATAGTCAAAAAAGATAACATCAACTTCTTCACCACTACAACCGATTTTGCGATCAAGCTTTCTACTTCACTCGCGGGTTTGATAGCGAAAAAAACAGCACCCGCAAGTGTAGAGCGTGAGGCCGCCGGCAGGCTCATTCCCATCGCTCCCGCGCCGTTCATCGCGCATCCGTATCCACTGCCGCCGCATTTTACTGGACGCGAGGCGGAAAAGGCCCTGCTCTCCAACTGGCTGCACAATGGCTCGGAGCCGATGCTGATGCTCGAAGCCATCGGCGGCATGGGCAAAACCGCGTTGAGCTGGGTGTGGCTGCAACAGGAAGTGCTGGCGAAAAATGCCGAGCTGGATGGCGTGCTGTGGTGGTCGTTTTATGACGAGCCGTTCGAAGCGTTTGCGCAGAGCCTGTTCTTCTATCTAACCTCCAAAGAAGTCAAAGTCAAGCGCGGCGCGCTGTCCGACCAGCTCAGTGTGCTGCATTCGATTTTGTACAACAACCGCTTTCTGCTCATCCTCGATGGCTTTGAACGGGCGTTGCGCGGCTACGCCGGCATGAAAGCGATGTTCATGCAGGAAAAGGGACTCTCGCCGCAGGAAGCCAAACGCGCCGAGGCCGAATGGGATCGCCGGTTGCGCGAGCCGGTGCATCCACAGGCCAGCTCGTTTCTGCGCCGACTCGCCACTGGCAAGTGCAAAACGCTGCTCACCACTCGCCTGTTTCCCGCGCCGTTGGAAGAAGTGGCCGGCGTGCGGCATGCACGCTTAGCCGGACTCTCGCCCAGCGATAGCGTGCGCTTTTTTCGCAGCGAAGGCCTCACCGGCACGCGCGCCGAAATGGAGCGCGCTGCGGCGGTTTATGGCAACCACCCGCTGATGCTGAAGCTACTGAGCACGGCCATCAAGCGCAAACAAAAGAAAGATATGGCGGCTGCCTTCACACTGAAGCTGATTGACGAAAAGGAGCCGCAGAAAATTCTCGCCACCAGCTTCAACCTGCTCAGCAAAGACGAGCAGCAGGTTGCCACTACGGTGGCGGTGTTTCGCAGCAGCTTTGGTTTTGAAGCCGTTCAAGCGCTCTTTCCGGATATGCCAGCCGACCGGCTGTGGGAATTGTTGCAGGGCTTGCAGCAACTGGGCTTTTTGTTTTATGACGAAGCCCAACAGCAATTCGATTTTCACCCCATCCTGCGTTCGTTTCTCTACGACCATTTGACCACGCGAGACGCCGTACACCAGCGCGCGGTGGTCTATTTTCAAGCCCTGCCCGGCCCGGAGAAAGTGGTGACGCTCGCCGATCTTGAGCCAGTAATTGAGCGCTACCACCACCTGATCGGAGCCAACAAATTTGATGAAGCGATAAGACTATTTATAGATCGATTGCACAACCCAATTTATTTCCAACTCGCCAATTATAATTTAGAAATCCAATTGTTGCGCGCCCTGTTTCCCGAGGGAGAAGACCACCCACCCCGCTTGCAGAAAGAAGCGGAGCAGGCCTGGACGTTGAATTCTTTGGCCAACTCCTACGCGCTCTCCGGCCAGCCGGAGCAAGCGGTGCCACTGTATTTGCGAATGACAAGTCTATATGAGAATGAGAAAAATGATGTGGCCCTTGCCATCGGTCTCGAGAATGTCGCTCAGACAGCGCAACTCCCTATCGGCCAACTCTTCGCCAGCGCGGTTCATTTGCGGAAAAGCATTGCGCTTTGCCAGCAGATGAAAGATGAGAAGTGGGAAGCCGAGGGTCATCGAAATTTAGGGATTGTTTTGGAGTACCAGGGCCAATGGCAAAAAGAGAACAGGGTAAATCCCGCGATGAATGGCGAACGCGAAACATTGAAAAGTGAGTTGGTGAGTGCATTTGAACTTTTTGAGAAACATAATATTGTTAAGGGTTTAAGTCTGGTATCCTTGCACCGCGCCCTTGCCTTCCTGTTACAAGCTCGCCTGTCTTTCTTTCAGCTCGATGCAAAAGAAAACGACGTACAGTTCGCTCTGCAAGCGCTGCAACAGGCCGGCGAGGCGTCGGCGTATGAGAAAAAAAATGCTGAAACAGTTTACCCTGTGTCGAGAGATTTCGTCGACGCCTACTGGCTGGTGGGCGAGGCGCTGTTGCAATGTCTTGCCGCCGACGCATCATTGCACGAACAAAAATTCGAAGTTCATTTCTACGACGAGCCGTTTCAGCAAATCACCGAATCGCTGCGCTTGCAAAAAGACAATGCGCTGCACGTGGCGGAACGCTGTTTGAGCGAAGCCTTGCGCCGCTGCCGCAGTGTGAATATGGTAGACGTGGAGCCGAATTTGTTGCTGGCTTGGGCGAGGCTTGAGTGGCGAAAGAGCGTTGAGCGTAGAGCGAAAAAAGCAGAGATAAATTTGGAGAACATTGAAGAATACTTGAAAGAGGCGCGGGAGATTGCGGAGCGGGCGGGGTATCGGCTGGCGCTGGCAGATATTCATTTGTTCTGCGCCGAGGTGCTGCTGGATTTGCGGAAATCCGTAGGGGCACAGCATGCTGCGCCCCTACACAGCCTGACTATACCCGAGCATCTGCAAAAGGCCAAAGAGTACGCACTGGATGTTTCGGAATATGCGCATCTCTATCAATCCCCAGACCCGCATTTTTACGACGGCATTCCCGAGGCGGCCATGCTCAAACGCGGCCTGACCAAACAAGAACGCATCGACAATGGCTACTGGGTGGCGTATAAAATTGCCGAGGCGCTGGAGAAGCGATACGCCCGGTTGGGGTGAGAACCACCCCTAAATCCCTTCCTTTGCAAGGAGGGGACTTTGTTCCCCCTCCTTTTTTAAGGAGGGGGTTAGGGGGAGGTAAGGCGTTAATGTTGTTGGACTTGGACGAAACCGTAGGGGTGTATCGCAATACACCCTACCAAAAAATGAAACTTATAAAAACGAAAGGGGAATACCATGAAAAAAAACATCGTGGTTTTGACATGCGGGTTGGTGTTTTTCCTCGCCGCTATTCCTTTACTTGCCCAGCCCATCTGGCTGGACCAAACGCATCACCGCGTCATCGCGCTGGAGGTGTACAAACCCAAGAAGGGGAACACCACTTTCTTTTCATCCACCGTATTTTTGTCGGTGCGATTGGGCATAAGCGGCAATCTGGTGTTGGTGGCCGAGCTGCCGTTTGCGCACGCCGGGCGCGACATCCGCAATTTTCCCAAGGCCACCGATACCCAGGTCGGTAACCCCTATTTCGGATTGGAGCTGCTGCGAAAAGATTCGCCGCTATTTCTCGAAGCGGGGGTGCGCCTGCCGGTGGTCAGTTCGAGCAACCTGGCAACCGTGTTGGGTCAGCTCACCGACGCCGATCGTTTCGAGGCCTTCAGTCCGGATGCCATGACGCTGCTGGCTACGGCCAATCTGCAGAGTCCGCCCAATTCGCCGCTGTTTTTCCGCTTGCGCTTCGGGCCCTCGATCCTGGTCAGCACCGGCGAGGGGCAGAGTCTGTTTTTCGTTTCCGGGGAGAACTCCGAAGTCTTCCTGCTTTTTAGTGGACAGACCGGAGTAGACTTTCCAAAAGTTTTTCTCGGCGCGGGATTGACCGGCCGACTGGTGGTAACCGAGGACAGGAATATTGGGCGGCGTACTTTTCTGCAGCTTGGCGTAAACCTGCGATTCAAATTGGGTCGGTTTCGTCCGGGTCTGCACTTCCGAGTGCCATTGGAGGACGATTTAAAAGAAGTGCTGGATTGGGTTGGCGGCGCCAGCCTGGGATTCCAGTTTTAAAGTGCGCTGCAGTATTGTAGCGTAATCGTCTTGATTGCAGTGAGTGCCAACCTGTTAAATGAAAAATGAAAATTGTAAAATTAAAATTGCAAATTTAAACCAACCCTAATTTTGCATTTTTCACTTTGCCTTTTGCATTCATCAATGATCTGTAAATTCGCCAATTTTTTAGTTAGATGGGTATAGTTAATTAAACCAAAAGGATATTTCCTCCCAACGTTAATGGAATAACGCTGCCTCACCGTTTGCAGCTTTTGAGCTCATTCTAAAAATAGGGGTGAAGCTATGAATAGCTCAATTCAATCCGCGAAGAAGTTATCTTCTTTGGTCCTTACCGCCGTGTTTTTCACGATGCTTTCTGCCGGTTTGTTTGCGCAGAATCCCAACTCGGGCACCACGACCACCGGCCAAATTCTCACGGTTCATATCACTTCGCCTGGCGACGGAACGATTTTTCCCGGGCCGCCGCCGTGTGAGACCGATGTAGAGGGTTTGGTGACGCTCGGATCTCCGGCGAAGACTGCGATCAATGTATTGTATGTGATTGACGTCTCCGGCAGCACCGCCGATCCATTCGCGTTTCCACCCGTCGATGTCAACGGCGATGGCCGGATCGACGCCGGCGACGACCTCAACCGCGACGGCACCAACGGCGATATTCTCGATGCGGAGATCGCCGGCGCGTTGGCGCTGAATGCCAGCATCCATAATTTTGATTCGGTCAGCGTCGGGGTGATGGCCCACGCCAGCCGCGCCGCCAGCGCCGATGTCGGCCCGGCGAGCGGCTTCCAGCGATTCACCTCGCCGCCGCAAGCCGATGGACAGGGGAACGGCACGCCGGACATCGAGGAAGTGTTGCGCTCGCTGGACTCGCATATTATTCAGGGCGGCTCCATTGGTCTCTTTACCCCGATCTCTCGGGATTCGCTCGGCAACAGCACCAACTTCGAAGCGGCGCTGCGGGTGATTCTTGCCACGGTGCAGGAGCGTCCGCAAAGCGAGAAGAGCATTGTCTATTTTTTGTCGGACGGGCGCAACGAGCAGGGCGGCGCCATCACGGATGAGATCGCTCAGGCCGCCGCGCGAGGGATCACGATTAATACGGTTGGCATCACCTCCAACTCCGACGCCACCAATCTTTCCGCTATTGCGAATGGCACCGGCGGCAGGTTTATCCAGGTGGACGATCCAGGTCAACTGCGCGTTGCTCTGCCGGCGATTCCAGCCGTTGGAATTGCGAACGTAACCGTAAACGGCCAGGAAGTAATGTTAAGCTCGTTGGGGACGTTTGCCACGACGCTTATCCTGCCGGGCGGGCCGAGTACTATCGCGGCCACCGCCACCGCGGACGACGAGACGCAAGTTACCGCCCGTGTTGCGGTCAATTGCCTCGAAGCGCTGAGCTGCGAGCTCGCTATTCTTTCACCGCAAGCCGGCGCGCGGGTGTGCGGCGACAGCGTGGAAGTTATCGCGGTGACCACTGTTCACGGCGGTGTCCCGCCGTTTAATCGAATCTGCGCCATTAACGAAATTCCAGTAACCAGCGAATCCGATACTCTCCGTGCCAAGATTGCGTTGCAGTCCGGCGTGCAGGTTATCCATGTTCGATGTGTCTTTACGGATGCTCAAAATAACGAGGCAGTTTGCGAGGACATGGTGGAAATACGAATAGCCGAGCCGCTGGCCTGCTCCATCGAAATTATCTCTCCCACGAATTTGGCGGTCTTGTGCGGCGACAGTGTCGTCGTGTCCGGTGAAATTAACGTAACCGGCGGCGTTCCATCCTTTTCGATTAGCTGCAACGTGAATGGCGATCCAGCGACGGTGATT
>Ga0247727_10017261_pt1 | contig 11516 bp, 8 predicted proteins | sample WisWelCaveWW1625_FD_202498 | JGI IMG/M metagenome (GOLD analysis project Ga0247727, IMG submission 202498) | Biofilm microbial communities from Wishing Well Cave, Virginia, United States - WW16-25 | ecosystem: Environmental > Aquatic > Deep subsurface > Groundwater > Cave microbial mat | place... | reverse complement strand
AGAAAGGAAACGAGATGAAAACAAGGACATGGTCGTGGTTCGCGATGGTGGTGGCGGTTGGACTGATGAGCATCCCGGTGAGTGCGCGCGGAGCGTTCGATGTGTTTCGCAACGGAGTCGAGTGGGATGCGACCTATGAAGGCGACGTCCATCCCGGTAGCTCGACACCGAGTTGGGCGGGGTTCGGCGGTGGCGGGCCGGCATCCGGTTCATCGGACGGCGCCATTTGGACACAGACGACAATCGCTTCGAGTTTTCTGTACTTCGAGACAACGGATCCGAGTTGGACAGCGGCAGCACCAGAGCGCATGGTCGAGTTCCGCGCTCGCGTGCCGGTTCAAACAGCGACCGATCGCGCATTCGATGTGTTTGCGGTAACGCCCTTTGGTTACTGGCGGGTTGCGCTGTCTAGCAACGGGGTTCAACTTGCGGGGTCAGTCGCCATTGGTTCAGTTACACCGATCGACAACAGTTCGTTCCACACGTACCGGCTGGTCCTGTCGGAGCTTGTGACCGCCGACAAGGCCAAGCTCTATGTGGACGGCGCTCTGGTGTCGAGTTCAGGTTTGAGCGCGGCGGGCAGTTCGTTCGGAAATCTGCTGACGTTCGGAGATCGGAGCACGGGCGGCATCGGCGGGACGACCGAATTGGACTTCATCTCCTGGGATCTGGGCGTGCCGGAGCCGTCGGTGTGCGCGTTGCTGGCGGCGGGCGGGTTGATGGTGTTGGGCAAGCGGCGCGGCCGGGCTTGAGCGAGACTACTGATTCTGAGATGATACAAGATCGCCCGATGGCTCGGAAGGCTTTTACACTGATTGAGCTGCTGGTGGTGGTCGCCATCATCGCGTTGCTGGCGGCGATGCTCTTGCCCGCGCTCGGTCAGGCGCGAGAGAAAGGTCGGTCGGCAGCGTGCTTGAGCAACCTGAAACAGTTGGGCTACGCCAACCGGTTGTTTCTCGATGACAACGAGGGCGTGTTCCCCTTCTACATGGAGTACGGCGGGTTTGTGGGGTCGGACCATGCCTTCCGGCTGCTCCTGCCGTACGTCAGCAGCAACCAATGGGTGTACAACTGCCGGAGTGACGAGCGCAACATCACGACCTCGCACCCCAACGTCCTGAGCAACCGCTGTAGCTACGCCGCGAACGACTGGTTGACGGGCGGCTACGGGAACTACACGAATTACAGTTCCTGGGCCAAGGGACTCGTTGCGGAAAAGGCAGTGTCCACGACTTTTGACCGGCTGGTGTATTTTACCGATACCGACGGGATGTTTGATCCGTGGAAATACATCGGCCGATCTCACGGCAACTTCAACTTCAACAGCGCGTGGCCCAGCCCGGCTCCTGATCGCCACTCGGGCGGCTGCAACATCTTGTTCCTGGACGGCCACGTGGCGTGGTATCCGACCGGGTCGGCTGACCCGTCGTTCAAGCCCGACTTCAAAGACGCCACATTCGACCCGTTCAAGTGACGCTGGCCGTGCACATGAGAAATGAATGGAAAATCACCGGCCTGGCCGGCATGGGTTTGGTGAGCGCGCTGCTGGTGGGGGTTTACGCGAATCAGGCGGCCGAGTTGGTCTTGGCGGATTTCGAGAATGGCATCGAGTTCTGGAGTGCCGAGGTGAACTCCTCGATTGAGGCGTCGGGCACCGAAGCAGGACGCGGGAAGCGGTCGCTGAAATGGACGTTGCACGCCGACGGCGTCAACGCCTATGGCAACAACATCGTCTTCAAACCGGCGGTCACCGATTGGTCAGGTCACAATGTGCTCGTGGTGGATTTATTCGCGGCGGGGCCGGTGACGGGTCGGATCGGCTGCCAGATTTTCGCCGACGGAAAAGAAATCACGCTTGATGATCTTCACCCCGCCGCGAAGCAAGGCGCCTGGAAAACGATCGAGATCCCGCTGGGCGATACGCCACGCACCGCAGTGACCTGGCTGCGGTTTTTCTGCGACGGTTTGAGCTATGCGAAGGGTGACCACCTTTTCTATTTGGACAACCTTCGCTTGAAGCGGAGCGCAGCGGCCAAACCACGCGGCGAACTGTTGCCGGCATTCTCCACCCTCAGCGCAGAGAAACAGGCGGCGATTCGCGGGGCGGTTGCGCCGCCACCGCTGAGGCAGCGGCGCAACCCCTACTCGACGCCGATGTATTATCCGATGTGGGGCGGGAGCAGTTTCGACGGCAAACTGCACGAAGATTGGCAGGAGGCGCTCATCAAGGAATGGGCGGCGTTGGGCATCACCAAACTGCATTTCTACAAGTACCCCGACGGCGTCGGGACTGCGAACCGATCCTACAAAGTCAACGACACGGACCGCGAGGGAATCCGGATGTTCCTGCGACTGTGCCAGAAGTACGACATCAAGATCGGTCTGCGCGTGGACCTGCCGTACGCGCTCGACAACTCGGGCGAACATCCCGCCGCGGACTACTGGATCGCCCATCCGAACAACCCCAACAACGAGTTGAAGCCGTATTGGAGTTGGCTCACGGAAGTCGTGACGCTGCTCAAAGGCCATCTCGAATACCTCATCCTCGGCGATGAAATCGACTGGAAGAAGGAGGACAAAGAGAAAGGATGGAATGCCGAGCTGTACATGAAAGTCTTCACGCAGGCTGCCGACACGATTCATCAAGCGGACCCCGCTGCGAAGGTTTCGATGTACGGCGCGTCCAGTGGTCGCTGGAACGAAGTTCTCGGTCTGCTCCAATCTGGATACACCAAGTACGGCGACGCCATCGCCATCAATCACTACGACTACACCGTCCTTCGCGGGTTCAAGGAAGACTTAAAGAAATATTCGCCCGACAAGAAGCTGCTGCTGTTGAGCAACGGCGTCGGTTACATTTCCAGCGACACACCGCACCGCAACCCGCCGAAAGACCCCTACTCCCGATACAACGACACTGACCAGGCCGCCATGATCGCGCGCACGATGTACACCTGGTGGGATGTGGATGCCAATGTCGCACCCTATTACATCTGCCTGCGCGGCTACGCTTACAAAGGCGAGTATCATCCCTGGTGGTATGGCTTCTTCGGGTTCATGGACTTGATTATAGACGAGAACGACACGGCGTCCGTGAAACGCTATCCGGGCTGGTACGCGTACCAGACGGTGGCGAACGTCTTCCACGACCGCGACGTGTTCACCGAGCCGGCATTTACCGTCGAGTCGAGCAAGCGCGCCGAGCACCTCAAAGCCTACGAACGCAGTGGCCGGGAACTCTTGATCATGGCATGGGGAAAGGGCACGACGGATATTCGCATCGGCACCGCGCACTACGCTTGCCCGGTGCAAGTGAATCTGCTCGATCATCACGACTGGCGCGACATCTCCGCCACCAGGGATGCCGATGGAATTACTCTCCACGACGTGCCGCTGGGTCTCGCACCCACAATCATCCGGTTAGTGTCGCGATGAGGCTGACCGGCCTGAATCATCTGGCGATCAGACTGGCTGTGTTCTCTCTCGCGATCCACGCGGCACAAGCCGCCGAGATGACCGGCTTCGCAAAGCCATTCGGAATGGCCATCGACCAGGATGGCAATTTGCTGGTCGCCGAGATTGACCGAAATTGCGTCACCGTGCTGACTCCGCAGTTGGAGATCGTCCGTCGGATCACGGAAATCGAGGGTTATGGACGTTTGTCGCGGCCGTTCGACGTGAAGGCGGTGGGCGATCGGTATTACGTCCTCGACACCGGGAATGCCAATGTGGTCGTGACGGATCGTGACTGGCGGATGCGGTACAAGATCGGTTCGGGCGTGGCCGGCAGTCGCCCCGGTGAATTTTCCGAGCCGCATTTCCTGGCGGTCGCCGCCGACGGTACGCTGTTTGTCTCCGACACCCACAATCATCGAATCCAGAAATTCGACCGCGACGGAAAGTTCATTAGCCAGATCAACGGCACAGCGATCGGCGGCACGTTCCCGATCAACACGCCCAGCGGCATCGCCGTCCTGCCGGATGGCAACCTCGTCGTCGCGGATTACGGCGATCATCCGCCCGTGATCGCGGATCGCGAGGGCCACGTGTTGCGGCAGTTGGACAGCTTCGGCCTCGCCTACTGCGTGCATGCGACGGCGGACCGAATTCATGTTGTGTGGACCTACAGCGACCTCGTGTCCGTGCATGGGTGCGATGGGAAGTTGCTAGCCCGTCTCGGCGACCGCGGCGTGCGGTTCAACAAACCCGGTGGGGTCGTAACGGATCCCGCCGGCAATCTGTACGTCAACGAATGGCGCAACCGCCGGATTCAAAAACTGGCCGCTGACGGGACGTTGCTGGCATCCGTCGGAGGGCGCGCGCTTGCTCCCGTGGCTGACCTGAAGAAGATGCCTCGCGCCCAGCCGGGCAAACCCGTGGCGCTCGGAGCATTTACGCGTGTACTTTCGCAGTCGGAGATTCAGCGATATTGCGAGGCGGGCGTGCGCAAGTTCTATTTCCAGCCCGGTGAGGAAATATTCAGCGCGCAACTCAAGACGGCGGTGGATTCGGCGCATGCGCGAGGGGCGCAGGCCGCTTTCGTGTTCGACACGTACTACCACGGCGCGCGGGAAAGCAACACGCACGATACTCCGAACCATCTCAGCCCATTCGCCAACGCGCACACAGAGTTCTTCGCCTGCAAGCGCGACGGTCGGACGTTGGACAAAACCATGTTGTCGTATGCCTACCCGGAAGTCCGGCAGTGGAAGGTGAAGCAAATCATGGACGCGTTGGACCAGTCCGGCGCGGATGGCGTGGTGCTTGATTACATCCGCTGGCCCGCCGGCAGCACGGAGGGCTATGATCCGCCCGCCGTGGAACTCTTTCGGCAGTTGTACGGATTGAACGTCTTCGATGTCGAACCCACCGATCTGCGCTGGGTGCGTCTACGCGCCAGCTACATCACGGAGTTCCTGAAGGAACTACGCAAGGCACTGGCCGGCTTCCCACGCGAAGTCACGGTCGGCGTGTACGTAGACGCTGACCCGGAAACCGAATTGCGCTCGGTGGGACGCGACTGGCCGACTTGGTCGAAAGAAGGCCTGATCGATGAACTGCATCACATGCTCTACACGGACAACTTCCAGGCCATCTACGACGGTGTCCGCGCCGGACGGACGCGCGGCGGAAGAAACGTGCGTGTTGTATCGTGTATCGACGTGTACGCGGGCTATCTGTCGCAGCCGGAACTGCTGCGCCGTGGCGCGTGGACATCGTTGCTCGCGGGAGCGGACGAAGTGGTCGTGGTGCGCGACGGCGCGATTGAGCGACTCGGATTATTTGATGCGCTGGGGCAAATCCACGCGGACTTCGCGCACGAAGCCCAGGGAAAGGCAGTTTTGATCAAGTGACCGCGTTGCTGGCCAACACGCTCGTCACGGAGAAATAATGAAAACAAAGCTATCGCAATTCGCACTCATCATACTTGCTTGCCTGTTTACTGACCATCCGTCATTCAGCGCGGCTGAGCCGGTCGCTTTCAAAGCGCCGTTCGGCGTCGCGGTTGGGCCGGACGACCGGTTCTACGTTGCCGAGATCGGCGGGAAGCGCATCTCGAAGTTTGACGCCGCCAGTGACAAGATCGGCGAGATCACGCGCGTCGAGGGCTACGGCGATCTGCAAGGCCCGTTCTCGGTGAAGGTGGATCAAGCCGGTAAGATTTACATCGCCGACACGCTTGGCCATTTGGTGCTCGTGCTGGGGCCGGACGAGAAGCTGTTGTTGAAACTCGGCACCGGCAAACCGAGCGCCGCGCCGGGCGCATTCCACGAGCCGCATTTTCTCGCCGTGCGCAAACACGACGGCGCCATCTTCGTCGCCGACACGCACAACAATCGCGTGCAGATGTTCAGCAAAGAGGGTGAGCTGCTCAAGGTGCTTGGCAGCTTCGGCGAGACCGGCATCGGCGATTATCACTTCGCCGGTAATGTGGACGTGGACGACGCCGGCAACCTGTATTCCGTGAGTTGGACCAAGGGCATTGTCTATACGTACGACCGCGACCTGAAGCTCACACGTAAATGGGGCAAGATCGGGAATGCGCCGGGACAGTTCAGCGATGCCTACGGGATAACGTGGCACGCTGGCGCGCTGTGGTTCGCCGACACGTACAACAGTCGGCTCCAGAAGTTCACGCCCGACGGCAAACTGTTGCAGGTGGTCGGCGGCAAACAAGGCAGTAGTTTGCACGAATTCAATCACCCCACGAGCGTCGCGTTCAACAGCAAGAGCGAGATGTACGTGGCCGACTGGAAGAACGACCGGGTGTTGAAGCTGACCGGCGACGGTCATTTCCTCCAACAATGGGGCGGACCGGAGATTTCGATGGCATATCAACCGCCAAAGATTCACAAGCGCGACCGTTGAGTTCGGCGGCTACCTCGGCGGCGACAAGGAGACGGTGGATCACATGCGCCGCGCCCGCATGAGCACCTTCTGGTGGTCGTTCGACAACCAGCACGATTGGTCGATTGCGTCGCAAGTCGAGTACGCGCAGGCGCAGGGCGTGAAGGTGTATCCGTCCATCGCCGCGTTCCTGTTGCAGGGGGAGTTTCCCAACAGGGAGCGTTGCCGGATGTGGAAGAAAGGCGCGACCGAGCCGGAGCCGAATCGGTACGCGTGGTGTTATCCCGAGGTACGGACGTTTCGCGCGCAGACAATCGCGCGCGAAGCCGTCGAGGCCAAGGTGGACGGCATCCTGCTCGATTACATCCGCTACCCGAACCCGCTCTACGGGTACGAGCCGGAGACCATCGAGGCCTTCCGGAAAGAAACCGGCAAGGACGCCAACGCGCTCGATCCGCAAGACCTGGAGTGGTGTCGGTTCCGTGGCCGCTACATCGGCATGTTTTTGAAGGAGCTACGCGAGGAACTGCGCAAGCGCCATCTCAACATCCCGATCGCCATCTTCACCGGCCCGGACGCCGACGCGGCGTTGCGGCTCTCCTGCCAGGATTGGAAAACGTGGGCGGCGGAAGGGTTGATCGACGAACTTAACATTGAACTCTATCTTCGCGACTTCGAAGCGATCTATAACGGTGTGCGGCTCGCCCGCCAAAGCATACCGGAGCGCGTGAAGTTGGTCGGCATGGTCGCCGCGTGGGGCGGCAATCTCGACACGCCGGAGACGTTGACGAAAGGAATCGACGTCGCCATTGCCGGTGGCGTGGACAAGGTCTGCGTTTACCGGCACGACGCAATTTACAAATTTAATCTCTGGCCCGCCATTGGCGCAGCCGCCGCCCGCTGGACCGCACAATGAACCCCATCACCGTGCTCGATACCGGCTTGGTGTATCGGAATCCGATGCCCCACTTGCGCAGCCGGCACGCTTACTTTCCAAGTGTGGTGGAACCGCCGAATGGTGAACTCGTCGCCGCCATGGACATCGGCAGCGCGTTTGAAGCAGTAGACATGCGCTCGTTCGTGTGCCGCTCCACCGACGGCGGTCAGACGTGGAGCGAGCCACAACTGATTTTCGCGCCCGACGAGTCGACGCACCCTGTTTCCACGACGTGCCGGATCTGTCAGCCAATCGAAGGTGAGTTGGTGGGCCTCATCTGTCTGTATGATCGGACGCGGACGGACAGCGGCCTTGCAAATCCGGCCACCGAAGGTTTCGTGCGAACCACATTGGCGCTCGTGCGTTCGCGCGATGGGGGACGCACCTGGTCGCAGCCCGCACCAATCCAGCCGCCGTTGCCGTGGGAATATTTCGAGACCTGCTCGACCGTCGTCCCTGCCGGTAATGGACGCTGGCTGTGGCCAACGTCGGTCTGGCCGGACTGGAATGGGCGTTGTTCATTCGGCGCACACAAGGCGATCGCCTTCATCTCGGACGATCATGGCCAGTCGTGGAAGAAGTTCGCCAGAGTCATGGATGGTTCGCGCGAGCAGATTACCGGCTGGGAACAGAAGCTCGTGACGTTGACCGATGGCCGGCTGATGGCGGTCTGCTGGCGATACGATTACCGGACGAAACAGAATCTCCCGAATCATCACGCGTTCTCCACCGACAACGGCGACTCGTTTGGTGCGCCGCTCGCCAGCCCGTTGCGCGGCGAGACGTGTACGCCGGTCGCGTTGCCGGACAATCACGTGCTCTGCGTTTACCGGCGCACTGACCAGCGCGGCCTCTGGGCGCACCTCGCGCGAATCGAGGGCGACCGTTGGCGACCGCTGGCGGACCATCCGCTCTGGGGAGCAGAGATGACGGGAGACGGCGGCGCAAAGGCCAGTCGGCTGGCGCAGATGAGCACGTTGCGATTCGGCTTCCCCAGCGTCATCCGCTTGCGCAACGGCGAAGTCTTCGCGGTGTTCTGGTGCGTCGAGGATTGCGTCTCGAACGTCCGGTGGTTCCGATTGGGTGTGAGCTTGTGACGAAGCCGTTCTGTTTGCTTGCCAAAGTAGGACAGGCATCTTGCCTGTCCGCTGTTGGTTTTGCTAGAGGAGACAGGCAGGATGCCTGTCCTACTTTGTTCAGATGAAGAGTCCGTTCCACTACGAGCCGAACATCATCAGCAATCCGTTCACCCATTACGGCACGTGGACGCCGGACGGGTGGCGAGTGCACGAGAAACGTTGGGCGACGACCAAGGCGGTGGAGCTGTTCCTGTCCGGCGACGGGAAACGGACAAGGTTCGAACTGTCCGCGGATTTCGTCGAGGACGTCCACGACAAGGCTGATCCACACACCGACGGCGGCATCTATCCGAGTGAACCACACGTCGAATATCCAGTCGGCCGGCCGCGCTGGGCGATCTCGCATACGTTCCTTGCCTATCCGTTCGCGGACAAGACGCTGTACGAGATGGAGTACGTGTACGACCGTGTCCAACGGACGCTGGACACATTCTTCCGCGAGCACGTTGTTTGTGAAGAAGCAGTGACCGACCACCGCGACGGAATGACCGTGCGGGTGAAGCACACTCCGATCTCGCGCGTGATCGTCGGCAACAAAGCGTATCCACACTGCAACTCGGCGGTGCGCGGCGTCTGGGCCTCGCCAGAAAAGCGCGCCCCGAATTTCCACACGCGCGAGCGGTTGATGCGGTTGCCGAGCGCCAACGCCGTGTACATCCGCGCGCCGCACACGCCGGTGGTCCAGTGTTTTGGCTTGTGGAAAGCGGAGCCGTCCGATTCGCCAGTGACCAATCGCGACGCGCTGATCGCGGCGGGAATTCCGCTGGATGCGCCGTCGATTTCGTCGCTGGGCTATGGCTACCGGAACAGTTTCAGCAAATTCTACAACGCCAACCTGGATTTGATCGCCGAACGCGATGTGGTCGTGCACCCCGCGTCGCTGGAGCGGCTCCGGGCGTGCAAAGGCGTTCCATTCCGCGAGCACGCCGTGGGGTACGCCGCGTGGCAGAAGTGGGACCACGATTTTCAGGTCGGCGGCGTGCCGGGCTGCTACTGCAATCGGTTCGATTTCAATGGTAACGGGCTCGTAGACGCCGAAGACGAGGAAACGTTGCGCCGCCACATCGGCAACCGATACCGGGTGAATTACTACACCGGCGCGTACTACGGTTGGAATTGGCTCAGCGTCGGGGTGTGTTTGAATCTGGAAATGCAAAGCGAGCCGGTGATCTGTCAATGGTTGCAAGGCGCCGGCTACGACGCAGAAACCGGGACGATTCGCCTGTTCGAGACGCCCGGCCCGAACCAGAAGATTTTCGTGGAGTACCATTACGACAAGCCGGCCGCCACCGGCCGCGACAACATCCGCATCGTCTTGCGACAAGCGGCCGAGTGAGAATCGGCTTGCCCTCCACGGTTTTGATGATTCGGTCAGCATTGTGAATCCGGTATGATCGCATCCCCATGACGCGCCCAACCAAGTTGCAGAACGTGAACACCACCGACATCGCCGACGCGATTCGGCTCGGTTGCCGGACGATGTGCCAGGTCTTCAATGCCGGCGACCAAGAAATTCCGTTCTTCCAATCCGAAGTTCGACCCAACGCCCGACTCGGGTTCAGCCGCGCGCACTCGGAAGCGCATGTGCCTGGACGCCATCTCAATGCGTTACTGACCGCAGAAGACGCGCTCGGCTTGAAGATCGACGAGTCGGTCATCGAGAAACATGCCCGCGCTGCGTTCTTCTCGTACAGCGGCCCGCTGCCGCTCCCGTTGAACCGGCAGGAAGTCAGCGGCCCGCTGGTCAATTTTCTGCCGCACAACATCCGGGAAGGCTTCCATGCTCTATGCGCGCTTACGAAATACCGGAAATCCACCCGGGCTCGTGGACTGGCCGAGGCGAGCATCGCGGCCATCCCGAAATTGTGGGATCCTGAACGCGGTTGGGACATCACACACATCGAACAGAAACTCGGGCTGAAGTACCTGGGCGGGACGTTCATCACCGAACTGGCCCGCGCCATCGGCCCACTGGTGAAGTTCTACCGCGCAACGCAGCACCAGCCCGCACTTGATCTGGCCATCGTCCTCAAAGACCACGCGCTCGATTTCTTTCCCGCCGACGGGTCGTACGACTCCCGGTTGCAGGGGACGCATGCGCACTCGACCACCTGCACGCTTTCCTCCTTGGCACAACTGGCCGACCTGACTCGCGACGCCGCGCTGATGGCGCGTGTGAAGGCGTTCTACGAAAACGGCTTGTGGCAGATTCGGGACGCGCTCGGCTGGTCCATTGAGAACAGCGCACCCGATTGTCCGTATCCTGACCGTGGCGAAGCGAACAATACCGGAGACATCGTCGAAACCGCGCTCCTGCTCGGTGCGTGGGGGCACGTCGAGTGTTATCATGACGCCGAGCGGATTCTGCGCGCTCATCTCTTGCCGTCGCAGTTGCGCGACGTTTCCTTCATCCAGGAGCAGCGCAATCCTGCTGGCGACGACGGCCTGCGTGACGTGGCGAACCGGCACCTTGGCGCGTGGGGTTTCCCGGCGCCGTACGGCCACGCCCCCGTCGAGGCGCCGAATATCAGCTTTAACATGGACATCGTCGGCGGGGTCGTCGGCTCTCTCTGCGAGGCGTATCGCGTGGCGGTGCGATTCGATGAACGTGGCCACTGGGTCAATCTTCTATTCGACCACGAGACCGATGCGATTTGCGTGGAGTCGCTGTACACCCACGGGCGACTAGAGGTCACAGTCAAGCGCGCCGCACCGCTTCACATTCGCGCGACGGCCAAATCCGGCTACACCGTGATCCCAGACCCACCGGTCAATCAGCCAAGCACGTTCGAGTTTCCCCTCCCGACTGAAGAACTGTCCCTCGTCCATCGGACGCGGACGATTCGTTGTCGGTTGCGAGGCCATGAGGTCGTGGCGATGGAGAACTTCGGGGCGGACCTGACCTATTTCGATCCGTGGGTGTAGAGAGTCAGGCGCATAGCCATGCTTCCTTGCGAATACGATGTGTCAAAGCTCTTTAGAAATGTCCCCTTGTTTAACTCGATAGAAATGTCCCCTGTTTGGCGCCGCGCCTCCGTCCGCGCCCGCCACAGCCACCCACGTTGACCGCGTTTCGCCCCGGCTTTTTGTGC
>Ga0247727_10017260_pt1 | contig 11517 bp, 14 predicted proteins | sample WisWelCaveWW1625_FD_202498 | JGI IMG/M metagenome (GOLD analysis project Ga0247727, IMG submission 202498) | Biofilm microbial communities from Wishing Well Cave, Virginia, United States - WW16-25 | ecosystem: Environmental > Aquatic > Deep subsurface > Groundwater > Cave microbial mat | place... | reverse complement strand
GTCCAGCATATGCTCGGGCAGAACCGGACGGATCACGTCCCGCTCCACTTCGGCCCGAAGCTGCTCTTGCTCCACGTCGCCGGCGTGCTGGGTCGAGACCACCACCGCGTCGATCCGCACGGCGCGGTCTCCTTCATACTCGACGGTGACCTGGGACTTGCCGTCCGGCCGCAGGTACTTCAGGATTCCCGCCCGGCGAACGTCGGAAAGCCGCCGCACCAGCCTGTGGGCCAGCATGATCGGCAACGGCATCAACTCCTCGGTTTCATCGCAGGCGAAGCCGAACATCATCCCCTGGTCGCCCGCCCCTTCCCGGTCCACGCCCATGGCGATGTCCGGCGATTGGCCATGCACCACGTTCAGCACGGCGCAAGTGTCGCAATCAAAGCCGTATTTGGCCCGCGTGTAGCCCACGTGGCGAATCGTCTCGCGGGCCACTTCGGCATAGTTGACCTGCGCGGTTGACGTAATCTCTCCGGCGACCAGGCATAGGCCGGTCGTCAGCAGGGTCTCGCAGGCCACGCGGCCGTAAGGGTCCTGGGTCAGAACGGCGTCCAACACGGCGTCGGAAACTTGATCGGCGATTTTGTCGGGGTGTCCTTCGGTGACCGATTCGGAAGTAAAAAGACGACGGCTATAGCTTGGCAAGCAATGTCCTCCCTGTTAGGAATCCCTGCGGTCCTGCTGTGAGCCCGGAGGCGAGAACCGGGGGCAAATAAAAACGGTATCAGAAAGGGCCCTGGTGCGTCAATCAAACAATAGTTTGCGACGCTGACGGTACCGTGGGTCCTCCTGGTCCCAGACGGCAATACCGAGAACTCCGATCGAGTAAAAACTACCTTGGTTGGAAAGAAAAGCCATGCGTTCTTTACACACTGGCAGCCCTGACCGCCGGGACGCGCCTCTAATCTGTTGATTCAGCAAGGGTTCGTCGCTGGCAGCGGAATTGCCTTATGAATGGACAGAACGTAGGCCGCCAAACGGCCTACATAGGCGACGGAAACCCAGGTCGTCGCCGACTCTCTAGGCGTAGCCCCGGCGGCCACCCAGGAAGCCGGGGCTTTTTTATTGTCACAAGCCGGCGCAAGCTCCGTGCCGCGATCCTGGGTCAGCCTGCTCGACGCGGATGCAGACCGCGCGAACTTCATCCACACGCTCGGCATTCACGGGGCGATCCGGTGGCAGACCGGACGAACTCCCTCAGCCGTGGCCTTCGCGATGCGGCCCCTCCAATATGGCCCCGCGCTACTGGGCGCCCTCCTGCAACCCTCCATCCGCCCCTACCCTCAGGAGTACGTAACCAACTTGACCACGCGCGACGGTGAACCGGTCACTATTCGGCCGATCTGAAGATGAGCCCCTCATGGTTCAGTTCCACCAGACGCTCTCGGAAGAGAGCATCCACATGCGCTTCTTTCGCGCCATGAACCTCGACCAGCGCGTGGCCCACGACCGCCTCACCCGCAACTGTTTCATCGATTACGCCCGCGAAATGGCCCTGGTGGCGGAAACCGCCGATCATCGCATTGCCGGCGTGGCCCGCCTCATCAAGTCCCGCGACCGCTCGGAAGCGGAATGCGCCATCCTGGTCAGCGACCTGTTCCACGGCCGCGGTTTGGGCACCGAGCTTTTGCGCCGTCTCCTCGAAGTCGCCCGCGCCGAGTCCGTCCACCACATCACCGCCGAGATTCTTCCCGAAAACCACACCATACAACACATTCTGGAACGTCTCGGCTTTGAGGTACGGTACGACGTGGAGGAACAACTGGTCAAGGCGGAGATCACGTTGTAGCCGGAAGAGGCTACAATACCGATGACAGCCTCATGGGCGAGATATCCTTCAAGTCGTCGGTGGAAGACCTGCAACGATCTCTGGATTGCGAATGGCCTGCCATCACCGCGGCCGCCTGCGCTGCTCGTGAGACTCGAGGCTTGCTCCGACGCCGCCTGGATGGTCTGGATTCCGAAGACACCAGCATCGTGGCCTTCGGTTCCCTGGCGCGCGACGAGTTCACCGCCGGGAGCGATCTGGACTGGACGTTGCTGATCGACGGCCACTCCGATCCGCAGCATCTTTCTGTGGCTCAGGATGTAACCAGGCGTCTTGAGGAAGGCCGCTTTCCCGGACCGGGACGCGAGGGGACCTTCGGCAGAATGGCCTTCAGCCACAACATCATCCACCAGATTGGTGGGGAGGACGACACCAATCGGAACATTACCCAGCGTATACTCCTGCTTCTCGAATCCGTGCCCGTAGCACGGCGGATAGCGTACGATCGGGTCGTGAGAAACATCATCCTGCGCTACTTGCTGGAGGATCGCGGGCTTTGGTACGGTAGCAGGGCTCACAAGGTTCCCCGCTTCCTGCTCAATGATATCGTTCGCTACTGGCGCACCGTCGCGGTGGACTTCGCCTATAAGCAGCGAGAACGGGCCGGCAAGGGATTCGCGCTTCGGAACGCCAAGCTGCGGATGTCACGCAAGCTGGTCTTCCTCGCCGGGCTCTTAACGTGCTTCGGATGCCACCTTTATCTTCCGGAGAAGGGAGACCCAATCTTCAGGCAGGTGCGCCAGATCGGCGGCCAATTCGAGAAGGGCCTCCAACAGCTCTTCTTCGACCCTCGTTCCCGGCTCTATGAACTCACTATTCGATACGGAGTGTTTTGATGAGACGTTTCGGCTTCTCAACTGGCGCCCTGGCCGGCGGCGACTTCCGTCGGGCCTTGGCCATGTTGCGAGGACTGCCCGCGACCTGCCTGGAGCTGTCTGCTCTTCGCCTCCCGGAGTTGGAGCCCCTGATGCAGATGCTCGATCAGTTGGACCTTTCTGGTTTTTCCTATGTCGCTGTCCACGCCCCCAGCCGTTTCGACCCTGCGGAAGAACAGGACGTAATTCACCAGTTGCAGCGAGCGGCGGCTCGGCGATTCCCTATTGCATCCGGACGCCATCCACGTGATTGAGCGCTGGTCGGTCTTCCAAGATCTGCTCTTGATCGAGAATATGGACAAGCGAAAGGCTACAGGACGGAGCGTTCCGGAGTTGACTGAAGTCTTTGCCCGGCTGCCCCAGGCCCGGTTCTGTTTCGACATCGGCCATGCCCGGCAGTTCGACAGCACGATGACCGAGGCCTTTCTCCTGCTCCGCACCTTTGGCCATCGGCTTCACCAGGTTCACCTGAGCGAAGTCAGCTCCCACAACCGGCACAACCGCCTATCGTTCGGCGCCATTCATGCCTTCCACGAGGTCTCCCATCTGATCCCGGAAGAGATCCCCATTATCCTGGAGACTGCGCTGCAGCCTGACGAGGCGGAGACAGAGTTGGCTCGGGCGGCGGAAGCGCTGCCGGCGCCGGTCGCCGCTCCCGCCGCCGTCTAGCTCTGGGCTATAATAGCCCGCCTGGGCTACGTCAGCCGGGCAAAAATCACCCAGATCATGAACCTGCCGAACCTCGCGCCGGGTATTTCAGGAACAACTTCTCCTCTTCTTCACGGTCGGGACACGGATCAACCTGTTTCAGGGAATCGTGGGACGGCTGCAGCCGATCCTGTCCCGACTGCCGCGGCAGTTCGAAGAATTGACGCTGTCGGACCGGGAGTCGCGCCAGGCGGCCCGGCAGCGCTTCCTCGCGGAGCTCGAACAGCAGGTGCGGGATGTCGAGCGGGAGGGCTTCGATATCGACGCGACAGTGGAGGACAGCCTGGAGTTGCCGCAGTTCCCCGAAACACCGCTGGCCCTGCGCGACCTGGACCGGACGCTCAATCTGGCGCAGGCGCGGCCACCGGAGGTCGATTGGCGGCCGCTGGATGCCGGCTCCTATAGCATCGGGCTGCCGGGCGGCGAAGCGATACGGGTGACAACCGATGCGGAGGTGTTCGACTTCTCGGCGGACAGCCATCAGTTGTTCTCGCCGGGCGGTGAAGTGTTCGATTCGTTCTGTGTGGATTCGACGGTCGAGGTGAACAACGCCCCGCGAGTCGCGTGGCTGTTGCGGCGTTCCGGCGGCGGCCTGGAGTTCGTGGTCGCGACGCGGTTCGGGATACGGCGGGTGGAGACGCTCGGAGCACTGCTGGCGGCTCTGGACGCGGTGGGCACGCCAGCGGAGTTTCCGTTGGCAGCCTGGCCGGGGATGACCGTGTCTGTAATCGCCTGACGCTAAAGAGTGTTCTGAGTCAGGCGGGATGGAAAGGCAAGCCATGAGAAAATACGCGATTGTCATCGAGCAAGGCGAGCATGATCTTTCTGCCTACGTTCCCGACTTGCCTGGATGCATCACCACGGGCCGGACCGTTGAAGAAGTTGAAACGAACATCCGGGAAGCCATCGAGCTGCACCTGGAGGGCTTGCGCGAAGATGGCGAGCCCATTCCGGAGCCTCATACGGCGGTCACCTACGTTGAATTGCAAGTGGTCACGTGATCCCAGTGCTCAAGTGGGGCGCTCCGCCCGCTCTGGCTGCACTCGACGCGGCGGGCGCGCCGGCGGAGTTCCCGTTCGCGGACTGGCCGGGCATGGCGGTATCCGTAGTTGCCTAGAAGACTTCCTGGGGACCAAGACTCCGCGCCGCGGGTGCTAGAATGGCCCGGGGGGTTCCACCATGATGCTGGGACTGGTGACCTACAACGTCGCGAAGGACTGGGACCTGGAAACCGTCATCCAGAAGCTGGAGGCGGCCGGTTTCGACGCCGTCGAGCTGCGGACGACGCACAAACACGGCGTGGAGCCGAGTCTCTCCCGCGAGGAGCGGGTCCGGGTCCGCGACCGCTTCGGGCGCTCCAAGCTGCGCCTGGCGGGCCTGGGCACGGTATGCGAGTTTCACTCCCCGGACGCCGCCGTGCGCTCGCAGAACGTCGCCGAGTGCCACCGGTTCATCGAGCTGGCCCACGACATCGGCGCCTTCGGAGTCAAGGTGCGTCCCAACGGCTTTCCGCCCGGCGTGCCTCGCGAGACTACCCTCGCCCGCATCGGCGAGGCGCTGCGGCAATGCGGGGAATACGGCGAGCGCTTCGGCGTCGAGGTCTGGCTGGAGGTGCATGGCAGGGAAACCCAGGATCCGCCGAACATCCAGGCCATGATGAAGGCCTGCCGGCATCCGGCGGTGGGGGTCTGCTGGAACTCGAACCCGACCGACGTCGTCGATGGCTCGGTCAAGCGGAATTTCGAGCTGCTGCGGCCTTACCTCAAGAGCTGCCACATCAACGAGCTGTCCAGCTCCTATCCCTGGCGCGAGCTTTTCACCCTGATGCGCCAGTCCGGCTACGATCGCTGGACCCTGTGCGAGGTCCAGGAGAGCAAGGAACCGGAGCGATTCTTGGGTTACTATCGGGCGCTGTGGCGCGAGCTGAACCGGGCCTGAGGCGACCGTTCTACGGGAGCGTCTTCAGATACTCGACCACCGCCACCGCGTCGTCGCGGCTCAGCCGCAGGGGAGGCATCGGGGGCCCGGCGAAGTTGCCCTTCGGGTTCTTGCCGTTCTGCAGGTAATCGATAATCGACTGGGCTCCCCATTTCTTGAATAGAAGCCCGGAAGGCGTCAAGTCCGGGGAAGTCTTGTGCCAGTTGGGAATCGGCTTCAACGGGGTGATGTTCTGGACCGCCCCTTTCATCCACTTGGACTTGTTCAGCTCGCCGTTTTCGAGCCTCGGGGTATGGCAGTCCTGGCACACGCCGACGCCCTCGACCAGGTATTTGCCGCGGGCGATGACGGCGGCAGCGTCCTGGGCCGCCGCCGGCGCCAAGCCGGCCAGCAGGAGCGGGACTGCCCACAACACGAGTTTGAGGCGCATGGAAAGTCTCTCCACCGGCGGAACCCTGGCGAAACCGCCGCTTCTAGTATAATCAGAAGCGAGGATCGGCGAGCGAAACAGAGAAAAGCCCGGGCGGGATGCGGCAAGGCTCGATCGCGCCGCGCGGGCGGCGGGAACGAGCGGGACGTGGTTGCGGCGTTCCCTTTCCTTCGCCGCACCCCCCGGGACTGTGTCTTCCATTTAACCGACGATCGCCGGGCGAACGGAAATCGATAATTTCTATTTGCCCGATTCATGTTTTGGATGGACCGGAGACAACCTGGCCATGGATTTCGACCAGCTCCACACCTTCCTGGAGATTGTCCGGCTGAAGAGCTTTTCCCGGGCCGCCCAGACCTGTTTCCGGACCCAGCCGGCGATCAGCGCCCAGATCCGCCAGATGGAGCAGGAACTGGGGACGGCGCTGTTCGAGCGGTTCGGCAGCCGCATCTCGCTCACCTCCGCGGGCAAGATCTTCGCCGACTACGCCCAGCAGCTTCTGGAGACACGCCGGCGGGCCATCGAGGCGGTCAGCGAGCTGGACCGGATTCCCAAGGGCGAGCTGGTGATCGCGGCCAATGAAGCCACCTGCATCTACGTCCTGCCGGAGGTGTTTTCCAATTACAAGGAGCGCTTCCCGGAGGTCCAGTTGCAGGTGACGCGCACCCATGGAGCGCGGGCCGTCCAGGCCGTGATCGAGAACACCGTGGATTTCGCCATCACCCAGCTTCCCCTGCAGGAGCGCAAGCTGGAGGTAGTGCGGATCCATAGCGACGAGATTCGGCTGGTGGTCCCGCCGTCGCACCCTCTGGCTCGGGCGCGGTCGGTGACCGCGCAGCAAACGGCGCCGTTTCCGCTGCTGCTGCCCAAGGCCGGGCGCACCCGGGCGCTGATCGACCAGTTCCTGGAGCCGGTCGAGAGCCAGACCCGCATCTCGATGGAGCTGGAATCGACCGAGATGGTGAAGCGCTTCGTAATGGCGGGAATGGGCATTGCGTTCCTGGCGGTGTCGCACGCCCGGGAGCAGATTCGGAGCCGCCAGTTGAAGGACCTCCCGCTGGCGCCCCTGCCGCTGATGAGGACCTTGGGGTTGATCTACCGCCGCGACAAGCCGCTCTCGCGGGCGGCGCTGGGATTTATCGAAGTGGTTTTGGCTTTCGCCAAGGAGGCGGCGCAACCCGTCTCCGAGCCGGCCGTTCAGACCTTGCCGGCGACCGGCTCGACCGGCTGAGAGGGTACAACGATGACCTGCCCGAGTTGCAAGGGCGCCTTGACGTTGGCCGACGCGGCCAGCGGCCGCTGTCTGCGGTGCGGCCGTCCCTTCGATCCCTCCGCGGTTCAACTGGTAGTGAAGACCTCCACTGTTCGGATAGCGGAAGGGGAAACGAACCGCGTCTACAGATCGCTCGACGAGCTTCCCCCGGAGACGCGGGGCAAGCTCCAGAAGGCTCTGGACGGTCCGGATTCGGAAACCATCGTCATCGCCGATGAGCGGGGGCGGGAAAAAATCCTGCAGGCGATCGCTCATCTGCCGCCGGGGCTGAAGAACAGAGTGGTCGCGGCGATCCGGGCGCCGGACGGCTCGCTGGTGTCCCCAGCCGCGGCGGAGCGGCTCTGGCAAATCCTGCTGCCGTCGCTGGCTCTGGCCGGGTTGTTGGTCTGCCTGTTCTGGATCTGGCGAGGGTAGCGCCGGATCTTCAGCGCAGCAGGTCCTCCAGTTGGATCCGCGCGTCGGTCTTGGCGTCGCGGTATTTCACGATGACCGGCGTGTAAACGGAAAGGTTCCATTCCTTGCCGGGCCCGCCGGAGAAGGCGCGGCTGCCGGGAACCACCACCGCTTCCTCGGGAATTACCAACGCTGCGTCCTCGCCCGCCCGATGAATGACGCGGCGCGGCACGTCGTAGACCGGGGTCGAGCGCGTCAGGATCGTTCCCGCGGCCAGAACCGCGCGGCGGCGGACGATGGTTCCCTCGTAGACGCCGCAGTTGCCGCCCACCAGCACGTCATCCTCCAGGATCACCGGCAAGGCGCCGACTGGCTCGAGCACGCCCCCGATCTGGGCGCCGGCGCTGAGATGCACGCGCTTGCCGACCTGGGCGCAACTGCCCACCAGGGCGTGCGAATCGACCATCGTGCCGTCATCCACGTAGGCCCCCACGTTGATGAACATCGGCGGCATGCAGGTGACCCCGCGCCCGATATAGCATCCGTCGCGAATCGAAGAGCCCCCGGGCACGATCCGCACCCCGCTCGACACGTCCAGCTTGCGCGGCGGGTAGCTCGACTTGTCGAAGAAGGGAAGCCGCCCGTGGTCGGCCGACATGTCGACCACCTCGCCGATGCGAAAGCCGAGCAGAATCCCGCGCTTGACCCAGGCGTTGACCTTCCACCCGAGCGGAGAATCGGCGCTGGGCTCAGCCGCCCGAGCCTCGCCGCGATTCAGGGCGGCTTTGAACGCCGCGAAGGCCTCGTGGTACTCGGGACCGTGCGTCTGGGCCCGGCTCTCGAAGAGGCGGTCGATGGTGGCGGAAAGCATAGCCGTGGAATTGTAGCACGGCTCCCCGTGGTACAATCAAAACGTCTTATGAACCCGATTCAATTCTATGTGTCGGTGGCCGTCGTGCCCACTGTCACGATCATCATCGTGCTGATCGGTGTTGTGTTGAACAACCATAACATGAACGCGCGGTTCACCGACATCAACGCGCGCTTCAATGACATCAACGCCCGCTTCAATGATATCAACGCGCGCTTCAACGACCTGCGATTGGAGTGCAGCGCTCGCCTGGAGGACCTCCGCGACACGCTCCGGGCCGAGATGGCCAAGAACCAGAGCGAGCTGCTCAGCCGCATCGCCGAGCTGGACAACCGGCTGACGCGGCTGGAGCCCACCCGCCGGTAGGGCCCCCTCCTACACCGCGCCGGACTTCCGAAACTCCTCGATTTCCTCCCGCCGGAACTTCAGCTCGCCCAGGATCTCCTCGGTGTGCTCGCCCAGCGTCGGGGCGCGGCGGCGGATCCCGCCCGGCGTCGCCGACAGGCGCACCGGAGTGTCGGCCAGCGGAACGTCCTCCAGGGCGCCGGGATAGGGGAGGGAGCGCAGCAAGTGCCGGGCGCGAACCTGCGGGTCGCTCAAAACCTGATCCAGCGAAAGAACCGGGCCGCACGGTATGCGGGCGGCTTCCAGCTCCGCTACCACCTGCGCCATGGTCCGCCCGCGGCACCACGCCGACATCGCTTCCGAGATCGCCGGATGATGGTTGGCGCGGCTGATGTCATCGGCCATCGGCGGATCCTCCAGCCATTCGGGACGCCCGACCAGACGCGCCCATCGGCTGAACATGGGACCTCCTATGACCACTACCGCGATCCAGCCGTCGCTGGTTTGGTAGCAGTCGCTGGGCGCCGAGTGGAACCCGGTGTTGCCCTGCTGGCGGCGCTCGATTCCGGTGACTTGGCGCTCGGCCAGCAACGGCTGCATGAAGGTCACGCCGGTGGCGAGCAGCGAGGCGTCGACAAGCTGTCCTTCGCCGGTCCGCTCCCTGTGGTACAGAGCAGCCAGCGCGCCGGCGGCCGCATGGAGACCGGTTCCGTAATCCTCGAAGGGGACAACGGCGCGCACGGGCCGACCAGGGAAGCCGGTGAGGCTCATAGCGCCCGACATGGCCTGAGCCACCGCGTCGAAGCCGGCCCGCTCGGCGTAGGGACCCCGGGGGCCAAAGGCCGTGATCCGGACCAGAATCACTTCCCGGCGGATCTTTCGGAGCGAGTCGTAATCGATGCCCATTTTCCGAATCACCGCCGGGGGCAGGTTGGCGACCACAATGTCGGCGCGCTCGACCAGGCGGCGGATGATTTCGGCGGCGCCGGCCGCGGAGGGATCGAGCGCCAAGCTGCGCTTGTTCCGGTTCAGGTTCAGGAACAGGCCGCCCTCGCCACCGGCGGTCACCGGTCCCAGGTAGCGGTCCTCGCTGCCGCCGCGGCGGTCGACCCGGATCACTTCCGCCCCCAGGTCCCCCAGCAGCATGGCGCAATAGGGGCCGGCAATGAAGCGGCCAAAATCGAGGACGCGGATTCCCGCGAGCGCGCCGGGCATAGCGAGGCAGGGTCACATCATACTACGCCTCGCGCCGCGAAGCGGCGCCTCTGCTATGATTCTGTCCATGTCGCGCACGCTCGATCGACGTCATTTCCTGCGGGCCGCGGCGGCTGCCTCGTTCGGCGGCCGGCTGGCGCGCGCCGCCAACCGTCCGCCCAACGTGGTGCTGATCTTCGCCGACGACCTCGGCTATGGCGACGTCGGCTGCTACGGCTCGAAACTGAAGACGCCCCACCTGGATCGCCTGGCCCAGGAAGGGATGCGCTTCACTCACTACTGCTCGGCCAATCCAGTCTGCTCGCCCTCGCGCGCGTCTCTGATGACTGGTCGATACCCGACTCGGGTCGGCGTGCCGCGCGTCCTTTCTCCGAAGGACACCACGGGGCTGCCGGACTCCGAGGTCACCTTGGCGCAGATGCTGAAGCCGAGGGGGTTCAAGACCATGTGCGTGGGAAAGTGGCATCTGGGTCATTTGCCGCCGTACCTGCCGACCAGCCGCGGGTTCGACGAGTACTTCGGCATCCCCTACAGCAATGACATGGATCCCCGGCCGTTGATGCGCAACCAGGAGACGATCGAGCAGCCGGCTAAGCTGGAAACCCTGACCGCGCGCTACACCGAGGAGGCAGGCAGATTCATCGAGCGCTCGAAGGACTCGCCGTTCTTCCTGTACATGCCGCACACCTATCCGCACATCCCGCTGGCGGCGAGCCCGCGCTTCCGAGGCCGGTCGCCCGCCGGCCTGTACGGGGACGTCATCGAGGAGTTGGACTGGAGCGTCGGTGAAGTGCTGGCTGCTCTCCGGAAGCATGGCCTGGAACGCGATACGCTGGTGTTGTTCTCGAGCGACAACGGACCCTGGTTCCAGGGCAGCCCGGGCCGGCTGCGGGGCCGCAAGGGGTCGACCTGGGAGGGCGGCGTGCGCGTTCCGTTTCTGGCGCGCTGGAGCGGACGGATTCCCTCCGGCCGGGTCTGCCCCGGCGTCGCCTCGGCCCTGGACGTGACGCCGACAGTGGCACGGCTGGCCGAGGCGGGCAGCCCGCCGAACCCGCTGGACGGCATCGACATCTGGCCCCTGCTGAGCGGCCAAAAGGACCAGATCGAGCGCGAGGCGCTGCTGTACTTCGATAACGTCCACCTGCAGTGCGCCCGCTGGGGTCGCTGGAAGCTGCACGTGGCCCGCTACAACTCGGTGGCCTACAGCCCCGCTCCCCCGGGAGGCCGAGCGAATCTGCCGCTGCGGCAGCCGGAGCTCTACGATCTGGTCGAGGACCCGGACGAAAGCTACGACCTGGCGCCGGAACGCCCCTACATCGTGGCCGAAATCCAGGGGCGTATCGACCGGGTGATGAGCGGGTTTCCCGAGGAGATCCAGCGCGCGCGGGCCGAAACGCTGGCCCGCGCTACCAACCCGAGCGCGGTCGGCGCCGTGCCGCGGGTGGCCGCGCCCTGATTCAGAAGTTCGATAACGTATTGTCATCAGACCGTTCCCTCTGGTCGATGATCGGGTCGGGTGACGGGGATTGCGCCCCGCCACCCTCCCACGCCACCGGACGTGCGGTTTTCCGCATCCGGCGGTTGAACCCAGCGGCTCCTGACGCCGCCAGATCTGATGGCAGTAGGAAGCCGTGTCGG
>Ga0247727_10017259_pt1 | contig 11518 bp, 10 predicted proteins | sample WisWelCaveWW1625_FD_202498 | JGI IMG/M metagenome (GOLD analysis project Ga0247727, IMG submission 202498) | Biofilm microbial communities from Wishing Well Cave, Virginia, United States - WW16-25 | ecosystem: Environmental > Aquatic > Deep subsurface > Groundwater > Cave microbial mat | place... | reverse complement strand
CCAGCAGAAAGCCTCAGGCGCTTTCCGCGCATTCCAGGGCGCCCTCATGTTCGCGCGCGTCCGGTCTTACCTTTCCACCGCCGGAAAAAACAACCGCGACATCTTTCAGGAAATCGTCGCCGCCTTCATGGGCAACCCCCTTATCCCGACTTTCGCTGAGTAGGGGTCGGGCAGACCTGAGGAGTCACCAACTCTCATTTAATGCCTCCTTGGGATTTCATCTTTGCCGCCATCCCTCCTGGGGAAATGTACAAGGCAACAAAAAGTCTGGCGGAAATCAGAGGTTCGACAGGACCACGAGATTGTCCCGGTGGATCACTTCCGCCGGGGCGGGGTGGCCAAGAAGGGCTTCGACTTCGCTGGAACGTCGGCCCTTGATTTTCTGCAGATCCAAAGAACCGTGAGCCGTCAGTCCCCGGGCGATTTCCCGGCCCCGGGCGTCCAGGACTTTCACGGTGTCTCCGGCGTGGAAAAGGCCGTCCACCTTGGCGAGGCCGGAGGGGAGCAGGCTTTTCTTTCCCTCGGTGATGGCCCGCACGGCGCCGTCGTCCAAATGCAGGGCGCCCTTGGTCCTACGGCCGAAGGCGATCCAGCGTTTCCGGGCGCTCAGCGTTTCTTCCGTTGGGACGAAACGGGTGCCCCGGCCTTTTCCCTCCAGAATGTCGCGGACCACACCGGGCCGCCGGCCGGAGGCGATCCACACCTCCACGCCCGACGCCATGGCGAGCCTGGCGGCGGAAAGTTTGGAGGCCATGCCGCCGGCGCTTTTGGCGGAGCCCGCGCCGGCCTGGACCAGGGCCTCGATGTCCGGCGTGATTTGGAAAACCTCAGGAAGCAGGCGTCCGTCAGCGCCGGTGCCGGTCAGCAGGCCTTCCACGTCGGTTAAAAGAAAAAGGTGGGTGGATTCCATCTTGGTCGCCACCAGGGCGGAAAGGGTGTCGTTGTCGCCGAACTTGATTTCGTCGGTGGACACGGTGTCGTTTTCGTTGATCACGGGGAGGACGCCCCGCTCCAGAAGAGCGTGCAAGGTGTTGCGGATGTTCAAGTAGCGGTCGCGCTCCTCCATGTCGGTCCGCGTCAACAGCACCTGCGCCACGGTGACGCCCTGGGCCGCGAAAGCGGCCTTGTAGGCCTCCATCAGCGCCACCTGGCCCACGGCGGCGGCGGCTTGCTTGTCCCGCAAAACCGTGGGCCGGGTTTTCCAGCCGAAAGCGTCCATGCCCGCGCCGATGGCTCCGGAGGTCACCAAGAGCGGAGCAAAGCCCTTCTTTTGAAGTCCCGCCAGTTCCTCGGCCAATTGGCGGAGCCGGGGGGTGTTCAGCCCGCCCTCCGCGCGGCTGATAACGGCCGTGCCGACCTTGACCACGATTCGTTTCACGGCAACATCTCATCCCGGCAGAGTTTGTCCATTGACTATGAGGCCCTCTCCCTCACCCTCCCCCGCGAGCGGGGGAAGGGACAGTGGAAGTCACCGACGGCAAAGTTCCGTCGAACACTTTGGATGGCAAAGAAGGCGCCTATTTCCGATAACGCCGATTCTCCGCTTCCGGCCGGAACGTGAATTGGCGTTCTCCCACTTCCACGGCGTCTCCTTTTTCGGCGCCTTGACGGCGCAATTCGTCCTCGACGCCCATTTTCTTAAGGATGTTCTGAAACCGCGCCACCGCCTCGTCCTGGTCAAAATTGGTGATGGCCATCAGCCGCTCGACCGCGCGCCCGGCCACCCGAAACCGGCTGTCGGCGAGGGGCTCCACCTTGAAGTCCGGTTCAATGACGACGTCGAGGCGGTCGGGGCGGAACACGGGCGCCTCGGGCGCGTTGTCGGCGGCTTTCAAGACGGCCGACATCAGATCCTTAAGGCCTTTTTGCGTGGCCGACGAGAGCGGAAAGACCTTTACGCCGGAATTGATTTTCTCTTTTTTCAGGCCGCGTTGAAAGGCGGCCAGGGCCTTGTCGGCGCCGGTCAAGTCCATTTTGGTGGCGGCCACGATCTGTGGTTTCTCCGCCAGCCGCGCGGAATGGGAAGCGAGTTCCCTGTTGAGGGCGCGGAAATTCTGCAACGCCGATTTTTTGTCGAAGCCGAGGACGTCCACAAGGTGGATCACCACTCGCGTCCGCTCAATGTGCCGGAGGAATTCGTCGCCCAGGCCCTTCCCCTCATGGGCGCCCTCGATCAAGCCGGGGATGTCCGCCAGGACGAGGTTGCGGCCGCCGACCTTGGCGACGCCGAGGTTGGGCGTCAGCGTGGTAAAAGGGTAATCGGCGATTTTGGGCCGGGCCTGGGTGACGACCGAAAGAAACGTGCTTTTTCCCGCGTTGGGAAAACCGACGATTCCCACGTCGGCCAACAGCTTGAGCTCCAGATCAAATTCCGCGTCCTCGCCGGGTTCGCCCTTTTCCGACAGCCGGGGGGCGGTGTTGACGGCGGTTTTGAAGCTCTGGTTGCCACGTCCGCCCCGCCCGCCGGGGGCGGCCAGAAACTTGTCTCCGGCGGCTTTCAGATCGGCGACCAGGCGGCCGTTCCGAAACAACAGCGTCCCCGGTGGAACGCCGACGATCAGGTCCTCTCCTTGGGCGCCCGTTTGGTTTTTCCCCCGGCCGTGGGTGCCTTCTTCCGCTTTGAAAAGAGGCCGGTAGGTGAAATCGTAAAGGGTATTTTTTTGAGGGTCGGCCACGATCCACACATCGCCGCCTTTGCCGCCGTTCCCGCCGTCCGGCCCGCCCATTTCCACATATTTTTCATGCCGGAAGGAGAGGCAGCCGTTGCCGCCGTTTCCCCCGAGGACGTGAATTCTAGCCCGGTCAATGAACATCGGGACGCCGCGGGGCGCGAAAACAGAAAGCGTGTTTCATGGGTGGTGTTCCTCGGGAAAATGCAAAAAAAAGCCCGGGCGTTGTGGCCCGGGCGCTTTCGGAATTGATTCGGCTTCGCGTTAGGCGCCGGCGGGAACGGGATACACCGACACGCGCCGGCGGCCGCCTGAACGGCCGAGGGTGCCGCGGCGAAACTCGAACTTTACGACGCCGTCGACGGTGGCGAAAATGGTGTCGTCCTTGCCCCGGAGGGCGTTAGTCCCCGCGCCGATGGGCGTGCCGCGTTGACGGACGATGACGGAGCCGGCGGTCACCCGCTCGCCGCCGAAGGCCTTGATGCCGAGGCGTTGGCCGTTGGAATCGCGGCCGTTGGAGGTGGAGCCTTGGGATTTTACCGAGGCCATTTTATTTTCCCGCCTGAATGGTTTGAATCAGAACTTCGGTCAAGTCCTGCCGGTGGCCCTGGAGCTTTTTGTAGCCCTTTTTCGGCCGTTTCTTGAAGACCAGGACCTTTTTGTCCCGAAATTGGCGGAGGACCTTGCCCGTGACGGCCGCGCCGGCGACAACGGGCCGGCCCGTCGTCAGGGCGTCGCCCTCTTTCACGAGGAGGACGTCTGAAAAGGTCACCTCATCGCCGGCGGCCTGGGGGAGCTTTTGCACCTTGACTTTTTCTCCCGGGGCCACGCGGTATTGTTTGCCGCCCGTGCGAATGACGGCGTAAGTCGCTAGTTCTGACATAATAAATCCATTCTATAAGATTTAGGAGGTTTGTCAAAGGAGCAAAAAAACAACCGCTCCGGCCAAAGGAGGTTTTCAGCCGGCGAAGGACCTGCTCGGTAAACCAAAGACGTAACTGATATACTATTTTCCGTGGACCGACACAAGCCGACATTCTCTCCCTTTACAACCCCCGCTTTCTGGGTGGCGCAGCGCTGCGGCCCGGCCAGGCTATGACCTCAGTCAAAGCCTCGATCCCTTCCCTGGTCTATGAACATGACGGGGCTCTCTATGTGAATCTGACGAGCCGCTGCCCGACCGCCTGCGCTTTTTGCATCAAATTTTCCTGGGACTACAAGTACCGCGGACACGATTTGAAACTGCCCGCCGATCCCACGGTGGAGGAGATTCTCGCCGCGGCAGGCCCAGACCTCTCCCGTTACCGCGAGGTGGTTTTTTGCGGTTACGGCGAAAGCACCTACCGGCTCGCGGAGATGAAGCTCCTGGCCGGGGAATTCCGCCGGCGGGGAGCGCGGCGGATCCGCCTCAACACCGTCGGCCTGGGAAATTTGATCAACGGGCGGAACATCGCCCCGGACCTGGGGACATTTTTGGACGCCGTGTCCATCAGCTTGAACACCGTCGACCCGAAGCGCTACGTTGAAATCATGCGGCCTCGCCCGGAATTTCGCGAGGGAGGGTTGGAAAGCGTCAAGGAATTCATCCGCGAATGCGTGAAGTCCGTGCCGGAGACCGTGGTGAGCGCCGTGGCGTTGCCCGACGTCGATGTCGGCGGGGTGAGCGCGATGGCGGAGGGAGCGGGGGCCCAATACCGCCTGCGCCCCTACCTCGACGAATACGAAGACGCGTAAGACTCCCCCGCGCGCGACCCAGGGGGTTCCGGCCAAAATCGGAGTTTTGGCCGACGATTTGACCGGAGCGGGAGACGCCGCCCTGGCGCTGGCCGAGCGGGGGTTCCTTCCGGAGCTCTGGGTTCCGACGGGGGGGCGCCCCACGCCTCCGCGGGCGGCGCGGGCATGGGTGATCGACACGGAATCCCGCCATTTGCGGGCCCGTGCGGCGGCCTCCCGAGTCAGGCAAGCGGTTCGGTCCCTTCGCCGGTGGGGCGCGGATTTCATTTTCAAAAAAATCGACTCCACTCTGCGGGGCCCCGTGGGCGCCGAAATAGCGGCCTTTGCGGAGGCCTCGGGCGCCGAAGGCCCGTTTTGGATTGTTCCCGCGTTCCCCCGGATGGGGAGGACCACGCGCGGCGGCGTCCTGTTCGTCGATGGGATCCCGCTCCACCGCACCGCTTTCGCCCGGGACCCCCGGCGGCCCTTGCGGAATTCCCGATTGAGGCGAATACTTAACCTTCCGCCGATCAAGGGACTCCAAATACGGACGCCGAACGTTGTTGACGGGCGGTCGTTGGCGACCGCCGCCCGGGACGCCGCGCGCGAGAATATTGCGGTCGGCTCGTCCGGTTTTCTGGCGGCCCTGTCCCAACGGTGGCCCCGGGGCCGATCGGTCGGATTGGGGCGGACGGCCCCCGCGAAGACAGCCGTCGTATTGGCGGGCTCGGCCCATCCGCGCACGGCGGCGCAATTGAATTTTTTGGAAGGAAAATTGAAACGCGGGAACTTTTCCTTCCCTTCGGCTGTTTCTGTGTTGAGGGCCCCCGCGCGCAGGGGCAACCCATCTGTAATCCTTCGCCGATTGATGTCCGGCGTCCACCGTGCCGGACCTTCCCATCGATGGATTATGACGGGGGGGGAGACGGCTTTTGAGCTCCTCCGGCGGTGGGGAATTCCCCGGTGGAAGTTGGTCGGCCGGGTGGAGACGGGCGTTCCCGTCTGCCGATCCCTCGGACGTTTGACGCGGGAAATCGTCATGAAACCGGGGGGGTTCGGGACGCGGAAAATTTTTTGGAAGGCTTTGATTGGAGATTCGTATCGGCACCATGAGTGACACACCCGATTCTCTTTCGCTCCCAAAACGAGGCGCGCCTCGCGGGTTGGCGTTTGTTTTTGCCCTGGGGTCTTTCGCGATCCTCGGCTCGAGCGCCCGCTGGCTCTACGGTGGCGTGCAGGCGTTGAACACCCTGCGGGGTCACTCCCTGGAGGACCTCGGCGACGCGGACGCGCTCTCTCGACTCAAGCTCCCCGCCGCGCCGCGCGCCACCACCGGCCCCACGCGTTCAGTGACCTTTCGTCTTCTCGCGCCCTCCGCCCAAGCGGTTTCCGTGGCCGGATCTTTTGACGATTTTGACGCTTTGCGCCATCCGCTCGCGCGGGGGGCCGACGGTTTTTGGGAAGGGACCTTGGACCTTCCCCCGGGAACCCACGAGTACAGATTCGATGTCGACGGCCGCTGGGAACTGGATCCGGCCAATCCCGACCGGACCCCCGCGCCCGACGAATGTTCGCTTGTGCAAGTGTCGCCGTGAACCGTGCCTGGACCGTCCTCTCGGCCTGCTTAGCTCTGGGACTCTTCACCGGCTGTCTCGGGCCGCTTCCTCCCAAGGGAATTCCCCGGTTTCCCAGCGACGGAAGGCCGCCGGCCCCGGAGACGCTCCCCGCCCCTGCGACTTCGGTGCCGGTCGAGGGCGCTGTACCCGAGGAGAGTGGCGGGGCCGTTCCGGAGGATATTTTCGGAGGCGCCATCGCGGTAATGTGGACTCCCCCCGCCAAAACGGACCCCCTGGCTGCGGCCCAAATCCTGGCCGATCATCCCTCTTGGCGGGTGACCGCGGTCCTTCCCGATAATTTTTTCGGCGACGACGCCAACGCCCGGCAGGGACGGGCCCTCTTTCAAACGTTGGTCTCCTCCGGCCGGGTGGAAATGGTCATGACCTTGCCGGGACGCCCCCTGATGCCGCTCTTGATGGATACGGACAACGCCAAATCATCGACGGGGCCCCCCGCCGCCCTCCCTCCGCGCTTTTCCTGGCCGGAGGACGTGACCGGGCAAATCGCACTGGCGCGGCGCGCCTTCCGCCGGTGCTGGAAGGTGGATCCGGCCGGGGTCGCCTTGCCCTGGGACGCGGTCCTGGGGCCTGAGCTGTCTGAAATCGCCAAATTCAAAATCCGGTGGGCGGTTTTGCCGTCCACCCCCGCCGCCCCCCGTCTGGTCGAGGGTTTGGCGGTCCCGCTCTTTCGGCCGGCCCTACCGCCTCCCGGCGCCGGGGCCCGGCGGGACTGGGCGATACGGGGCCCTCTGTCGGCGACGGGGTCGGACGCGTTCTGGGGCCCGGTTCAAGTCAACGCGCTGGAGGAGTTGGCCGCGTGGGAGTCCTGGGCGGGCGATCCCGACCGGCTCCGGTGGGCTCTGCTGTCTGAAATCCCGACCGACCGTCTTTCCGCCGACGTCATCCGGGAGCCCCCGTCGACGCCCGATTTCTCGCCTTGGATCGGCGACATCGAGGAAAACCGCGCGTGGGATCTCCTGGGCATCGCGCGGCGGGCGGTGGAGGAGTTCAAAAATTCCGGGCAGGCCGACCTGCGCACCCTGGACCTCGCCATGAGGGCCGTCTACGCCGCCGAGAGCGGGGGGTATTTTTTCGCCTTCGGCCATGACGCCGACGGGGGGCGGGACGCCGACGTCAAGCGGGAATTTTTGGCGACGCTCCATCAAGTCTTTCAAATCATGGTCCGGCCCGTTCCGGCGGAAATCCGTTCGGGGTTCGCGCGCGGCGGAACGGCGGTTGAGGCTGAAGGATCTTTTGAACGGATCGGCAGCCTCCTGCGCTGGCGGGACCCGTCCCACGACGATCGCGGTCCGGGCGCCTATTTCTATCCCTCGGGAAGCCAGTTCGAGAGCGGCTCCTGGGACCTCCGTGTCTTCGAGGTCCAGCCCAACGACGAAACGATCACGCTTCGCTTTGAATTCGGCGCCCTTCCCAATCCCTGGAAGGCGCCGCTGGGTTTTTCGTTCCCCCTGGTGGAGGTGTATATCGACATCAATCATTCCCCCGGCGCGGGCTCCCAGGAGTTCCTCCCCGGCCGCGCCGGTCTCGTGGAGCACCAAGACGCCTGGGAATACGCCTTGACGGTGGACGGGTGGGGCGCGCGGCTGTTCCAATACGTTCCCGGCGCCGCTCCGCGGGCGACGGCCAATCCTGCGGCGGCGAAAACGGGGCCCGCCGCGTTCCAGGTGGTTTTGCCGCGGCGCCTGTTGCGCGGCGACCCGGCCGGGTGGGGATACGGGGTGACGGTGCTGGGCCGCGCCCCCCAGGGCGGGCCCATGCCGGTCGGCGCAGAGCCGGGGCCGGGCCAGTTCGGCGGCGCCGAGCTTTCCGACCGCCCCGCGCCGCCCTTCATCGATTTGTTGACCCCCGAGGGCGTCAGCCAGAAGCGGGTCCTCGGCGTCCACCGTCAGGGCCAGGACCCGACCCTCCCTTTTGTGAGAGCGGAATGAAAAACGAAAAAGGAGTCGTATCATGAAGGACGTTTCATCTCAGCGGGATCGGTTTTTGTTCATGTTGGCGGCGGCCGGCCTGGCGCTGGGCCTCATGTGGATGACGGAACGGCGGGGGGGAAGCAAAATGTCGGCCGCTCTCCCCGCGGCCTGGAGCCCCTTTAAAGGCAACGGGCAGAAGGCGGAGCCGGTCCCGGCCGAAGGGCTCGTGCTGAACCTTCAGGACTCCTTCGCCAAGGTCGCCGCCCAGGTAAAGCCCGCCGTGGTGAGCGTCACCGCCACGCACATCGAGACGGTCCAGGCCGTGCCCCACGAGTTTTTCTTCGGAGATCCCCTTGAGGAATTCTTCCGGGATTTCCAGGGGGCGCCGCCCCGCGCCCGGCCCGGGCCCCGAACGCCCCCCCGAACCCTTCAGCGGCGCCAGCAGGGCCTGGGTTCCGGCGTCATCATCGATCCGCGCGGCTACATCCTCACCAACGAACACGTGGTCCGCGGGGCCGATAAATTGACGGTCACCCTCCAGGCGCCGGAGGAAAGGAAATACGCCGGAAAAGTGGTGGGGGTGGACCCGCGCACCGACTTGGCCGTCGTCAAGATCACCCCCAAAGAGACCTTGACCTACGCCGCGCTGGGCGACTCGGACAAAGTCCGCGTAGGCGACTGGGCCATCGCCGTCGGGAGCCCTTTCGGCCTTGAGCAAACCTTGACCGTGGGCGTCATTTCGGCGGTGCGCCAGTCCTTAAGCATCGAAGGCGTCAATTACACGAACCTGCTCCAGACCGACGCGGCCATCAACCGCGGCAATTCGGGCGGCCCGCTCGTGAACATCCGGGGGGAGGTCATCGGCATCAATTCGGCGATTTACGCCCCCACGGGGGTCTTCGCCGGGATCGGTTTCGCGATCCCCGTCAACCGCGTCAAGGACATCATGGACCAATTGATTGAGAAGGGGCGTGTGATCCGGGGGTGGATGGGGGTTGAAATCCTTTCCGTCAATGAGGTGATCGCCGGGCAATTCGGGCTCCCCAAGGCGGAGGGCGTACTGATCAACAACGTCCTTCCCGGATCCCCGGCGGAAAAAGCGGGCCTGAAACGCGGCGATGTGGTGGTGGCCTTCAACGGGACGAAAACGCCGACCCGGGACGTCCTGATGGAACTGGTCGGAAAAACTCCCCCAAAAACGACCGTTACGATGCGGATCGTCCGCGACGGCAAGGAACAGGACGCGTCCCTTGCGACGGTGGAGATGCCGGCCGAGCCGGAGGAGGAAAAAAGCGGGGAACCGGGGGCCGCCTGGGAGGGCGCGCGGGTGGCGACGGTCACTCCGGAACTCGCCGAGCGGTACGGCCTTCCGGCCGACGGCCGGGGCGTGGTGGTGGAGGATGTTCAGCCGGGAGGAATGGCGGAACGTCTGGGGTTGTCCGAGGGGGACCTGGTGGCCTCGGTCAACCGTCAGAAAACGCCCACCGCCGCGGCTTTCGATAAGGCGGTCCGGAACGTCAATTTCAAGGACGGGATCCTCCTGGACGTAAACCGACTGGGGCGTTGGCTGTACTTGAGCTACGGCGAAGACCGATGACCAACGAAATCGCGCGCGTCCTGCTGATCCAAGACGACGAGAATCTCTCGGAAATGGTCGGCGGGCTCCTGAAACAGGAATCCTATCGCGTCACCCTCACCCGGACCGGCGAGGACGGACTTCGCTTTGCCCGCGAAGAGCGCCCCGACGTGGTCCTGCTCGACGTGAAGCTCCCCAAAATGAACGGGTTTGAGGTTTGCCAGCGCCTCCGCCAGGACCCGGCGACGTGCCTGATCCCCATCATCCTGGTGACCTCCCAGGGCGCCACGAAAGACAAGGTGACGGGGTTCAAGCTCGGGGCGGACGAGTATCTCGCGAAGCCCTTCGAGGCGGTCGAAGTCTTGGCGCGGATCGAACGCGTCGTCCAGAGGAGCCGATTGGAACTGTCGGCCAATCCCTTGACGGGCCTCCCCGGCGCCGTGGCCCTCGAGCGGGTAATTCAAAACCGGATGGCGGACCGCGCGGCCTTCACCGCGGCGCGGATCGACGTGATCGATTTGGTGGATTTCAACAAGGCCTACGGTTTCGAACGCGGGGACCACGTGGTCCGGCTGGTGGGGATGATCCTCCGCAGCGCCATCCAGGAGCTTGGAAATCCGAACGATCTGGTGGCCCACCTGGGGGGGGACAATTTCGGTTACGTCAGCACGGCGGCGAGGGCCGAGGTGATCGCGGCGCGGATCCTCGAGAACGCCGAAACCTTGCTGTTGATGCAATACAACGAGGCGGACCGCCTGGGCTCAGCCGAAGAATCCAAGCGCGGCGCGGCCCCCCGCCCTCCGTTGATGTCGGTTTCCATCGCCATTCTGGACGTCTCTCCCGACGCTTTCACCCACCACGTCCCGATCTTCGACCAGTTGGACGTCATTTTGCGGGAAGCCAGAAAGGTCAAAGGCCATCATCTTGTGCGCCGGAGCGTCTCCGTCACTCCTCCGAAATAGCGCGCCCGAGCCAATCCCCAGGCCGCCAGGCCCAACAGCGCCGCAACGCCCAACCCGAGCCCCGTCTTGAAGAGCGCTGGACGGTAAACCAGCCACGCCCGCCACTCTCCCTTCGGGGTGGGAAGGGCCTGAAAGGCGTGGTTCGCCCGCCAAATTTTCACAGCCCGTCCGTTCACGAAGGCCCGCCAGCCGGGGAAGTCTACGCCGCTGTTCACCAGCCACCCGGCCGGCCCGTTCCCTTGGGCGGAGATTTTTCCGGGCCTCTCGCCCCAGGAAAGTGATTCTTGAATTGAAGCGAGAGAGGGGGTTCCCGGGTCCATCTCCAGCACCACCTCCCGTTTAGGGTCCCAGAGATTTTTCAAATAATTCAGACGATCGATTTCGCCGGCCTCCACACGCGCGCGATTCACCCAAGTCAGGCGCTCCAGCCCCGAAGGATTCCGATAATAGAGGGCGTTGGGCGCCCGCGCGGCGAGCACGCGCGGCGCCGACATGGGGACATGGGAAACCAAACCCGACACGGCCAGAAAATCCAGGGGGCCGCCCCCCGGATTTTCCCTATTCAAAAGCCGCCGGAACGCCGCGAAATCCCGAAGCCCGAAGACCTCGTAGGACCACGGGACGAGAACCCGGTAGGGGAGGGTCACCACGGGGTAACCGACTCTCCGCAGACTTTGGTAGCCCTCCTCCAGGGTCTCCCCGGACATCAACCGTTTTTCGAGGACTGCGGGAGTCAGGGCCAGCCGGTGCCTCTCCCCCTGGAACTCCCGGGCCAGGAGGACCGGATCGTGAAAGTAATTCGACGGCGTGGTGGGATGGAGATTCGACCCGACGAAGCACAGTTCCGCTGCGGTCAAGAACAAAATCCCCGTGGGACCGCCTCGACTCAGGCGCATCAAGCCGCCGGCGGCCAGAGCGAAGCCAATGGTTTCTCCGAGGGCCCGCTGGACCTGGCGGTCTTGGATCGGCGCAAGCGAAGGAAGGCCGAGCATGGCGTGAATCAGCCGCCCGCGCATTTCGGGAGACAGGAAAAACGGGAGCAACCCCAACG
>Ga0247727_10017258_pt1 | contig 11519 bp, 10 predicted proteins | sample WisWelCaveWW1625_FD_202498 | JGI IMG/M metagenome (GOLD analysis project Ga0247727, IMG submission 202498) | Biofilm microbial communities from Wishing Well Cave, Virginia, United States - WW16-25 | ecosystem: Environmental > Aquatic > Deep subsurface > Groundwater > Cave microbial mat | place... | reverse complement strand
TCTCATCCGTAAGCCGTGTGCCGGAAATCGGCACGCACGGTTTGAAAGGGGGTTCTACCCCGCACCGCGCTGTCTGCGGTGTCACGTAGGATCTACCAATGCCGTCGCTCCCGGATCCGTCGCTGGACCCCCACGGGCCGCCTGCGCTTCAGGCGCGCGCCATCGACGAGCTGCGTTACATCCGCCGCACGATGGAGGAGGCGGCCTCCTTCACCACGGTTTCGGGCACCGCCCAGGTGGCCATCGGCCTGACCGCGCTCCTCGCCGCATGGATCGCGAGCCGCCAGACCAGCGATCTGGCGTGGAACGCGGTGTGGATGACTGAAGCCGTGATCGCGGTGAGCCTCTCGGCGTGGGGCATGGTCCGGAAGTCGCGCGCCATGGGACTCCCGGCTTTCGCCGGACCGGCGCGACGGTTCGCGGTGACCTTCGCGCTTCCGCTGCTCGCGGGTGCGCTGCTGACCGTCGCGCTCGAGCGCGCCGGACGGCACGAAGCCGTTCCCGGCACCTGGCTGCTGCTGTTCGGCACCGCCGTGGCGTGCGGCGGCGCCTTCTCGGTCCGGATCGTTCCTCTCCTGGGGTTCGCCTTCATGGCCCTGGGCGCCGTGTCCCTGTTCTCGCCGCCGACCTGGGGAAACGCATACATGGCGGCGGGTTTCGGCGGCCTGCTGATCGCCTTCGGGCTGGTCGTGGCGAGGAAGTACGGTGGCTAGGCCCAGCCCCGTCGCCGGTCAGGCCGGGTCGCGCCGCAAGACGGCGCGGGGGTCGTCGGATCGGGTCGCGCGGAGGCCGATCGAAGGCGGGCTCCCCGAGCTGGACCGCGTCATCCACGAGCGGCTGCGACTCGGGATCGTGAGCGCGCTGGCGGTGAACGAGCGGCTCACCTTCAAAGAACTCAAAGCGCTCATGCGAACCACCGACGGCAACCTGAGCGTGCACGCGCGCAGGCTCGAGGAGGCCGAGTACGTGGCGTGCACGAAGACCTTCCAAGGCCGGGTGCCGCGAACGACCTTCCGCCTCACGCCGCTGGGACGGCGCGCGCTCGAGCGCTATCTCCAGCACATGGAGGGGCTGATCCGCGCCGCCCGGTCGCGCTGAGCGAGGCGCCGGTCTCAGGAACCTTCGGTCGCTTCACGAAGCGCGCGGAATCCGGTCCGGTCGGCGCCAGTAGGAACTTGCGCAGGCGCTCTGCTATATCTTCCCCGCCCATTTTCGACCGGCGGGGAAACCATGGAACTCCTCGAGTCCCACCTCGACACGAACAGCAACGAGTTCAAATCCAACGCCGCGCACCATCGCGCGCTGGCCGAGGACCTGAAGCGCCGGCTGGAGCAGTTGCGTGAGGGGGGTGGCGCTGCCCAGGTCAAGCGGCACAAGTCGCGCGGCAAGCTGTTCGTGCGCGACCGGGTGGAGCATCTGCTCGACCCCGGCACCGCCTTTCTCGAGCTCTCTCCCCTCGCGGCCCACGGTCTCTACGACGACGAAGCGCCCGGCGCAGGAATCGTGACCGGCGTCGGTGTGGTGCGTGGCCGCCAGGTGATGGTGGTGGCCAACGATGCCACCGTGAAGGGCGGCACCTACTACCCGATGACGGTGAAGAAGCACGTCCGGGCGCAGGAGATCGCGCTCGAGAACCGGCTGCCGTGCATTTACCTGGTGGATTCGGGTGGCGCGTTCCTGCCGCTCCAGGCCGAGGTGTTCCCGGACCGCGACCACTTCGGGCGCATCTTCTACAACCAGGCCCGAATGTCGGCGCTGGGGATCCCGCAGATCGCGGTGGTCATGGGCTCGTGCACCGCGGGCGGCGCCTATGTGCCGGCGATGAGCGACGAGGCCGTCATCGTCAAGAACCAGGGCACCATCTTCCTGGCCGGCCCGCCGCTCGTGAAGGCGGCGACCGGCGAAGAGGTGACCGCCGAGGATCTGGGTGGCGCCGACGTGCACACCCGGATCTCCGGCGTGGCGGACCATCTCGCCGAGGACGATGCGCACGCGCTCGAGATGGCGCGTGACATCGTGAGCCATCTGGGGCTCGCGACGCGCGCGGCCCTCCGGCTCGAGGACCCCGAGCCGCCTCGCTACGACCCGCAGGAGATCTACGGCATCCTGCCCCGGGACTTGCGACAGCCCTGCGACGTGCGCGAGCTGATCGCCCGGCTGGTGGACGGCTCGCGGTTCCATGAGTTCAAGACCCGTTATGGCACCACGCTCGTCACCGGCTTCGCCCACCTGCACGGGATTCCGGTCGGCATCCTCGCCAACCAGGGGGTGCTGTTCAGCGAGACCGCCCTCAAGGCCACGCACTTCATCGAGCTGGCCGCGCAGCGTGGGGTGCCGTTGCTATTCTTGCAAAACATCAGCGGCTTCATCGTCGGCAAGCAGTACGAGCACGGCGGGATCGCCAAGGACGGCGCCAAGATGGTGCACGCGGTGGCGAACGCGCCGGTGCCCAAGATCACCGTGATCATTGGCGGCAGCTTCGGGGCCGGGAACTACGGCATGTGCGGGCGCGCCTATCAGCCGCGCTTCCTGTTCATGTGGCCCAACAGCCGTATCAGCGTGATGGGCGGCGAGCAGGCGGCCTCGGTGCTGGCGCAGGTCAAGCGGGCGCAGAAGCCGATGGCCGACGAGGAGGTGCGGGCGTTCAAGCAGCCGATCCTCGACAAGTACGAGGAGGAAGGGAGCCCCTACTATTCCTCGGCGCGGCTGTGGGACGACGGGGTGCTCGATCCCGCCGAGACCCGCACCGCGCTGGCGCTGGCGCTCTCCGCCACGCTCAACGCCCCGATCCCGGAGATGAAGTTCGGCGTGTTCCGCATGTAGCGAGGGTCGTCATGTCAGCGATGATCGAGGTCGTCCGCGAAGGCGCGGTCGCGCGCCTGTGGCTCAACCGCCCCGAGCAGCACAACGCGCTCTCGCCCGAGATCGGGGTCGAGCTCGCGAAGGCGTTGCACGACCTGGCGCACGACCAGGCGGTGCGCGTCGTGGTCTTGGGCGGGCGCGGCCCTTCGTTCTGCGCCGGCGCCGACATCGTCGCGATGAAGGCATCGGCGGCCATGACGTTCGAGCAGAATCTGGCCGAGGCCGAGAAGCTCGGCGGCTACTTCGCGGCGCTCGGCGACTTCCCCAAGCCGGTGGTGGGCCGGATCCACGGCAACGTCTACGGCGGCGGTGTGGGACTGGTGTGCGCCTGCGACATCGTCGTGGCCTCCGACGACAGCCGATTCGGGCTCACCGAGGTGCGACTCGGCATTCTGCCGGCCCTCATCAGCCCGTACGTCATCCGCCGCCTCGGCGACCGTCGCGCCCGCGAGCACATGCTCACCGGCGAGCGCTTCGATGCCACCACGGCGCTTCGAATCGGATTGGTGGACTACGTGGCCCCGATCGCGGAGATCGACGCCCGCGTGGACGAGCGCGTGCAGCAGCTCCTCGCCGGGGCGCCGTACGCGCAGCGCCGCATCAAGACGCTGCTCCAACTGTGGGCCGACTCCACCTGGGAGGAATACCGCGCGGCGCTCCCGCGCACGCTCGCGGAAGTGCGCTCCGGAGACGAGGCGCACGACGGCTTGGCGGCCTTCTTCGAGAAGCGCAAGCCGAAGTGGCAGTCGAGCTAGGCCGCGCCGCATGTTCCGCAAGGTCCTGATCGCCAACCGCGGCGAGATCGCCTGCCGCATCGCCGCCACCCTGCGCGAGATGGGGATCCGCCCGGTGGCGGTGTGCTCGGAGGCGGATCGGGGCGCGCGCCACACCCGCGTCGCCGACGAGGTCGCGATCCTGGGGCCGGCCGAGGCGCGCGCGTCGTACCTGAACATCGAAGCGCTGATTCGCGCCGCCCGCGCCGCCGGCGCGCAGGCCATTCATCCGGGGTACGGGTTCCTGGCCGAGCACGCCGGGTTCGCCGCCGCGGTGGAGGATGCCGGGCTGATCTTCATCGGTCCCACGCCGGAGCAGACGCGCACCATGGGCGACAAACGGGCGGCGCGCGCGCTGGCGGGGGGGGTGGGCGTGCCCGTGGTTCCGGGCGCCGAAGGCGACGACGCCGACGCGCTTGCGGCCGCGGCGAAGAAGATCCGCTACCCCGTGCTGCTCAAGCCGGCGCTCGGCGGCGGCGGCAAGGGGATGGCCGTGGTGGGGGACGAGGCGGCGCTGCGCGAGGGCCTGGAGGGGGCGCGCCGGTTGGCGCTGTCGGGGTTCGGGGACGCCTCGGTCTACCTCGAGAAGCGCCTCGAGCACGCGCGCCATATCGAGATTCAGGTGGCTGGCGATGGCCAGGGGAACGTGCTCCACCTGTTCGAGCGGGAGTGCTCGCTCCAACGCCGCCATCAGAAGGTGATGGAGGAATCGCCCTCCTGCGCGGTGGACGCGCCGCTGCGTGAACGGCTCTGCGGCGCCGCGGTCGCGATCGCGCGGGCGGTGAAGTACCGGGGCGTGGGCACGGTGGAGTTCCTGCTCGGGCCCGACGGCAAATTCTACTTCCTCGAGATGAACACCCGACTCCAGGTCGAGCACCCGGTGACCGAGTGGGTCACCGGCGTGGATCTGGTCAGGCTCCAGGTCGAGATCGCGGCCGAAGGCCGGCTTCCGCTCGATCCGTCCGCGCTCGCCGCGCGCGGGCACGCGGTCGAGGCGCGGGTCTACGCCGAAGACGCGGCCCGCGGCTTCCTGCCGCAGGCGGGACGCGCGCTCAGGGTGCGCTGGCCGGAGTCGCCGTTCGTGCGGGTGGACGCCGGCATCGAGTCGGGCGACGAGGTCCCGGTGCACTACGACCCGATCCTCGCCAAGGTGATCGCCTACGGTCCCACGCGCGAGCGGGCGCTCGGGCGCCTGGCCCAGGCGCTGGACGAGTCGATGGTGCATGGGGTGATCACGAACCTGCCGTTCCTGAGGGCGCTGGCGCGCTCGCCCGACGTGGCTCGTGGGCGCTTCGACACCGAGTGGATCGAGCGCGAGTTCCTGGATGGCTTCGCGGCGCTGGCCGGAGCGCCGGTGCCGGAGATGGTGCTGGCGGCCGCGGCGCTGGCGGAGGAGTTGGGAGCGAATGGCGCCTCCCACGCCCGCGACGGGAAGGTGACCGCGGCGGAGGATCCGTTCGTGACCGCGGGGCGCTGGCGCCACCCGGGGCTCTCCTGATGCGATCGGCCTGGCTGGACGGCGGCCGCCTCCGCACCGTCGACGTGACGCCCATGGGTGGGGGGCGCTACCGCCTCACCGTCGACGACGTGACGCTCGAGCTCGAAGCTCAGCCGATGGGTGAGGGGAGCCTGAGGCTGGTGACGACCGACGGCGCCGTCGTGGCTCAGGTCACCGCCGCCGGGGCCCGCCGCTTCGTGCGGCTTGGCCACCTCGACTTCACGGTGGAACGTACGGTCGCGAGCGGCCGGGGCGGGAGCGGAAGCGGCCACGCCGGCGGGCTCGAATCGCCGATGCCCGGCGTGGTGACCCGCGTGATGGTCGCCGCCGGAGACACGGTGAAGAAGGGACAGCCCCTCGTCGCGATCGAGGCCATGAAGATGGAGCACCTGCTGCGCGCGCCGCACGACGGGCGCGTGAAAAAGTTGCGCGCGAAGGCGGGCGAGATGGTGGGCGGTGGGGTGCCGCTGGTCGAGATGGACGCCGGCTGACATGAAGCCCGCCCGCTGGGGACTGGTCGCGCTCGCAGTCGCGCTGCTTTCGCACGCCCCGGGGGTCACCTCGGATCGCCCGCCCGCGCCGCGCCGGCCGCCCCTGCCCTCGACTCTGTCGGCGCGGACACCCGCGGACCTCGTCATCCTCAACGCCCGCATCTACACCGCCGCGGTCCCAGCCCGCGCCCAGGCCATGGCGGTTCTCAAGGGTCGCATCGTCGCGATCGGAACCCAGCAGCAGGTGTTTCCCTACATCGGCGCCAAGACCGAAGTCTGGGACCTGCCCGGCCGGGCGATCCTGCCCGGACTGATCGATTCGCACGGCCACATGGCGAGTCTCGGCGAGCGGCTCGCGGTCGTGGACTTGTTCGGCACCGGGAGCTACGAAGAGGTGATCGAGCGCGTCGTCGCCCGGGCGCGGCAGGTGCCGAAGGGCGACTGGGTGCTGGGCCGCGGCTGGGACCAGAACGACTGGGCGTCCCATGCGATGCCAACCCACGACGCGCTCTCCGCGGCGGTGCCCGATCATCCGGTAGCGCTGGAGCGGGTGGACGGCCACGCCGTGCTCGTGAACCGGATGGCCCTCGATCGCGCGCGGATCGGCCGCAACACCCCCAATCCCCCCGGCGGCTTCATCGAGCGAGCGCCGAACGGGGATCCCGGAGGGGTGCTGGTGGACAACGCGATGGCGCTGGTGGAGGCGCAGATCCCCGCTCCCAGCGCGGCCGAGCTGGAGCGGCGGCTCACCGAGGCCATGCGCGCGTGCGCCCGGGTGGGCCTCACGATGGTCCACGACGCCGGGATCGGCCGGAGCACCTTTGCCGCCTACAAGGCGCTGCTCGAGCGCGGCCAGTTCCCGATCCGCGTCTACGCCATGGCGAGCGCCGGCGACCCGCTGGCCGACGAGCTGCTCGCGCGGGGCCGCGAGCTCGGCGAGCGCCTCACGCTGCGGGCGATCAAGGCGGTTTACGACGGTGCGCTCGGCTCGCGCGGGGCCTTCCTCACCGAGCCCTACAGCGACCGGCCCGAGCACGGCGGGGTGGAGCGCTGGACGGTGGACAGTCTGGCGCGGCTCGCGGTGCGAGCGCGCGAGCGCGGCATCCAGATGCGCGTCCACGCCATCGGCGACCTCGCGAATACGCGGGTGCTCAATGCCTACGAGCGAGCGTTCGACGACGGGCCGCATCCCGAGTTGCGCTGGGCGGTCGAGCACTGCCAGGTGGTGCGCCCCGCCGACATCCAGCGCTTCTCCCGCTACGGCATCGTCGCCTCGATGCAGCCCACGCACGCCACTTCCGACGGACCGTGGGCCGAGGAGCGGCTGGGCAGGGCGAGGGTCCGCTGGTCCTACGCGTGGCGGCAATTCTTGCGGGCGCGCGTGCGGTTCGCGAGCGGCAGCGACTTCCCGGTCGAGCACGAGCGGCCGCTGCTCGGCCTCTACGCGGCGGTTTCGCGGCGAGACCTGGACGGCAAGCTGCCGAAAGCCGGCTGGCGTCCCGAAGAGCGGCTCACCAAGGACGAGGCGCTCAAGAGCTTCACGCTCTGGGGGGCGTGGCTGGCGTTCCTGGAGCGTGACCTCGGGTCGCTCGAGGCCACCAAGCTCGCCGATTTCGTGGTCATGGACCCGGACCCGTTCCTGGGCAGGCCGGAGGCGATGCTGGGCGCGGTGGTGATGAAGACCGTGGTGGGCGGGAAGGTGGTCTGGGACGCGGAGAAGCCCTGATGCCGTTCGGGGAGACGGTGAAGAGAGACGGAGCCGGCGCCGATAACCCGCGGGTGGGACACGCGGCCGCGATTGACGGCCTCCGACCCCTGTGCTACGGTGCGCGCCGTCCTGAAAGCCTGAGCCACACGGCCAGACGCCACAGGCGATTGGACGGAGCAATCGACTGGAAAACAAAGGGTTGCTACTACAACTCGACGCCAGCTTCCGAGCTCCCATGACTCTTGACCTGGTCCCTCCGGGGCCCGATCGGTCAAGAGTTTTGTGCTTTTCCGGGCCGAAAGGTTGAAACCGTGATCGTCAAGAAACTCCCGATCGAGCACCTCGATCCGCTCGCCCTGCTGGGGCGGAACGACTCGAACCTGCGACACATCGAGAATGCCGTGCCGGTGCGCATCACGCTCCGCGACGGCACCATCACGCTCTCCGGCGAGGAGGAGGCCGTGGGCACCGCATCGCGCGCTCTGAAGGAGCTGGTGGAGCTGGTGGAGCGCGGCAGGGTGGTCGAGGAGGCCGACGTGGCCACCGCGCTGGGCCGCCGCAATGGCTCGAACGGGGCCCGACTCGCCGAGGCCTACGAAGGCGCTCCCGGCTACGCCTTCGACCGCAAGACGGTGCGCGCGCGCACGCCACGGCAGGCCGAGTACCTCAAGGCGCTCGAGGAGCACGAGCTGGTGTTCGCGATCGGTCCGGCCGGCACCGGCAAGACCTATCTCGCGGTGGCGGCGGCGGCGAACGCGCTCCGCCAGAAGAAGGTGGACCGCATCATCCTGGTGCGTCCCGCGGTCGAGGCGGGCGAGAGCCTGGGCTTCCTGCCCGGCGACATGCAGGAAAAGGTGGATCCGTACCTGCGCCCCATGTACGACGCCCTCGCCGACCTGATGTCGTTCGACCGCATGCGGCGCTACATCGAGCTGGGCGTGATCGAAATCGCGCCGCTCGCCTTCATGCGGGGACGCACGCTGCACAACTCGTTCGTGATCCTCGATGAGGCGCAGAACACCACGGTGCGCCAGATGAAGATGTTCCTCACCCGCCTGGGCGTGAACTCGCGGGCGGTGATCACCGGCGACATCACCCAGATCGATCTCAAGGATCCCGAGGCCTCGGGCCTGGTGAAGATCCAGAGCATCCTGGGAGCGCTTCCCGACATCCGCTTCATCTACTTCCATTTCGAGGACGTCGTGCGGCATCGCCTGGTGCGGGACATCATCAAGGCATTCGACCACTACCATGCCCGCATGAACGGCAAGACCGAGGACGGCGTGGGGACCAGCCTTGACCCTGAGGGCCCTGCCGAGGAGCCCGGCGGCGCGGACGCCGCTCCGGCGGGAGGCGACTCGGCTTCGGACGCTCCCACCCGCTGATCGCGGGCCGGCTGCGCTCCACCTCTCGGCCTTCATGACCGTCCAGGACGCGACGTCGGTTCCGGCCCTCCCGGGCCGCGCCCGCAGCATCCGCTGGGGTTACTTCCTCGTCCGCACGCTGCTGGTCGTGGTGCTGCTGGCGCTCGCGGCCGCGCTTCCCGGAAGCGGGCGCGGCCGGGACCGTTACCGCTACCGCGAGGGCGACATCACCCGCGACCGGATCGTGGCTCCATACGACTTCCGGGTGCAGAAGGACGAGACCGCGCTGCGGCGCGAGCAGCAGCAGGCGGCGGCCGTGGTGCCGCCGGTGTTCGTGATCGACACGCGCATCTCGTCCGAGACGCTCACCCGCTTCGCGACCTTCCAGGAGCGGGCGCTCGCGGTGGTGCTCGATCCGGGGCTGGAGGCGAAGGAGCGGGCGCAGCGCCTGCGCACCCTGGGTGTGCCGCTCTCCGACGAGGCGGGACGCGCGCTGGCCGCGCCGGGCCGGGCGCGCCGGGCGCTCCGTGAGCTGGGAGGCATTCTCAACGAGCTCTACTCGGCCGGCGTGGTCGCTGAGAAGCGCAACAACCTGCTGTTCGGCTATCGCCTCGTCAACGTGCGCGAGGGCGAAACCGAGCTGCCCCGCCCGGTGAGCCTGCTCTACGACCGCCGGGAGGCCCTGGTCCACGTGGATCAGCGCGCCCACGAAACCTTCCTCCAAGATCTGGGCGGCGTCCGGCTGCTCAACGAGCTGGCCGGGCCCTTCGTGCAGTCCAACGTGGTCCACGACCGGGCCGAGACCGAGTACCGGCGGGTCCAGGCCCAGGGCGGCGTACCCACCATGGTCGGCTTCGTGCAGAAGGACGAGTTGATCGTGGACGCCAATCAGAAGGTGGACCGCGACGCCCTGCTCAAGCTGCGCTCGCTCCGCAACCTCGAGATGGCGCGACAGGGGCGCTCCCAGTTCCTCTACCCGCCGGTGGCGCGGATGCTCCTGATGCTGCTGTTCATCGCCGCGTTCGTGACCTACCTGCGGATGGAGCTGCCGGCCGTCCTCCGTGACAACGCGATGCTGGCGATGTTCACCCTGCTCTCCGCGCTGGTGATGGCCATGGCGCAGCTCCAGGTGGGCTTCTTCGGGCTCTCGGAGTTCACGGTGCCGCTCGCGTTCGCGCCCCTGGTCGCGGCGTCGCTGATGGAGAAGCGGCCGGCGCTTCTGTTCACGCTGCTGCTGGCGGTGGCCACCACGGCCATCGTCGAGCTGCGTCCTCCGTTCGTCCCGGTCGCGGTGATGGGCGGCATCACCGCCGTCTACTCGGTGTCGCGGCTCCGCCACCGCTGGCAGTTCGGGCGGGCGTTCTTCACCATCGCGCTGGCCAACCTGGCGGCGATCCTGGCCTGGGACCTGGCGCGTGCGACGTCGGCGCAGGCGGTGGCGCGGGACGCGCTGTGGGGCGGACTCAACGGCTTCCTCGCGGTGTCCGTGGCGTTCATGGTGCTGCCGCTGGTCGAGCACGTGTTCGGGCTCACATCCGACATCACGTTGCTCGAGCTTTCGGACCTCAATCGGCCGCTGCTGCGCCGTCTCCAGCTCGAGGCGCCGGGCACCTACCACCACAGCATGGTGGTGGGCAGCCTGGCCGAGGCCGCGGCGGAGTCGGTCGACGCCAATTCGCTGCTCGCGCGCGTATCGGCCTACTACCACGACATCGGAAAGCTGGGGAAGCCCGAGTATTACGCCGAGAACGAGCCGGTGTTCTCGCCCAGTCGCCACCAGGAGCTCACCCCCAGTCTCAGCGTGCTGGTCGTGAAGTCGCACATCACCGAGGGGCTCGAGATGGCGCGCAAACACCGCCTGCCGCGCGCGGTGCAGAACGCGATTCCCGAACATCACGGCACCATGGTGATGGCGTTCTTCTACCACAAGGCGCTCGAGAAGGACCCGATGGCGCGCCGCGAGGACTTCAGCTACCCGGGGCCGCGGCCGCGCTCGGCCGAGACCGCGATCCTGATGCTGGCCGACGGCGTCGAAGGCGCCTCGCGCGCGCTCGAGGAGCCGACGCCCAGCCGCATCCGCGGCCTGGTGAGCCGCATCATCCAGGAGCGGGTGCAGGACGGGCAGCTCGACGAGTGCGGGCTCACGCTCTCGGAGCTGGCCCGGGTCCGCGAGGCGTTCATCCCGGTGCTGACCGCGATCTTCCACGTTCGCACGCCCTATCCGGAAGACCCGAGGCGCCGCGCCAAGGTCGATGCCGATTACCGTCGCGACGCCACCTGAAGTCCGGGGCGTGGCGGTGGCTCTCCGGGCCCTGGTGCGCGGGGCACTGGCGCTGGAGGGCGGCGTCCCGGGCGAGATCGCGATCGTGCTCGCTGACGACGCGCGGCTGCGCGAGCTCAACCGGCGCTACCGGGGAACCGACCGGGCGACGGACGTCCTGTCGTTCGAGTACGACGAGAGTGCCATGGTGGGGAGGCCCGGCACTCGCCACCGACGACATTCTCGCCGTATCTCCGGCGACATCGTCATCTCGCTCGATCGCGTCGCGGAGCAGGCGCGGCGCTACCGAGTGAGCCGCGGCGAGGAGCTGGCGCGGCTGGTGATCCACGGCGCGCTTCATCTGGCGGGGCTCGATCACCACGAAGCCCGGGAGCGACTCCACATGCGGGCGCAGGAGGACCGCGCGCTCCGGCAGGTCCGTTCGGCCGCGGCGGCGCTGGCTCGGGCGCTGACGCCCGCGGCTAGGCGTCCAGCGGCACCGGCGCCGCCGCACTCGCGTTCCGGCGCTCGTGGTCGAGCAGCCGCTGCTTTCGCCACAGGCC
>Ga0247727_10017257_pt1 | contig 11519 bp, 6 predicted proteins | sample WisWelCaveWW1625_FD_202498 | JGI IMG/M metagenome (GOLD analysis project Ga0247727, IMG submission 202498) | Biofilm microbial communities from Wishing Well Cave, Virginia, United States - WW16-25 | ecosystem: Environmental > Aquatic > Deep subsurface > Groundwater > Cave microbial mat | place... | reverse complement strand
CAGCGCTGCTACTCCGGCAACCCCAGCGAGTGCCCGGACCCGCAAAGCGGCACCTGCCTGGGCCTCTGCCGGCCGGGGACGCAGGTGTGCGTGACCACGGGTTGTCCATCGACGCCCGGGGTGGGGCCGTGTACGGGCGACGTGGGCCCGAGCCCCGAAGAGTGCAACTGCCTGGACGACAACTGCAACGGCGTCGTCGACGACGGCGCCGTCTGCGCCAACGGCGCGCCCTGCCTGGGCTGCACCTGCGCCCCGCCCTGCGATCCGGAGGACGAGTTCCCCTGCGCGCAGGGCTACGAGTGCAGCTGCAGCTGCGGGGCGCCGGCGCCTTGCTTCTGCCAACCCGACCCGTGCATCACCGACCCGTGCCCGCCCGGTCACATGTGCGATACCTGCACGGGCGCCTGCACCGACCCCTGCGCCGCTTGCCCGAAGGGGACGGCCTGCTGCGCTGGCGCCTGCTGCCAATCCTGGGAGACCTGCCTGGCCGGCCAGTGTCTAACCTGCGACGACCCGCGCATCGGCTGCCCGGAGGGCCAGGAATGCATCGCTGGCCAGTGCCTGGCGGACCCGTGCGACGGCGTCGACTGCGCGGCGAACGAGTACTGCCTGGACGGCCATTGCCGGTCGGTCTGCCCCGTGTGTCCCGCCGGGCAGAAGTGCCAGGACGGCGCGTGTGTCGGCGATCCTTGCGCGGGCGTCGTCTGCACGGGCACCGGCGACCTGTGCTGCGCGGGGGCTTGCGTCCACAATCCCTGCATCGGCGCCACCTGCGGCGCCGGCGAGGTGTGCAGCCCGTGCGACACGGTGGCCAACAGCACGGTCATCTGCGAGGACAACACCTGCGCGCGCATCGACTGTCCCGACAACTTCCGCTGCGTGGACGGGGATTGCGTTCCGCTGGGCGCGTCGGGCACCGTGAGCCACCTCTCGGCCGCCGGCGCCGGCGGCTGCTCCTGCTCCACGGGCTCGCGCCCGGCGGAGACCGGCGTCGGCTGGCTGCTGGCGGGCCTGGGCCTCTGCGCCATCGGGCTGCGGCACCGCGTGGCCGGCCGCCAGCGGATCCGCATCGCCGGTCTGTAAGCCAGTCGGTAGGTGACCGCCTCGGCCCTCTCGTCGAGCCCGCGATCACGGGAAGCCCTGGCGCTCGGCACGGCCGCGGGTGCGGCGATGGGTGCAGCAGCGTTCGTGGTCAAGCTCGTTTCGGCCGGATCGCTGTTCGCCAATGAGATCGGACGCGAGCGGCTCTTCGCGGAAGTGGGCCCGATCTCGGTGCCCGGATGGTTTGCCGCCGACGCATCGCTCGCCCTGGGTTGGGGCCTGGGCGCCGGCTTGACGCTGGGCTGGATGCGCAACCGGATCGTCGCCCATTCCGTGCTCGGCCTGCTGCACGCCGCCGTCGCCATCCTGCTCGCGGGGGTGGCGCTGGTCTATGTCGCTTTCGGCGCCGTGCCCAGTTGGGGCCTGCTCCACAACCTGGGTAACCTCGGAGATGCCCAGGACTCGTTCGTGGCGCTGGTTTCCGGGCCTCCGCTGCTGCTGCTCGGTGCGCTCCTGATGTTGCTCGTCGTAGGCGCGCCGCTGCTGGAGCGGATCCTGCGCGCTCGCCCCGGGCTGTGCCGGCGCTGCGCCATGGGCTTGGCCGTGCTTGCCGCGGCACTGCTGACGACCCGTGCGGCCAGCCAGCCCAGCGCGCTCGAGCTTGATCGCAACGGGATGGTCGAGTTCTTCGCCAGCGCGCTCGAGCCACGCCGTCCGATCACCTCGAGCTCGCGCGACCTGCGCGAGGTGTTGCGTCCGCAAAGCCCGGCGGCGCGACCCAACGCCGCTGCGGCTACGGCCTACCACGCGCTCGCGCGCTGGGCGCAAGAGCGGCCACGCAACATCGTCATCGCCATCCTCGAGTCGATGCCGGCCGGGCAGCTCCAGATCACCGGCGGCCCCGACCTCAACACCCCGGAGATGGCCCGACTCGCCCGGAGCGGGCTGCTTTGGCCGCGCCTCTACGCGCACACGCCCAACAGCATGTTCGCGATCTACGCGCTGCTCGGCGCCAACCACGGGCAGCCCGGCGGGCCGCCCATCAGCGAGGCCCGCCCGCGCATCGCCTGCCGCTCGCTCCCCGAGGTCCTGGTGGAGCGCGGCTATGCCGCGAGCCTCTGGCACTCGGGGCGTTTCTCCTACTACAAGAAGGATCTGTTCCTCAGCGCGCGCGGCTTCGATCCGATGCACGATGCGGTCACCATGCCGGGCGCCGATCGGCACAAGAAGACCAGCTGGGGCATCCGCGAGGAGCCGACCATCGACGCGCTCCTCCAGTGGGTCCGCTCGCAAGCGACCCCCTGGCTCGCGGTGTACGTCTCCGTCTACCCGCATCATCCCTACGACGTACCGCCGGGCGCCGTCCCGGGCCGCGCCGCCGGCGGCGGGCGCGCGCCCCGCTTCCGCCACGCCGCCCGCTACATCGATGCGATGGTCGGCCGGCTGGCCGACGGGATGCGCGCCGCGGGCGTCCAGGACGACACGCTGCTGCTGGTGCTCGGCGACCATGGCGAAGGCTTCGGCGAGCACCCCGGCAGCACGCTGCACGGCACGACGCTATACGAAGAAGGGGCGCGCACCTTCGCGCTATGGAACGCCCCGGGGGCGTTTCGCCAGGCTTCCGTGGATGATCGGCCCTTCGGCCACGTCGACATCACGCCCACGCTGCTCGATGGGATGGGCGTGGCGGTGCCGGGCGAGCATCCCGGGACTCCGGCGCCGCGCGTCGAGCGACCGATGGTGCCGCTCTACACCGGCAACGGCGTGCACATGGTCGGCTTCGTGGACGGGCGCTACAAGTTCATCCACCGCATCGGCACCGGGGTATCGGAGCTCTACGATCTGAGCCGGGATCCCGCGGAGCGACGGTCGATCGCCGCGTGGCACCGGGATCGGCTCGCAACCTACCGCGAGCGTGCCCTGGCCTTCGTGGCGGCTCAGCACGCGTGGGAGACACGGCTCCCCGACCTCGGGAGCGGACCGCATCCGGCCGCGCCGGCACAGCGCGCCGAACATTGGACCATCGATCCCAAGGACTGCGAGCACCCCGCCAGGGATTTCGCGATCGACGGGGGAACGCTCCGCCCCGCGCGACCCGGCTTCCTGGTGGCGACGTGCGCGCGGGTGGTCCCGGCGGCTGGCCGCGTCACCGCGCTCCGCGCCCGGGCGCGCGAAGCGCTCAACGGCTCGCAGATGTGGATCAGCCTGCAGTGGCTGGCCCCGGACGGGAGCCGGCGCGAGGTCGCCTATTGCCAGATCAACGGGAACAGCGGCAAGCCCGCCACCGGATGCGAAGCATCGCTGGTCGGAGGCCGCACCGGCTTCGGCGCCGGCGGTCAGCTGGTGGCCGAGTTGCAGTATGATCTCAAAGGACGGCCCGCGGCGGCCGCCGACTTCTCCGTGACCGCAGTGGAAACCAGCTACGTCTTCTCGGACTCTGGGTCCAAAGAGACGAGCCCATGATCCGCGCACCGCGCAAGGTCTGCCTGCCTTCCGGCTGAGGATCGGCGTGACCGACTACACCGCGCGCGACGCCGCCAAGGTGGTGGGCCTGACGGTCGATCAGGTCCGCGCCTATGTGCGATCCGGCTTCCTCGCCCCGGCGCGCGGGTCGCGCGGCGAGCTGCGCTTCAGCTTCGCCGACCTGGTGCTGCTGCGCACCGCCAAGGGTCTGGTCGAGGCGCGCATCCCGTCGCGCCGGGTGCGCGTCGCGCTCGGACGGCTGCGCGAGCAGCTCCCCGACGGGCGCCCCCTCACCGGGGTACACATCTCCGCCGACGGCGACCGCGTCGTGGTGCGCGACGGCGGCTCGAGCTGGCAGCCCGAGTCGGGCCAGTTCCTGCTGGACTTCGACGTCGCGGAGTTGGAGCGTCAGGTCGCTCCGCTGACAGCGCGCGCCGCCGACGCGCCGCTGGACCCGGCCGAGGCGGACGGCTGGTACAACCTGGGCTGCGATCTGGAGACCGAGGACGCGGCGCGCGCGCGCGCGGCGTACCAGCGCGCCATCGCGATCGCGCCCAGCCACGTCGAGGCGCTGGTCAACCTCGGGAGGCTGCTGCACGAGACTGGGGACCTGCGCGGCGCCGAGGCGACCTACCGGCGCGCGCTCGACACGCGTCCCGACGACGCGATCGCCTTGTTCAACCTGGGCGTGGCGCTGGAGGACCAGGGGCGCGGGCACGAGGCCGCCGATGCCTACCGCCGTGCGGTCGCCGCCGACGCCGATTGCGCCGACGCCCACTACAACCTCGGGCGCCTCTGCGAGCGGCTCGGCCGCCGCCTCGAAGCGCTGCAGCACCTGGCGACCTATCGCCGGCTCACCGGCAAATGAGCGGCGCGCGCTTCCGTGCTAACTTGGCGCCGCAATGAGGGCGGTGCATCTCCCGGATCTGTCGGCCATCGAGCACGAGCTGTTCGTCGAGCCGGTCTCGGAGCTCTATCGCAACGTCGTGGTGATCCGCTTTCGCGGCGATCTCCGCGCCGGCACGGGCGGCGTCTCGGACGCCCGTACCATCGAAGCGTGGATCGGCTTCGCGACCACGCTGCTCGGCCCCGACGCGCTGGTGATCGATCTGGGCGGCCTGCGCTGTGTCGGAGCGCTGCCGCGCCACGTGATCAACCCCGTGGAGCCGAACCTGGAGGAAGGGTTTCCGCTCTACATCGTGACGCCGCCCGAGCGCGACAAGGTGGCCGCACTTCCTACGGAGTCCCTCTGTAGCTCGCTGGAAGAAGCCTTCGAGCGGATCCGCAAGGCCGGCCCCTGGGCGATTCGATGACGCCAGCGGCGATCCTCTCGTTCGGCTTCGCCATCCCGCGCGGGCGCCTCGTGCGCGCGGAGATCGCCCAGGCCACCGGGGCGGCCGGCAAGCACAAGGGCGAGCGCACGGTGTGCAACCACGACGAGGACGCGCTCACGCTCGCGGTCGCCGCGGCGCTCGAGGCCGCGGGCGACGGCCTTCCTGGCATCGACCGCGTGCTGGTCGCCACGCTTTCCGCTCCGTGCGTCGAGAAGTCCACGGCGGCCCTGCTGATCGAAGCCTGCGACGGCAGGCCGTCGACCGCGGCGATCGACGTCGGCGGCTCGCGCCGCGCCGGGTTGCTCGCGCTGGCACAGGCGGCCGAAGCGATTGCCGCCGGTCGCGCCGGTCGCGTGCTGGTGGTTGCGGCCGACGCGCGCCCGACGCAGCCGGGCGACGCTTCCGAGGGGCGGCTGGGGGACGCCGCGGTCGCGTTCGTGCTGGGCGCGAATGGCGATGCTGCGCTGGCTTCGCTCATCGGCCAAGGTCACGCGGCGGCCGAGGTGTGGGACGAGTGGCGCCGCGAGGGCGAGGTGCTGCAGAACGAGGACGGCAAGGGGGTGCGCGAGGCGGCCTTCGAGCGGCCCGTGCTCGCGGCGGTGCGCGCGGCGCTCGACGACGCCGCGGTGAACGCCGCCGACCTGGCGCGCCTGGCGCTGGCCGCCCCGGACGCGCGCGCGGCGGCGGGGCTCGCCAAGCGACTCGGCGTCGCGCCCGATCGCCTGGGCGGCGCGGACCTCGCCGAATCCATCGGTGACGCGGGTTGTGCGCAGGCTCCGCTCCTGCTCGCACGCGCCCTTGGCGATGCCGCCCACGGAGACCTCGTCTGCGCAGGAGCCTACGGCGACGGCGGCGCCGCGCTCGTGCTGCGCGCAACCGCGGGCGCCGCGACGTTCCGCCCCCCGACTCCGTTGGCCGGGCAGATCGCCGCGCGCCGAACGATCCCCTACGCACGCACGCTGCTCTGGCGCTCGCGCCCGGCGGCCGCTCCCGAGGTGGCCGCGGCGCTGCTGTCCAGCGAGTCCGGCCCGATCATGCGTCTTCACGGCGCGCGCTGCCCGCATTGCGGCGAGGTGAGCTACCCTCCGGCGCGGCTGTGCGTGGCCTGCGGCCGCGAGGGCCCGCTTCCGTTCCGCATGTCGCGCCGCGGGACCGTCTTCACCTTCACGCGCGATGCGCTGTTCGAGGCGCCCGACCCCGTCACCGCCATGGCCGTGGTGGATCTGGAAGGGGGGGGGCGCGTCTACCTCCAGGCCACCGACTGCGATCCCGACGACATCACCATCGGCACCCGCGCCGAACTGATGCTGCGCCGCATCCACGACGGCGGCGGTCATCCCAACTACTCTTGGAAGTGCCGCCCGCTCGGCTAGCCCCACACCATTCCCGCGGGGCTTCGCCGCACGGTCGCCAGTTTCGATATGCATCTGAAAAAGTCAGGACCTTTTCGTAGGAGGCGGAACCAGAAGCCCGGCGGCTACATTCGGTAACTATTCAGTTTTGTGCTTCAGTTGCGGATGGGTAGCAAAATGCTACCATAGGGAGGATGGGCCAGCCGGTGAAGCTTTCGGATGGTCTGGTGATCGATGCGCGGCTTGCCGGTGAGGTGCAGCAGCGGTCCATCGCCGGCCAGATCGAGTTCTGGGCGCGCATCGGGCGCGCCACGGAGCTTCTTCTCCGCACCGACCGCGTCCTGCGGCTCATGCAACGTGGCGAGGCGCGACCCTTGTCGCAATGCCTCGAGTCGGTGGACACGGACGAGGGTCGCATGCGCTCCGCGGCCCACCTGGAGTCGCGACCCCACCCGCACTTCGAAACGGCCGCGGACCGGCCCGGCTTCCTGGTGAGGATCGATGAGGACGGGACGCGGACCGTCGGGCGATTCGTGAACCGGCAGTTCCGCGCCGGATCGCGCCGCTGACCTCCCCTTTCGACGGCCGTCCCATCCTCGTCGCGCTGGCCGGGCCCAACGGCGCCGGCAAGTCGACCTTCTATCACGCGCACCTGGAGGCCGCCGCGCTGCGCTTCCTCAACGCGGACGATCTGGGGCGCGAGCTGAACTTGAGCGCGGACGACGGAGCGCGCCTGGCGAACGAGTTGCGCGAAGTACTCGTGGGTCTGCGCGAGAGCTTCGTGTTCGAGACCGTGTTTTCCGATCCCGTCGGTGACAAGGTCGAGTTCCTGCGCAAGGCGGCCAAGCAAGGCTACACGGTCGTGCTCTGCTTCATCGGCATCGCCAGCGCCGAGATCTCCGAGGAGCGCGTCGCGATGCGGGTCCTGCAAGGCGGCCACGACGTGCCCGGCGAGAAGCTCGTAGCGCGCTTCCCGAGAACGCTCGAGAACCTGCGGCGCGCGATTCGCGTGCTGCCGCACGTGCTGGTGTTCGACAACAGCGACCTCGGCCGTCCGTTCCGCAAGGTCGCCGAGTGGCACGACGGCTCGCCGGTCGGCGTGAGCGATCCCATGCCCCCCTGGCTCGCGCGAATGATCAGCGGATGACGCGGAGCGCGAACGGATCGGCGTAGATGCCGGGCGCCACGCGGCGATCGGTCCAGCCGACCAGCACGCCGCCGTCGATCCGGGTCGCCGCCGGACGCTCGGCCGGGCCCGTGCCCGCGTCGAGCAGCAGGCCATCGGTGGACCAGGACGCACCGTCGTCGATCGACAGCGCCAGGTACACGTGGCGCGCGCCCGCGCCGTCGTTCTCGTAGGCCACCGCGACCGCTCCCGATCCGAACGCCGCCAGAGCGGGCCAGACCGTTGCGCCGGCCACCGGGCCGCCCGCCTGCGAGCTGGCGCGCACGGCGGGGGAGAACGTCGCGCCCGAGTCGAGCGACCTCGCGGCGTACACCTGCGAGCCGTTGCGCCGATCCTCCCAGGCGACGTGGACGCGATCGTCGCCGGACGACGCGGTCGCGGGGTCCACGTCCAACGACGAGTGGATCGACGCACTCTGCGGCACCAACGGATCGTCCAGCACGACCGAGGCCGCGAACGTGCCCGCGCCGTCCTGCGAACGCGCGAACATGACGTCGGATCCGCCGCCCGGCGTGGTCGCCGCGTCCTCCCACATCGCGTAGACGTTGTCGCCCACCGCCCGCACGCGCGGGTGGTCGCTCTGGCGCTGGTCGGTCGCATCGCCGTCGAGCCTGACCTCGTTGCCGGCGAAGAACGCCGTGGTCGTATCGTCGCTCCAGTTGGCGAACACGTCGAAGGTGGCCCCGGGCGCGCGCCGCTCGCGCCACACCACGACAAAGCGGCCGGCGCCCGTCACCGCCGTCACCGGCCGCCCCGCGCCGGGCGTGGCACCGCTCTGCACGGTGACCTCGCGCTCCGCGGCAAAGGTGACGCCGCCGTCGGAGGACGCGCGGCTCTTGATGCGCCGGGTGGTGCCGGCGTTGTCCATCTCCTCCCACACCACCATCACGCGCTGGCCGTCGCCGCCGACCGCGACGTGGTGGTGGAACGAGTCGAACGAGCCGCCGGGGTCGAGCAAGCCGTCCGGCGGATCGGCGGGGAACGAGAACGTCGCGCCGCTGTCCGACGAGCGCAGCACGAGGATGCGGCGCAGACCGCCCACCACCACCTGGTGGGCGACGACCACGCGGTCCTGTCCCAGCGCCGGATCGTGGGCCGCGGCGAGCATCGCGACCACGCTCGGACTGCCGCTCGATGCGCTCAGGTTCTGGATGTCCTGGAACGTGTTTCCTCCGTCCAGCGAGCGGCGCAGGAACACGTCCGCCGCCCCGTTGCGCAAGTCCGTCCAGGCCGCGTACACGGCGCGCCCGGCCGGGTTCCCCGCCCAGACCACGGCGAGATCGTACGAATGGTACGCGCCGGCCGCCGATCCCTCGGCCCCGCCGGGCGCGTCGAGGCGAACCTCGGCGCCCACCGGCGCCGGACAGCCCTCCGCGGCGTCATCCAAGAGGTCGCAGTCGGTGTCCAGCCCGTCGCCGCAAGACTCGGGGACGGGAATCACGTCGCCCTCGCACGGCCCCCACGCGCCGAACGCGCAGGTCTGCGTTCCGCCCACGCATGTTCCCGCGCCGGCCGTCCCGGGTGGGCCGCTGTAGCAACCCAGCACGAGCGGCTGCCCGCCGGCGTCGGTGTCGGTGGTGCCCTGACAGTCGTCGTCCAGGCCGTTGCAATCCTCGGGCGACGGCGTCACCTCGTCCACGCAGGGGCCCGAGAACACGCCTGCGATGCAGGCCTGCAGCCCCTCGCTGCAGCGCCCGATGTCGGCCGTGCCCGCCGGCCCCGTGTAGCACGAGCCCAGCACATTCTCGTCGGTCGTGCCGTCGCAATCGTTGTCGACGGCGTCGCAGGTTTCCGGTCCCGGCGCGGTCGAGCACGCGCAATCGCAGTCGTCGGGCGGGTCGTCGGCGTCGCAGTCCACCCAACCCGGCTCGCACAGATCCACGCGGCACACCGCGCAGCCTTCGCAGGCGGCGCAGCCGGACGGATCGCAGATCTCGATGGCGTGGGCGACGTCGCACGGACCCGACTGGCCGATCCCACCCGGGCCGAAGCAGGAGCCGCAGTTGTCCGGGTCGTTGCAGAAGTCGAACGCCTCGTCCGTCTCGTCATCGCAGTCGTTGTCGAGCGCGTCGCAGACCTCCGGCGCGGGACGGATGTCGCCCACGCAGATGACCTGTCCGTCGACGCAGCGCGTCGTGCCCGGCGCGCAGGCGCCCTCGGCGATGCCGCAGATCCCGCCGCCGCCCGGATCGCCGTCGTCGATCATGCCGTCGCAGTCGTCGTCGGATCGATTGCACACCTCGGCGACCGGCCGGCAGTTCGCCGGCACCGGCACGAGGTCGGTGCTCGCGTCGGCCGGGGCCCCGTCGTCATAGATGCGCACCGAGTCCACCTCGCAGCCGGTGAGCACGGCCAGCAACGCCACGATCCATGCGCGACGCCGCGCTCGCCAGAGCAAGCCGAGCAGGGCGGCCAGCCACCACGGCGATTCGGGCGTCGCGCCAGCCGCGGAGCAGGCGCAGCCCCCCACACCGGTCGCGGCCACGTCGAGGAATTGGCGCTCCCCGCCCGGAACGCAGTCACCCGCCCGGCACGCGTACCGTTCCGGGCAGCGGATCCGGCCGCAGGTGTCGTCCTCGCACGCGCCCAGGCAGGGATTGCACCTTTCGCCCGGCCCACAGGAAGTTGCCACGCACGGGTCGTGTACGCAGGACCCGCCGCAGCAGACCTCGGCGGTCCCGCCGCAGACCACGCCGGCACAGGGATCGGCGACGCAGACTCCGTCCCGGCACGTCTGCCCGTCCGGGCAGACGGGACACACCGGCCGGCATTCTCCGTCCAGGCAGAACTCCGTCGCCTGGCACTCGATGCCCAGACACGGATCGGCGACACAGGTGGCACCGACGCAGACCTGGCCTTCCGGGCAACCCAGGCGTGGATCCGCGCAGGTCAGGCATCGGCCATCGAGGCAGGTCTCGTACGCCAGACAGCACGCGCCGGCGCAGCATGTCGTTCCCGCCGCGCAGGCGGCGCAGAGATCCGAACACGCTCCCGTGCACGGATCGCACGTGTCTTGGGGGTCGCAGCCCGCGGTCAGGCACGGATCGGTGAGGCAGTGGCAGGGCGGCGCGGCGCCGCACGAGCAAGTGCACACCTGCCCCGCCGCACAGGGGAATTCGTCGTCGGGATCGCAGGCGGTGGCGCAGCCGCAGTCCGCGCAGGGCGCGCCGCCCGCGCAGGTCGCGCCATCATCGGTCGCCCCGTCGCAGTCGTCGTCCAGGCAGTTGCACTCCTCCGGGCGAGGCCCGACCTGGCCCGTGCACGCGTACCCCGAGGATGCGGGGCAACCGGTGGTCACGCACTCCTGCGCGCCGAACCGGCAGATGCCCAGGCAGGTCCCGGTGGCGACGTTGCACTCGCCCGGCGGCCCGTCGTAGCAGGCCCGCGCATCCTCCTCGTCGGTGAGGCCGTTGCAGTTGTTGTCGAGGCAATCGCAGACCTCGGGCTCGGGACCGATCGCGGCGCAACAGTCGAGCACCCCCCCCTGCGCGCAGCAGGTGACGCCGCGCTGACACTGTCCCTCGTCGATGCCGCACGGCGAGCCCAGGTCCGGTAGGGGCAGCTCGTCGGTGAGCCCGTCGCCGTCGTCGTCCGCGCCGTTGCAGACCTCGACCAGGCACGGGCCGGACACGTCGTCGACCAGGCCGTTGCAGTTGTTGTCGATGCCATCGCAGATCTCGGCGCTGGAGCCGGCCGGGGCGCATTGCAGCTCCCCGGAAACGCAGACGGTCCGTCCGTCTCGGCACGCGCCCAGGCGCGCGCCGCCCACGCAAGGCAGCAGGACGTCGTCGCACACGCAGGGAACCCCGAGATCGGACGCGCCCGGATCCGCGCCGTCGACCAGGCCGTCGCAATCGTTGTCCTGTCCGTCGCAGACCTCCAGGGTGGGCGCGCAGATAGGCGTCAAGCCGGTGACCTGGGTGAGCACGTCCTCGAAGTCGTTGTCGCCGCCGCGGAACAGGTCCTCGAACCCGAAGTAGAAGCGATCCACCGCGCGCTTGGATCGGTAGGCGAGGTGGTGGACGAAGTCGCCGTCGTCGTTGAGGTCGGCCTGCGAGTGGTAGATGCGGCCGAACAGGTCCAGGCCGAGGATGTCGTCCTTGAAGTCGCCGCAGTTGAAGGGCGAAGCGTGGCCTTCCGGGG
>Ga0247727_10017256_pt1 | contig 11519 bp, 9 predicted proteins | sample WisWelCaveWW1625_FD_202498 | JGI IMG/M metagenome (GOLD analysis project Ga0247727, IMG submission 202498) | Biofilm microbial communities from Wishing Well Cave, Virginia, United States - WW16-25 | ecosystem: Environmental > Aquatic > Deep subsurface > Groundwater > Cave microbial mat | place... | reverse complement strand
AAAGCTTGATCGCATCGTCCGTGCACGAACTGAGAGCGCGGCGCGGACAGAACGCGCGAAGATATTGCTGGCTTATCATCAAAACGAAACGATTTCCAGCATCGGAGTCGGGAATTTATTGAGATGCTTCAACATCTGGAGTCTTTTTACCCAAAAGAAATGAGAATCAGAGTTGTTTTAGATAATCATTCCGCACATATTTCTAAAGAAACGAGAAAATATTTGGCGACCAGACCCAATCGTTTCGAATTTGTTTTTACACCGACCCACGGGTCGTGGTTAAATATCATTGAAACATTTTTTAGCAAAATGACCCGTCAATTTTTACGCGGCATTAGGGTCAACTCGAGAGAGGAGTTAATCCAACGTCTCCTAAAATATCTCGATGAAATCAACGAAACGCCGGTAGTATTCAAATGGAAATACAAACTTGATGAACTTTCTGTTGTGTAAAATCATTTTGAAATAATTGACATGTTAATTGGGAATCAATCTACTAGAACCATAAAATTGAACAGTTGCTTGGTTGATGCGATGCTTATGTCCTCATTTCCATTCATATCTTGGTTTGTCGCCCTCTTTTTTTTCAATCCCTCTTTTGAACGCCCGCCCGTCCAAAGCGAAGGCGCATTGCTTTTTTATGTCGACACCGCCTCGTTTCGCGGCGCAGAAGGGAAAACCCGCCAGGAATTTTATTGCCAAATTCCCTTGGCGCAGCTTGCGTTTGAGGCTGCAAACCGTGCGCAATCGTGCGAGCTGAAAATCGCAGCGGCGCTCAAAGATTCCACCGGCCGGCAATTGTTGCACGACGAATGGACGCAAACCGTTCAAGCCCATTCCGCGGCCGAGATCGCCGGAAATTTTTTCCCCTGCCAGTTCGATCTGTCGTTGCTGCCCGGCCGCTATGAGCTGGCACTCACTCTCACTGAAATGCCCACGCACAAAACCGGCATGGCGGTCTTGCCGTTTCATGCCGCACGCTGGAGCGGAACGGCTTTGCAATTGAGCGAAATACAGTTTTCCAGCAGCATCAATTCCGATACTGCTTCCAGCCGTTTCAACAAAAACGGCGTGAACGTCACGCCCTATGCCAGCCGCTTATTCGGCGGCGGATTGCCGCTGCTCTATTTTTATTATGAAATCTATAATGCGGCGGCGGACAGTTACCAAGTGCATTATGCCGTGCGGGATCAAAATCAGAAAGTCGTGCGCGAGTTGCCGCCTAAAATTGTGCACCCTTCCCAAGACCGCAGCCTCGAAGTGGGCGCTCTCCACCCGGGTAATCTCGCCGAACCGTCTTATCAAATGAAAATCACGATCAAAGAACGTGCAACCGGCACGACGGCGACGGCCACGAAAAATTTTTTTATGCTGGCGCCGGCGGCGGCCGTCGTTGCAGAAGCCGAGCAACGCCTCGCAGCGATGACGGAACCGGAACTGCAAACGCACCTCGAGCACATTCAATATCTCTTGCATGAAGACGACCGGCAAATGCTGGCGGAATTGGAGCCGACCGCGCAAAGAAGTTATCTGGCGCAACTTTGGAGAGGATGGGACCCCCGGCCGGAAACGCCGGCCAACGAGTTTTGGCAAGATTATTTTCAGCGCCTGGCTTATGCCAACGTCAATTTCAGCGCCGGCTTCACGACCGGCTGGAAAACCGACCGCGGCCGCATCGCCCTCAAATTCGGCGTGCCGGGCGAAGTGGAGAGGTTCCCGGCGGAAACCAACGCCAGGCCATATGAAGTTTGGTATTATTATCGTGAAGGCCGCAAAAAATTCATCTTTGCAGACCTCGAAGGCCAGGGCCGCTACGAATTGATTTTCTCCAGCGACGAGCGCGAGCTCACCCGGCCGGATTGGCGGCTCATCATCGGCGCGCGCTAGAATGACAAGTCGATGGTGTAAACTGTGCGCTTGACTCTTTCGGGGGTTTTTATTATTATGGCAGCAGCCTTTTAATTTCCCGCTTGGCTGCAATTCCCGCCCCAATTTCTGCAAGAAGCATCCGGCATTTCAAAGTGGGAGCTTAAACGGGCCGGTTTTTTGCGGTGAAATCATAACGTGTTTTTAGAAGTGTCGATTAAATAATCCGTTTTATCTGCTCAATCCGCTTACCCAAAAAGTAGCTGAACCGTTACCAGCATCCAACATAAAAGTGAGGAGAGAGATGTCCGTCGACAAAAATGATTTTTCATATTCCACTATCGCCGAGCCGCACCGCGAGCGCACCAAAACCATCCTGCGCCGCCACCCCGAGATTCGCGAGCTGATCGGCAAAAACCCCGTGACGTTTTGGTACACGCTGGGCATCGTTGCCGTTCAAATCGCGCTCGCATACGTGCTGCGCGAACAATCGTGGTGGCTGATCTTCGGTGTGGCCTATTTGATCGGCGCGTTCGCTGATCACGCCCTGTTCGTGGTCATTCACGAATGCGCGCACAATTTGGTATTCAAACGAAAAGTGCCGAATATTCTTACCGGCATGATCGCCAACCTGCCGCAAGTCATCCCCAGCTCGGTTTCTTTTCAGCGTTATCATTTGAAGCACCATGCCTTTCAAGGCGTGTATGAATTGGACGCCGATCTTCCCCATCGCTGGGAAGCGAAGCTGGTGGGCCATTCATTTCTCGGCAAAGCGCTGTGGCTGCTGTTTTATCCCGTGTTTCAAGGCCTGCGGCCGCATCGCTTGAAAGAGATCGCTTTTATCGACGGTTGGATTTTGCTGAATTGGCTGGTGCAATTCAGCTTTGATGCGCTGGTGTGGATTTATCTCGGCCCCAAAGCTTTGGCTTTTCTCGCGCTGTCTTTGTTTTTCTCCGTCGGCTTGCATCCTTTAGGCGCGCGCTGGATTCAACGCCATTATCTCACCGACGGCGGCGAGCAGGAAACTTACAGTTATTACGGCGGCTTGAACAAGCTCGCGTTCAACGTGGGCTTTCACAACGAGCATCACGATTTTCCTTCGGTGCCGTGGAACAACCTGCCCAGGGTCAAGCAAATCGTGCCGGAAGTTTACGATAATCTCGCGGCGCATCAATCGTGGACAAAATTGCTGTTTCGCTTTTTGTTCGATCCGCAGCTTTCGCTCTATTCGCGCATCGTGCGCAGCGAACGCGGCCAAGTCGCGCTGAATGCAGAAGTCAAACCCGATGTGGATTTGATTGAAGCAGCGGCGGTGAAGGTGTGAGGGTTGGTTGAGGATTGATGATCGAGGATAGTAGATTGTGGATGGTGGATCGTCGGAGCGATTTGTGATCCACCATCTACGATGCTCGATCAACCATCCACGATTTTATTCATACCGCAGCGCCACAATAGGATCCAACTTCGCTGCTTTGCGCGCCGGCACAATGCCGAAAAATAGGCCAACGCTGGCGGAGAGCAGGACGGAAAAAATAATCCAGCCGATGGGCAAGATGAAAGGAAAGCCCAGCAGCGACGAGGCGACCAATGCCAGACCAATCCCCACCAAAATTCCCAAAAACCCGCCAATGGCGGTGAGCGTTGCGGCTTCGATCAAAAATTGCCAGGTGACCACGCGCCGGGTGGCGCCAATGGCTTTGCGAATGCCGATCTCGCGCGTGCGCTCGGTGACGGACACGAGCATAATCACCATCACGCCCACGCCGCCCACCATCAAAGCAATCGAAGAAAGCACCACTAACACTAACGCCACGGCGTCCGTCAATTTTTTGGTGAACTCCATCACGGCTTCCGAGGCAATCACGGCAAAATCATCGGGCTGGCCGAGCGGCACCTTGCGGCGCATCCGCATCAGCGCGCGCACGTTTTCTTTGGCTTCGTCTAGAAAACTCATTTTCTCCACGATGATGCGAAAGTCCGGCCCCTGGCGGTAACGCAAAAAATCGCGCTGGAAGGAAGTGAAAGGCACGGCCATAAAATTGTCGGCCAGGCTGCCGAACACGGTTTTGCGCGCCGCAAATACGCCGACGACTTCATATTCTTCTTCATCGACGCGGATGAGCTTCCCGACGGGATCTTCGTCGGGAAACAATGAGAGCGCGGCTTTATCTCCCAGCACCACCACATTGCGGCGATGATCTTCTTCAAACTGCGAAAAATACCGCCCTTCACCAATGTTGATGCTGTTGACGTGCAAAAAAGGCTGGTTGGTGCCGATCAACTGGATCAAGCGGGCTTTGCGGTCTTTATATTTCGCCACTACGCCTTCGCCATACACCACCATCACGCCGCGCACGTGCGGCAGGTTTTCCAGCGCATACAGATCTTCAATCGTAAAATTTTTGCGCTTTTCCCAGTCTTTGTGCCCTTCGCCGGAAAACACATCGACCTTTTGCAAGGCAAGAATCGGCGTATCATTGCCGCTGACCGATTGCTCCAAAAATTCTTCCAATCCCGCGAGGGTTGCCACCATGCCCATCAAGCTGGCGACGCCGATCATCACACCGAGAATGACTAATGCGGAACGCAGCTTGTGCGCGCGCATAACGTCCACGGCCTCGCGCATCGATTCCAGCACTTCGCTCAACCAATCGCGGCGCCTGGTTTTATTTGCGGCCATATTTTGATAGACTCCATCATTCGTAATCCGTAATCCGTAAAAAATCCCTTACGCTTTACGCTTTACGTTCATTATTCATACCGTAACGCCTCCACCGGATCCAACCGCGCCGCGCGCGAAGCGGGATAAACGCCGAAAAACAATCCCACCAAGAATGTAATGAGCAGCGCCGCTAAAATTGACCACGGCGCGATGCGATAGGGCAGCGGTGAAAAAGCCGCCACTAAAAATGCCGCAAAAAAACCCAACGCAATGCCGATGATGCCGCCGATAAAAGTCAGCGTCAAAGATTCGACGATGAATTGCCACGCGATGTCGCGGCGTTTGGCGCCCACGGCTTTGCGTGTGCCGATCTCGCGCGTGCGCTCATTCACCGCCACCAGCATCACGTTCATGATGATGATGCCGCCCACGACCAGGGTAATGCCGACGATGCCGATCAGTGAGCCGAAGAGGGCGCTGCTGATGGCGACCCACAGATTCACCAGTGTTTCCGAGGTTGAAATATAGAAATCGTCTTCTTGATTGGGCCTGAGTTTGTGACGAATGCGCATGACGGTGCGCACTTTTTCCTGCGCCGTGTTGAACGTTTCCATATTGCTGGTGCGCACCGGAATGGCAATGGTGGTCCAACGGTGCGTGCCAAAATGTTTTAAATAAGTCGTCACCGGAATGAATGCGAACACATTGGGATTCGAACCGAGCACTGAAGGCTTTTTTTCCACCACGCCGATGACGCTGTAATGCCGGCCCGCAAGCTTGAGATTTTGCCCGAGGGGATCGGTGTGGGGAAACAAATTGTGCGCGACCTCCCAGCCGATGACGCAGACCATGCGGCGTTGCTGCACGTCGATCTCGCTGAAATGGCGGCCCTCGCTCAGGAGATAGTCGCCGATGCCGGGATATTCCGAGGTGCGGCCGCGAATTTCAACGTTCTCCACAAAACGCCGGCCCACGTTGACGCGCTCACCCCGATCCAATGCGGCGTCAACAAAATCCGCTTCCCCCACTTCGTCCTGGATCGCCTCCATGTCTTCCAGCGTGAGCTCGGGATTCTTGAGCGATTTGAGAAATTTGTCGAAATCCGTCAAGATTTCCCATTCGTTCACACGTGTCACCGTGAAAACATTGCTGCCCTGCTCCAGCACTTTTTCTTTGACGTAAAAATCCATGCCGTCGAGAATCGACACCACGGCAATGATCGACATGATCGAAATGATCACGCACAGAATGGTCAAAGCCGAGCGCAGTTTGTTGGCCCATAGGGCTTGCAAAGCGATGCGGATGCTTTCAGCAAATTGCTGCATGGATTATTCTTTCTCTTCGGTCTTCGCCGCCGCTTTGTTCATGGTCACCGTGTCGCCCTCGCGCAAGCGGCGCAATGCGCTGAACGGACCGGTAATGACTTCGTCGCCCGCTTGCAGGCCCGAAAGCACTTCAAAATAGCGGTCACCGGCAAGGCCGGTTTTCACTTCGTGAAAAGTGGCTTTGCTTTCTTTAATGATAAAAGCGCCCTGTAGTTCTTTTTCTTTGACCGTCGTGGTATCGCTTTCGCCGTTGGTCGCTTCCACGCGGCGGCGCTTTTGTTTGGGGTCGATCGGCTTGAGCTCCGAAGGCTTGCGCAAAGTCAGCGCTTGAATCGGCACCGCAATGGCTTTGGCATTGTAGCCGGTGGTGATCTCCGCTTTGCAAGAAAGCCCGGGACGCACGCGCGGAATTTCATCGGTCAATTGCACAATCACCTCGAAACTGGTGGCCTGCTGTTGCGCGCCGCCGCTCGCGCCCAATATCGGGCTGCTGCCCACTTTCGTCACCTTGCCTTTGAACGAGCTGTCGGGATAGGCATCGACTTTGATGATCGCTTCCTGATCCAGGCGCACGTTGACGATGTCGGTTTCATCCACTTCGATTTCCGCTTCGATGATGGAAAGATCGGCAATGGTCAGCAGCACCGTCGCCGGGTTGTTGAACGCGCCCACGAAAACGTTCTCGCCTTCTTCAATGTTGCGTTTGACCACCACGCCGGAAATGTCGGAAGTGACGTGCACTTTGCTCAATTCGTGTTGCGCGCTTTTGAGCATGGCTTCCCAGCGCGAAATTTCTTGTTGCGCCGCCGCCGCTTGCAGCTTTTGCACGTTCAGAGCGGTTTGCGCTCTTTGCCGCAATTCTTCAGAAGTCAATTTCTTTTCAAACAAAGCCTGCTGCCGGTCGGCTTCCTGCTGTGCTTGTTCAAAATTTGCGCGCTGCAAATCATAGGTGGCGCGCGCCGCTTGCAAACTGGCCTGAATCTGGCGCACTTGCGTTTCCGCCGGCGTAGGATCGATGCGCAAAAGGGATTGCCCTCTCTTTACGCGATCGCCTTCGTCCACCGCCAATCCGACCACCTTGCCGCTGGTATTGGCGCTAATGTCCACCGAAATTTTGGCGCGAATTTTTCCCGAGGCCGAAACCACGGCGCGCAGCTCGCGCTCCCGTACTTTCTGGGCATCGACCTTGACCGAACTTTTTTGTTGGAATTTGAAGTTCGCGAAAATAATCAAGCCGGCCAAAGCGGCAACGCCCACTCCGATCCAAACTTTTGTCTTGCTGCTCATGATCCTTCCCGTCCTCAAATTTAAATTTTAGGTTGGCTGTAAAAATCGGGAGAATTATACGGAAGTGCAAGGGGAAAGTTGGGAGGGAAAGGTCGTGCAGTCGTCCTGATTGCGAGCCAGAAACTTTGGCAGCAGCCTCGGTGGTGTAGCGCATTTCAAAAGAAAGATTGGTCGATTGAATCCGGTGAAGGCGTAACTACAAACGTCTCCTCACGCATCCGCATGAATCGTGCGGGTGAGCGCCAACAGATTCACCTTCGTCGCTCCCGCTTCGCGCAATACGCGTGTGATTTCTGCCAATGTTGCACCGGAATCGAAAAGATCATCCAGCACCAGCACACGCTTCCCTTTGACTTCTCTTTGCGTCGCAAAAGCGCCCGCGACGTTCGCACGCTTTTTTTGCAGATTGCGCATTTCCTTTTGTTGAGCGATCTGACGCGTGCGCACGAACACCGGCCAAACTGGCAATTGCAATTTTTCTCCCAGCGCTTCGGCCCATAGCCGCACCGGATCGTGCGGTCGCGGCGTGGAAGGCGGCACCGGTGCGAGCGCATCCACCGCTATCAGATCGGGTTGAGCCGCGCACAACGCCAGCGTGTGCGTGATGATTTCCGGCAAAGCGGCGAGATCATTTTGATACTTGAAACGATATGTCAACTCCCCAATCGTGCTGCGCCTCCAATTTGCGCCGGCAAAGCTGCTGTGAAAACCCAAGGCCCATCCGGCGTCCCAATTTCCAACCAGCGGGCGAGGATGCGGACGCGACAAAAAAGCGGAGGCGGCGTCCTGCGTTCTTCCGGACTTCATTTCAGTCTGGGATGAAGAAACGTGGTAGGAATTTTGGGGAAGATTATCATCACCGACATTTTCTGACCAGGACTCCCTTGCTTCTTTCTGTTCACGCCGCAAACGATTCAATGCCAACCGCGCAGCGGTTTGAGTGTAATCGCGTTCGGCAAAATCTTCGGCGATTTTTTCCAGCATTTCTTGCGCGCCTACGTCGCCTATCCGGCCCAAAGCTTTGACCGCATATTGCCGCACTTGCGGCAAGGTTTCTTTTTCGAGCAAAGCCAGCAACGGCGCAACGCTTTGGCGATCCTTGATTTTGCCCAACGCCGAAGCTGCCAAGCGCCGGACGTTGCCATCCGAATCTTGCAGCGCTGCAATCAATTCGGGTACGCCTTCCTGTACTGCTGCTTCGCCCAAAGCGACGACGCGATGAATTTTTTCACGCGCCGTAGAATCCGTTGGAGAAGGCAAGGCCGGTTTGCTTCGTTGCTGCTCGTCTTCAGACGCGCTGCCCTCCTGTAATCTTCTCGGAACGTTCAGCGCGATCTTCGCGCGCGCTTGAATGGCTGTTTCTCCTGCCGGCGTCAAGCGCAGCACCGGTCTGCCGCCGCCCACCACTTTGAAATATTTTAGCTCGATGAGTTGAGCCAAAAAATCCTCAATCTCACGCACTTGAAAAGAAGCAAGCCGGCCGTAATATGGACTCTTATTATAGCCAAATTGCTGCATGCCTTTGGCGTGCGAGCCTTTCAACATTTGTGCGAGCTTTTCCTTGCCGGCTTCCCATTTGAGGCGGCGCACGGCGTCCAGCATGATCAGCGCGGTCTGTTCGGCAAATGAGAGCCGGCTGAAATCTTCGCGCCTTGCGGAAGAAACGGCGCGCTGCTGCGCCAGACAATTATCGCAACAGCGTTCAGCTTCAATGGGCGCGCGATCGCCAAAATGATCGAGCAAAATCCGGCGCCGGCAGCGATTGGTTTCGGCGTAATCCACCATCTCGCGCAGTTGCTTGTAACGATGACGGCGGCGCTGCACCGTGGTTGCCGCCGTCGCTTGCATCGCTTTTTCATTCCATTGGCCCAAGCGCAGCAACATGCCCGGCCCGGCGTCGCCCAAGCGCTGCAGCATGCCGGCCATCTCCAATTGCGCCAAGCCGAGTTTGAGCTTGACTTCGTGCATGCTGGTGTGCAAAGCCAGATCGGCATATGGCATCAAAAATTCTTTACGGCCCGGCTTCTGCAGGGCTTGGTAAAGCGCGCGCAATTCCTGCGCCGAAGGCGCATCGTTTTCAATAAACCATTCCTGCAACGCGCGATCTTGCGGATCATAAAGCAGCACCGCCCGGGCCGGATCGCCGTCGCGTCCGGCGCGCCCGGCTTCTTGATAATAAGCCTCCAGCGTGCCCGGCATGTTGAAATGCGCCACCAATCGCACGTCGGCGCGATCGATGCCCATGCCAAATGCGTTCGTCGCCACGACCACCGGCAGCTTGCGCGCCATAAAAGCATCTTGAATGCGCGTGCGCTCCGGCGCCGGTAGGCCGGCGTGATAATATTCCACCGGGCGTTGGCACATGGTGCGCACAAATTCGGCGGCTTCTTCGGCGTCACGGCGCGTGCCGGCGTAAACAATCGCTGCGCCTTCATTGATCTCGCCTAACAATGCCTGCAGATCCCGCAGTTTTGCCGCAGCCTCGGTGGTGTAGCGCACTTCAAAAGAAAGATTAGGGCGATTGAATCCCGTGACCACGCGTTGCGCGCCGGGAAGCTGCAAAAGCTGCACGATGTCATCCTGCACTTTCGGCGTGGCCGTCGCCGTCAACGCCGCGACCAGCGGATTGCCCATTTGCTGGCGCGCGGCGGCAATGTGCAAATAATCCGGGCGGAAATCGTGGCCCCAATGCGAAAGACAATGCGCTTCATCCACCGCCAGCAAAGCAATCGTCGCGCGCTGCACGGCTTGCATGAAAGCCGCACTGCGCAAGCGCTCGGGCGCGACGTAAACCAGGCGATAAGCGCCCTCGGCCATCGCGCGCATACGTTGCGATTGTTCGGAAGCCGATAAAGCGCTGTTGATGAACGCCGCGGAAACTTTGCGCCGCGTGAGGCTATCAACTTGATCTTTCATCAAAGCAATGAGCGGCGAGATGACTAACGTAACGCCGGAGCGATGGAGCGCGGTGAGCTGATAGACGAGGGATTTGCCGGCGCCGGTGGGCATGACCACCAGCGTGTGCTGCCCGGCGAGCAGGCTTTCAATGGCTTGCTGCTGTCCGGGACGAAAGGCCTCAAAGCCGAAATGCGCATGCAAAGTATGAAGGAGATCATCCGCCATGATTGACCCCGAAAAGCATTGGTTTTTGAAACCGGCTTCTGAAGCAAAACGTTGCAGGCGTGCGACCGGATTGGATTTCTCGTTTAGAAACAAAACGAGTTCAGGATAAGATAGAATTGGGGCGGCAAAATTGCAACCCGTCCTTTCCACATTTCGCTGGGATCAAAAAGGTTGAGCTTGCTTTCCATCAATCTTTTATCTTCCTTTTCATATTCAGAACCGCCTTTTCCCTTCGCCCAAACAAAGGCTTCTCTCATGCTCGAACTCTCCCTTCGCTTTGAATCGAACGAAAAGCAAGAAGACTCTCCAATCACCGTCTCTTTGTTTCGCCCCGATACCGGCACTTCGACGCAGTCCACAGAATATCAACCGCCGCTCGATGACGCCGTGCTCGCAGATTTGCGCTGGTATTTAGAAGTCTTTTCGATTTGGCCCACCGGCCCGGATTATCAGCGCGCCGAAAGCATCGAAGCCAAGCTCGAAGACTGGGGACGCAGCTTGTTGGAAAGGGTCACTCGCGAACGTGAGGCCACCCAACTCTGGCAGCAGTTTCTCGATACTAATATCTTCTACTACGAGTAATTGTTTGTAGAGGCCACCCACCACATTTCTTCTGATTTCTCCTGTTCGTACATCTTCTTTCCTCAAAATTGTCCAAATTTTCACAAATTTTGGTTAGTTTGCCTGGAAATACTTTTGATTGCAGGCACTTATAAAATAAACTTTAGGAGAAAATATGTCATTCCCCGATTTTGATCCGCGAGTAAACAATGCTGAATTGGCCATTAGTTTCGTTGAAGAATATTTCAGACTCGTAGAATCGAAAATGGAAGAGGCTAGACATTCGGAAATGACTGCTCTTGATGCTTTGTGCCCTCCTGACACTCATCAACAATATTATGGGGAATATTCGGCACTCAAAAGAGATATCGAATATTCTTATGACCAAGGATTAGTAAAGGCATTCCGATATTCGTTTGTCGTGTTGCTTCATATACTTGTAGAAACACAAATACGAGTATTTTGTTCTGAATTACAAAAAGAAAAAAAGTTGCCATTGATCTCGTTGTCAGATTTTAGAGGCAGCCCAGTTGAACAAAGTCAGTTATTTTTAACGAAGCTAGCTGAGTGTCCAGGGCCATCATTATTCCCCCGGGCTGGGTCACGATTATTCCCCCACCCCTTTGCGGGTGAAGCGTTTTAATTTAGTCGGTTTGGGCGCGCAAGGCAAGCCTTAAGTTTGGTTTTGGCTTTTG
>Ga0247727_10017255_pt1 | contig 11520 bp, 23 predicted proteins | sample WisWelCaveWW1625_FD_202498 | JGI IMG/M metagenome (GOLD analysis project Ga0247727, IMG submission 202498) | Biofilm microbial communities from Wishing Well Cave, Virginia, United States - WW16-25 | ecosystem: Environmental > Aquatic > Deep subsurface > Groundwater > Cave microbial mat | place... | reverse complement strand
CATAGGTTTCGCTGTACCAATCATTCACCCATTCCCAAACATTGCCTGCCATATCCAACGCGCCATACGGGCTGGCGCCATCTGAATATTTACCAACGTCAGTAGTATCTCCTACCGCGTTGTTATAATTCAACAAATTATTGTTCGGCGCGTCATTACCCCAGGGATATACATACTTCGTTTGGTTTTTAGCATCCCAACTGGCGGCTTTTTCCCATTCGGCTTCGGTGGGCAGGCGGCGGTCTGCCCACGCACAATATTCAACCGCCTGATCCCACGAAACATATACGACCGGGTGATTCGCGTAATCCGGGTCGTTATATTGAGTTGTACCACTCGGCAACCCACACATCCCGGCATCCATACATTTGGCATACATGGAGTTGGTCACTTCGGTCTGGTCAATCCAGAAGGCATCCAGATTAACCGTGTGAACGGGTCGTTCATTGGATGAGTCATTATCATTTCCCATTGTGAATTCACCAGCGGGAACGTAGAGGAGGGTCATGCCCTCTTTGCCTGTCATGGTTGAGCCAATGCCAGGTAAAAATAAATTTCTCAGAGCGGGGAAAACCGCTATTCCAAGACCCACCACCACGAGGAGCGCGCCAATTCCAGCAATCACGCGCAGGTTGAATCTTGAGGTGATACTTTTCCGGTCTGGCAGTACGCTTGGTGTTATTTCCGTGGCTCTTTCAACGCGATAGGAACGAGCGACGCGCGGTTGAAAAGCAATTGGTTTTTCAATTTTCCCTTCGACCCTCCCTTTGGTCGTCAGGGCATGCTTTTCTTCTTTTTGTTTTTCTTTTGGAATTTCAACAGGTGCGGGCACTTCCAGTGAAAATCCATGACCAAGTAAAGTTTCACTGGCTGTCTTACGGATCGTTAAACTGTCGTCATTCTCGGCGATCTCGCGTAACTTTTCTTCTGCGCCGCGCGCCAGACCCAAATGTTTTCCATTCAACAAACTGGTCAAATCCTGAATGCCCACTTTACGCACACTTGAGTTGGGATGAGAAAGCAATTCAAGCAAATCAGAAGGCAATGGCGCAGGCTTCACGTCGCGCGGTTTCAAATTCTCGCGCAGGATAATATCGCCCTGTTGTTTGTAAGACCATTTGCCCGGCGTCTGCTTGGGAGTGCGGCGCACCACCTGTTCATACGCGTAATCGTACAATTCATCCACATGGATGCGACCGTCGCTGTCGCGGTCCGCTTCGCCTTTGAGGCCTTCGATGAGAAAATGTGTGAAGACCGATTTCTGCGTATCGCCGATGACCTTATCCCCTTCCCAGGCGAATTGCGTTGCATCTGTAGCGGTCAGCACGACGCGCCCGAATCCGCTGCCTTCGAAGGCGGTCGCGATGCCCATGCTTTTTCCAACCCCAGCAGATTTACTACCATGTGCAAAAGCGCCGCTGTTACAACAATCGAGGATCAACAACTGCCGCTGCGAGCGGCTGTTGTTCATGGATTGAGTCACAAAATCAGCGGGAATTCCGCTTGCTTCAAGGATATTGATCTCGGTATCGTTTGCCGAGAGGAATAATTGTCCCATTTCATTGCGAACTCCATGCCCGGAGAAATAAAGTAACAATAGATCATCGCGCTTGCGCTCGGCAAAGAAACGCGCGATGGAGCGGCGCGTCCTACCTTCGCCTTCATTCAATAAAACCTGCACATCGTCGAAAGCGGCACACTCCGTGTCGCGCAGAACCTGTGCAAACTCGTCTGCGTCCTTGCCGGGCGCGGTCAATTTTGCGAAGCTCGCATCCTGATATTCCGTATTCGCGATGACGAGGGCAAATTTGGAGGTCATTTCTTTTGCCTGTTCAAGTAAATAATAAAATTATACGCCTAAAACCCAGAACCAATGATGTCATTGCGACCCCGCCTCGCGCGGGAAGCAATCTCCTCTTTACAGGGGATTGCTTCGTCGCAACGAACGCTCCTCGCAATGACATGATGTTACATCTTCCCCTTCAACAACTCATCCAGGATTGACTCAGGCACCTGCACCGCGACCACTCACCTGCGTTTCTTCTTTCGCTGGTCAGCCATCAAATGCTTTCGCTTCTCTTGGATCTTTGTGGCAGGTATAAACTCTGCGACTGGCTTCCCATATTTGGTGATAATAATAGTTTTACCCAATTTTACGCGGCGAATGTACTCGTCGAAGCAATTCCTCAATTCACTTATGCTAATCGTTATGTCAGCCATCTTTGCTCCTTGTATTCAAATTATATTCCTTTACTCTTTTTCAACAACTCCTCCAGCATGGACTCGGGAACCTGCACCGCGACCACTTCTCCGCGCACCGTGGTGACTCCGTTGGCGAGGATCCATTCTTCGATGACGACTTTGCGTCCTTTGAGTTCTTTCACTTTGCCTCGCACTTCGAGTTCGATGCCGATTGGAGTCGGCTTGAGGTAATCAACATGTAATGAGGCAGTGAGGAAGCGCGTGTTGGGTTCGGCGTTGGGGTCTTGCTCTTTCAAGGATTTGTACATCGCCGCGGCGGCGGTCCCTGTGCCGTGGCAGTCAATGAGGGAGGCGAGCAGTCCGCCGTAGACGTAGCCGGGGATGGCGATGTGATATGGCTTGGGCATGAAGTGACAGACAGACTCTTCACCGTCCCAGTAACTCTTGATCTGGTGTCCGTGCTCGTTGAGTTTGCCGCATCCGTAACAATGGGCTAATTCATCGGGATAGTGATCTTGAAAAGATGGTTGGGGCATTAGTAATTTTCCTTGATAATTTTTTAACCACGAAGGACACAAAGGGCACGAAGTTTTGTGCTTCGTCTGCGGGTTTCGATACGCCCTCAAAAACATTCGGGCTACTCAACCCTCCGCTCAGCGCGAGGGTGGAAAACTATGGAGTAACGGTACCAGGCGTCGGCTGAGTTGGACTCAGCGTCCTCGTCACAGTGGGCGAACGGGTTGGGGTGGCAGTCCTGGTAGCAGTCGCTGTCCGTGAAGGAGTGGGAGTGGAAGTGGATGTAAGAGTCGATCTTGGTGTTGGCGCGTCGCCTTGAAGAATAAACTGTCCCACCACCTTCCAGTCTAGCCCGACGAACACTTGCACTTCGTATATGCCGGGCAGCCATTCCTGCGCGGGCGCTTCCCATTCGGTGAATCCGAATCCGCCCGTTTCGCCGTCCCAGGGAATCGTTTCGTAATGGACAAGTTCGCCTTCGCGAAACCAGAGCGCGGTCCATTGCGCGTCGGGCGTCATTTGATCGTACGTGAAGACCGCACACATATAAATGATCGGGTTTTGAAAAACGGTCGCGGCTGTGAATTCGTTGAAACTCTCGCAGTTGAGCGTGAATTGCAGTGGGCTGAACACCGCGCTGGGGTTCGGTGTCACGACGCTTTCGAATAAGGCTTCGATCGCGAGAGGGATGAACGGTGTCAGTGTGATGGTGGCTGTATCAGTGATCGAAGGCGTATCGGTGATGGTGGGCGAGAGCGTGATCGTCGGTGAAAGCGTGATGGTCGGGACCAGCGTGATGGTCGGAGTGAGAGATGGCGTGAGAGACGGGGGAAAATAACGATAGGCAACCGGCTCGCCAAAGAAAAACAACAACGCGCTAAAGGATAGCAGCACGAGCGCGCCCAGGATGGTGAAAAGCCCGGCTCTTTCCCGCTGACGTTTGATCCGGTAAAACGTAAGTTTTCTCGCCGACAACCACGCGCGGTAACCGGATCGGAGCACGAGCAATGACCCAATCACAGATAAAACAACAGCAGCAATGATGCCTGCGCGAATATCCATGTGAAAGATTATAGCATGTAGGAAATAATCGTCCTCCCGAAAAATATCGGGACGATGTGAGCGGAGCTGCTTGCTTGTGCGGCGCAGTCGAAGGACGCACATAACCTAATATTGTTTTTTATTCAGCGCGCTTCGACTGCAGGTCGGCAATCACGACTTTCCGCTCAGCGCGAGCTTTTATGGTGTTGGGGTTACGAGCGGAGCACTCCCGCTTCGCGTTATACGCGGCTCGACCCATAACGCGCGGTCACCCGATGCGGGTCCCAACGAGAGGATTGTCAGCACAAATCGTACATCCTGCCCCGCAAGAGGACTCAAGTCAAGGTCGACGATGAAGTAACTGCCTTCGTACTGTTCGCCAAATGCCCAGAAGTCGCGGACCAGTCCGTCCGCCAATTGATAGTCCAGACGGAAGAGGACTCCGCACGAAGTCGCCCTGCCCTCGCAGTTGACAATTGCCTGGAAGCGGTCACCATTTTGCATTTTGAAGGAAGGATAGACGCCACGAATATATCCATTGAAAATATTTTGCGGAGCCGTCAACAGGCTGGGACGCGTGATCACGGTGCCATCTTCGAGCCTTGCGCTGCTTTGCCGGAGGACAAAACCGTTCCTGTCATTGTTTGCGCCCGGGCAGTTCAGATTCCCAGCGCCGCTGAACCATTGCGCAGAACATGCATTCGCTACAAAGTCATAGGCAGTTCCAGTCAACGTGGGGGCTCTTACATTGATGGCCACCCAGAACGGCCGGTTCGCCGTGGATGTCGTTCCGAAGATCTCTCCTTTATCGTTGCGGATCTGCCAGTTGCCGCGATAGGCGCCTTCGATGAGCGGCGCAGTGAAATTCATAGCCAGGTCAATCGTTTGCCCTGGGGCGACCTCATTGGGAAGAGGCATGAAGTTCTGCCCGCGCATCGCATCCCCGCTGACGAGCACAACACGATAGGTTGTCGTCCATGCGCAAGTGCCTGAGTTCCTCAAGCGCCAGACCTTGGTGAAGGAACTTCCGGGAGCAAAGACTGAATTATCGGGTATGGTCACATCACCAACGAACTCGATGCGGTCACAACCTCTATTGGGTGTAGGTGTGGGCGACAGGAATGGGGTCCGTGTTGGAGTTGGGGTCCTAGTTGGAGTCCGCGTTGGTGTGCGCGAAGGGGTAACCGTGGATGACGGTGTGAACGTCGGTGTCCGCGAAGGTGTAAGCGTCGGCGTAAATGTTCTTGTCGGTGTGCGGGTTAGTGTGAATGTTGCAGTAGGTGTACGCGTAGGAGTCCTTGTTGGCGTTAAGGTTTTGGTTGGCGTTCTAGTGGGCGTGCGCGTTGGAGTATTGGACGGAGTTTGAGTTGGTGTATTAGTTGGGGTAAATGTCAGTGTTGGAGTCAATGATGGGGTAAAGGTAATTGTAGGTGTACGTGTTGGACGCGGAGTAGCAGTCGATGTCCGCGTAATTGTAGGTCTCGGCGTACGGGTTGGCGTTGGTGTGAAGGTATTCGTCGGTGTGAAAGTTAATGTGAAGGTCGGTGTCAAGGTCTTTGTTGGCGTGTTGGATGGCGTAAACGTCGCAGTCGCGGTGCGCGAGGGAGTGAACGTCGCAGTTGGAGTGTTGCTTGGCGTTTGAGTTGCAGTGTTGGTTGGCGTAAAGGTCAACGTAGGTGTCAATGACGGAGTGAGGGTTGCCGTCGGTGTACGTGTTGGACGCGGTGTGGCAGTTGGGGTACGCGTGATCGTTGGTCGTGGTGTACGTGACGGGGTCGGTGTGAATGTATTCGTAGGAGTAAATGTCAATGTGAGGGTCGGAGTTGGAGTCTTCGTTGGCGTGTTGGATGGCGTGAATGTCGCCGTCGGGGTGCGCGAGGGAGTAAACGTCGCGGTGGGAGTATGGCTCGGTGTCTGGGTTGATGTGCTGGTCAAAGTAAATGTCGATGTTGGAGTCAAAGATGGAGTGAACGTTGCCGTTGGTGTGCGCGTCGGGCGCGGGGTGGATGTTCGAGTCAGTGTGAGGGTCGGTCTGGGTGTCCGCGTTGGCGTGGGTGTAAAGGTATTTGTAGGTGTATTCGATGGAGTCTGAGTCGGTGTAATAGACGGGGTGAACGTCAACGTTGGAGTCAATGACGGAGTAAAAGTTGGTGTTGGCGTCCGCGTTGGACGCGGCGTAGCTGTTGGAGTTCGCGTGATCGTCGGTCTCGGTGTACGTGTTGACGTTGGTGTGAATGTATTTGTCGGTGTGAAAGTTAATGTGGAAGTCGGTGTCAGAGTCCTGGTTGGTGTGTTGGAAGGTGTAAATGTCGCCGTCGCGGTACGCGAGGGAGTGAACGTCGCGGTGGGTGTATTACTTGGCGTTTGAGTCAGAGTGTTAGTTGGCGTAAAGGTCAACGTAGGAGTCAATGAAGGGGTGAAGGTTGCCGTTGGTGTGCGCGTCGGGCGCGGGGTCGCCGTCGGCGTCCGCGTGACCGTAGGTCTGGGCGTACGAGTCGGTGTTGGAGTGAAAGTATTCGTCGGTGTGAAAGTTAATGTGAAAGTCGGTGTCAGAGTCCTGGTTGGCGTGTTGGAAGGAGTGAAGGTCGCGGTAGCTGTGCGCGAGGGAGTGAATGTCGCAGTAGGCGTATTACTCGGCGTTTGAGTCGACGTATTGGTCGGTGTAAAAGTCGGAGTTGTCGTCAATGACGGAGTAAAGGTTGGCGTTGGCGTGCGCGTTGGACGAGGGATAGATGTCCGAGTTAGCGTGAGGGTCGGCCTGGGTGTTCGACTTGGAGTAGGCGTAAAAGTGTTCGTCGGTGTGTTCGACGGAGTCTGGGTAGGCGTATCGGATGGAGTGAGAGTTATCGTTGGAGTCAATGATGGTGTGAAGGTTGGCGTCGGCGTTCGCGTTGGGCGCGGAGTGGCTGTTGGGGTACGCGTGATCGTCGGTCTGGGGGTGCGTGACGGAGTTGGCGTGAACGTATTTGTCGGTGTGAATGTCAAGGTAAAAGTCGGTGTGAGAGTCCTGGTCGGCGTGTTGGAAGGTGTAAATGTAGCAGTCGCTGTACGAGAGGGAGTGAATGTTGCGGTCGGAGTATTGCTTGGAGTCTGAGTCGCGGTATTTGTGGGAGTGAATGTAAATGTTGGGGTCAACGATGGTGTGTAGGTCGCAGTGGGTGTGAGAGTTGGACGCGGGGTGCGGGTCGGCGTCCGCGTGATCGTCGGTCTGGGTGTGCGCGTCGGTGTTGGCGTGAACGTATTTGTCGGTGTGAAAGTTAATGTGAAGGTTGGTGTCAGAGTCTTCGTAGGTGTATTGGATGGTGTGAAAGTCGCCGTCGCCGTGCGCGAGGGAGTGAACGTCGCGGTGGGTGTGTTACTGGGTGTTTGAGTCGGCGTATCGGTTGGCGTGAATGTAAGTGTTGGAGTCAATGATGGAGTGAAGGTTGGCGTCGGCGTTTGCGTTGGACGCGGGGTGCGAGTCGGTGTCCGCGTGAGCGTGGGCCTGGGTGTGCGCGTTGGCGTGGGTGTATTCGACGGAGTCTGAGTGGGCGTATCGGACGGGGTGAGTGTCAGAGTCGGCGTTAATGACGGAGTGGGGGTTGGCGTTGGCGTACGGGTCGGGCGCGGGGTTGCTGTTGGAGTCCGCGTGATCGTCGGTCTCGGTGTGCGCGTCGGTGTTGGCGTGAAAGTATTCGTCGGCGTAAATGTCAATGTAAGAGTTGGCGTGAGAGTCTTCGTGGGTGTGTTGGAAGGTGTAAATGTCGCCGTCGCGGTACGCGAGGGAGTGAAGGTCGCGGTGGGTGTGTTACTAGGTGTTTGAGTCGGTGTATCGGTTGGAGTGAATGTAAGTGTTGGAGTCAATGATGGAGTGAAGGTCGGTGTCGGCGTACGGGTCGGGCGCGGGGTCGCTGTTGGAGTCGGCGTGATCGTCGGTCTCGGCGTACGGGTTGGCGTTGGTGTGAAGGTATTCGTCGGTGTGAAAGTCAAGGTAAAAGTCGGTGTCAAAGTCTTTGTTGGCGTGTTGGATGGCGTGAAGGTCGCCGTCGGGGTGCGCGAGGGAGTGAACGTCGCAGTAGGAGTGTTAGACGGTGCCTGAGTTGATGTATTGGTTGATGTAAAGGTCAGTGTCGGAGTCAATGATGGAGTAAAGGTTGGCGTTGGTGTTCGCGTTGGACGCGGGGTAAACGTTGGAGTCGGCGTGAGCGTCGGTCTGGGCGTGCGCGTGGGTGTTGGCGTAAAGGTATTCGTCGGTGTGAAAGTCAATGTGAAAGTGGGTGTCAGAGTTTTCGTCGGCGTGTTGGATGGCGTAAATGTTGCGGTGGGTGTGCGCGAGGGAGTGAACGTTGCGGTGTTTGACGGAGTCAGAGTCGGGGTACGAGATGGAGTCAATGTAGCGGTGGCAGTTTTGGTCGGAGTCTGAGTCGGTGTAAATGTCGCGGTAGGGGTACGCGTGGGGGTGAATGTCGGTGTGAAGGAAGGCGTAGCCGTAGCAGTCGGAGTCCGCGTTGGGCTGGAAGTAAAAGTCGAAGTATTTATGGGAGTAAGTGATGGCGTCGCGCTCGGCGTGTATGTGGGGTCGAGACAGACAGGAATCGAGTCACTGCGGCTCAGCGGTTCGCGGGTGTTGCCATGCTCATCATAGATCTTGACGAATCGAATATCGGGGAATTGTTTGAGATTCTCCATCAGCGGACGCGCAATGGTGTATAGCGTCCCGTTCGATTGGCAGTTCCCTGAGAGATAAACGTGCGCAACGCCATCGGCGTAGGCAAGCCTGCTGTAGCCTGTGAAGCCGTTGAGCACCAGGGCAAGCCCTTGATTCCGTTCGACATCGCCTGGACCCTTGAAGTATTCATCGAGAACCGCGCCGATGATATTGCTCGATGATGGGATGAAGCGCGTGGCAGGGACCTCATACGGAAGTTCGCCGCTGATGAGGCGGTCATTATCGGTGAAATAAACATTGACTTTTACAAATAATGGCGTGCGCGTTGGCGAGGGTGTGCGGGTGATCGTAGGTATCTGGCTGGGCGTGAAGGTCGGAGTGACCGTTGGTGTTTGCGAAGGTGTAACCGTGGCAGTTGGTGTACGCGTTCGAGAAGGAGTCACTGTAACAGTGGGTGTGAACGTGCGGGTGGGAGGCTGCGTAGCGGTTGGCGTCAATGACGGAGTGAATGTTTGCGAAGGCGTAGCCGTAGCAGTCAACGTGCGCGTCGGACGCGGAGTCTCTGTCAGGGTTCGTGTGATGGTTGGCTGAGGAGTACGAGTAGACGTGGATGTGGACGTATTCCTCGGAGTGGAAGTTAATGTGAATGTCGGTGTTGGAGTTCTCGTTGGTGTATTGGAAGGAGTAGATGTCGCCGTTGCCGTGCGTGAAGGAGTTTGCGAAGGCGTAGTTGTGACGGTCGACGTCAGACTCGGCGTGAATGTCAGTGTTGGAGTAAATGTAATTGTAGCAGTTGAAGTTGATGTGTTTGTAGGCTGACGTGTTGAAGTGGGACGCGGCGTGTTTGTGGGCCGACTGGTGGAGGTCGGGATCGGTGTACGCGTGGGGGTAAATGTACGTGTAATGGTCGGTGTTAAAGTTATCGTCGGAGAAAGGCTGGCAGTTGGGGTTACACTATTTGTTGGCGTGAACGTCAGTGTAAACGTTGGACGCGGCGTACGCGTCGGCTCCGGAGTTTGAGTCGGGCGCGGCGTTCCCGTTGGGGATGAGATACGCGTCGGTGTTGGCGTTAGTGTAACCGTGGAAGTCGGCGTCCGGCTCGGTGTTCGCGAAGGTGTAGCCGTAGCAGTCCGTGTGGGCGTAAAGCTTGCTGTTGGAGGAACCGTGTTGGTGGGAGTAAATGTTCGCGAAGGCGTAGCCGAAGCAGTTGCAGTTGAGGTTGATGTGTTCGTGGGCTGACGGGTTGAAGTAGGACGCGGCGTTTCTGTGGGCCGAACCGTTGAAGTTGGGATCGGTGTGCGCGTGGGCGTAAATGTCCGCGTGATGGTCGGTGTTAAAGTTAATGTGGGAGTTGAACTCGCGGTTGGAGTTAATGTATTTGTCGGCGTGAATGTGAACGTAAGCGTTGGGCGCGGCGTGCGGGTCAATGTGGGCGTTGACGTTGCGCTTGGCGTAAAGGTCAACGTTGGTGTGAAACTCGCAGTGGAGGTTAATGTATTGGTCGGTGTTGAAGTTGGAATGGGTGTTCGGGATGGAGTCTGCGTTGTTGTCGCGGTTCGCGAAGGCGTAGCCGCAGCAGTCGGCGTGAGAGTCGGCGCGGAGGTATTCGTTGGGGCGGGAGTCAAAGTTCTCGTAACGGTAGCAGTTCTGGTCGGCGTACGACTCGCAGTCTGAGTTAGTGTGGCGGTAAACGTTGGAGTTGGAGTCAGCGTCCCCTCGAGAGTCGCAGTTCCAGTCGGTATATTTGTATTCGTCGGAGATGGAATGAGAGTCCTAGTCGGGTTTGGAGTCCACGTGGGTGTGATCGTCGCGGTAGGTGGCGCGGGAAAGAGCTGATTCGCCACCGGCTTCCCAAACAAAGCAGATGCAACGGTGAATGATAGCAATACAAACGCAAGCGCCAGCCATTGCCAGCCCGCCAGCATGTATGAGCGGCGTGTGCGATAAAAGACAACTTTACGTGCAGATTGAATGGAGCGAATCCCCGCTCGTGCGGCAAGCAGCGCCCCCACTGCGAAGAGAACAACGAAAAGAATAATGCCCGCATCTATGGTCATAAACTTCGAGATTATACTGCCTCTTGTATGCAGGTAGGGGCGACCCGTCAATGTCATTTGTCTTCATGTTGCGCCAGACTCTTATGCAATCCGATATTTCTTTTTGCGCATGGCGGGTCGCCCTTGCCCAATTTCGTTTTTGATTTTCAAATCTCATTGGGTTAGAATTGAAGCATGAAAGAACTCGTCTTCCTCAAACTGGGTGGATCGCTGATCACCGACAAGACACAGCCATATACGCCTCTTCTGGATGTAATGGATGACCTCGCGTTGCAGATCGCGACATCGCTTCAGACTCAGCCGAACCTGCGTCTCGTTATCGGACATGGCGCCGGCTCTTTTGGCCACGTCCCCGCGAGCGAATATCACACGCGCGCCGGGCTTCCGCCAAAATCCACTCCGCTGGCACACAGGGAACGTGATGAGACTGAAGATAATTATTGGAAAGGCTTTGCAGAGGTCTGGTATCAAGCATCTTCGTTGAATCGATATGTAATGAAGGCTTTGCATAAAGCAGGGGTAGGCGCGATCTCACTTTCACCCTCCTCGAGTGTGATCGCAAGCGACGGAAAAGTTTCAGTCTGGGAGACGACTCCCATCCGCATGGCTTTGTCAGCGCGCATTGTACCCGTCATTTTCGGAGACGCTGTTTTCGATGAAATACGCGGCGGCACGATCCTTTCCACCGAAGACCTGTTCATGCACCTTGCACGCGCGCTCGGTCCCGAACGCATCCTGCTCGCGGGACTTGAACCCGCAGTTTGGGAGGATTTCCCCGCGCGCACAAAAAAAATAGAAAAGATCACACCCCAAACATTCGATGAGATCAGTGAGGGGGTCGGCAAATCCGAAGGGGCTGATGTGACAGGCGGCATGGAATCCAAAGTGAGGCAGATGCTGGATCTGGTAAACGAAAACTCCGAACTTATAATTCAAATTTTTTCAGGGACGAAACCAGGCAATATCATACGCGCGTTGAGTGGAGAAACACTGGGGACCGTGATTACCATGTCGTGACACAGAGGTGACGGTCACTTAAACCTCCTTATGTCACGT
>Ga0247727_10017254_pt1 | contig 11520 bp, 8 predicted proteins | sample WisWelCaveWW1625_FD_202498 | JGI IMG/M metagenome (GOLD analysis project Ga0247727, IMG submission 202498) | Biofilm microbial communities from Wishing Well Cave, Virginia, United States - WW16-25 | ecosystem: Environmental > Aquatic > Deep subsurface > Groundwater > Cave microbial mat | place... | reverse complement strand
ATGGCATTCCATTTTCCGGGTTTAAGGATGCCGATCTGAATTCCGATATCTCGAGCACGTGGGCGTTTCTCCGAAGCGCGCGAGTCAGGTTGAGTTTTCAAGTGGACGCAAAGGATTGCAATTAAAAAGAAAAGAAGTTTGCTATTTAAACGTGAGCGCAGTTTCATAGCGCAATAAAAGACGAGTTGTTTGCTAAAAACATAAAGATTTGCTTAGCCAAATGCAACTTATTTTTAGGAGGTGGCCTTATTAAAATACCGGATTTTTTCTTGACTTTTAGGGCTAATTTTATTAACATGAATCGAAAGAAATCCCTGCGGTTTTCTGAGTGGTTGTCTAATAAAAAGAGCTAACACCTATAATATGGGAGCTTAGCTCTGAGCGCGTATTGCATGCCTCATCCCGACTAGTCGGGGATAGTGGAAGCAAAAAACGTTCAGGCGGTGCCCACCGTGATGGTCGGAGTTCTTTTCCATCAGCCACAAAGAGACGCAGGGATTTTATTTTAAAGTCATATTTAGATTTGGTGGGGGAAAAATAAGCGCGATTATCTTTGGCTGTCACCCGGTTGAGAACTTTTTAAACCTTCTGCTGGCCAGCCTTTTAGCAATTTTCCGTTTTTCACTTGGTTTTAAATAGTAGCTTGCTCTCTTCACCTCGCGGTGAATGCCCGCCCGCTGACACTGCTGCTTGAAGCGTTTCAAGGCGTGATCTAAAGACTCTCCCTTTCTTACATTGACAACTATCATACCTCAACCTCGTCTTCCGGCTAGTTTATCGCCTAATTTGTCATCTTTTCTAATTTGATTTTTTATACTGGGATGACTGGCGAATGTTCCTTTTGACTCAAGAAGGAATACCGGGCGAAGCACGACAGTTTTAAAATAAGATACAAATTTTTTACAAATGGTTATTTTTTACGCAAAAAACTTTTGCAAGTAATAATTATTTGTGAAATTTGCCGAAAATTATATTGACAATTGGTAACAGTTATATTATATTTATTTAAATTATTTAAAATTCCTTAATCTATGTGGGGAGGTAGAAACCAAAGGAGCATTGGTAGGAGGAAAGAGTTAAACTTTCAGCGAGCACAACTGTTTCTTTTCTTCGCCAAATGTAACGTTATGTCCGTGTAATATTATAGCTGGTGCTGAAAATAGTAATATTATTTTATTTTCTTGCGTGTTGATTCAGACTTTCAATTTCGCGCCAGCGATTAAGAAATCCAAAGCGGAAAGCGTTCATTAGCAGTAATCTCCTACCTTAAAACCTTGAAAATCGAAGGATTGATTGCATCTCCTTTGGGCATTGGGGTAAGCCCAGTTAATCATGGGGCGTAATATATACAGTTGTTCTATTTATTATTATTTAACCTCAGAGATTTACAATGTCTTCGTTGCGAATTTTGATGTACAGTCATGATACGTTAGGTATGGGTCACACCTGGCGGACGATTACGATTGCATCCCATTTGGCTAAAAACATAGCGAACGCTTCCATTTTAGTTCTGACCGATTTACCGATTATTGGCCGTTTAAGATTGCCTGCTAATGTCGATTATGTGCACCTCCCGGGGGTTGTTCTTTCAACCGCCCAAGAATACCAAGCACGCAATCTTAATCTTGATTTAAAAAAATTAATTAAGATTCGCTGCAAAATAACCCAGAGCGCTCTCAAAACATTTAAGCCGCAATTGATTATTGTAGAAAGAGATCCGCTCGTGCTACCAGACGAGATGGATCGGATTTTGAGCTTCGTGCGCGATAAGATGCCTTTGACAAAAGTGGTTTGGGGATTGTCAGATATTATTGGGAAATCTGATTTCATAGTCCGTGAATGGACGGGTCAGCAGGTATACCAAATGTTAGATCGTTTTTGCGATGAAATTTGGGTATACGGGCTTATGGAAATCTTCGATCAGATTAAGGAGTACCAAATTTTTCCACCACTCAGCGAGAAGTTTTTTTACGTTGGCTACCTGCGGGCTGCAAGCAAGTACGAAAAAAACCGTGTAAAGTCAAATCATCAATTGCCGGTGGTGTTGGTAACGACTGGCAGCGGTTCAGATGGGTTTGGTTTACTCGAAACGTATATCCGTTTTCTCGAAAAGTCCGGCGGCGCGGCGCTCTTCCAGAGTGTGATTGTGAGCGGCCCGATGATGCGCACTTCTGAAAAACATTTGCTCAAAGAACGCGCCGAAAAACTCCCTAATGTGGTCTTTCACCGTTTTAGCAAGCATTTTTTGCAGTTGGTTAAAGAGGCCGATTTAGTAGTCACCACCTCTGGTTACAATACCCTTTGTGAGATTTTAAGCTATCGTAAAAACATGCTTTTTGTCCCTACCGTCGCTCCTCCTAACGAACGCCTGTTGCGCGCGCAAATTTTCGAACGTCTCGGTTTGGGCGAATTGTTGAGTCCAGAAAGTTTGAATCCGGAATATTTGGGAGAAAAGGTCACGTCGGCCGTTTCCAATCCACATGACAGTATAGATCGAATGAATTCAGTCAACATTGGCATGGATGGCCTGGATAAAATCGTTGATCGCATTAAATCACTCGCAGGCGTGACAGACTCTGCTGAGCATCTAACTGATTAACCACTCAATTTGCGGGGGACTGCACCATGGGTAAATCAGATTTCAAGGTATTAATTTATTCACAGGATGGGTTTGGGCTTGGGCATCTGCGCCGTAATCTCAATATTTGCCTCCAAGTTAAAAAACGCTACCCCGAAGCCTCAATATTAATTATTGCAGACTCGCCTGTTGCGCCCTTTTTTAAGCTGCCTGCCAGATGCGACTTTGTAAAAATCCCTACTATTGTTAAAGTCGACATGGGAATCTGGCAGCCCGATCGGTTGCCGGTTACCTACCGCGAGCTGCTGCAGATTCGTTCAGAAATTATTCAGAACGTTTTGTTGAGCTTTCGTCCGCAGGTTTTTCTCGTCGATCATATGCCGAACGGCGCGTTAGGTGAGCTCGCCGTCCCTTTGCAAAAATTCAAACGCTCTTCTCCCGAAACCAAAATTGTTTTAGGCTTGCGAGACATTTTGGGCGCCCCGGAAGTTATCTGCGAACACTGGCTTAAGGAGGGCGCTTACGCCGCGACCGAGACGTATTATGACTCAGTCTACGTTTATGGATGTTCGGAGTTTTACAACCTCGCCGACGAGTACAAATTTCCGGAAGCCTTGATAGCCAAAACTCGCTATTGCGGTTATGTTTGCCGGGACTCCGTTCCCCGGGAATTTGATGAACAGGCGCTGACAAAATTATTTTCGAAAAATTCCGACTGGTTTGTGATGGTCACGGGAGGGGGCGGCAGCGACGCCAGTTATTTTATGGACAAATTCATAGACGCGGTGCGACTCCTGTCCCCCTATATTCCGTTTAATGCGATTATTTCCACCGGGCCGTTTATGCATCCGGATCAATACAAGCTGCTGAGACGGAGAGCAAGAGGGTTGCCTATTTTTATCACTCCGATGGGAGGCGACACCATTCGATTTACGCGCCGCGCGGATCTGGTAATTTCCATGGCGGGATACAACACCGTGTGCGAAGTCCTGCGTTTGCGCAAAAATGCTATTATTGTCCCGCGGGCGGGCCCGAGCACCGAACAGACGACGCGTTCGCGCATTATGTCGGAGCGCGATTTGTTTGGCACCATTCATCCGACCCAGTTGACCGCCGAAAATTTTTCGGAGCTTATTTTAAGCCGACTTCAAAACGGCCATCACATGAACGAAAAACTGATGCCGGATTTAACTGGCGCCGTCAACGTCGCCGCGCTGCTGGTGCCGGAAAGCAATCATAAGCGCACTCAGCGGCCACCAACGATAGGCGATTAGCCGAGGGCGCAAATTTAATTTGTCGAGTGAAATGAAAGCCTTGCCCGAAAAAGTGATTGGGTTGATACTAAAGGGCTATCCGCGCCTTTCCGAGACGTTCATTATGAACGAGATCCTTCTTCTGGAAGAACGCGGGTTCAACGTGCACATTTTTGCCATGCGTAACCCCGGCGAGGCGGCGGTTCATGATTCGGTGCGGCGCGTTCGCGCTCCGGTGACTTACATTCCGGATTATTTCTGGCGCTACTTTTTTGCTTTTATGCATGCCAACTTCCGTCTGTGGCGGCGGCGTCCGCGCGTGTACTGGCAGGCGCTCCGTTTTGCGGCGGGCCACAGCTTGCGCCAGCGAAATTCTTCAACCCTGAAACGATTTGCGCAGGCGGCTTATTTGGTCGAGCGTGGGTTACCCAACACCGGGGTCATGCATTTTCATGCCCACTTCAGTCATGATCCGACCACGGTGGCGTTTTTTGCTTCGCGGCTGACCGGCCTCCCTTATAGTTTCAGCGCCCACGCCAAAGACATCTATCTGCAGGAGGTTGATTTCCTGCGCCGAAAGATCGCGACCGCACAATTTGTCGCGACTTGCACCGAACATAACAAACGTTACCTGCAAGAGATTGCCGGGGTGGAGGCGGAGATTATCAGAAGTTACCACGGCCTCGATCTGAATTTTTTTCCGCGGTCTGGGAATCGAGAATTCAATCCGGTGCCGCGCATTCTTTCGGTGGGGCGATTAGTACCCAAAAAAGGGTTTTCGGTTTTGCTGAAAGCACTTTCCACTTTACGGCAGAGAGGTTACGATTTCCGCTGCACCATCATTGGCAGCGGTCCAATGGAGAAGGAGTTGAGAAAACAAATTGCCAAACTCGATTTAAACGGTTTTGTTGAATTGCACTCGCCGGTTTCTCAGAACCAACTGCTCGATTATTACCGTTCCGCCGATTTGTTTGCGCTGGCGTGCGAAGTCCAAAAGGATGGCGACCGCGACGGCATTCCAAATGTAATTGTGGAAGCACTCGCAATGGGCGTTCCAGTGATCTCGACCCGCATCTCGGGCATTCCGGAATGCGTCGACCACGGCGCGAACGGCTTGCTGGTGCCGCAGCAAAACCCGACAGCTCTGGCGGACGCGATGGCCGCCATTCTGAACGATTCGGCGCTGGCTCAGCAGTTTAGCCGCGCGGGTCGAAAAAAAGTCGAAGAATATTTTGATGCGCGCCAAAACATCGAGCCGATCTGCGCCGCCTTGCAGCAAGCCATTGACAATGAACCCCAGCCCGTTTCCAGGCCATTCAAGATCGAACAAACGCCGAGCCCGGAGTTAACCCATGTCTGAGACGAGTACGACTTTGCCGGTTTTTAAGACCGACCTGTCTGCTCTGCCGCTGGCATTGGACGCGGATCGGATGAAAGCTGTTTTTACGCCCCTGCTCTGGCGATATTTTAAAAGAAATCTGGAAATCAACCGCATCGCTATCGTAGTTCTGCGCGAGCGCAGCAAACGCTGCGTGCTGCGCTATAAAATCCACGCCGTCGATTCGGTTCACGCCCGCGAAGTTACCTGGAGTGTGATTGGCAAAGTTTTTAGACCCACGGTTGGTGAAAAGGTTTTTGTGAACATGCAGCAGCTCTGGCAAAATGGTTTTTCCCGGAACGCCGAGGACGGCATTAGCATGCCGGAGCCGATAGATTTTCAATCGTCGTTGTGTCTGTTGATACAAGAGGAAGTTCCCGGTTCGTCATTGAAGGTTCTGATGAATCCGTTGCCGCAAAAGGAGCACTTTCGGCAAATGGGGCGGGCGCTGGCGAAATTGCATCGCTGCGCGTTTGTGCCGGACGTGCCGTTCACCGTGCGCGACCATCTCATGCGCTGTCATCCCAAACATGAGTTTCTGGCGTTTGCCAGTCCGGAACTGGCGCCCGATATTGACTACATTGTCGAACGCGCATATAGAATTGAAGCCGCGTTTGGCCAGTTTCCACTGGCTCTGCTGCACGGCGATTTTCACCTCGGCCAGATTCACCTGGCCGACGGCCGGGTCTGGTTGATTGATTTTGATGCGCTTAGTTACGGCGATCCTGCTGCCGATTTGGGCAATTTGCTGGTATTTTTAAAAGCAAAAGCCAGCCGCAATCCCGCATTTAATGGACTGATCGATGCGTTTTTAGGGGAATATTTTTCGATTATGGATCCTGGCATCGCTGCGCGGATACCGTTGTATGAGGCCTTGACGCATGTGCGCCGGGCCTGCAAATGCCTGCGACTGCAAAAAGAAGAATGGCTTTCAAAAGCACAAGCAATGATTAAACGTGGTGTTTCTGCTATTAATGAAATTGATCAATTGATGGAGGACGTTTATGGAAAAAGTAATCGGATTTGATGATCTCAAAGTTGGACAGCGCGTGCGCGTAAAGGGGAAATTGGACGGCGATGCCGTTAAAGCGCTGGAAATTACCATGCAGCCCCCCGAAGAGGATGCTTCCATATCGGGGATGATCGAGAGCATCAATTATGAAAAGTCTTCGCTGCGCATCATAGGGCGGGAATTGACCGTGCCGCAAAATTTCGAGGTAAAAGATTTGGAGCGCAACTTGGTAAGCTTCAAAAATCTCAAGGCACAGACCATGGTTACGGTAAAGGGGAAATATTCGCCGCCCAACAGTTTTGTGCCGCGATTGATTCGAATGAAAGAGATGCTGGGACTAAACGTCGAGAAAATGAAAGGCACCATCGAAGCGATTGACCACCAGAAGAAAACACTGCGGCTCTTAGGCTTCACGGTACAGGCAAGTCCGAAAACCATCGTGGAGGCGCTGTAACACCATCAAATAGATCCAACATCGTTTGCAACGGTGTTTTCGTGGGCTTGATTTTAGAACCTAATGATCAGACTAGAAATAGTTCATGAGTACTCTGCAAGATCCTAAGCTGCCGACGCTGGAGTTGGCCTTAAGCGATCAGGCCATGCAAAGCAAGCTGTATCAGGCGCTGAATCCGCAGAATGGCTTAGGCAGTTTTTCCGCGATTCGGCATCGGGTCTTAAAACATAAGGCTGGCAAACATTGCGTGATCGAATATTTGCCGGAGATGAACGGGCAGGCGGCAATTCCGCCGCGGGTGATCGGAAAACTGTATCGCGATCAGCGCGGCGAAAAAATGTTCGAGAACTTGCAGAATCTATGGGCGGCTGCCGACCAAGCCGGAAAAACGTTCGGGATGCCTCGCCTGCTGGCGTATCTGCCGGAATTAGGAATGGTGATTCAGGAGGCAGTGCCCGGTTGGCCGATGAATAGTTTGCTTAACAATAAAAATTTGTCCTCGGCGGTTCGAGTCACGGCGCGCAACCTCGCGGCGCTGCACCGTCTGAATGTACCTTCTCTCGAAAAGAGGAGCATGGCCGATCATCTGAAAAAGTATTGCCGCCCCGGGCCGGAAGTTTTGATGGAAACTTTTTCGGAGATTACGCCGCTTCTCAAAAAAATAGTGAATCAACTTTTGGATGAGGAACGGCTGGAACCCATACCCGTTGCTACGGTTCACGGCGATCTGGGACTGGAGCAAATTTTTATCTATGAAGATCAGGCTTTTTTCATCGATTTTGATGGGATGTGCCGTTCACACGCGGCGCTGGATGTCGGCAATTTTCTCGTGGCTTTACGGGTTTACCTCGGCGATGAGAGCCAACAATTAAGTCAACTTTTCTTGTCAACTTATCTCGAAGAGCTGGGTGCGGAACAGGTGGAGGGACTTAACATCTATTGCGCGTTTGCTTATTTGCGCCGCGCGATGATTTGCTTTCGAAAAAGTATATCATCCTTAGACGGAGTTTATCCTGAGCGAAGTCGAAGGACTCAGGATGAAGAAAAGCCACTTCATGGTGAGCGGAGTCGGATCATGAATAAGAAATCCGGTGACTTTTCAAGTGGTAAGTTTGAACAAATGCGTTATCTCCTTGAGACAAGTTATGACTATGTAACGAAGGCTTGAGGTTGTGATGAAGTTCATTTCAGACTTATCCAAATTACGAGCGTTTAGCAAGACGAAAGACCAGGATCGCGTTCAAGTCCGGAACTTGCTGAAGATTTTCCGCGTGTTCGGACGTCACTACAGAAAGTATTGGAAAATCTTGACGGTGGGGTATCTCGCCCTGATCGCCACAGTCGGAATTACGTTGCTCACTCCGTGGCCTTTGAAACTGATTTTAGATCATATCATCATCAAGGAGCCACTGCCGTCGTCCCTGTTTTTTTTGAATCCCCTGCTCGTCAATCACATTAAACTGCTGGTGGTGTTGCTCGCTCTGTTCATTGTGCTGCTGGCGGTTCTGGAGGCGGTGTTTTCGTATATCAATAAATTCTGGGTTTCAAGCACCGGGCAGCGCATCATTGCCGACATTCGCGAACGCATCTTCGCGCATCTCCAGCGGTTGTCGCTGTCGTTTCATAAATCTGCCCGCTCCGGTGATCTGGTTTATCTCTTGACCAACGACGTCAACGAAATGAAAAACATCCTCATTGACTTTTTGCAGGATTTGTCCAAGCAGCTTTTTACGTTTGTTGCTGCCATTATTTTGATGCTCGTGCTCGATTGGCGCCTGGCGTTGATCGGGATCAGCACGTCGCCGCTGCTCTATGTTATCAGCCGGTTTTTTGGCGCTGGCATGAAAAAAGCCATGCGAACATTGCGCGGCAAAGAAGGAGAGGTCTCTTCGATCATTTCCGAGAATGTTACTTCGATGGCGTTGATTCAAGCGTACGGGCGCGAGAACAGCGAGCGCGATCGTTTTTCGAAAGAAGTACAGGCCGGCCTGCAGGCCCATCTGGAAGCGCTGCGGCTGCAGAAAACCTACAGCCGTCTGGCCGATTTCACGGCCACACTGAGCACCGCCGGCGTACTCTATTTTGGCGCCCGCTTCGCGTTGGCCGGAGATATCCTCCCCGGAACGCTGGTGGTGTTTGTTACCTATATGCGCGACATTTACGGCGCGGTCGAAAAGTTTAACGACCTGTTCTTGAAGCTGGCCAAATCGGTGGTGTCGAGCGAACGTATTTTGGAGCTGGTTGAAAATGACATGGTCATGGCCGATTCCCCGAGTGCCGTCGCGGCGCCGCCGTTTAAAGGGCGCATCGAATTTAGAAACGTCAGCTTTGCCTATAAACGCGGGCGGGAGGTTTTAAAAAATTTGAGCTTCGTCATTGAAGCGGGCGAGACCGTCGCCCTGGTTGGCCATAGCGGTGCCGGCAAATCGACGCTCATCAGTTTGCTGCTGCGGTTTTATGATCCGCAGGAAGGGCAAATTCTGATTGACGGACAGGATATCCGTCAGCACAAGCTGCGATCGCTGCGCGACCAAGTCACTATCGTGCTGCAGGATGCCCAGCTTTTCCGGCAAACCGTGCGAGAGAATATCGGCTTTGGAAAAATGGGTGCGACGGATGAGGAAATCATCGCTGCGGCCCGCCAAGCCGAAGCGCAGGAGTTTATTCAGGGTATGCCCGAGGGGTACGACAGCCTGATGTACGAAGGCGGCGACAATCTTTCCGGCGGCCAGAAACAGCGCATCAATCTGGCGCGGGCGATTATTCGCAACACCCCGATCGTGATTCTGGATGAACCGATGACGGGCCTCGATGCCAAAGTCGAAGCCAAGTTGCGAACGGCCATCGCGCGGCTGACGCACGGCAAGACCACCATCATCGTCGCACATAAATTTTCGACCATCTCCCGCGCCGACAAAATTTTGCTGTTGGAGGATGGCCAATTGGCGCACGTTGGCACCCACGAGCAACTGATGAACGAGAGCGAACCGTACCGCGAGCTGTATGATTTGCAATTCGGCCGCGCGCTGGAACCAGCGGCCACTGCGAGCGCTCGAAACGACGGCGATGGCAAATTAGCTAGCGACTCGACGGTAGTGTATTAGTGATGATTCCCTTGGACGCCCGACTTCATTCGGGTAGTAGCCCACCTCGATGAATCGAGGCGTCCGGGTTTAGAACAAAGCTTTGGAGTTCGGCGACTCTGTTGCCGGAACGTTTAAGCAGTCAACGCAGTCCATATATGAAACAACGAATTAGTTATGAGCAACCAGAAAAAATATCGCGCTGATTCTGCGCGGAAAGCGCATCGCGAAAAAATAAATTACAAAATCCTGTTCCGCCTTTATCGCATTTTTGGGCGCTATTATAAGAAGCACTGGAAAACGGCTCTTTTAGCGTTTTCGGGATTGCTGCTCACCATCCTGGTAGCTTTGCTGTTGCCCTGGCCGCTGAAAATCATCATTGATAACGTGGTCTTGCAGCGCCCGCTCCCCGCGCGAGCGGCATTCATCACCGAATGGTTCGGCAGCGAGACGGGTACGCTGCTCATCGGCATGGTCGTAGTTTTCGTGATCCTGCGCGTGCTGGACAGCTTCTTTTCGTACATGCACAAAGTGGGGATCATGACCATCGGCGAGGTGATGACTGCGGATATTCGCGAGCATGTTTTTGCGCATCTGCAGCGCTTGTCGCTGTCCTTTCACTCTTCCGCGCGCACCGGCGATCTGATTTACCGGTTGACCACCGACGTGCAGAAGATCAAAACCATTTTGCTGCACGTGCCGCAATACTTTGCCTATCGTTTTATCACCGTTATTTCTCACGTCGGGCTGATGCTGTTTTTGGAATGGCGGCTGGCGCTGGTGGCTTTCGCGGTGATTCCGATTCTTTATTATTACCAGCGGCGCATGGGCGGCGACGTGCAAAGCGCCACCCGCGAGAAGCGGCAAAAAGAAGGGGAGGTCAGCTCGCTGGCCTCAGAAAATATTACGGCCATGGCGCTGGTACAGGCCTACGGCCGCGAAGACCTGCAGCAGAAGCGCTTTATCACCGAAAATCGCCAAAGCCTGGAGTCCGGCATCACGGCCTTGCAAATCAGCAAACTTTTCAAACGGCTGAGCGATATTTTGCTGGCGGTGGGAACCGCCGCCGTGGTGGGCTACGGCGGCTTTCTGGCATTAGATGGCGCCATCTTGCCCGGCACGCTCGTGCTGTTCGTTTCGTATCTGAAAAATCTCTATAAACCCATCGAAATGTTTGCGGAGATGCTGATGGACATCGCCGGATCGCAAGTCTCCGGCGAACGGCTTTTGGAGATTATCGATAGCGAGATGGTTATGGAAGACGATCCGAAGGCGGTACCGGCGCCAGCGCTTAAAGGACGGGTTGAATTTCGCAACGTTTCGTTTGCCTATCACAAAGGGACGGAGGTGCTCAAAGACCTCAGCTTCACGGTGGAGCCCGGCGAAACCGTCGCGCTCATCGGGCACAGCGGCGCCGGCAAATCGACCCTCATCAGCTTGCTGCTGCGATTTTACGATCCCGCCCCGGCGGGACAAATTCTGATCGATGACCATGACCTGCGCAGGTTCACCCTTAAATCGCTGCGCAGCCAAATGACCGTGCTTCTGCAGGAAGCCAAGCTGTTCAACCTGACGGTCAGCGAAAATATCGGCTTCGGAAAATTCAACGCCACGCAGGAGGAGATTGTCCAGGCGGCGAAGCTGGCGCAAGCCCATGGTTTTATCCTGGAGATGCCGGAAGGGTACAACACCATGATTTACGAGGGGGGCGAAAACCTTTCTGGCGGGCAGAAGCAGCGCATCAACATTGCGCGGGCGATCA
>Ga0247727_10017253_pt1 | contig 11520 bp, 12 predicted proteins | sample WisWelCaveWW1625_FD_202498 | JGI IMG/M metagenome (GOLD analysis project Ga0247727, IMG submission 202498) | Biofilm microbial communities from Wishing Well Cave, Virginia, United States - WW16-25 | ecosystem: Environmental > Aquatic > Deep subsurface > Groundwater > Cave microbial mat | place... | reverse complement strand
TCAAGAAGCTTTTGAATATGCAGGATTTCCAAAAGGCGTATTACGACACATACAAGGAAATTATCTTATTGGTGAAGCTTTGGCAAAATCAAACGTAGATGCTGTTTCAATCACAGGCAGCACAGAAACTGGAAAAAGAGTAGCTGAAATTGCAAGCCAGAATTTACACAAATTTATTTTAGAGCTTGGTGGAAGTGACCCTTTTATTGTATTAAAAGACGCAGACATTGAAAAGGCAGCGAAAGTAGGAGTAACTTCTCGATTTCTCAATAATGGCCAAAGCTGTATTGCTGCAAAAAGATTCATTGTTGAACATGAGGTAGTTGAGGAGTTTACTAATAAGTTCCTAGAAAACGTTCAGGCACAGATATTAGGAGACCCTCTAGATACAAAGACTACTATAGGACCTCTCGTGCGAGACAACTCCCGCAACGTAATAATGAATCAGATAGGAAGATCTACCCTAAAGGGCGCCAAAGTGCTGCTTGGAGGAGACATACCATCCATGAAAGGGTTCTTCTTTAATCCTACAGTTCTGTCCAATGTACAGCCTGACATGCCAATATCCAAAGAGGAGGTCTTTGGACCGGTAGCTCCAATCATTTCTGCAAGAGACCATGTCGAAGCGATAAAATTTGCAAATGATACCGAGTTTGGTCTCGGCGCAAGCATCTGGTCAGAACATTTTGCAAGTGAAAACAATCTGGCAAAAGAAGTTGAAGCAGGAATGGTATTTGTCAATTCGATGGTAACATCAGATCCACGAATACCTTTTGGTGGCATTAAAAACTCTGGAATCGGAAGAGAGCTATCAGACTACGGATTAAAAGAATTTGTCAACATAAAATCCGTTATTATAAACTGAAAATTTCAGACTGGTTTTCAGATACACATGAATAGAAAATCTAGATAGTATTTTTCATTTTAGCGGCTTAACTCTACTACCTGATAACCATAACTGGACAGATCTTTTTACAAAAATATATAAAAAACCTCAAAAGCAGAGATCTTACTTGTACTTAAACATAAAAAAAGCTGAAAGATAAAATGTCGGATCTTAATATTGCTGTAATTATAAAATTAGAACCAGATTTTTCAGAAGGAAATGTTAGTTATAATCCTGATGGAACTCTTAACAGGGCAGAAACTAAAAACACGTTAGGTCCACATAGTGCAATAGCTGCGCATGCTGCCTTTTATGCAAAAGTAATGTATGACGCAAAAATTTCTGTTGGGACAATGGGACCACCAATTGCAGATTCGGCGCTTCAAATGGCTCAGGGAATTTGTGATGCAGACGAGCTTCATTTGTATAGTGATAGAATTTTTGCAGGAGCTGATACCCTGGCAACTGCTGAAGTCTTGAAAACAGGTATTGAGAAAATGCAAGGAAAAATCGACATCGTTTTTTCAGGGCATAGAGCATCTGATGGTGAAACAGGTCAAACGGGACCACAAACAGGTTGGAAGCTTGGCTTTACTTTTCTTGGAAACGTAATTGATTACAAAGTTAATTTGCAAGAAAGAACAATTAGAGCAAAACGAATGGTTAGTTTGCAAGGCTTCAATGACGTAGTAGAAGAAATCGAAGCACCATTGCCGGTTTTCATTTCAATTGATCCAGCGTACAAAGCAAACTTTAACACTATTTCACAAAGATTATCTTTTGAAAAGTATAAAAAAGAAGCAAAAATCAGATCTGATAACTACAAACATTATCTCAAAGTGTTTAATGCGCAACAGCTTGGAGTTGATCTAAAATTTGTTGGCTTGCCTGGATCACCTACTATTGTTTACAAAGTAGAACGCATACCAAAAGGAAAAGCGACACGTCAAGCTGAGATTTTAGATGGTTCAAATCCAGAAGATATACGTAAGGCTGTTGCAAAAATGAAAGAGGCATTATCTGCAATGGTGATTAAATGAGTGGTAATAACTATCAACATTTGTACGTGATAATGGAGGTACAAGATGACAAGCTTGTACCAGTAAGCCTAGAAATGCTTGGAGAAGCAAGGAAGCTTATGGATTCGTTTAACAAAAAATATCAATCAAATGAAAAGGTAGTTGCAATTCTTTTAGGTCATAACATCAAAGAAGTTTGTAACACATTAATCGAATATGGAGCGGACGTTGTAGTTTATGCAGACAGTCCTGAGCTTAAAGATTATCGAAACAACATATACACCAAAATCATTTCCCGAATTGCTCAAGACGAAAAAATAGCTTCCCACGTCTCGCCAAGCTCAAAATTCAAAAAACCACGATACATGTTTTTTGCAGCTGACAACATAGGAAGACACCTCTCCTCAACTGCACTAGTAGCGTTAGATTCAGGTCTTGCCTCCGATATTAACAAACTTGAAATCAGCGACATCACGCTAACCCACCAACACAAAACTGATGGAAAACCGATAATGTATGAAAAAACGTTGGAGATGTATAGGCCGGACTTTTCAGGATTTTTGTGGACAACAATTCTTTGTCTGGACAACAAAAACCCCAAAATAGAAAGAGATTATCATCCACAAGCATGCAGTATTATTCCGGGTGTTTTTGAGCCAATAACGCAAGACAAAGGACGAAAAGGGCAAATCATAGAATATGTGCCAACATTTGACCAAAATGATCTTAGAGTAAAGGTGCTGAGCCGTCAAGTCATCAAAAGCGAAGTTGATTTTGACAGCTACAAGACAGTTGTAAGTTTTGGTAGGGGAATAAAAGATGCACCAGAACAAAACATAAAACTAGTTGAACAACTTGCAAAGATGCTAAATGCAGAAATTGGCATATCTTTGCCAATATCCAAAAAGCCTTTTGGTGTTAGTGAAAATACTTCATCAAAATATATGATTTCAGACAGAGTAATTGGAACAAGTGGCAGAAAAATTAGCCCAATGTTGTATGTAGCAATTGGAATAAGTGGCGCAATGCAACATGTGGTAGGAATGCAAGACTCTAGATTTGTTGTCGCAATAAATCCTGATGAAAATTCTCCAATCAAAGACGAATGTGATGTTTTTATCAGGGGGCGAATGGAAGACGTGATTCCAAAATTAGTTGAAGCTATGAAAGAACAATCACTGGCGGTAAGTACCTAAAGGGTGTAATTGATTGGAAAAATACGATGTCGCAATAATTGGTGGTGGTTCAGCAGGTTTGGCTGCCCTAAAGCAGCTGTCAAATCTAGGAAAACAAGCAATTTTACTTGAAGCCGGCAACAAAATTGGCTCAAAAAATGTTTCGGGAGGAATTCTTTACTCAAAGAAACCAAAAAAAGGCCATGTTCACAACGTAGAAGATGTATACGGAGACATTTTCCTAAGCGAAGCTCCATTTGAGAGAAAAATTACAAAGTATATTCTCCATTCTACCTCGAAAGACAAAATTTATTCCATGGATTTGACTGCAACTCATGAATACGAATCTAACTTTGGATACTCTGTTTTGATGAACAAGCTAATTGGCTGGTTTGCTGAACAAGCAGCCGAAAGTGCACAAAGATTTGGAGGGGGAATTATTCCTGGGGTTCACGTGAGCTCAATTGAGTGGGACGAGAAAAATGACACCACAATAATTCGAACCGATGAGCTTGAAGAGTTTGAAGTAAAGGCAATAATAGCAGCCGACGGTGTAAATTCTGAAGTTGCCCAACTTACTGGTGTAAGACCAAAGTTTACTCCAGAACAACTATATCAAGGGGTTAAAGTTGTCGTAAAACTTCCAGAAGATGTAATCAATACAAGATTCAATGTGAGCTCAGATGAAGGTGCAGCATATCTTTTTGCGGGAGATATCACACTAAATTACATAGGGGGAGGTTTTCTTTATACCAACAAGGACACGTTATCTGTTGGCGCTGTATATCATTTTGATTCATTGTTAACAAATCCAACTGAGCCATATACTCTTGTAAATTCATTATTAAAAAATCCAATGATTAGTGAGTTTATCAAAGACGAGGTTCCAATAAGAGGAAAAATTGACAAAAGTCTTCCACAAGAAGAACAGCTGCGCAATAGATTTGCCATAACAAAACTAATCAAATCGTGGCGTGAGCTAAGAGAAGCTTATCTGTCACAAAAGGGAAAAAATGATCTTCTAAAAAGTGGCAAGTACCAATCAGTTGATGAAATAAAAGAAAAACTAGATTCAACCCATGATCAATTAACACAAAAGTATGGTGTAAGTTTTGTTACTGACTATGTAGAAGCAGAATACAGCGCCAAACTTGTACCCGATGGGAAAAGATGTCGCATGTTAAAACCATACCACAAAAACATCTTATTTGTTGGCGATGCTGCAGGAAGAGGGATTTTTGTTGGACCGAGAATCGAAGGACTCAACGTTGGAATTGACGACGCGTTTAGGGCAGCTGAAGCAGTAGCACGGGCCTTTGATAAAAACAACTTTGGCTCAAATTACCTTGGAGAATACTATACGAATTTTGTTGATGAGAGTCCCTATACAAGGGACATGAAGCAGATTGACAAGGATTACTTGAAAATCTTCTTAGATGCTGCAAAAGATGTTCCCACTGATATAATCAGTGCACGATATGGCACAGTTTTAAAGTTGATGTCAAGTGACACATTCAGAAGCGTGGCCGTCAAGTTTGCAAACATACTTGGATATGAGAGATTACTCCCAATGGTAGAATCTGAGGATACCTATGTCAAGGTACCAATTGAAATAGCAGAGAGGCTAGGAAAAAGCATACAAGCAACCTATACCCCTAGCATACCTTCAATAGCTGACAGGGTTGCAAAACTCAACTTTAATGATGATAGCAATCCTCACATAAAGGTGCTAAATCCACAAAGTGAATTTTTGAAAAAAATGATCACATTGTGTCCCACAAAATGTTATAGCTTAGAAAACCAACAGGTTATGTTACAACACGAAGGTTGTGTTGAATGTGGTACATGTTCTCAGGAAACAGATTGGAAACATCCTCGTGGAGAAAAAGGTGTAGTATACCAATACGGATAATTTAATAAAAAATTAGGTGTCAGTTAGTTTTTTCTAATATAATTTCGTCTTTCTGCTCACTTAAGTTTCTAAGCTCATCGTATGCTTGTCTTATTTTTGTGTAAAAATCATCCATCCTTGGAGGGGCTAATGTAAATGCAATGTAGAAGTCTTCAGCCTCCCGTATGTATCGTTTTACCTTTTCATGATATGGAACTTTGCTGATAAATCTCATGTTGTTTAATCTGTCTGCAAGTTTTATGACTCTTACATCGTAATCTGATTTCGAAAGAATATTGCAATATTGACGAAATCTTTCTTCTTGACGTTCTTGCTCTGTTTTACCTTCAAAAAGACTTAGTGGCTTTACTTTCAAAGTTGTAGCAACATTGTATACATAGTCGCCAAATCTGTGAATAAAGTATGCATCAAATCCATATGACTTTGATGCATACATATCTAGGATCTTTTCATCATCTTCCATTACGTCATGCAAAATGGAAGATACCATCTGTAAAGTTGTCAATGGTTTGTTTGAAGACAAATAATGCCTGATTACATCAATAGTTACTGGCCAAATATGGGTCTCTAAGAAAGGTGATTTGAGATCTTCTCTTTTTACTCCTGAATGAATCTCTTCTGCCGTACTCATTGCCCCCTCAATAAAACCATCTACTATCATTTTGGCCTCTTTTTCTATTACGGAAATTAGGTCTTTTTTTGACGCATATTGGATTTCCATATCATATTCTTATGTTCACCTAATTCAAAAACTTGATCATGATTAAAAAATTATCAGATTTGTGTTAGTTTGTCGTAAACTGGAGGCAATTCTTCGACAAGCTCGCCGAAGTCCTAGCTAATTAAAACAGTTTTTTACCGTTTCAAATGTAAAAAGAGATTTCAGGCAAAGAGACCCACGATAGGAGTTTGATTCATCTTATTTTTTCAAAATAATGGGTTTAGCCTAAAAGGGAAATTGTCAGATTAGAGTTGCAAATATACAATGAAGACGTAATGGTATCATGCCAACAGCATACATCTTACTAAACATAAAGCCAGATACTGAAACAGACGTAATTGAAGGAATCAAAGCAATGCTGAAATTTGTTTCCTCTGTAAAATATGAAATTCAAGGCGTATATGGAGTATATGATATGGTTCTTAAAATAGAAACAAAAGGAATGGAAGATCTACGGCACCTTGTTGCAGAAACAAGAAGAGTTGGCAAGATACAATCGACTATCACAATGCTTGTCAACGAAGAACAAGAATGATCATCTTTTTATTTTACGAAGACGAAATATGTACTGGATAGCGTCCAGGTAGAAAGAAACATTGATGCGCTTAGACCGGATCAGTGGATGAGTAATCAGCGGATTCTCATCTGGTTTCTACAAGATTGCTATCCGATGTTATCAATTTTTTGTTAAATGTTAATCTGAAAATAAAAAAATGTCTCTCTATGCAGTGTATTCAAGCATAGAGAGTAAGGGGAGAGAATCCCATTGGTATAGATGGTAGTTGAGTACTCCAGAACAGATCTTATCATATTTTTCATAAAATCTGTTTGCTTCTTCTTTTGTAGCTCCAAAAATGGCCAAGCCAGTTTTGCCATCGCTAAATGGTCCAGACCAGATGAATTTTCCAGATGATTGCCATTCATCGATTAATTCAATTACAGATGGAGCTACCATCTGAAGGTCTATCTCTTTTGTGTCATCTCTGAGTGAGCTGACAAGAACCCACACCTTTTTTTCAGAAATTGTTTCAGTTATTTGCGACATGAAATATTGATCATAGCTTTGGTATTTAAATCCTGAAAACATTCCATCATCTGATTCTCATTCTATAGAATAAGAATTAGCTAAGCCTACTGCAAAAAAACCGTTGGAACCTTTGGAGCTTTTTAATATACTAAATTAAACCATGTAAGAACAATGAACAGCTTAGCTGATGAAGTGGGGTTACTTCAATGCGAGTAGATTCCTGTCGTGGTTGCGGTTATGTACTTCAGCCCTCTAGTAAATGTACACTCTGTGAACTACCGGTAGCATTTCACTGTAGTAGATGTGATAGATATACTGATGAACAAATTCATAATCAATGCAGATTGATAAAACCCCAGATCTTACAGAATTAAAAATTAGAATAAAATTTCTTATTACTAAGGACACTTTCGGTGTGTCGAAACATATTCGTTGTATTTTCTACAGTAGCTTTAACGCTTCTTCTCTTGTCAAAGCTACCATGGTCTCAGTCTTTACCACATCTCTTGCGTTGGCCCACATCTTTACTGCATCCTTCTCACTTGAACCTTCGTAGATCCAAATTGCATCAAATCTTCCAAGCATCCAGTAAGTACCAATTATCTTTACTCCAGCTGGAAGGTCTTTCATCATTTTTTTGCCAAACTCGACTACCTCGCTTGCTTTCTTCTTGAATTTAATCAAGGTTACAAAGATCATCGATATTCCATTACGCGACTGAATTACTTAAGATTATACAAACTGCTTCTGTTTTTCAAACCTACTACATTTGTAACCAAAAGCAATGCTTGTAGTATGTAACCGCCCACAATTAGTATAATTGCATTATACAAAGGATTCAATGTAAGCATAATTTCTGTATGTTTTGGCGATAAAGTGTTTCCTGCAATTACAAGGCAAGCTATTACAATGTTTGGTATCATAACATATCTTATCTTTTTAACTGATAAAATCGTAAGACCAATAAATGCTAGTTCAAGCGCTACGCCTTCTGCAATGAATTTAGGATCGCCAAGTGGAATTCCAACCACTCCGACAACACTTATGGAAATCAAAACTGCGATAATGACTTTCTGCATTGACTTCATATGTGATAATTAGTCTACAGTCTATAAAAAAGCCAGTCAGATCGAGTTATGTTCTCTTTGAATTTCTATGTGCTACAAGCAAAGGAAATGGGACCAATTCGCCTTCCCTGATTAATTCTCTGACGATTTTTCCCGCAGTCATTAGACTAATTTTGTGCCCGACACTTATGTAAAGTGGCTTTTTTGAGTTCAACTTGATTCCAAGTACCTGACCGTCTAACTCTATGGTATCTCCATTTGGAGTTCCACAAAGAAGGCTCTTTGCAACACCTATTGTTGGCTTTGATAAGCTAACCCCTACACTGCATGCTAGACCACACCTTCGTGGATGAAGCTGACCATGACTATCAACTAGGAGCAGATCAAACTCTTCTTTTAGCAAACTCACTGTCTTGATAATTGGCTCAAACTCTCTTAGCAGGAATAGTCCAGGAATATACGGATAATTTACTTTGCATTTGAGATTTACTGATTCTATTATTTCAAAATTTTTGTTTACAATTACGGCAGAGCAAAATCCTATGTCCTTTTTGTACGATACGTCAACACCGCAAACATTTCTGATCGGTATGGCAAACTCATCTTTTGCAATCACTTTTTTTGCAATCTCTTCTTGAAACTTTGCTATACTATGATACACTGGATCTGAATTAAGAGATTTTTCTAAATGGTACACATCGTTCTCAGATAGTATTTTGTTATCAAGCTTCTACCAGGTTCATTACTCATGGATTTGCGCAAAAAGATAGTCATGCCAAGGCCAAAGACTCCAAGATCTACAGGCACTATGTAGTAACAGAAATCGCTAACTTCCATTAATGCTATTTCAACAAAATAATATTTACAGTTTTTCTTGCCACCGTACTCGTATCTGAAGATCGTTTTGTCATCTTTTATATGACCTTATTGCGCATGATAACATGGTAAAAAATATTGCAGGAACTAAATGGAAGTAACATTGACAGATCTCTGCTTGAGCATTTTGAGCGAGAGATATGGAGCAAGGTTCCTCACGTAGAAGAAAAAGCAGGCGAAGTCAAGGTTGTCAACGCAACACCACTGATTGATATTACTGAAGATTTGAAAGAGTGCGCAAGAAAAGAGTTCGGCCTAAATCTTGATGATAAAGAGCTTCAAGTTTTCGGCAAGTTCGATTCTAACTTGCTTGCAGGCTCGATCAAAGTAAGGCCTGCAGTTCACATAATCCATGATGCCATTGTTACAGGGAAGCTTAGGACTGGACAGAAAATAATTGAAGCTACCTCTGGCAACTTTGGGATAGCACTTGGACAGTTATCTAAACTTGGACTAGATGTGGTTGCCCTAGTCTCAAGAAAGCTGCAAGAAGGAGTATTTGAGGAGCTAAGAAATGAAAAAATACATACCATGAATCTTGACATGGACATCTGCCCCGCTCCAGGAATGAAAGAAAATCCAAATCTTTTGGCTGCAAAAGCAACCGCTACTAATATCCGAACACAATTATCTGAGCTTGGCTTTGACCCTAGCATTTTTGATAAGGCAAGCTCTGAAGTACAATCACTTTTAGCTGGCCAAGACATCATAAACTTGGCAAAGTTTCTTGCCAAGATCTACGGCTGTTTCTGCCCAGAACAGTATGACAACGAATTAAACATCGATGTACACAAAACTGTTACTGCAAAGGAGATAGACCAACAATTACATGAAAAAGGACATTCATTAGCAGACTTTGGAATTGTCTGCACCTTTGGTACAGGCGGCACGTCTGGTGGCCTAAGCAGATACCTCTCTGAAAAATATGGAAAAAAGTCGTTGCACGCAGTATTTCCACTTGGTGACCAAGATGTTGCAGGAATTAGGACAAAAGGCAAGGCTGCTGGCTTGAAGTTTTACGAGCCTGAGCGATATGCTGGACAACATGAAGTAGATTTTGAGCAGGCAAAACGTCTGCTAAAGTTTTTTGTGGACAAAGGTCACGACATAGGCGAAAGCAGTGCCCTTGCACTTTATGCTGTAATGCAGATGGCAAACTTTGGTGGTGGAGGAAAGTTTGTCGTAATAGTTGCTGACGGAATACAAAAATACAAAAAGAGTCTTGAAGCGATGGGTAAAAAGCAGACCCGTACTCAGGTTTCCATGCAGGAAGCTGTATCAAACATAGGGGACTATGATAAAGTGATCTGGATTCATACCCAGTTTACTCCACGCGAGGAAGGAATAGAGCTGATTGCAAAATCTCTTGGCGTTGATAAAAGCAAGATCTCTGTGCAAAAGGCAAGAACCGTGGAGCAACTATTGGCAACACAACAAATTCCAGAAGAGCTAAGCAAAGCTCTGGATGGATCTAAAGGCAAGTCGTTGCTTGTTTGCATGGCGGGAAATACTTCGTTGATGGCAGTTAAAGTACTTGCAACCAAAGGCATTGTAACTGAAAGTTTGACTGGTGGAATAACAGCACTACCTCAAGGAAAAGGCAGACAACTTTCTGAATTGATCAGAGTAGCTACCGAATAATGGGGCAGTATCATTTCTTTGCCTCAGCATTTTATTCTACAAGTGATTTCAACAAAATTATTAGTGACGACAATGTAATCATGAATTGTTTGCAAAGATACTTGTAGCAGTGGACGGCTCTGAATCTTCAAAAAAGGCCTTTGCCAAGTCTGTCTTTTTAGCGCAAAAATGTAATTCAAAATTATATGTAGTTAATGTTGTGCTTGATTGGGAGTATGGCGGAGATAGCGCTGCAACATTTGAACTAATCGATGAGCTAAGAGCAAAGGGAACAGAATTACTAGAACAATGCAAAAAGCAAGCCCTGCAAAGTAATGTGGAAGTCGAAACTATTCTAGAGCAAGGAGATTACGCACACGAAATTATTGAGGTTGCAAAAAGAAAGGATTGTGAATTAATTATAATGGGAAGCCGGGGCATGAGTCCCATCAAAGAATTGATGCTTGGAAGTGTTTCTCTTAAAGTGATGCATCATGCAAGCTGTCCTGTCATGATTGTAAGATAAATAATTTATCACTTTTTTAATCCAAATGTTCTTGAAACTTTGCTATACTATGATACACTGGATCTGAATTAAGAGATTTTTCTAAATGGTACACATCGTTCTCAGATAGTATTTTGTTATCAAGCTTCTACCAGGATTGGTTCTTCCAATTTTTTCTTTCTGTTCTTTTTGCTTGGGTTTTGCTAGGTATTCTTCTAGTATGGCATAGTCTATCTCATTACACATAGGGTATAATTGCACTTTAAAGTATAAAAGAAAATCTTCTTGTACCAAGCATTCATGAAAGTTGATATTCAAGAAGGACAGAAAATGTTACATGGTTACTGTTTGGGAAAAAGAATATCCGTTGAAGAGAAACTAAGATGCTATTCAAGTGTGCAATTTGTGGGTGTTTCCCAGAAGATTGTAAGAGAAGTAAATCTAATGAAGAATGTCCAAATTGTACTTTAGATGAATGCTGTTGTTTAATGCAGATCAATAGTTAATCATAATTTTAGTTTTCAGATCTTAATCTTTACGACACGCAGTATGTTTTTAGGAACAAAACGGAACCAAAAATTCACCCAAGTTGGTCAGCTTCTCCCCTCCGATTCGATAGATAATGAAATATCAGTGGAAAGACATGATCAATTATTGCCAAAAAAATAAGACATCACTCTAGGGAAAAGAGAAGGCACAAAAAACACTACAG
>Ga0247727_10017252_pt1 | contig 11521 bp, 11 predicted proteins | sample WisWelCaveWW1625_FD_202498 | JGI IMG/M metagenome (GOLD analysis project Ga0247727, IMG submission 202498) | Biofilm microbial communities from Wishing Well Cave, Virginia, United States - WW16-25 | ecosystem: Environmental > Aquatic > Deep subsurface > Groundwater > Cave microbial mat | place... | reverse complement strand
CTCCTGGCTGATCTGCGAGATGTGCAGCAGCCCGTCGCGGCCGGGCAGCAGCTGGACGATGGCGCCGAAATCGAGCAGCCGCAGCACCGTGCCCTCGTAGACCTTGCCGACCTCGACGTCGGCGGTCAATTCCCGGATCCGCTTGGCCGCCGCTTCGCCGCCCTCGGGCGAGACGCAGGCGATGGAGATCATGCCGTCGTCCTCGATCTCGATGGTGGTGCCGGTCTCCTCCTGGATGCCGCGGATCACCACGCCGCCCTTGCCGATGACGTCGCGGATCTTGTCGGGGTTGATCTTGATCTTGATGATGCGCGGGGCGAAGGTCGACAGCTCGCTGCGCGATCCCCCGATCGCCTGCTTCATCTGCGCAAGGATGTGTATGCGCGCCTCGCGCGCCTGGGCCAGCGCCACCTGCATGATGCCCTTGTTGATGGACTCGATCTTTAGGTCCATCTGCAGCGCGGTGAGGCCTTTTTCGGTGCCCGCGACCTTGAAGTCCATATCGCCGAGGTGGTCCTCGTCGCCGAGGATATCGGTGAGCACCGCGAAGCGGTTGCCTTCCTTGATCAGGCCCATGGCGATTCCGGCGACGTGATCCTTGATCGGTACGCCGGCGTCCATCAGCGCGAGGCTGCCGCCGCAGACCGAAGCCATCGAGGACGAGCCGTTCGACTCGGTGATTTCCGAGACGATGCGCAGCGAGTAGCCGAAATCCGCTGCCGGCGGCAGCATGCCCACTAGCGAGCGCTTGGCCAGGCGGCCATGACCGATTTCGCGGCGCTTCGTGAATCCGTATCGGCCGGTTTCGCCGGTGGCGTACGGCGGGAAGTTGTAATGGAACATGAAGCGCTCGCGGTACTCGCCCGCCAGCGCGTCGATGATCTGCTCGTCGCGCCCGGTGCCGAGCGTCACGGTGACCAGCGCCTGCGTCTCGCCGCGCGTGAATAGCGCCGAGCCGTGGGTGCGCGGCAGCACGCCGGTGCGGATGGTGATCGGGCGTACGGTGCGCGTGTCGCGGCCGTCGATGCGCGGCTCGCCGTCGAGGATCTGATTGCGCACGATCTTCGATTCCACCGCGAAGCATAGGTCCTTGACGGTGTTGGAATCGGGGCCGCCTTCGGTACCCACGCCAACCGCTTCGAAGACGCGTTTCCAGATGGCGTCGATCGCCTCCGAGCGGGCGCTCTTCTGGCGCATCGCGAAAGCCTTGCGCAGGTCGGCCTCCGACAGTTCGGCGATCTTCGCCGCCAGCGCCTCGTTCGTGGCGGGGGCTTGCCAGTCCCAGGCCGGCTTGCCCGCTACCTCGGCCAGTTCTTCGATGGCAGTGATCGCGGCCTGCATCTGGTCGTGCCCGTGCACCACGGCGCCGAGCATCACGTCTTCCGGCAGTTCGAGCGCTTCCGACTCGACCATCAGCACGCCCTGACTGGTGCCGGCCACCACCAGGTTCAGCTGCGACTCCTTGATTTGTGAGTGAGTCGGGTTGATCACGTACTGGCCATTCAGGTAGCCGACGCGAACCGCGCCGATCGGACCGCTGAACGGGACACCCGACAGGGTCATCGCCGCCGAAACCGCGATCATCGCCGGGATGTCGGCGTCCACCTCCGGATTGAGCGAAAGGACCTGCGCCACCACCTGCACTTCGTTGTAGAAGCCGTCTGGGAACAGCGGCCGGATCGGACGGTCGATCAGGCGCGAGGTGAGGATCTCCTTCTCGGTCGGCCGGCCCTCGCGCTTGAAGAAACCGCCGGGAATCTTGCCGGCGGCATAGGTCTTCTCGGCGTAATCGACGGTCAGCGGGAAAAAGCTCTGCCCGGGCTTGGCTGACTTCGACGCGGTCACCGCGGCGAGGACCACGGTGTCGTCCACCGTGCAGAGTACGGCACCGTGCGCCTGGCGGGCGATTTCCCCGGTTTCTAGCGTGACCTGCTGCGTGCCGAGGGTGAAGGTTTTCTTGGTCGGGTTCAAAGGGAATCCTCAGGTGTGGGCGGCAAACGAAAAACGCTCATCAATCCGATGAGCGCTCGTTGCTACGGCATTCAGGAAAAAGGCGCAGCGGCCGGCGTTACTTGCGCAGCCCGAGCCGCTCGATCACCGAGCGGTACTTGTCCGCGTCGCTGCGCTTCAGGTAGTCCAGCAGCTTGCGGCGCTGACTGACCATCTTGAGCAGCCCGCGGCGGGAGTGAAAATCCTTGACGTGGGCCTTGAAATGGTCGGTCAGGCTGTTGACGCGCTCGGTGAGCAGCGCAATCTGCACTTCCGGGGAGCCGGTATCGTTTCGGGCACGCTGGTACTGCTTGACGACTTGCGCTTTCTGCGCAACCTGCAAACTCATGCTCGTTTCTCCAAACCCATTCTCGTCTCTCGTTTCGGGCTCTGTATGTGAGCCCGGCATTCTAGCGAGAACACCACCGGTTTACAAGTTTTTCTTGCTATTTCAGCCGCTTGCAAGTAGTCGCACGGGGCGCAATCCGACCCCGGGGCGGGCTTCGCCCACCCCCAGCAAGGGGCCATCGCGAAGGTAGACCCTGCAGGAACCTCCGCACACCGCGAGGTCGATCGCCTGCCCGTTCAGGAAGCGCGCCGCCTGCGCTTCATCGAGGTCCAGCCGGGGAAGTTCCGCGAGCAGGCTGTCCGCAGGCTGCAGCCAGGCTAGCCGCGCCTGCTCGCCCAGGGCCTGGAGGTCGTCCAGTGTCACCGCCCGCTCAATCTGGAAGCGGCCGACGGCCGTCCGGCGCAGGGCTTCGAGGTGGGCGCCGGTGCCGAGCGCGAGACCGAGATCGGCCGCGAGCTGCCGCACATAGGTGCCCTTGCTGCAGCGGACCCGCAGCCTCAGGAAGTCGCCCATGCGGGAGACGAGTTCCAGCTCATGCACCGTGACCTGCCGCGATTCGCGTGCCACCGTTTGCCCGGCGCGCGCCAGCGCATACAGAGGCCGGCCGCCGTGCTTGAGCGCCGAGTACATCGGCGGCACTTGCTCGATCTCCCCGCGAAAGCCTGCCAGCGCCTTTGCCAGTTGGGCATCGTCCACGCCGGCCGGGCGCCGCTCGACGAGCGCGCCTTGGGCATCGCCGGTATCGGTGGCCACGCCCAGCCGGATATCCGCCACGTATTCCTTGGCGGCGTGCAGCCCGAACTGCGCGAACTTGGTCGCCTCGCCGAACAGCAGCGGCAGCAGCCCCGAGGCGAGCGGATCGAGCGTGCCCGCGTGGCCCGCCTTTTCCGCGCCCAGCAGGCGCTTCACCGCCTGCAGCACCGCGCTGGAACTCGGGCCGACCGGCTTGTCGAGCAGCAACACCCCGTCGAGCTTGCGGCGCCGCATTTTCCGAGCTATCGCTTGGGCGGAACGACGCTGTCGATCAGCCGCGACAGGTGATCGCCGCGCTCGACCGATTCGTCGTAGACGAACCGGAGTTCCGGGGTGGTGTACATGCTCATGCGGCGCGCCATCTGCGAACGCAAGAAGCTCGCGGCGCGCCGAAGCGCCTGAGAGGTTTCGTCTTTTTTATCTTTTTCCAGAATTGTAAAAAAGACCTTCGCGTGCGAAAGATCAGGCGATACGTCCACCGAGGTCAGCGTGACCATGCCGACGCGGGGATCGCGCACTTCGCGGCGCAGCAGGTCGGACAGCTCGCGCTGGATCAGGTCGGCCACCTTCTGCGGCCGCCCCCGGCTCACGGCTTGTTTTTCCTTTTACTCACAACGTCCGCGCCACCTCGAGGACTTCGAAGACCTCGAACTGGTCGCCTTCCTTGAGGTCCTGATATCCCTTCAACGACAGGCCGCATTCGAAGCCGGCCTTGACCTCGCGCACGTCGTCCTTGAAGCGCTTCAGCGTGTCGATGTCGCCGGCATGGATCACCACGCTGTCGCGCAGCACCCGGACCTGGGCGCCGCGTTTGACCAGGCCGTCCTGGACGTAGCAGCCGGCGACCGTGCCGAACTTGGAGATGCGGAATACCTGGCGCACTTCCACCATGCCGATGATGCTTTCCCTGCGTTCCGGCGCGAGCAGGCCCGATAGCGCCGCCTTCACTTCCGCCACCACATCGTAGATCACGTTGTAGTAGCGAACGTCCACGCCGGAAGACTCGATCAGCTTGCGCGCGGTGGCATCGGCTCGCGTATTGAAGCCGATGATCACTGCGCCCGATGCCAGCGCCAGATTGACATCGGATTCGGTGATCCCGCCGACGCCCGCGTGCACCACGCCGACTTTGACCTCTTCCGTCGCAAGGCGCGTAAGCGCATGCGCCAGCGCTTCCTGCGAGCCCTGCACGTCGGCCTTGATCAGCAATGCAAGGGTCTTCTTCCCGCCCTCGCCCATGTTGTTGAACAGGTTCTCCAGATTGGCCGCGCGCTGTCTTGATAGTTTGACCTCGCGGTACTTGCCCTGGCGGAACAGCGCGACCTCGCGCGCTTTCTTCTCATCGGCGAGCACCACCATCTCCTCGCCGGCGCGGGGAAGGTCCGAGAGGCCCTGGATCTCGACCGGAATCGACGGACCGGCGCTCTGCACCGGCTTGCCGTTCTCGTCGAGCATCGCGCGTACCCGGCCATACACCGCGCCGGCGACCACCACGTCGCCGCGTTTCAAGGTTCCGGACTGCACCAGCAAGGTCGCCACCGGACCGCGCCCCTTGTCCAGACGGGCTTCGATCACGACGCCCTTGGCCGGCGCGTTGACCGGAGCCCTCAGCTCCTGCACCTCGGCCTGGAGAAGTATCTGTTCCAGCAGCGTGTCGATGCCCGCGCCGGTCTTGGCCGATACCGGCACCACCGGCGAATCGCCGCCCAGGTCCTCGGGCACCACGCCGTGCTGGAGCAGGTCCTGCTTGACCCGCTCCGGATTGGCTTCGTGCTTGTCGATCTTGTTGATGGCGACCACCAGCGGCACGTCGGCCGCCTTGGCGTGGGCGATGGCCTCGATCGTCTGCGGCATCGCACCGTCGTCGGCAGCCACCACCAGCACCACGATATCCGTGACCTTGGCGCCGCGCGCGCGCATCGCGGTGAACGCCTCGTGGCCCGGCGTATCGAGGAAGGTGATCACGCCGCGCGGCGTTTCGACATGATAGGCGCCGATGTGCTGAGTGATTCCGCCTGCCTCGCCCGCCGCAACCTTGGTGCGGCGGATGTAGTCGAGCAGCGAGGTCTTGCCGTGGTCGACGTGGCCCATGACCGTGACCACCGGCGGCCGCGCAACGGCCTCTGCTGGATTTTGCTGCTCCGCATTTTCCAGAAATGCCTCGGGGTCGTCCAGCTTGGCCACCTTGGCGGTGTGCCCCATGTCCTGGACCACGATCATTGCGGTCTCCTGATCGAGGACCTGGTTGATCGTGGCCATGCTGCCGAGCTTCATCAAACCCTTGATAACCTCGACGGCCTTGACCGACATGCGATGCGCAAGTTCACCCACCGTAATGGTTTCCGGGACAGCGACCTCGCGCACCACCGGTTCGGCCGGCTGGGCGATCGCGGCCTCGGCTGCAACCGGGCCCGCGGACCGGTGCCGGCCGCCGCCGCGGCCGTGCCAGCCTGCGACGCCGCCGCCCATGTCGCCGCGCGTCTTGATGGTGCGCCTGCGTACTGCGTCGTCGCGCAGGATGGTGGTCTGCTTGACTTTCTTCGCCTTGCGCTCGATTTTCGGTTCGCCGGCCTTGGGGGCGTGCAGCGTGCCGGCGGTTGCCGGCGCCGCAGCCTGGGCCGCCGCATCCGGCGCGACGGGCAGGCCGCCGCGCTGCGTTTCGCGCTGCTCGGCCTCGCGCCGCTCGCGCTCCTGCTTCTCGCGCAGCTCGCTGGCCTGGATTTCCGAAAGCTGCTGCTGGCGCTTCTGCTCGTCTTCGCGCAGCTGCATTTCCTTCGGATCGGGTCCCGCCGGCGGCGCCGGCGGCGCCGGCGGCGGTGGCAGCTCCGAGGCGCCGGCGGCGGCCGCCAGCTCGGCAGGATCGCGCTTGACGAAAACGCGCTTCTTGCGCACCTCCACCTGGATGGTGCGCGCCTTGCCGGTGGCATCGGATTTCTTGATTTCGCTGGTCTGCTTGCGCGTCAGCGTGATCTTGTTCTTCGGTTCGACCGAACCGTGCGACTTGCGCAGGTATTCGAGCAGGCGCGCCTTGTCCTGTTCGCTGAGCGAGTCCTCGGCGACGCGCTTCTCGACCCCGGCGGCGCGCAGCTGCTCGAGCAGCATCGACGGCGGAACCTTCAGCTCGCTGGCGAACTGGGCGACGCTGGTCTGGGCCACCTTAGCGGGCCTCTTTCACGGTGGATGCGGCGGGCTTGGCGGCCCCGGCTGCCGCGGTGCCCGCGGCTCCTGCTTCCTCGGCGAACCAGTGCGCGCGCGCCGCCATGATCAGCCCCTTGGCCTTTTCGGCGTCCATGGCGGTCAGTTCGGACAATTCGTCCACCGCCAGGTCGGCGAGGTCGTCGCGCGTCTTGATGCCCTGCGAGGCGAGCTTGGCGGCGAGCTGCGTATCCATGCCCGCGAGCTGCAGCAGGTTCTGGTCGACGCCGTCGATGCTTTCTTCGCTGGCGATCGCCTGCACCAGCAGGGCGTTGCGCGCACGGCTGCGCAGTTCGTTGACCGTGTTCTCGTCGAAGGCGTCGATCTCCAACATTTCGCTGATCGGCACGTAGGCGACTTCCTCGAGCGTCGAGAAACCCTCCTGGATCAGGATGTCGGCGACTTCCTCGTCGACGTCGAGCCGCTCCATGAACAGCTGCTTGGTGCGGGTGCCTTCCTCCTCCTGCTTCTTGGTGGATTCCTCCTGCGTCATCAGGTTGATGGTCCAGCCGGTGAGCTCGGAGGCGAGCCGCACGTTCTGGCCGCTGCGGCCGATGGCGATGGCGAGGTTCTCCTCGTCCACCACCACGTCCATGGCGTGCTTTTCCTCGTCCACCAGGATCGAGCTCACTTCGGCGGGCGCGAGCGCGCCGATGACGAATGTCGCCGGATCGGCCGACCAGAGCACGATGTCGACGCGTTCGCCGGCCAGTTCCTGGGTCACCGCCTGCACGCGCGAGCCGCGCATGCCGACGCAGGTGCCGATCGGGTCGATGCGGCGGTCGTTGGTATGCACCGCGATCTTGGCGCGCACGCCCGGGTCGCGGGCGGCGGATTTGATCTCGAGCAGGCCTTCCTCGATCTCAGGCACCTCGAGCTCGAACAGCTTCATGATGAACTGCGGCGCGGTGCGCGACAGGATCAGCTGCGGACCGCGCGCGCCGCGGTCGATCTTCATCACCCAGGCGCGCACGCGGTCGCCGACGCGCAGGTTTTCCTTCGGCACCATGTACTCGCGCGGCAGCTGCGCCTCCAGGCGCCCGGATTCAACGATCGCGCTGCCGCGTTCCATGCGCTTCACGGTACCGGTGACCAACTCGTCGCCGCGCGCGAGGAAGTCGTTCAGGATCTGCTCGCGCTCGGCGTCGCGGATGCGCTGCAGGATCACCTGCTTGGCGGTCTGCGCGCCGATGCGGCCGAACGGCACGTTCTCGATCGGTTCCTCGAGGACATCGTCGAGCTTGGCGTCGGGCTTGCGGTCCTGCGCCTCCTCGACCGACAGCATCTGTGCCTGGATCCAGTCCGGCGCATCGTCCGGCATCACCTTCCAGCGGCGGAAAGCCTCGTAGCTGCCGGTGTTGCGGTCGATCGCGACCCGCACGTCGACGTCTTCGGTGAAGCGCTTCTTGGTGGCCGAGGCGAGCGCGAGCTCCAGCGCGCCGAACACCACCTCGCGGTTGACGTTCTTTTCGCGCGCCAGCGCATCCACCAGCAGCAGAATTTCCCGGCTCATCGCTTTCCTTCCGTCCAGGCCCGGCTTCCGCCGGGGAGCTCCGGCACCAGCCGGGCCCGATCGATATCGTCCAGATTCAGCGCCACTTCGCGCCCTTCCACCTCCAGCACCGCAACGCCGGTCTGCGCACCGCGCAGCAAACCGGTGAAGCGCTTGCGGCCACTTGCATCCGGCGTCCGCATCCTCACGTCCACTCTGTTACCCGCGAAACGCACGAAATCGGCCGGCTTGCGCAGCGGCCGGTCCAGCCCCGGCGAAGACACCTCCAGCCGGTCGTAGTCGATGCCCTCGACCGCGAACACCCTGCTCAGGTGCCGGCTGACCTCGGCGCAATGGTCCACCGTAATACCGCCAGGTCGGTCGATGTAAACGGCAAGCTGCCGCCCGCCACCGGAGGCCCGGGCGTCCACCAGCTCGAACCCCATGCCTGCCAGGGTCGATTCCACCACTTCCGCCATCGCCGCCATGCTTTTCCTGCTGTGCAAACAAAAAATGGGCCGAAGCCCATTTCAATCTGAAACAACTTGAAGTTTAACAGCTTTTTGCCTTCGGAACAATCCTTGAACCCCGCCGGGTCACAGCAACAGCAGGTTCTTGTCGCTGGCGCCCAGTACGGTGCTGAGCGCCACGCGGTGGTCCAGTGTCGCCAGGCAGCCGTGGTTGGCGACAGCCAACGCGAGCAGGTAGACATCCGTGATCTGGCTGTGCCCCAGTACCCGCGGCCAGTTGACCGTCTCATCGGACCGCAACGACACGCTGTCCGGCCAGAACCGGTGATCGAGCCGCTCGCAAATTTCCTTGAGTTTGTTGCGCACCGCCGTGAATCCCGCTGGACCATGCTTGCTATAGCCAGGCATATTGAGCACGCGGATGACGCCGTTTTCCACCAGCGGGCAGGTGGCGATCTGAACCTTGCTTCGCTGCACAAACCGCAGCGCTTGGGCATGGTAGACATGCGCCTCGTCGAGCACCGCCACCCACACGTTGACGTCGAGCAGGTGGCGCAACGGCTACATGCCCTCTTGATCCATCAGGTCACGCACATGCTCGGTGGTGATGACTTCCTTGCGCGCGGGCAGCAGGGAAAATTTGCTCTTGAGACGCACCGGTTTGGCGCTAGGCAATCCCTGCGCCCGGATGCCGTCGCGCGCCAGCCGCGAAACAGCCTCGCCCATGGATATACGTTCCCGCTGCGCGTGCGAGCGCGCATACGCGAAAACATCGTCGTCAAGGGCCAGGGTCGTACGCATGCGGGCAGTTTAGCATCAAAACATCATTTGCGCATCAGTGCCGCGCGGTTTGCATCAGGTTCCGCGTCTGGGCGGCATCGAGCTCGACGCAGCGTCCGGGCGGCAGGTCGAGCGGCAGCGTCACTGGCCCGAAGCGCACCCGCATCAGGCGGCTGACTCTGGCGCCCGCCGCCTCCACCATTCGGCGCACCTCCCGGTTGCGGCCTTCAGCGAGCACCACCCGGTACCAGCGGTTCGTACCCGCGACTTTTCTTTGTTTAATTGATTCAAGACGTAAAAACCTCGCCGGCCCATCCTCCAGTTGAATCCCGGCAAGCAACTGGCGCATCGCATCATCGTTCAAGCCGCCTTGCACCCGTACTTCGTATTCCCGCTCGATCTGCTGGCGCGGATGCATGAGCTGGTTGGCTAGTTCGCCCGAATCGGTGAACAGCAGCAGGCCCGAGGAATTCAGGTCCAGCCGCCCGATCGACACCCAGCGCCCGGGACTGAGCTTGGGCAGCTGATCGAACACCGTCGGCCGGCCCTCGGGGTCGCTGCGCGTCACCAGTTCGCCGACCGGCTTGTGGTAAGCGATGACGCGGGGAAGCGTCCGTTTCGCAGCTATTTTTATTTCTTTTCCATCGAGGAAAATCAAATCCCCGGGACTGGCGCGATCTCCCAGCTTGGCGATCTGGCCGCGCACCGTCACCCTGCCCGCCGCGATCCAGGATTCGATCTGCCGCCGCGAGCCGATCCCGACTGCGGCGAGCAGTTTCTGCAGCCGTTCCCCTGCCGGGTTACTCGGCGCTGGCGGTTGGTGCTGCGGCTTCGTTGGCAGCCGGCTGGAAGGTCGCAAGCTCGAGCGTCCGGGCGATTTCCTCGAGCGGGGGCAGTTCCTGCAGCGAGCGCAGGCCCAGGTCGTCGAGGAAGGCCTTGGTGGTGGCGTAGAGCGCCGGCCGCCCCGGCGTGTCGCGGTGGCCGACCACGTCGATCCAGCCGCGGCTCTCCAGGGACTGGATGATCGGCGTCGACACCACGACGCCGCGGATATCCTCGACGTCGCCGCGCGTCACCGGTTGGCGGTAGGCGATGATGGCGAGCGTTTCCATCACCGCGCGCGAATAGCGCGGCCGCTTCTCCGGCGACAAGCGCTCGACGAAGGGCTGGAATTCCGCCTTGGTCTGAAAGCGCCAGCCGCTGGCCAGATTGACGAGTTCGACGGCCCGGCCGGCCCAGTCCTCGCGCAGTTCTTCGACCACTCGGCGCAGCGTGTCGGGGCCGATCTCGTCCTCGAACAGGCGCTTGAGGTCGGCGAGCGCAAGCGGCTCCTGCGCCGACAGCAGCGCGGCCTCGATGATGCGCTTGGCTTCAGCGTGCTTCAACATAGGCGATCCTGACGTAGATCGGCGCGTAGCCCGCGGATTGCGTCACGTCGATGAGCATTTCGCGCGCGAGCTCGAGCAGGGCGAGGAAGGTGATCACCAGCACCGCCACGCCGCGCGCCGGCTCGAACAGCTCGGTGAACTCGAGCACCCGGCTATCCTTGAGCCGGCGCAGGATCTGGCTCATGTGCTCGCGCACCGACAGTTCCTCCCGTGAAATGTGATGATGCCTCGACAGGCGGGCGCGCACGAGCAGCGCGCGCCAGGCCTCGGCCAGATCGCGCGGATGCACGTCGGGCAACCGGTCGGCGATCGTCCGCTCGATGCCGATCGAGACTGCGAGCACATCGCGCCCGACCTGCGGCAGCGCGTCCAGCTGCTGGGCCGCCTTCTTTATCTGCTCGTATTCCAGCAGCCGGCGCACCAGTTCGGCGCGAGGATCCGCTTCTTCATCCACCACCGCGGGGCGCGGCAGCAGCATGCGCGACTTGATCTCGATCAGCATCGCGGCCATCACCAGATACTCCGCGGCGAGTTCCAGGTTCTTGGAGCGCATCATCTCGACGTAGTCCAGGTACTGCCGCGTGAGCGGCGCCATCGGGATGTCGAGGATGTCCAGGTTCTGCTTGCGGATCAGGTACAGCAGCAAGTCGAGAGGGCCCTGGAAGGCGTCCAGCAGGATCTCCAGCGCGTCGGGCGGAATGTAGAGGTCGGTCGGAATCTCGACCAGCGGCTCGCCGTAAAGCCGCGCAAAGGGCTCGGCGGTTGCGATCATGAATACGACAACCCCATCGCTTCGCGTACATCCCGCAAGGTCTCGGTCGCGAGCTTGCGAGCCTTGTCGCAGCCGTCGGCGAGGATGTTCTTCACCAGCGCCGGATCGTCCAGGTAGGCCTGCGCCCGCTCGCGCATCGGCGCGAGCTCCGCCAGCACCGCGTCGATCACCGGCTGCTTGCATTCCAGGCAGCCGATGCCCGCGCTGGTGCAACCCTTGCGCACCCAGGCCCTGCGCGCTTCGTCCGAATACACCAAGTGCAGCGGCCAGACCGGGCATTTTTCCGGCGTGCCCGGATCGCTGCGCTTCACTCGCGCCGGGTCGGAGGGCATG
>Ga0247727_10017251_pt1 | contig 11521 bp, 9 predicted proteins | sample WisWelCaveWW1625_FD_202498 | JGI IMG/M metagenome (GOLD analysis project Ga0247727, IMG submission 202498) | Biofilm microbial communities from Wishing Well Cave, Virginia, United States - WW16-25 | ecosystem: Environmental > Aquatic > Deep subsurface > Groundwater > Cave microbial mat | place... | reverse complement strand
TCGGCGTTGAAGAAAACGAAGAAGGAGTTGTGGCCCAGCAGTTGCATCTGCTCCAGGGCTTCGGCCTCGCTCATGGGCGTCAGGGGGAAGCGCTTGCGGCGCACGACGGCCTCCACCATCTCGTCGGCCGCCTCCGTCCCGGGCGCAGTCTCCTCCTCCACCTCTATCGGGGCCACCTGCTCCACGCCGGCGCCATCGCCGCGCCCGCGGCGGTGCTTGCCTTTATAGCGCTCGATCTGGCGGTGCATTTTGTCCAGCACGGCGTCAATGGCGGCAAACATATCGGCCTCGCGCTCCTCCGCGCGCAGGACGGTGCCCTTCATGGGAATGGTGAGTTGGGCTACATAGCGATCGGCCGCCGAGCGCGCGGTCCTGATTTCCGACAGGTCCATGCGCGCTTCGCGGATGACGCGGAGATAGCGATCCAGCTTGCCGACCTTCTTCTCCACGTACTCCTGCAGACGCGGCGAAACATCCGTATCGCGTCCATGGATCGTGATTGAAACGGTCATAGCGCCTCCTGTAAGCGAATGAACGCCCGCCCGAAGCGGCGGGCATCGGATCAAACCCGGGTTAGCGGGCGCGGCCCAGCGTCAGCGCCCAGACGGTCGTGGCCCCGGCCGCGCGGAGCGCCGCCGCGCACGCCGTCAGGGTCGCCCCGGTCGTGCATACATCATCTACCACAATCACCGTCTGCCCGCTGACCACCGCCGGTTTGCCGGTAAAGGCGCCGGCCACATTGACCTGGCGCTCGCTGGCGCTCAGGCCCACTTGCGAGACGGTGTGGGTGGTGCGGCGCAGTCCGCGCGGCGCGTAGCGCAAGCCCGCCAGCTCCGCGAAGCCGCGCGCCAGCAAACCGGCCTGGTTATAGCCGCGCTCCTTTAAGCGCCGCGCCGAGAGCGGCACGGGCATGACGATCCCCTCCGGCAGGGCGGCAGACCGCCAGGCCTGCTCCAGCACGCGGGCTAGCGAGTCCGCTAGGATAACATCGCGCTGGTATTTGAGGCGGTGCAAAGCATTTTGGAGCGGGCCTTCAAAAAAGGCCGCCGAGCGGAGGCCGGTCAACGGGCTTTCCGGCTGACGCTGGCAATTAACACAAACGCCCGCCTGCCGCACGGGATAACCACAGTGCTCGCAGACGGGCGCAGGGAGATAGCTCAAAGTTGTTCGGCACGACTCACAAAAGCGCTGTCCTTCCCGTCCACACCCCCCGCACCGTGGCGGAAAGACGACGTCAACAACGGCCCAAACGGCCTGGCGCGCGGCGTAGGACCAACGGGCCAGCCGTACTCGCGCCGAAGCGGGCCGAGGCGGCGCCGCCGGCGGCATACGGTTGTGACCGGACTCACCCCCCGGCGATTGCCCCAAAACCAAATATGCGGAGCACCTGCAAGGCGGCCGGGCCGAGCAAGACAATGTAGATGGCCGGGAAGATCAGGAACGCCATCGGGATGAGCATTTTGATCGGCGCTTCGTGCGCCTTCTTCTCCGCCCGCTGGCGGCGTTTCATGCGCATCTGCTCGGATTGAATCCGCAGGACTTTGGACATGCTCACGCCCAGCTGATCCGCCTGGATCAGGGCGGCCACAAAGCTCGTCATCTCCGGCACGTCCATGCGATCCGCCATATCCCGCAGGGCCTCGCGGCGGATCTTGCCCAGGCGAATCTCCTGGATGCACCGTGCAAACGCAAGCGACAACTCGTTGGTCCACTTCTCGCTTACCCGTTGCATGGCCTGGTCAAAGCCCAGACCCGCCTCCACGCACACGGTCAGCAGGTCCAGCGCGTCCGGCATGGATTTGACGATGCCATCCTGCCGCCGCCCGATGCGGCTGGTGAGCAGGAGCGTGGGCAGGTAGAAGCCCAGCGCGCCCGCCCCGCCGGCCGTCGCCAACACCTTGGGCACGCCGGACTGAAACGAGAAGAACGATTTCGGGTCGGCAGAGACCAGGCCCAACAGCAGGATCAGGCCGGCGCCGCCCAACGCCGCAAAAATGCGGACGGCGTAAAACGTGACCGGCTCAATGCCGCGCGGGTTGCCCGCCAGATCAAGCTGATGTTGAATCGATTGAAGCGACGACTGGGGCGTGAACCGCAGGACGAACTCACCGAACCGGCGCACCAATGGCAAAATGATGCGCTCAACAAACGGCTGAGACATCTCGATTTCTTCGAGCGTCATCGGCTTCTCGCGGGTGGAATAATCCGCGAGGCGGGCCTGCAGGGTGTCTCCCGCTTTCGGCATGCGCCGGGCGATAATGATGGCCACGACCACCACCACAATCACCAGCCCGAGGCCGAGCAGGACAAGCGGATTGTTCAACATATGCCCTCCTCCGCTAGACTTCGATATCGACGATCTTCATCACGATCGCAAAACCGATCACGATCAGGGCGACGGCCGCGCACAGCGCGCCATAGCCGCAGATCATGTAAGTATCCGCCTTGAAGAATTCGCCCATGTAGTCCGGGTTGAGAAAATACAGCACGAACCCCAGGCCGACCGGCAGGAACGAGATCACGTAGCCCGTCATCATGCCTTGCGCGGTGAGGCTCTGGATCTCGCCTTTGATGCGGACGCGTTCGCGAATGGTGAAACTGATGGTGTCCAGGATTTCCGCCAGGTTGCCGCCGACCTCGCGCTGGATGTTCATGGCGGTGACCACGAAGTCCAGGTCTTTGCTGGGGATGCGGCGGGTGAGGTTTTCCAGGGCGTTCTCCATCGGCACACCCAATTGCATTTCCTGCACCACGCGGCGGAATTCCGAAGAAATCGGGGCCGGCAGTTCCCGGCTTACCGCCTCCAGCGCCTGGGTGACGCTGTAGCCCGCGCGCAAGCCATTCACTACCAGGTTGAGCATATCGCCCAGTTGGTTATCAAACTTGTTCAACCGGCCGCTCTTCTGGAAGCCGACGTAGAACCGGGGCAAAAACAGGCTTCCTGCGCCAAAGGCCGCGCCAATCCACAGGTTCTGGCGCAAGAAGCCGACCAGGGCGGCCACCGCCACGGCCAGAAGCACGTGCAAGATGAGGTACTCGGCGACCGTGATCTTGATATCCGCGCGCGCCAAATCCCGGCCAATGGAGTCATAAAACGTCCGCCCTTGCAGGGCGCGGTTCAGGCCCTCCGCCAGGATGTTGGTGCGCGGCCCCGTCTCCTTCTTCTGCGCGGGGACAATTTGCCCGGCCGCCTGGGTGAATTGCTCCAGGCGGCCCGCCACCGCCGTCTGGCGGCGATAGACAAAAAAGGCCACCCCGCCCACCACGACCCAGATCAACACCAGGCCAACGACGATGCCGATTTGCATTGCGCTCATAGGAGATGCTCCGGCCGACCTTTAATACCGGCTCCGGTCGCCCACGCCAAACACGGACGGCGGGAGATGAATGCCCGCCTCTTCGATCCGGTCCATGCACCGCGGCCGGATGCCGGTGGGCCGCAAACGACCGATGACTTTGTTGTTCTCAAAGCCCGTCTGCTCAAAAATGAAGATGTCCGCCATGGTGATCACGTCGCCTTCCATCCCCTGGACTTCCGCAATCTGCACGACCTTGCGGGTGCCGTCTTGCAGGCGGGACAACTGGCAGATGATGTTGATCGCGGATGAAACCTGCTCGCGGATGGCCCGGATGGGCAAATCCATACCAGCCATCAGGCACATCGTCTCCACGCGGGAGAGGCTATCACGCGCGCTGTTGGCGTGGCAAGTGGTCATGGAGCCTTCGTGGCCCGTGTTCATGGCCTGGAGCATGTCCAGCGCCGCGCCATCGCGGATCTCGCCGACGACGATGCGGTCGGGGCGCATGCGCAACGCATTGACCACCAGGTCCTGGATGCTGACCATGCCACGGCCTTCAATGTTCGCCGGGCGGGACTCCAACGCCACTACGTGCTCCTGGCGCAACTGCAATTCCGCGGCGTTCTCAATTGTCAGGATGCGCTCGTCCGACGGGATGTAACTGGACATGATATTGAGGAATGTCGTCTTCCCGGAGCCCGTGCCGCCGGAGATGACGACGTTGCACGCCGACTGCACGCACGCCTTCATAAACTCGACGGCTTCCAATGTGATCGCGCCGAACTCGATCAGCTTCTCAACCGTCAGGGGCTTCTTGAAAAACTTACGAATCGTGAGCGTTGGGCCGTTCAGCGCGATGGGCGGCACGACGGCGTTGACGCGCGAGCCATCCGGCAGGCGCGCATCTTCGTAGGGGTGCGACTCGTCAATGCGGCGGCCCAACGGCGACATGATGCGGTCAATGATCCGCAGGACGTGTTCGTTGCTCTCAAAGGTCATGGGCGCGCGCTCGATCTTGCCGCGCCGTTCCACAAAGATGTTCTTGGGGCCGTTGACCATCACTTCCGTGATGGTCTCGTCCTGCAAGAGCGGCTCAAGTGGGCCTAGACCCAGGATTTCCGAGACGATTTGGTCGAATAGGCGCTTGCGCTCGGTGCGGGAGAGGACGATGCCTTCTTCGGCCAGGATGTTTTCGTACAGGTCTTCAATTTGCTTGCGCACTTCCGCGGTGCGCGTAATATCCATTGAGGGGTCCAACTCGGATAACAGCTTGTTCTGCACGCGCGACTTCAAATCTACCAAGCCGCTAGCGCCGGTGCCGCCTTGCACCATCCCAGAACTGCTGGGCGGCGCCGCCCGGCGCATACGCAGTTCTGCCAACTTGGACTGATCGTCACTGCCGCCGCCAGCCGGCGGCGGGGTGGGGGAGGCAGGCCCCGATCCCCCGGAGGGCTGCCGATTCTCAATCCGCTTTAGGAGTGACATACCTCACCTCACTAGAATGCTACCACTTTTTCAGGCTGCTGTGCTAACGCCGGTCAAAGAGCGAGCGGGGCTTGGCGACCGGTTTTTTCTCCGCGGGCGCTTCTTTGGGCGCAAACTCCTCGCGGATTTTTTGCGCCAGCTCCAGCACACCCTGGCTAGGCGGTGTGCCTTTTGCGCCAATCACAAACGGCACGCCGCTATTGATAGAACTGGTGACCGTCCGGTCGTCGAACATGATCTGCGCTTTGACCGGATGCTTGATAGAGTCCTCAATGCTTTGCGGTGTGATTCCCCACCGTTTGTCCATCCGGTTGAGGATTAGCATGGTCTTATCTTTCGGGTATTCCAGTTTTTCACTCAAATCAAAGAACTTCTTGACATTGGCCAGGCTGGGGATGTCGGGGGTTGCCACCAATAAGATGCGATCCGCCACGTCCAACACCGCCAACTCAACCTCACGCAATACGGAGGCCGTATCCACGATCACATAGTTGAAGTGATGCCGCAAATCCTCCAGGACTTTTTTGAGTTGAGGCGCCGTGACCAACTCTGAGTCCTCCGGGGTCGGCACACCCAGCAGGACTTTCACGCCGGACGGGTGCGCCGTGACGACGCTCTGCAGGAAGGCCTCATCCATCTCTTCGTCCGACCGGGTCACCATGCTCACCAGGCTGAACTTGCTCTTCAGGTTGAAGAGTACGCCGATGTCGCCAAACTGGGTGTTCGCGTCAACGACCAGCACCTTAGTGTCATCATTCTGCAGAGCCACGCCCAGATTCGACGCAATCGCTGTGCAACCAGCGCCGCCCTTCGGGCTAAAGACCACCACGATCTTACCATCAACTCCGCCGCCGCGCTTGCCCCCGCCCATCACGGCTTCGGGCGGCAGGGCGACCATCTTCCGCTCGCTGTCCCGGCTGATCTCGCCCAGGCGGCGGATGGTGTTGATCAGTTCATCGGCCGAGGGCGGTTTGGCGAGAAAATCGCGGGCGCCCGCCAGCATCGCCTGGCGGAGGTAATCCGTGTCCTGCTGGACAGAGACCATGACGATCTGGACGGTCGGCAACTCTTTGACGATCAAGCGCGTGGCCTGAATGCCGTCCATATCCGGCATGTTGATGTCCATGAGGATAACGTTCGGTTTATTTTCCTTCGCCAACTGCAGGGCCTCGCGCCCGGTGCGGGCCATGGCCACGACATCCAGGTCCGGCTCAAACTGCAACAGCTTGCGGATGTTTTCCCGGGTCTCCGGGACATCATCCACGATCAAGACGCGAATCTTATCAATGTTAGCGGCCATACAGTTATCCCTGGTTCAAGATTTTGCCGCGCTATTTCTGGCAGACTAGCCCAGACGTGCCCGGCAGACTTTGGACGAGTCCGCCGAGCACGCAGAAACAATCGAACGAGCAAACGTGGAGACGAGACGGGCTAAGGTGTCGGCGCGGGTGGTGGCACCGTCTGCGTCTGTTCGGCGCCCTGCAAGCCGTACGGCAGCTTCGACGGCAATGAGATATTATACTTCTCAAACATATATTGCAGGGTCACACTTTGCGTTTCCGCCAGGTTAGTGTCGCCCGCCGAGCGCAGGGTGAGCGTGAACTTGACCGAGTTCGGGAAACGCTCTCGCAGGCGGGTCACATAATCCAACACCAGAGCCTCCTGCGGGGAAACCACCAGCGTGATGATGTCTGGCGGCAAGGGCGTGGGGGTCGGCGGAGGAGGCGGAGGCGCTGTCGCCGCCGGATCCGACGGCGTGGGCGTGGGCGGCGGGGCGATCTCAGGCACATCCTTGCCAAACTCGCCCATCCGCAAGACCAGCGCGTTCTGGATAATACCCTGCGTCACGAGCCGGGAGCGCTGGGGCTCCTGCGGGACCAAATAGAGGGGCTGGTTCAGCGTGGGTTCCGTCTCTCCGCGCCCTTCTGCGTTCTGGTTGGGGCCATTGCCTGCCACAATCGCCGTGAGCGAGTTCGCGACCGTCCCGCTGGCCGGATCGAACGTGCCACCCGTCGGCGCCACGCCCGCTGTCAGATTCGGGAGAACGGACTGAAACTCCTGGTCAATGTCCACCAGCGACCAGGAGACGATGACGTTGACGTAGTCGCCATCCTTGATACCCAACGCGACGCCAAAGCGCGGGTCATACGGGATGGAGATGGCGGTGAACCCAGGCGGGATGCGGGCCGCGGCATCCGAGCCGAAGGGCGAGACCATCAGCGAATCCGTCACGATCATGGTGTTGAAGAGCGGCGTGTCACGCGGGATAGTGTAGCGGGCGCGGGCCTTCTGCTCGATGATCTGGTTGATGTCCGTGATCGCCGACTGGGGGAGATACTGGTTGGGCCAGGGCCGCAGTTGGAGATGTTCCGCTAAGATGACATCCCCCCGGTTGAGCGGTTGAACGGCGAAGACGATTTCGGTGACTGCCGCCGGGGTAGCTGTTTGTTCCACCACCGGAGGGCCGCCCGGCGGCGGCGTGCCTTCAGTGGTCGGCGGCGTCGTCTGCGAGGAAATCCACACGAAAAGCCCAACGCCTCCTAGGGTGAGCACCACCAGCAAAAAGACTACTATCAATATCAAGCGACGAGCTTGCATAGAGGCCTCCTGGAAATCAGTTCTGAGCGAGCGTGGCGTCTATAATACTTCCGACGAAATAAAATGCAAACGAAGCCAGCCGGGCTACAGCTCGCTTCCCGCCGGGACATCCATCACCACGCGCGTCCCCTGCCCGGGCTGGCTGTCCACCTGCAATTCGCCGCCCAGCAGTTCAATCCGCTCCTTGAGGGCCGAGAGGCCAATCGTCTTCTGCGGCCCGCTCAACACATGTTCCACGTCAAAGCCCTTGCCGTTGTCTTCGACCATCACCCGCACGCGTTTGTCATCCGTATCCAGCATCACCCGCACCTGCGAGGCGTTGGAGTGATCGCGGACGTTGCCCAGGAGTTCCTGCAAGCCGCGGAAGATCATGACTTCGCGCACGGACTCAAGGCGGCGTTCGGCTCCGGTGACGGTCATGGTGGCCTGCACGCCGCTTTTCTCTTTGTACGCATCCACGTAGCGTTTGACCGTCGGGACGATGCCGAGGTCATCCAGCATCATCGGGCGCAGGTCGAAGATGAAGTCGCGGATTCTTTGCAGGGTGGTGTTGGCGGCCTGCTTCATGTTCGCCAGTTCCTGGCGCGCCAGATCGTGGTCTTTCTCAAACAGGCGGTTGGCGATCTCGGATTGCAGGACGAAGTTGGAAAGCGCCTGGGCCGGGCCGTCGTGGATCTGGCGGGACAGCTTTTGCCGTTCGGCCTCCTGCGCCTCCACAATGCGCACGATCATGGGCTTGCCATCGGCCCCGCCCCCGCCGCCTCGGCCGGGCCGGACGGTGGCCGCCGTCTCCCCCAGCACATCGATCAGCTTCTGAAGCATGGCGGTAAACCGCTCCAGATTGGCTTGGTCGCTCTGCAATTTCTCCAGTTGGCCGCGCATGGCGAACAGCCGTTGTTGGGCGTCTGTGGCGGCTTCGTAGGTGGCTTTGATATCGGCGCGCGGCAGAGACTCAAAATGACTTTGCATCTGCCGGACCTGGGCGGTCACCTGGGCATTGCGTTGGGTCAGCTTATCCACCTCCACCCGGCTCTGGTTCAGCATCAGGCTGACCTCTTTGAGCTCGCGGCGGGTGTTGTCTAACTCAGCCTGAATCTCTTCAATCAGAACGTCCAGCGGGGAGGGTTCGGTTTGGTCGGAGGGCATGGGTATCGCTACTGACTCACGCGCGTTATTTCGCGGGCTTGGGGTTGGCGTTCGCTTCGTCCAGCCGGACCCAGCCGTGCTTGAGCGCGTAGACGGCGGCCTGGGTTCGGTCTTCCACGTCCAGTTTTTGCAGGATCGCCGTCATGTGATTCTTCACCGTCTGATGGCTGATCCCCAGCGAGTACGCGATTTCCTTGTTGCTCTTGCCGCTGGTGACGCATTCCAAAATTTCCATCTCGCGCGGCGAGAGCGGCGAGAAGGCCTCGCGGGTGTCGTTGAGGAAGGGCCGCCCGGCCTTTTCCACGCCTTCTTCCAGCCAGGCTTTCAGGCCGTCCTTGTCGAAGACGCGGTCACCCACCACGTAATGACCTTGCGCCACCCAGCGCACCACCTGCACCAAGTGATGCGGGGTCACGTCTTTGGGGCAGTACGCCGAACTGCCCGCCCGGAAGGCGTGCAATTCTTGTTCCAGATCGTGGTAGGCCGTCAACATGATCACGCCGGATTGGACGCGCTCCGTGTGAAGCTGGCGGATGACCTGGAGGCCGTTCAGGCCCGGCAGGTTGATGTCCAGCAAGACCACATCCGGCTTGAGCTGGCGCACCAGGGTCAGAGCTTCCTGCCCATCCCCCCCTTCCCCCACGACCTCGAGGTCAGACTCGTCTTGGAGTACGTTCCGCAGGCCTTGCCGGAACAAAGGATGGTCATCAACGAGCAGGATGGAGATTTTTTTCATGGCGGCACCGTTCTACTAGCGGACGATAACCAAATCGAACAAGAGTATAGCAGAAGCGAAAACCACGCGCAAACAAGCGCCTACGGGTGTGTTATCGTAACGCCGAGGGCCAGTCATAGACTGTCATGTTCTCGCTTCCGTATTGTGGGCTGTATGGCCCGTCCGTGCTGAAACGTTTTGTCAGCGGGGATGTCAGGCCCGCGTACCATCCCGGAAACGTCACGAGATAATCCGCCTCCGATGCGTCCAACCATTCCCGCAGGCGGTTTTCATCACGGATGAACGGGATCACCTCCGGCGAGATCAGCCCGGCCATATCCAACAACCGCCGATTGCCGAAGTACCCGAGCGCCCCGATGTCGTGAGCGGCGATCAACGCTATGGGCGGCGTATTCTGATTGATCCACCGCGCGGTCGCTACCATCTCTGTCTCGATGATGGCGATATCGCGTTGATACAGCCCTGCCCCGATGCCCCAGAACGTAAGCACAAGAGCGCCGGTCGCCGCCAACCAGACCCGGCTGAGGATACGCGGCCAAAGGTGAGTGGCATTCAATTGCAACAATCCGGCCAGCCCTCCTACTCCGAGCGCGACCAGCAGAGGGATGACAGGCATGACGTAGCGGCCATATTGATAGATCACGGGCAAGCGCGTCAGGTACGCGCCGATGAAGGCCGCCGCCCACGCCAACGGAATCAGCCGCTCCCACTGCCGCTGGCGGAGAGATGCCACCACGCCGCCAATCAGCCCAGGGATCAACAGTGCCTGCGCGCCGATGAATGGTTGCAAGCCCACCTGCCCCAGACGCTCCAACAAGGGCGCTTCTCGTGTGACCGCGTACTCCGCCTGTTTGGCGTAAAACGTGTTGGGCCAGAACGAGCCGCCGAGCCAGTCATTGAACAGCAGATATGGCACAAAGATCGCGGCATACCCCAATCCACAATTGATGATCGCGCGTAGGGGCGACCCTTGTGGTCGCCCCCCTTGCGGTCGCCCCAACCACACCCGCGCCAGCACAAACGGTAACAACGTCAACCCATCCGGCCTCACCAGCACGCTCACGCCGACCAGCGCCCCCAGCCACGCCGCTCGATTGGCCGGGATCACAAAGACCGCCAACACCAGCGCCGCGAAGAGCGCCGTCTCCATCCCGGACACCGCCGACCACGCCAGATGCCACTCCAACGCCACGAACACGCCCGCCAGCCGGGCCGCCCGCCTCCGCTCCGGCCACCACTGCTGAACCAGGCGATACGCCAGCCACGCATTCAGGCTCAGGCAAACGAGGCCCAGCGCATACGTCCACGCGCGCGGCTCCAGACGCAGAACGTATCCGAGGGCGATGAGCGCCGACCACAGCGGCGCAGTGGAGCCGGCGGAGAGTTGTCCGGGGATGAAGGAGAATTCGCCGAGCGTTCCCAGGTTGCGCGCGTAGGTCTGGTGAATCCACGCATCATCCAGCGGGAAGCCGAGGAAGCCGCCCGCCGCGCTCGCGGCCAGATACACCGCCACGGACGCAAGGCTCAATACGACGAACAGATTCGGGGCGGAGGCCCAGCGCTTCATGGGACGCGCTCGAACAGGTACACGTTATAGCCCCCGTTGTCGAACGTCGCGCGCAGTCGCAGACGAGGCTCGCTCGTGGGCGATTGGTAGAGCGCCACCAATCCATCCGCGTGATTCGCGTCCAGCACCGCCCAGCGCGCGCCGAAGATCGACATCACCTCGAGCAGAGCCTCGGGCGTCCCGCTCGGCACGACGATGCTTGAATAGCCGGTCATGTAGTAGAAGGCGGGCGGGTTGTTCGCCGCCACGATCACATTCGCCTGCCCGGCTTGTTTCAGCCACGCGCCGATCTCGGCGTAGACCACATCCGCCTGCGACGAGGTGGGCCGCCGCCAATCGGCGCCAATGGCGCTCGTCACAAACCGGTAGCCAGTGAGCGCCACGCAGAGCATCAGCAACATCAGCGTGAACATGGGCTTGGACTTCTCCGGTTGCCAGTGCTTCAGACGCCGCGCGATGGCCTCCACGACAGCCTCCAGCCCCACCAGCGCCGCCGGGTAGATGAACGGCAGAAGCGCGCTGCCGGAGTGGATGTAGCCGCCGCGCGGCCCGGGGAGCGTGAAAGCCAGGCTCATCGCCGCGAACAGCGCCAGGCCGTATAGCAGGGCCAGTTGATACACGGGTCGCCGCCGCAACGGCCACCACCCGATCAGCACGAACGGGAACGCCACGATATTCGACTGCACCACC
>Ga0247727_10017250_pt1 | contig 11521 bp, 8 predicted proteins | sample WisWelCaveWW1625_FD_202498 | JGI IMG/M metagenome (GOLD analysis project Ga0247727, IMG submission 202498) | Biofilm microbial communities from Wishing Well Cave, Virginia, United States - WW16-25 | ecosystem: Environmental > Aquatic > Deep subsurface > Groundwater > Cave microbial mat | place... | reverse complement strand
ATGCCGGGATGGGTATAGGTTTGCGCCGGATCAAACGCTGAATAAATAAATAAAATTCCGGATTGCCAGTACCAGTCCAATTCGTTGTCTAATTCATCGACAGAGTTATTTTCTTTACCTATTGTTTGATTGAAGATAACGATTCTGGTTTCGGTTTCCGCCGTCGTTTGCCAGACGTTATGATAACCCGGCGTTTTCGTCCAGTCTCCAACTAAATCGGCAGCGGTGATAATGGGCCTCTCGCCGGTGCCATAAGACGCAAACGTGATCGGGCTGCCGCTTACGCCGCCGTTTTTGACGTCCAACTCTTCTCGCCAGATTTCTCCGCGCTTAAATAAAATCATGTCGCCGGGATCGAAAATCATGCTATTGACTTTCGCGATGGTTTTCCACGGAGCGGTTTCGGAGGTGCCGGCATTGGCGTCGTCGCCGTTTGTCGCGTCGACGTAAAAAGTTTCTGCGAGAACCGTCACCGGGCTTAGTAGGACGAACAAAATAATCAGTAGAGTTTTGGCCCTGTCCTGATGCTTGCGGCAATCCATTTTTCTCTCCTTGCTTATGTGCCAATATAAGAGAGCAAATGTGAAATTCAACTGATAAGATAAGAAGCCCCTGTTTGTGGCAGGGGCTTCTTGAAAAATTCGAAAGCTCAATTTCCTATCTTCAAACTCGCGCGATACTCGCGTCCCGGCATCGGATAGCCGTCGATAATTTGATAACGCCGGTCGAAGACGTTGCGCACCTCAGTGTGAAGTAGCGCTTCCATCCCACCGAAGCGAAATTTCCTGCCAATGGAAAAATTGGCCAGACGGTAGGCCGGCAGCGACTTGGTGTTTTCCGGGTTTGCGAAACGCTTGCCAACGAGCTGCAAGCTGCCGCCGAGCGTCAAATAACGCAAATCCGCGCGCGCCTGCAGATCGAACTTGTGGCGCGGGCGATAAACCAAATCGTTGCCGCGACTTCCCGAAGCGGCGCCGTCATTTTTTGCCGAGAGCCGAACGTAGCCGGCGCGCCCGGCCAGCCGGTCGCCGTGGCTGCGCCATGCCACCATGGCTTCGACGCCGCTGATTTTTGCATCCTCCAAATTCACCGGCGAATAATTGAAGCTCTCATCCACTGACCAGACGATCAAATCTTCTATCTTTGAATCGAACGCGGCGAGCTCGAGCTGCCAATTGCCGGCGCGCGAAAATTCATAAAGCGCGCCGCCTTCGATCTCCCGCCCCCGCTCCGGCCGCAAATTAGGATTGCCGACGATAAACGGCTCTTGCCAGTAGAGATCGTTCATGCTGGGCACGCGAAACGATCTGCCGGCGCTGCCATGCAGACTGAGACGGGTGGCGGCTTCGCGATTCAGCACCAGAGCCAACTTGGGGCTGCGGCGATGGCCCGCGTCTGAATAATCATCGTAGCGCAACGAAGGGACGACCTCGATTTGCCAGGAGCTGTTTTTAGGTATGGCCAGCGGCTGCCACTCCACTTGCGCAAAAGCGCTGCGTTGGGTGCGCTCACGGTTTATCCCTGAAAAATTTGTGCTCTCGACGCGATAGCTGCCAAGCTCCCCCCCGAAGAGCAGCTCTACGCTCGGCAAAAGCTGCGCGCGGTTTTGCAAGGCGCCAATATCCGAGGCCACTTGGTGGCGGCTCGCGAAGGGGTACGACGGATTGGGATCGTCGTAGTGTTGATCGCGGCGCTCGGCCGAAAACTGCGCCGAAAGCTGCACGAGGGGGCTGGTGCGCCAGTTCAAGGCCACGCCAGTGAGATGATTCAAATCTTTTTGCCGCGCCAACTGGCTGCGGAATTGCAAAGACCCGGGCGCGCCTTGCTTGGTTTGGCCGGTACGATGCAGAAAATTCAACTGAAGATTTTCCAAGAGACTTCCTGAAAGGCGCGCAAAAATCTCACGGCGCTGCGAAGCGTTATTATGGCGCTTGCTTTCCAAGCTGTCGTCAATCGCATAATCGCCGTCGCTCACCAGACGATCAACCGCCACCGTGCCACGCCAACGCTCGCTGCCATAGCCCAATTGCAGCCGGCTGTTGAACGTGCCAAAGCTGCCGCCGCTGGTTTGCATGAACCCGGAAAATCCGCCAGGAGGCGCGAGGCTGCGCAGATTGATCACCCCGCCGATGGCATCGCTGCCGTATTGCGCCGAGGCATTGCCGCGAATGATTTCGATCTTGCCGATGCCCACCAACGACAGCACGCCGGCATCCACCCCGCCGTTTTGCGGATTGTTCAAGCGGATGCCGTCTTCAAGAATCAGCACCTGGCCGTCGCTGGCGCCGCGCAGGTTGATGGTCTTCAAGCCGCTGATGCCGCCGTATTCCTTTACAAAAACCGATTGGGACTGAGTCAACGCTTCGCCGAGATTTTGCCGTGAAACGGTTTCGGGTGGGCCGATTTCTATCAACTCGGTAGAAGCCGGCACTTGAGCGCGTAACGCCGGTTGCCGAGTTGCCGTCACCACCGTCTCCGAAAAGAGCAGCGTGATGGCATCGAGTTGAATTTTCAATTGTTCATCTACGCTTGAGATGGGTTGAGTGGTTGGACGATAACCCATGAAGCTGACGCGAAGGGAATCCCTGTCGATTACTTCGGCGGGAGCTTTTGAGAATCGCAAAACGAATTTCCCAAGGGCATCGGTTGCCGTGCCGGGCCCCTGGGGAATGACGGCGACATTGGCGCTAATCAGTGGCGCGCTGGTGCGGCTATCCACAACGGTGCCGCGAATCTCTTGAGAGTTTTGCGCAGCCAGGGAGGTGGCCAAAAGCCAGAACCCCACGATAGCCGCGCGCCTCGCCCCCGCTTCGCATCTACAAGAAAATTGTAGAGCAGCGGAGTGAAACATGCTGTTGTGCATGTCATCTCCTTTTTTGATAAATGTCATCAAGGAAGGTGGTGGGCGGAATGCTGTAGGGTGGGCAAAAAAATCCCCACCTCGGAGGAAGTGGGGATATGCGTTCAAGCAAGCACCCGTGTGTCAAACCTTCCCGCGAAGGATCCCATCGCCACAATGGCGTGGGCATGAATAAATCACAGGCAGGTCTCCTGACTTGCAGCGAGGGGGGTTGCCAATCCTTCCCCAAGATGAGTGGATTGACAGGCTCATGATGTATGCTGCTTACAGTTGCGGGGCAGTTCCCGATTTGCACGGGATTCCCTATTCTCTTCCCCGATGGGAAGCACCTGTGTGGACGAAAATATAGATTAAGGAGTTGGGAAATGCAAGAGGAAAGTTGGGAGGTTCGTTCGTAAGCGCTCAATCATTGTTGGAGACCGCTGCGTTTCAGAAGGATTGATCCGTAATGGGCTCCCAGTAATGAAGCGTCTACACTCGTTCAGCCATTTCCCTTGACATTCCCGGTTCGGCGCGCTAATTTGAATTGAAGACAGTGGAAATTTTATGAAAAGAATTTTACTAGGTGCTTTTTTTTGTTTGCTGTTTTTATTTTCTTGCAGCTTGCCTCCGGGGCAGAAAGTGTCGCGCGGAGGCCTCGTGCGCGTGGGATTGGCACAGCATCAAGACAGTGTTGCGATCGTCGTGCCCAAAAAGTTTGTGCTCCGTGGGCCGCGGGGAAATGCGCTGCGTCGCGATCTCGAAGGTGGCCGCTGGCTCGTCTCTTTCGTGCGGCGCGATGAAGCAAAATCCGAATATCGTCTATTGGCGGCGAGCACGACGGATCGCCGCGAGGCCATTGAGACGCTGCATCGTATTTCGAATGCCGGAGTACTTCCCGAGCTTTCCGAAGAGAAACCGAAGTCATCTCGTCTGCCCGGCGATGAGGAAATGCCAATCGGCTATAAAATATTCTTACGTGAACGCTTTCGCACGGTTGAACAAGCGCGTGCGCGTCAAGAAAGCCTTGCCTCGCGTTTTTCTACGGAAGTGGTGGAAGTGGCCACAAGACCGGCCAGGGGATTTGTGCGATTGTTTAATCTTGATTCGCAACAGACCGTTGAAGTAGAAAGCGGCTTTCACGTGCAGGCTGAGCGCCTTGCCATGCCCGAGGTCACGGTCGGTCGTGGATTTCATTGGGAGGCCAGGGAGTCGCATGCTTATCGCAGCAACCTGAAGTTTTTAGTCGATAGTGCCGGCAAGCTGACGGTAGTGAATGAGGTGCCTGTGGAAGCGTATGTTGCCGGTGTCGTGCCGTCGGAAATGCAGGCTGATTTTCCTATCGAGGCGCTCAAGGCGCAGGCGGTGGCGGCGCGAACTCAATTGTACTTTCGGTGGGGCTCGCGTCATGTCGACGATGGGTTTGACCTCTGCGCCGATCAACACTGTCAGGTATACCATGGGATGAGCCGCGAAAGTGAAGCTTCAAGTCGCGCCGTTGCGGCCACCGTGGGCTTGGTGTTGAAGCGCGAAAGGCGCATCGTCGAGGCCGTCTATCACGCTTTATGCGGCGGACAATCCGAAAGCAATGAGAATGTATGGAGCGGAGAAGGTCAGCCGCATTTGCGCTCCGTCTTTGACGGCGCCGGCCGGCCGGATGTATTGGAAACCAGCTTGATGGAAGCCGATCGCGCGGCGCGCTGGATTGACAGCCAGCCGCCGGTGTATTGCAATACGCTGTCGACCGATTTGCCGCGAATGATAGACTACGCGCGAAAATATTTTCGCTGGGAAACTGCCATCTCGCACGAAATGTTGCAGGCACAGATCGCCGCCAGCACCGGCGAAAAATTTGGCGAGTTGGTCGACATTCTTCCGTTGCAGCGCGGTAGCTCTGGCAGAGTGACGCGCCTTAAAATTATCGGCACGGTGAAAAGTTTTGAGTTGACTTCGGAACTGATGATTCGCCGTGCCTTGTCGACGACCACGTTGTGGAGCAGTTGCTTCGTGGTGAGCAAGGATATGCGCGGCGACAAACCCGTGCGGTTCATTTTTCGCGGCGCGGGTTGGGGACACGGCGTCGGCATGTGCCAGATCGGCGCCGGGGTTATGGCCTGGCGCGGCCATCCCTTCGAGGCAATTCTCAAGCATTACTACACGGCCGTTGACATCGAGCGGGTAAAAAGATAACTGGAAATCTTTCCCCTAAGGTTGATGTCCATTCCCGCTGAGTTTTAGAAAAAGTATGCCCAAAATTTACTTGACACTTTGGAGTTTTTGTTCTAATATTGTGCACGATTTTTAACGGCCGCCGAAATGAGAACGTGAGGCATCATTGTGCTGCATTGCGAGGGCTTAATCCATGCTGGTATCGGTCAGAGTCGATCGGGTCACGCTTGACACCACTTCCAACCGCTTCGTGGTGATTCTGAAGGATGACCAGGGCCATCGGTGGCTGCCCATCGTGGTCGGATCGACGGAGGCCCAAGCCATCGCGCTGCAGTTGGAAAAAATCACACCGCCGCGCCCCTTGACTCACGATTTGATGAAAAATCTTTTAGATTCAATCGAAGTGCGCGTGTCGCGGGTGGTCGTTCATGATTTGCGGGAAAATACCTACTTCGCTCTCATCGGCCTGAAGTTGAACGGCAATCATGCGGAGATTGATGCGAGGCCCAGTGATGCCATCGCCCTCGCGCTGCGCGCGCAGGCTCCGATATTCGTCGCCGAAGACGTGATGAAGAAGGCTTCGGTCTCGGATAAGGATACGGAACGAGTCGAAGAAGCGGCGCCCATGAGCCGGATGGAGCGCTTGACCATGGAAATGCAAAAGGCGATTGACGACGAGCGCTTTGAAGAAGCCGCGCAAATTCGTGATGAAATCAACGCGCTGAAAAAAGAGCGCCGCAACGAGCGATGATCGTCGCGTGTTGACGACCGAGCGTCTGGCAACAGCATAACTTTTACGGTTATGCTTTTTTTTTCTCTATTCAAGCCGATGTCCCGATGAGCGCATGTCGATGCGCGACATTATCTTGATTAAAAAACTGAGATCCGATCTCGCATCACTTTTTTCTGCCGTTTGAAAGTAAATATGGACGTCGTTGTTCCCCAAAAAAAGAAGAGCAAGCGGTCCGGCGCGCGTGTTTTGCGGCTGCCGCGGTATCACGTCATTTTGCTCGATGACGATGATCACACCTATGATTATGTCATTGAGATGTTGATCAAGCTCTTTGGCCATAGCCGTGAAAATGCCTTTCTGATGGCTTGCGAGGTAGATGCCGCCGGCCGCGTCATCGTCGATACCACGACAAAAGAGCGCGCCGAGCTGAAGCGCGATCAGATCCATGCCTACGGCCGGGATTGGCGCATCGAGCGCTGCAAAGGTTCCATGAGCGCGACTATTGAACCTGCGGAAAGCTGTGAAGAATGAGCCTGAACCCCAGATATCCGATGCCCGATTTTGAATGCTCTCGCTTCACAAAACACAAGACACCGAAGTCTGGCATCTGGCTTCTGGGATTCTCTTTGGATGAAGATGGATGAACCTCCGCTATTTACAAGACACGGACGTTGAATCTCTCCTGCGGTTGTGGAACCGGGTTGCGCCGCACGATCAGCTAAACCCTCAATTGCTCGACGAGAAAGTTTTCGATGACCCAGATTTCAATCGTGAGCTGGTCATCGTGGTCGACGACAATCGGCAATTCCTGGGTTTCGTCATGGGTGTCATTCGGCAAGACGACGCGGAGAAGCGCGGTTACATCAAGCTCATGGGCGTTGATCCGAAAGTGCAGCGTCGCGGCGTGGGAACCCGCTTGCTTAAAGAGATCGAAGAACGTCTGGCACGCGCCGGCTGTTCGGCTATTCGTTTGTTTGAAAGCAATCCCAATTATCTGGTGCCGGGCTTGGATCCGCGTTATACCGAGGCCGTCTCCTTTTTCGAAAAACGCGGCTACGAACGTTTCGGCGAGACGGTCAACATGCAGGTGGAGCTGGTCAATCAGGATTTTGCCACGGCGGAAGAAGAACCGCGCTTGCGCAACGAGGGCGTGGAAATCCGCCGCGCCATTATGGGCGATCATGACGAACTGGTGAGCTTTTTGCAGAGCCAGTGGCCGGGGTGGATTCCCGAAGCGCAGCGCGAGCTGCTCAATTATCCGGTAAGCTTGCACCTCGCGCTGCACAACGAGCGCGTCGTGGCGTTTGCCGGTTTCGATGGTAACAATTTCAACACCGGCTGGTTCGGGCCGATGGGCACGCATCCGGAATTTCGCGGCAAAGGCGTGGGCGGCGTGCTGCTGCGTCGCTGTCTGCAGGATATCAAGGCTCAGGGGCATCGCTATGCGATTATCCCGTGGGTCGGGCCTTATGTGTTTTATAGCCATCACAGCGGGGCGCGCATTTCACGCATTTTCTGGCGATACAAAAAGGACTTAACCCAAAAAACGACGAGTACCGAAAGCCAAAAGAAAGAATAAGAACCCCGTGCCAAAGAGCTCAAGTTGTCGAGCGCCGTTCGTAAACCTCGGTTGTCCATTCACAGCCTTTCTGATTACAATCCTTTTGGGTTTTCTTGCCAATCCGGCTTGGTCACAGGTTCAACCCGGAATCGACGTGCTGCTTAACGAAAGACTTGACCTCGTTGCCGGTAAACGGGTGGGTTTGATCACCAACCCCACCGGCGTGACCTCCAATCTCTCTTCCTCGATTGATGCCCTTTTTGCTCTTAAAAATGTCAAGCTTGTGGCACTGTTTGGCCCAGAGCATGGCGTGCGCGGCGACGTGTTTGCGGGTCAAAAAATTGCAGATAGCACCGATGCCCGCACCGGCGTGCCGATTTATAGTCTCTATGGAAATCGCCGCCAGCCCACGCCCGAGATGCTCAAAAGCCTTGACGTTCTCATCTACGACATTCAAGACATCGGCTCCCGCGCCTACACTTACATTTACACGATGGCCTTGTCGATGCAGGCGGCGGCTCAAGCGGGCATCCCGTTCCTCGTTCTCGACCGGCCCAATCCTTTAGGCGGGAATCTTATCGAAGGGCCTGTTCTTGACGAAAAATTCAAGTCGTTCATCGGCCTCTACCCGATTCCTTACATTTATGGCCTGACCGTCGGGGAACTGGCGAAGTATCTCAACGAGGAATTTCGATGGGGCGCGAATCTGGTCGTCGTGCCGATGTTGGGTTGGCGCCGTGATATGCTTTTTTGCGACACCGGTCTAAGCTGGGTGCCTACCAGCCCCCACGTGCCCCACGCCGAGACCGCTTTCTTCATTGCTGCTACAGGCTGCATTGGCGAGTTACAAACCCTCTCCGAAGGCGTGGGCTATACCCAGCCTTTCGAACTGATTGGTCAACAGTGGATTGATCCGGAGAAGTATGCGGCCAGCCTGAATGCTCTGTCTTTGCCGGGGGTGCATTTCCGCCCGACTCATTTTCGCCCCTACTATTTTTCCCTGAAGGATCAATTGCTCGCGGGCGTGCAGATGCATCTTACCGACTCGCGCGCCTTTCAACCCATGCGTACCCAGCTCTGGCTTCTGGCTAACTTGCTCAAAATGTATCCGGATCGAGAGATTTTTTCCTCGCGCCGCCTGCAAAGTTTTGATCGCGCCATGGGTACCGATCAGGTGCGCCTCAAACTATCGGCGGGTGAGTCGCCGGAGCAAATTATTGCCGATTGGCAAAGCGACTTGGAAGCGTATAAGTCGCGACGGGCAAAGTATTTGATTTATTAAGGGGAAATTGTTACAACCCCGATTTTTCCTTATTTCGCCTCAAGCATCTGAACAAGCGAATCTTACAAATGATGATGCATCAACTTGGTTTTCACAGCATTAAGGAAAATCGGGATTTGGCTTTTATAGTGCAAAATTAAGGTTAAAAATTTTTTCACGGAAGTGGAACATTTTTTGTTCAATTCAAGTTAATAGATTGAAAACACACGGAAGCCGAGATTGATAAAACGGCACGTGAGTTTTCTGGCAGACAGCCATCTTCCTTCCTCCTCAGAATCCCTGCACCGCTAATAAGGTGCGGGGATTTTTTTGAATATTGGCAAAGAAACGGCTATATTCCCGCATACTCAAGACTTCCAGAGGAGGAGAAATGCCCCACCGCATTGCACGATTCAGTTTCTGCATTTTAGCCATAATCATGAGCCTGATGACAGTTGTCGAGGCGCAAGAACTTCGTTGGCGTGAAAAATTCGCAGATAGCTTATTTTTACGGATCGTCTCTCCCACCGATGGCGACACTCTTGAATCCAGCCGCGTGCGCTTTGCGGGTTCCACTGACAGCGCGGCGCAGGTCATGGTCGCCGGTCAGCGGCGACGAGTTTATCCCTCGGGCGCGTTTGTTGGCTTGGTTTCCCTAATCCCAGGCGATAATGCGATTGTTTTTGCAGCGCGGCTGCGTGACAATGTCCTCACCGACACGATCCGCGTTTTTCGTCGGCCTCCGATCATGCCCATGCCCGCCGCGCCAACGGCTGTTGACCCGGCGAGTATTGAGCCGAAACGGGACGTCAGCCTTTCTGCCGGTGATGAAATTCGAGTTAAGTTTCGCGGCAGCCCGGGTGGCCGCGCTACTTTTGAGATCAAGAAAATTGCCAAAAATATTCCAATGGTCGAGCTACGGCCCGAGGAGGCGGGCGGTGTAACCGGCGTTTATGAAGGCATTTACAAGCTACCGGCTCGCGATGATTACGAGCCGCAAAAAATTCGCTTCAAGCTGCGGGGCCGCGATGGCGATGAAATCAAATTTGAATCTGGCGGACGGCTGACTCTGCTTCCCAGTGGTGTGCCGTTAGTCGCCGTGACTTCGGATACCAATAACATTTTGCGAGTTGCTCCGGCTGGCGCGATTCTCACTGAACTGCCGATGGGCATCAAATTGCGCGTTGTCGGTCGCCAGGGTGACATCGTGCGAATTCGCCTTGCCGACGGAGTCGAAGCTTACACCAATCTGGCAAATCTGCAAATGTTGCCCATAGGCTCAACTCTTCCAGTAGCTCGCGTTGGCGGCATTTCCACCAGCGTCTCGCCGGACTGGGTGCGCTTACGAATTACCATGTCCGAGCGTGTGCCCTTCAAAATCGAGCAAATGCTCTATCCGCAAGCTCTGGAAGTCACCTTTTATGGCGCGGCCCAGGGCAGCGAATGGACGACGTATCCGCTGAATGATTCGACACTAAAGATTGTCCGCTGGCGGCAAGAGGCCACCGATCGCTACGTGCTACGCGTCGAGCTGAATCAACGCCAACAGTGGGGCTATTCCGGCGAATACAACGCTACCAACTTCATTCTCAGCATCCGCCGCGAGCCGCAACTGGCGCTGGCGCCGGCCAGTCTCGTGCAAGGCTTGCGCATTGCCATTGATGCCGGCCACGGCGGTACCGAGCTTGGCGCCATCGGCGCCACCGGCTTGATGGAGAAAGATGTCAATCTGAAATACGCCATGCGGGTTGCGAGCTTGCTGGAAGAACGTGGCGCCATCGTTACCCGCACCCGGACGATGGACACGACCATGACGCTGCGCAGCCGCGTGCAGAAGGCGCGCGCCGCCAATGGACAACTTTTTGTTTGGCTGCACAATAATTCTATCGCGGCGTCATCCGATCCGGAAGCGACGCGCGGCGCCAGCACGTACTACACCGTTCCGCAAGGCGTGGAAATTTCACGCGCGGTTTACCCGCATTTGCTGAACCTCGGCTTGGCGCCCTTCGGTCACGTGGCCAGCACCTATTACGTCACTCGTCAAACCGATATGCTCATTTTCTTGGTAGAAGGCGCATTCGTGTCAAATCCCGAGGACGAGATGCTTCTGATGGATGAGGCGTTTCTTGATAAATTAGCCGCTGCGGTGGTGGAGGGGGTTGAGGAGTTTTTGGAGGGGTTGCGCGCTGCAAAATAATGGGGTGATGGAGTATTGGAGTGATGTTGGATGCTTATACTTGAGCAACCAGCATTGAGCATCAAGCAACCAGCCCCATCTTTTCCTTGCATTTCCCTCGTGAGTGCTTTATTTTCCAAGCGATTACTCCGACTATAATTTACCATTGCCCCTCAACAGGAACTTAACTTCAAGGAGGACTAGTTATGAAGCGCATTTTATTAGCTTGTGTGCTCGTGGCATTGCTTGTCATGATTGTGTTCGCTCAAGACGCCATCACCGTCAAGCGCGCCGTGGTGTGCACGAGCGTCGTGGATCGTGAACCCTCCGGCGCGGACTCGACTTTTGCCGATTCGCTTGCGAGTTTGTACTGCTTTACCGAGCTGGATGGCGCTATCGGCCAGGTCGTTCATGCCTGGTATCACGGCGACAATCTTAAGTTTGAGCTGACCCTGAACAAGGGACGCGAAGGACGCTGGCGCACCTGGTCGCAAAAAACGATGTACAAAGAATGGACCGGCGCTTGGCGCGTCGACGTGAAAGACGTAAATGGCAACGTACTCAAGAGCGTGAGTTTTGAATACGGCAAATAGCATCACGACCAGGGGTACACCGCAGGAACGCCGCCGGCTCTTCAACAAAGGTTGCCTGCTCTTCGATACTTGCGAGACGGGCGACTTTTCCTGCGTGATGGGTTACCTCCAGCACAATCGCGCCCTCGGCGGTTGGCGCGACGAGGTTATCCAAGATTTTTTGCAATGGGTTGAAAAACAAGCAGCCCG
>Ga0247727_10017249_pt1 | contig 11522 bp, 11 predicted proteins | sample WisWelCaveWW1625_FD_202498 | JGI IMG/M metagenome (GOLD analysis project Ga0247727, IMG submission 202498) | Biofilm microbial communities from Wishing Well Cave, Virginia, United States - WW16-25 | ecosystem: Environmental > Aquatic > Deep subsurface > Groundwater > Cave microbial mat | place... | reverse complement strand
CGGGCACAGCCCTCTGGGGCCCCACCTTGCTGCGGCCGGACTCCCGGCCGGGCCGCGCCGTGCGCGGCCTGGGGCGCCCGCCCACCGACCCGCCCGTCACCACTGATTGGGGAAGCTCACCGGCTGCGAAAAGTCGTAGTCCGTCTTGTTGTCGTTCAGGCCAGGCACCGGACCGAACGCCGCGTCGCAGGCGCCGCCGTTGCCCTGGCGCGCGCTGCCGCGCACCGTCGCGCCCGTCGAGTCTTCCAGCTTCATCAGCCACGTACCCGACTCGCCGTGGCGCCCGCTGTCCATGCCGTTGTGGCAGGAGAGGCCGACGAACTTGTGCCCGGCGGGGATCTGGCCGCCGCTGGCGCTCGCGTCGCTGCGCGCATGGATGGCGTCGCCCGACTTGTACCAGCGCGACACCGTCATGGTGTCGGCCGGCGCGCCGGCGGAGTTGTCGGGGCAGAAGAGGATGACGTCGTCGGCGAAGGCGAGCGAGCCGCCGATGCCGGGCTCGACCACGTGGACGAAGCTGCCGTTGCGCAGGCCGTGGCCGTCATCCTCGGGACGGAAGTTCTCGAACTTGATGGTCATCGTCTTCTTGATGCCGGGCGCCGGCTTGGTGGCATCGTGGACGCGGCTGAACTCGAAGATCATCTTGCCGCGGGCGCGCTCGCGCGGGATCACGCTGTGGAGCGCGTCGTAATCGAAGGTGGCGTTGCCGGTCGCCAGATCGGCGCCGGGGGTGATCGAGCCCCAGGCGACCTTGACCCAGTTGTTGGAGCCGTGCACCGCGAAGTCCAGCTCGAAGCTGTAGGTGCCGCCGCTGCGGGTGATGGTCAACTTGCGATCGACGCCGTCCCTGGACCGCTGCCAGGTCTGCGAGGCGCCGTCGGCCAGATCGGGATGGTGCGCGACCAACTCGCGCACGTGGCGGAGCAGCTTGTGCGAGTGGCGGTTGAGCCGGCCGACGACCTCGTGCGTGCGCACGAAGAGGTGCGGATGGCAGTGGTCGTTCTCGACGGCCTGCGACTGCGCGTCGGCGGCCTCGGTGCCGTCGATCAAGAGGGCGAGGTGGTCGAGCGATGGGGCGTTGGCGGCGAAGTCGTCGACGGCGCCGCCGCAGGCCGCGGCCAGCACCGTCGAGAAGATGGCGAGCTTCTTCATGATGGTCGTTCCTCCCGCCGCCTGGACCCGGCCCGCCGCAAGTGGTTAAAAGGCGCGCCATGCACCTCCCGGCCCATTCGCCTCCGCTGCGCGGCATCCTCCTCTGGCTGGTGTCGCGGCTGACGGCCTGGGCGCCGCTGCGCAACCTCCTGTTGAGGAAGGTGCGCAAGGACGCGCGCATCCCGGAGCTGCCCGCGCCATGAGCCTCGGTTTCGCGCCGCTGCTGGCCGGGTTTCGCGCCGGGTCCGACGATCCGGTCAAGGCGCTGGAGCGCGCCCTGGCCGCCGCCGAGCGTGGCAAGGACGACCGCGCGCTGCTCTGGCACGTCCCCTCCGCCAGGGCCGAGGCCGAGGCGTCGCGCGCGCGCTACGCGGCCGGCACGCCGCGCGGACCGCTCGACGGCATGCCGGTGGTGGTCAAGGACTGCATCGACGTCGCGGGCCTGCCCAGCACCAATGGCACCCGCTTCCTGCTCGACCCCGTCAAGGCCGACGCGGCGCTGGTGCAGAGGCTGCGCGCCGTCGGGGCCATCGTCTTCGCCAAGTCCAACATGCACGAGTTCGGCATCCAGCCCACCGGCGTCAACCCACACCACGGGACGCCGGTCAACCCGTGGGACCCGGCGCGCATCCCCGGGGGCTCGTCGTCGGGCAGCGCGGTCGCGGTCGCCACCGGCATCGCCGCCGGCGCGGTCGGCACCGACGCGGGCGGGAGCGTGCGGGTGCCCGCCGCCGTCAACGGCCTCGTCGGCCTCAAGCCCACGTTCGGCTCCATCCCCGACGCCGGCATCGCGCGGCTCACCAAGGACCTCGACTCGGCGGGCTGCATCGGCTGGACGGTCGACGACGTCGCCGTGCTCTTCGAGGCGATGTCGGGCTCCGCGCTGCCGCCCGCGCGCGCCGCGAGGCCGGCCCTGCTCGCCGACTTCTTCGAGGGCGCGGAAGAGGGGGTCGCCTCGGCGGTGCGCGCCGCCATCCGCGAGGTCTTCGGCGAGCCCCCCGAGGTGAAGACGCCGAATGCCGCCTGGGCCACCGCGGTGGAGTTCGTGGTGGTCGGCACCGACGCCGCCGAGCTGATGCGCGATCTGATGAAACATGCCCGGCTCATGGGCGCCGACGCGCGCACCATCCTGCAGCTCGGCGCGGGCCTGGGGGCCGACGATCGCCGCCGCGCCGATGCGGTGCGCGCCGCCATGCGGGTCGAGATGGCCGCGCTCTTCGAGAAGCACGACGTGCTGCTCGCGCCGGCCATCGGAGCGTTGCCGCCGCCGCTGCACCCGGCCGCGAAAAAACGCGGCGAGCTGGACACCGAGGCCATCGCGCGCCTCTCGGCGGTGTTGTTTCCGGCCAACCTCTGCGGACTCCCCTCGGTCACCGTCCCCTGCGTCCGCGAGGGGCTGCCGCTGGGGTTGCAGATCCTGGGCAAGCCGGGCGCGGAAGCCGTCGTGCTCGCCGCGGCGCGCGCGGTGCAGGAGAAGTTCCCGGCCCGCCGCCCGCCGCGCTGGCACGCGGCCTGATGCTCCGCGCCGTCATCTTCGACCTCGACGGGACGCTGATCGACTCGAGCCGCGACCTGGCCGATTCGGTGAACGCCTTGCGCCTCGAGCTGGGCCTCGCGCCCCGACCTGCCGAACAGATCGCGACATTCATCGGCGAAGGGGCGGGGCGGCTCGTGTCGCGCTCGATCCCGGAGCGCGACGCCGCGGCGCTGATGGCTCGCTGGGCCGAGCTGTACGGCGCGCGGCTGCTGGCGACGACGCGCGCCTACGAGGGCGTGGCCGGGATGCTCGCCGCCGGCCCCGAGGCGCGCGCGGTGCTCACCAACAAGCCGGGGCGCTTCGCGCGCGAGATCCTCTCCGGCCTGGGGCTGCTCGACCGCTTCTCCGCCGTTGTCGGCGGCGACGAAGGGCCGCGCAAGCCCGACCCGCGCGGGCTGTTGCAGCTCTGCGAACGGCTGGGCGCGGCACCGGGCGACTGCCTCTTGGTGGGCGACAGCCCGATCGACGCCGAGACCGGGGCGGCGGCCGGCGTGCCGGTCTGTCTCGTCTCTTGGGGCCTTCGTCCGGAAGAAGAGCTGCGCGCGGCCGGTCCGCAGTGGCTCTTGCACACGCCCCGCGAGGTGGCCGCACTGCTGGTGCGCTTGACTCCGGCCGCGCCGCGAGAGAGACAGCGGGGCGCCCCCACTGCATCGGAGGATCCTCCCGTGGCCGAGAACGCAAAGCTCCAGGCCGGCGGCCAGACGCTCGAGCTCCCGATCGTCACCGGCACCGAGGACGAGAAGGCCATCGACATCGCCAACCTGCGCGCCAAGACGGGCCTGGTCACGCTCGACCCCGGCTACATGAACACCGGCTCGGTGGAGAGCGCCATCACCTTCCTCGACGGCGAGCGCGGCATCCTCCGTTACCGCGGCATCCCCATCGAGGAGCTGGGCGAGAAGTCCAGCTTCGTCGAGACGGCGTACCTGCTCATCTACGGGCACCTGCCCTCGCGCGGCGAGCTGCACAAGTTCGAGACGCTGCTCACGCGCCACTCGATGATCCACGAGGACATGCGCCGCTTCTTCGACGGCTACCCGATCACCGCGCACCCGATGGCCATCCTCAGCGCGATGGTGACGTCGTTGAGCTCCTACTATCCCTACGCGCTCAACGCCAAGTCGGACGAGTTCCGCGACATCACCATCGCCCGGCTGATCGGCAAGCTGCCCACCATCGCCGCGTTCAGCTACAAGAAGAGCATCGGCCATCCATTCATCTATCCGCGAAATGATTTCGACTATGGCGGCAACTTCCTGCACATGATGTTCGCCGTGCCGGCCGAGGCGTACCACCCGGATCCGGTGGCGGTGAAGGCGCTGAACCTGCTCCTCATCCTCCACGCCGATCACGAGCAGAACTGCTCGACGAGCACGGTGCGCCTGGTGGGGAGCGCGCAGACCAACCTCTTCGCCTCGATCAGCGCCGGCATCTGCGCCCTCTGGGGCCCCCTGCACGGCGGGGCCAACCAGGAAGTGGTCGACATGCTCCAGGGCATGCAGAAGCAGGGGCTGACGGTGCCGCAGTTCATCGATCAGGTGAAGGACAAGAAGAGCGGCGCGCGGCTGATGGGGTTCGGCCACCGCGTCTACAAGAACTTCGATCCGCGCGCCAAGATCATCAAGAAGGCGTGCGACGACCTGCTGGCCAGGCTCGGCGTCCACGATCCGATGCTCGACCTCGCCAAGCAGCTCGAGGAAGCGGCATTGAAGGACGAATACTTCATCGAGCGGAAGCTATATCCCAACGTCGATTTCTATTCGGGCATCATCTATCGGGCCATCGGCATCCCCACGCAGATGTTCACGGTGATGTTCGCGCTCGGGCGCCTCCCGGGTTGGATCGCGCACTGGAAGGAGATGATCGAGTCTCCCACCACCCGGATCGGCCGGCCCCGGCAGATCTACGTCGGGCCGCGCGAGCACCACTACGTGCCGATGGAGCAGCGCGGATAGCGGCGCCGGTTTCGCGGCAGCAGCACCAGCCCGACCAGGAAGAGCGCGGCCGCCCCGCCGCAGCTACAGCCGGAGCTGCTCGGCGGCGCGGTCGGATCCGTTCCGGCGTCGGCGGCTCCCGCGTCCGGCGCACCCGCGTCAGGCGCGCCAGCATCGGGCTGGCCGGCGTCCGGCGGCCCACCGTCGGCGCCTCCCGCGTCGGGCGTGCCGCCGTCGCTCGCGGGCGGGGCCGGCTTGCGCAGCGTGAAGACGTCGCTGACCACGCCGTCGGCGCGCACGTTGCGCAGCGTGATCTCGAAGCCGTCGACGTCGACCAGGCACGAGCCGTGCCGGTCCTCGGTGATGGCCATCAGCGGGTGCGTCCCCATGCGGCCCACGCCCGCGCCGCCGTGGCCGGCCACGACGTAGATCGCGCCGTCGTGCGCGTTGCGCCCGGCGCGCTTCTGGTAGCCGCCGTCGGGCCGGCCGTCCTTGATGTGGCCGGCCGCGGTGGTGGGCGTGTCGTAGGCGCCGTCGACCAGGTAGGACCGCTCGTAGATGTGCGAGTGCCCGGTCAGCACCAGATCGACGCCCGCCGCCTCGAGGATGGGCAGCGCGTTCTCGCGCATGTCGACGAGCTGCCCCTCGGCGTCGGAGTCGTGCGTGCCCTTGGTGTACGGCGGGTGGTGCCAATACGCGACGATCCAGTCCTGGTCGGTGGCGGCCAGGTCGTCTTTCATCCAGCGCAGCATGGCGCCGTCGGGCGCGCGCGGCGACTCGTGGGAATCGAGCACGACGAAATGGACGTTCGCGTAATCGAATGAATAGTATGCCTCGGTGCCCGAGGGCAGCCCGCCGGCCTCGCCCGCCTTCGGCAATACGAACGCGTCGTAATAGGGGCCCTTCTGCGTCGCCGAGTCGGCGCTCACGCCCTCGTGGTTCCCCATCGCCGGCCAGGTCACGGTGTGGCGCAGGATGCTCTGGTAGATGGTGAAGAAGAACGACGAGAACTGCAGGTCGGTGCCCTCGGTGTAGGCGATGTCGCCCATGTGCAACAGGAGATCGGGCCTGCGCGAACCGGCCTCGGCCAGCATCGCGTCGCGCGCGCCGATCTGGCCGGTGGAGCCGGTGCCGGAGTCGCCCAGCACCCAGAGCCGGAAGGGCAGCCGCGAGCCGCGTGCCGGCGCGGTGAGGAATCGATGGTGGGTATCGCCGCCCGCGAGCGTGGTATTGCCGCCGCCGAGCACGGAGTATCCGACGGAATAGTAGTGGAGCGTGGCCGGCGGCAACCCGGTGAGGCGCACCTCGTGCTGGCACTGGCCGATGCCGCTGCACGCGCTCGACTTCTCGGTGCTGAGCTGGTCGGGCGCGGGGCCCCATCTCACCCAGCCCGCGGTGGCCGGGGCGGTGCGCCAGACGATGACGATCTCGCCCGGCGTGCCCTGCTGCAGATATGGCCCCCGCGTGAGCGCCACCTGCGCGAGCAGCGCCAGGATCACGGCCGGCATGCCGCCCTCCCTTCCAGGCACCGGCGCGCCTCGTCGAGGCCCGGCGACTGCTCGAGCGCCCGGCGCAGGTCGGCCTCGGCCTCGCGATCGCGGCCCAGCGCCCGATGGCACAAGGCGCGATCGACGAGCCGGTCGGCCGAGCCGCGATGGGATAGCGCCCGCTCCGCCTCGTCGAGAGCCAAGGCCCGGTCGCGGGCGGCCAGGTCGGGCCGCCCCGCGAGGGCGTGGATGTCGGCCTGCCGCAAGAGCCAGCGCGTCTTCACCTGCGCGGCGGCCACCAGCGGGGCCAACGCCTCCAGGGCGCGGTGGTGGCGGCCGCGCCGGGCTTCGATGCGCGCCAGTTCGACGCGCAGCACCGACGAGGAGGGGAATCGCGCGAGGCCTCGTGTGCAGGCCGCGGCGGCCCCGGCATCGTCGAGGAGAGCGGCCTCCTCGAGGAAGAGATCGATCGCCGGCGCCAGCTTCCCGGCCCGGCGATAGTCGCGGATGGCGCCGCCCGCATCCTTGCGTGCCGCGCGAAGGCGAGCGCGGGCCCAGAGTCCGGCGGGGTCGTCGAGGCTGGCCAGCGCCGCGTCCAAGGCGACCTCCGCGCCCGCCGGGTCGCCCAGCGCGGCCAGCGCGAGCCCGGTCTCGAGGCTTGCGCGCGCGGAAGCACCGGCGGCGCGCGCGTCGGCCAGCGCCTGGGAATGGCGGCCGGCGCGGCGGAGGACGGCGGCACGGCGCAAGCGGAGGCCCGGGTCGGCCGGCGCCGCGTCGATGGCCGCCGACAGCCGCGCCAGTTCCGCCGCGGGACCGTCGTGGCCCCGGGCAGCCGCGGCGGCGAGCAGCGCGGCGAGCGCAAGGCCCCGCGCGGTCAAGCCGCCTCCCGGTGGCGGTCGATCCACCACGACCACGACAGGAAGATGGCGAAGAGGACGAAGGTGGCGACCGGAATGGCGCGCACGCTCGGGGGTGGCGGGCCGAGCATGTTCACCGCGTAGAACAGGAGCAAGGTGGCCACCATGCCGACGAGCGACCAGGTGCCGGTGCGATCCTTGGGCCGCGTGGAGCGCGCGTAGAGCCAGACGCCGGCGGCGAACATCGCGCCCTCCACGATCACCGTTCCGATCTTCGAGTTCCACAGCCCAAGCCCCAGGTACGTGGCGCTGCCCGGATAGAGCGGCATATCCGGGCGGTGGGTGACGAAATCGAGGATCCAATGGCTGAACACGAGCGCGGCGAGGACCAGCGCCACCCTGATCTGCCGCAGCCCCATCCAGGCGAAGAACGCGGCCAGCGCCGACCAGACGACGGCCATCGCCAGGCTGTGCGACCAGGGATAGTCGCGCAGGTCGAGCGGGGTGACGGCGGTATTGCCGGGATCGATGCGCACCGACTCGATCCCCAGCGTGAGAAAGACGGGCCAGAGCGCGTCGAGCAGGTTCGGCCCGAGGACCAGCAAGGGGAGCGAGGCGCGCGGCGCCCAGCGCCTGGCGGCGAAGCCGACGGCGAAGTGGCCGATGAACATCCGCTTCTCGTATCAGAAAGCGAACCAGAGGGCTGCAAGCGCCACCACGGCCGGCACGGTCTGCACGTAGAGGATGCGGCGCATCACCGTGGCCGCGCCGTAGAGGCCCGCGATCGCGACGCAGGCGAGAAAGAACGTGGCGCGCGGCACGAGCTGATCAGCGGGCGAGAGCAGCGACCACAAGAGGCCGGCGGCGAGGAATCCGTTGTAGAGCCCCTGGTTGGCGGCGAGCTGCGCGGTGGCGTCCGCTCTTTCGTCGCTGAGGCGGAACACCTTGCGCCCGTAGGGCGTCCGCCAGAGGAACATCTCCAGCACGAGGATGTAGAGGTGGATCAGGGCGACGAAGGCGACGAGGGCGTGGCGCATTCACGGCACTCCGTCTTCAAGAGGCGGCAAAAGGTACCACCTCCTTGAGAGACGGACCTCAAGCCATGCCCGGCCGATTCGATGTGACCAGCCACCCTACCTGCCCGCGCCCGGAGCACCGCGCCACAGGCCCTCGAGCGCGACCCAGCGCGCCTCGGGGCAGGCCCGCGCGCTGCCGCAGACGTCGCGGCGCACCCGGGCGATTCCCTCCGGCGGCGGCGGGACGGAGCGCGGGCGCAGGCCGGCCAGCGACATCAGCTCCTCCCAGGAGGGGGCCAGCGCCGTGCCTTCGACGCGCGCCCGCAGCCGGGCGAGCAACGTGGCGTCGGCGCCGGCCGCGGCGAACCCCGCGAACAGATCGGACGCCTCGTACCCCCCGCCGCGGGCGCGCTCGTGCACCGCCCGCCAGAGGGAGAACGCGTCGGCTGCCGGGTCGCGCACTCGCGCCGAGGCCTCCGCGATCAGCGTGACCATCGCGCCGCAGCCGTACCAGACCTTCACCTTCGCTTGCGCCAGCGGACCCGAGCCGCCGCCCAGGATGCAGACGGAGGCTGCCCGGGCCGCGCGGTCGGCCATCGCTTCGCCGGTCCAGCGCCCGAGGAGGATCAGCGCGCGCCACGAGAGGACGTCGGCCGCGCCCTCGTACATCCAGTCCCCGCGCGGCGCCAGGGGCCGGAAGAGCTGGCCGGCCCACAGGTGCGCCGCCTCGTGCGCGACGTTGCCCTCGAAGTCGCGGGCGATGTCAGGCTCGGCGACGGACCTTTCGCTTCCCAGGCCGAGGTGGATCTGGATGAGCGCGTCGAGCGTGCCGCCGCCCATGTCGATGGAGCGCGGCCCACCCGCAACCTTGCCGGAGATGAACACGGTCGGCCGCCAGGGCAGGCGCGCGCCCAGCCGCTCCTCGTAGAGGCGGAAGAGCGGGGGCAACAGTGCGCGCGCGGCCCCGGCGGCCTCCGGCCACATTCCCGCGTCGACCACCGCCGTGACCCGTTCGTCGTCGAGCGCGTCGACGGTGCAGAAACAGGCATAGGTGCCGTCGCCGTCGACGTCGATGCGGAGCGGTCCGCGCGCGATGCGCCCCTGCGCGATCACCGTCTCGCCCGGCAGCGGCACGAGCGTGATCCGCTGGGGCCGGAAGGCGCCGTCGATCTCCGCCGCGACCTGCCCGCTGTAGACGAGGACGCCGCCGCGAGAGAACTCGAGGAAGGCGCGATAGTCCTTCTCCGGCGGGCGCTCGTCCTGGGGAAGATCGATCTCGATTCTGCCCAGAGGCGCCGTCGAGCGAAGGACATCGCTGCCGGCGTCGCGGACCAGGGGCAGCGCCCCGCCGGCGTTGCGCGCCCGCCAGCCCTCGCGCCCCGCGCTGCGCCGGACGAAGCGCACCTCGCGCGCGGCGCCCGCCTCGATCCGGGCGACGAACCTGCCCGGCGCGGCGTGCTCGATGACGAGGTCGATCGGGGGCGGGTCCGGCCGGGGGCGCGGGCCGGCGCAAGCGATCAGGGCAAACAGAGCGGTCCACAACCGGTCCCGGCCGGCCGCGTTCATGCGCGCTTCCGCCGGCGGATCAACCAGACGATCAGCGCCGCCAAGGCCACCGCGACCAGCGCCGCCCAGGAATACCGCTGGTATTCCCAGAAGAGCGCCAGCAGCTCCTTCTCGTTGCGCGCCACCGCGGCACCCGCGCCGAGCAGCAGAGCGTTCCAGGCGGCAGCGGAGAGGCCGCCGAAGAGAAGCACCTTGGCGAGCGAGATGCGCGAGGCGCCCGCCGCGACGAAGAAGATGGCGCGCACCGCGGGCAGGAAACGGTTGACGACCAGGAGCACCGCCCCCCAGCGCCGGTAGCTCGCCTGGAAGCGGCGGAGGGCGTCGATGTCGAAGCGGCCCGCGCCCAGGCCGCGATCGATGCGGCCCGCGAGCCAGATCCCGATGCGCCAGTCGACCGCGGCGCCGGCCAGCGAGCCCGCGGTGGTGGCAAGGAACGCGATCGGCCAGGGCAGCCCGCCGTGCGTGGCGTACCAGGCGCCAGCAACCACCAGGGCGTCGCCGGGGAAGGGCGGGAAGATGTATTCGATGAAGGCGGCGAAGAAGAGCAGGAACGGCCCGGCCTGATCTGCGGGAGGGAGGCTCAGGCTCATCGGACGACACTACTCCGGGCGCCGTCCGGGTGCGCGTCACCGAGCCGCGCTGCAACGGTAGGGAGCCTTGGCCGGCTGCCGCAGCTCCAGGCTCCTGCACATGGCGAAATTGTTGGCGCCGCAGGCGAGATACCTGAGCCGGTTCTCGCTCCAGTTGTAGGGCGGCTGCCGCGGGTTCTCGCCGCTGGTGCCGGTCTTCGACAGGCAGAACCGGCGCTGCGCCTCGAGGCGCGGGTTGTCGTCGACGTGCTCCAGGCACTTCGCCGTCGCCGACGCCGAGGGCGGCGCTGCCGGAGGCGGCGTCCTGGGATCGAAGGCGAACCAGCGGTCGAGCACCCGGTCCATCTCGGCGGTGTCCTTGCTCAGGAAGGCGCCCCAAAGATCCTTCATGGCGGCGGTGGCGAGGGCGGCCGAGGGCGACGCCTTCTCCTTGAAGGCCTGGTAGGTCTCGATCGCGGTGGGGATCGCTCCCATCGGGCCGAGGACGCCGTGCCACCAGGTCTTGCGCACGTCGCAACCGTGGTGACGGACGATGTCGCCCGGGGCCGGCCGCGGCGCGTGCGCGTGCATGGGAACTCCGGGCGTGCACACGTGGGTCTTGACGTCGAGGATCACGTTCTTCTTGGCGCCCGCGCCCCGCCTGGTGTGCTCGGGGCTGAACGAATCCTGGAAGGTATGGGCGGCGCGGCCGAAGTGGAAGAACGCCGCGTTGACCGTCGTGGTCCTCTGCACCTCGCCGCCGTCGGACACCTTGATGGTCAGGCTCGGGAACTTCTTCAAATAGACCAAGCCCAGCAGGAAGGCGCGGCGGACGCTCAGCTTCGTTCCCAGGACGGCCCGGTTCCGCCCGTCGGTGCCCACGTCGCAGCGCTTGCGCAGGGCGTGGTCGTACTGGACGTCGTCGTGGTTCTGCGCCACCGCGTCGTTGCAAAGGGCGCTCAGGGTCGCGGGGATGGCGGCGAAACCCATCAGATCGACCCAGCGCTGGCCGATGATGGACGAATACACGGCATAGCTCGAGGCGCCGTAATCGGAGCAGTGCATTCCCGGCAATACGCTGCAATTGGCGCGCACCGCGGGCGGCGCGCCCCACCAGGGGTCCTTGAGGAGCGAGACGCTCTCGCTCTTGCACGCCTTCTTCGCGGCGTTCGCGGGCTTCTTGCACTCGTCGAGGAGCAGGCGCGCGGAGTGCGCCGTGATCTCCTCGTGGCCGGGGCAGGAGATGCCGGGGACGGACTGCGTGAAGGCCAGCGCCGCCGGCGCGAGCAGCGGTGCCAGCGAAAGGGCCAGTGTGCCGATGATCCGTGATCGCATGCGCCCTCCGACTTCATGTTCGCACGCGTGCATCGGGAGAGGAAGGCTCCTCCTCCCTTACTTGACGGT
>Ga0247727_10017248_pt1 | contig 11522 bp, 11 predicted proteins | sample WisWelCaveWW1625_FD_202498 | JGI IMG/M metagenome (GOLD analysis project Ga0247727, IMG submission 202498) | Biofilm microbial communities from Wishing Well Cave, Virginia, United States - WW16-25 | ecosystem: Environmental > Aquatic > Deep subsurface > Groundwater > Cave microbial mat | place... | reverse complement strand
CGCGACCAACAAGAATCTCGAGCTGCTGATCCAGGAGGGAAAATTCCGCGAAGATTTATATTATCGCTTGAATGTCGTGCCGCTGCATCTGCCGCTGTTGCGCGAGCGCAAAGAGGAAATTCCTCATCTCATTCATTATTTTCTCGCCCAGTTGAATGAAAGGAACCAGCGGCAAAAACGCATCACGGACGACGCCTTGAACGCTTTGATCCTTTACGACTGGCCGGGCAACATCCGCGAGCTGCTGAATTTCCTCGAAAATGCTTATACGAAAAAATCCAGCGACGTCATCCGTTTAGACGATTTCAACGAAAAAATTCAAGACACCCATCGCACCATTTTTAACGATGGGGTCACAAAAATCTGGGAAGATCTCATCAAAACGGCCAAAGTCGAAATGGAAAATTTACTGAGCCTATATCAGGAACTGGTGTTGGCCGGCGATATCGAGGCGGCCCTGCAAGCCGGCCGGCTGCAATTTGAAGGGATTGCCTATAAAAATTGCTATGATTATATGAAAGCTTGTCTCGACAACAAAGGCTCGTCGTTTCAGCCCGAGCAGCGTGAAATTTTGGCCATGCAAACGATGGTCGGGCTCACGGAACAATTGGCGGAATGGTGCAAAGACCAGAAAGTCAACACGATGGATTTTTGTTGGAAAGAAATTGAAAAACTGGTCGGCCGTACCCGGCGCACGATCCTCACGTGGAAAGATACATACGGGCTGCCCCCGTTCGCCTCGCTGCCTTGATTCGCCCTCTTTTTCCCCCTCATACAAAACCGAGCGCTCGCCTGCTGATCGGCGGGCCGCTCGGTTTCCTCGTTTCTACTTCTTCCTCTTCATATAAAGCTCAAAACAGCCGAGCGTGGCCGCGGCGATGTTGTCGCCATGTTCAACCATAAATTTTTCGAGAGTCGACTCGTCGGTGCGAATCGCCAGCAGTTCGGAATATTCATCGGCTTCAGGCGCATGTTGCGCCAATTGGCGAACTTGTTCCATCGTCACCGGCAGGCGCACTGAAAAAGCCAACTCCGGTTTGCGATGGCGAAAATTTTCCGTCAGGCCGATGCAAACACAATCAGCGAGCCGGTCCAGCGGCACACCGAGCTCGGCATGGATCTCGTCCTTGATCGCCACAAACACCTCCGGCACGCCGGCGTAAAAATGTTCATCCGGATGAATATGCCCGCCGATAATATCCAAAGCCCCGGGCCCCTCGCCGACATGCGCGCTGCGCCGAATGATCGGCAAAAAGCCATCCGCGGTTTCGATGACCGCGCTGATGCCCAGCGCGCGCACCGGCCCGGCTTCGCCGAGTTTCGCAACCAACTCTTCCGTGTGCGCATTGCTGAACAGCAAATCGCGATAACAGGTGCGTGAAAACGATAAATGCAAACTTCCATTCTCTTCACGAAATTTTTCGAGACGGCAGAGCGCGCCATTGAAAAGATAACGTTTGCCCTCAGCGATGAGCTCCTGCCAATACGCTTCGGCGCGACGCGCGAAATCTGCGGGAAAGATATATTCTGTCGAGCGATAAGTGATCTGAACTTGAGAAGTTGTCCAACTTCCGGAGAGATGAATATGAAAGGGTGGGGCAGTCATCGGTATTCAGTAACCTGCATTCATTAAGCGCCAAAAAACTCAAAAAAATTCTAAAAGTTGTAGCTCACGGAAATGGAACAGCCCACGGCAATAAGTCGTTTCTGAAGTCAATTCCGTGAGATGTTCCAATTCCGTGAGCTTAAATTTTACTGCTCGAAGAACTTCAGTTTTCAGCATAACTAAAAAGCTGGCTTAGTCAGCAATCAGATAAATGTTTTATGCGCCTTCGCCAGTTCCGCCGCGGCCGGCGTAATTTTCGCGCCGGCGGGAACTTTGATGCGGCGCTTTTCAAGAATGGCGCGGCGCACATCGTTTTCGGTGATTAGCTTAACTGACGATGCGGTTGAATGCTGCGCCGACAATCCAAGAATGCGAACCTGATCGCCGGTTTTTAATCCCGCGGCGTTCGCTTCATCAAGATCGATATGAAAATCGAGCACAAAATTTTCATGCACGCGAATCAGCACGTTATCGAAAATCACCGTGCGCGCTTCGGAGTTCGGCGCAGCCATTTTCGTCACGGTCGCGACGACGACGCGGTCGCGATCTTTGACGCCGAAATTTTTCGCGTCCGCCGGCGACATGTGAATGTGGCGTTGCGCGATAATCACGCCTTCTTTTAAATGCAATTCGCCTTTCGGACCGATGAGATGAGCCCCTGCAGAATTGGTCAGATCGCTGGAATAACGCACCGGCGGATCGATGCCGAGCAACACTGCATCGGTACGAGAAATTTCCAATTGCGTTTTGCCGCGCGTCGGGCCGACAATGCGAATTTTTTCAATCTTCCCTTTCGGCCCCACCGCGGTGAGCGTCTCGTTCGCCGCAAACTGGCCTTTCTGCGAAATATCGCGCAGCCTGGTCAGTTGATAACCGGAACCAAAGAGAATTTCCAGATCGGCCTGCGCCAGATGAAAATGACGGCTGGAGACGCCGACGGGGATGGTGAGGGGCATGCCTAGATTTTAAATAATGTAACTATTTCCAATTTTCTAACTGTAGTTCAGGAATTCGATCAAAATGTTTGATGTTGTCCGTAACCAAAACAGCGTCCTCGGCCAGAGCAATCGATGCAATTAACAAATCAAGATCAGCAATCGGTTGGCCGAGTTTGCGAAGTCGCGCCTTTTGTTCGCCAAAATACTTTGCCGCGGCCTCAGAGAACCCAACGTATCCAATCGCAGAAATCAATTCAACCGTCTTGGCGCGATTATGCTCACGATGCTGTTCAGCCGAATTTTCGACTCCGAAAAACAATTCAGCTACGCTGATGATATTTGTGATAATTTTTTCATCAACATGGGCGTTCACCTGATGGCGGACATTGCCGACGTCTTTTAACCAGAAGATACACGTATTCGTGTCGAGAATGTAAATCATAACTCTTCTCGTGTGGCGCCATTAACGCGATTGTTACGGATCTCGGCAATGATTTCTTCGGCAGTGCGTTCATCTTTCCAGACACCGGCAAAACGGTCGCCGAGTTTTTGTGCTTTTCGTGGCGTTGGCAAACGTGACATCAGAAAATCACCAAAATCCAGCAATTCCTGAGCTTTGTTGGATGGCAATTTTTCCAACAACGTATTCAGTTTTTGCGTTGTTGCCGTAACTTTGTTTTTGGGTTTTGTTTTTACACTTTTCATTTTTGCCTCCAAACTTAAATTGAAAATAATTACCCATTCCTTCTCGTCTTCACAAACTCGCTCACCACCTTATCCACCTGTTCGCCGCTCATTTTGCCGGCGCCGTATTTTTTTTCATCCGTTTCCCGGCTGGCCAGCCACGGTTTGTCGGCAGGCGCCGGCATCGGTTTCACCGAACCGCCTTTGCGCGAAACATCGGAAGCCAGTGCTTTTTGATAAGGAAATTCGGCAGCACGGGTTGTTGAAGTCGGTAACGTTGGCCGCCACGCGCCGGTCTCGCGCGCCATCGACAGCGGTTTGGTTTCCCACGCCACGCGTTTGATATTGAGGAGATGCCGCGGACCAATATTGTCGCTCGTAATATTGCCGCCGAACGAACCGCATCCCAGCGTCATGCTCGGATCGAGTCCGGTGGTGTAGCCGACCGCGCCGATGGCCGTCGGCGAATTAACGACAATGCGAAACACCGGGTTCTTCAACGCGAATTGCATCGCCACGTCTTTATCATTCGCATGAATGCCGAGGGTGTGGCCGCGGCCGCCGAAATTGAGCAGTTCCATGCAACGCTCACAGCCCTTTTGCCAGCCGTCTTCGATAAACAGCGCAAACACCGGCGAAAGTTTCTCCGCCGAGAGAGGATATTGTTTGCCCACTCCGGCAATGCGCGCGACCAAAACCCGCATGTCATCCGGCACCGCAAATCCGGCCGCCGTCGCAATGCGTTGCGGCGATTGGCCGACCATCTCGGCGTTGATACGAAAATCCGGCGTCACCAGAACTTTCGCGACTTTGTCGGCTTCGGCGTCGTTGAGAAAATAAGCCTTTTGCTTTTTCAATTCATCCATCACGCGATCGGCAACCGGCGCATCAACAACCAGCGCCTGCTCCGAAGAACACAGCGTGCCCCAATCAAACGTTTTTCCGGCCACGGCATCTGCTACGGCCTTCGGAATATCGGCGCTGCGATCGATGTAAACCGGCACATTGCCGGGGCCAACGCCGTATGCAGGTTTGCCCGCTGAATACGCGGCGCGCACGAGCCCCGTTCCGCCCGTCGCGAGAATAACGGCGACATCGCGATGCCGCATCAATTCGTTAGTACCTTCATTCGTTGGAATCGACAGACATTGAATCAGCCCTTCCGGTGCGCCGGCGCTGATCGCGGCCTGTTGCACCACGTGCACCGATTCCTGCGTGCAATTTTTCGCGCGCGGATGCGGCGACACCACGATGCCGTTGCGCGCTTTCACCGCGATGATGCATTTGAACATCGCCGTCGAAGTCGGATTCGTCGTCGGCACCACCGCCGCCACAACGCCAAACGGCTCCGCGATTTCAATGACTTTCTTTTTGGTGTCTTCGCTAATGACGCCGACGGTTTTGATTTCCTTTATATGCTCATACAAATCGCGCGTCGAAAATTGATTCTTGACGGTTTTATCCGCGACCTTGCCGTATTTCGTCTCTTCAACCGCCAGCCGCGCGAGTCGTTCGCTCGCTTTGAAGCCGGCCTCGCACATCGCCGCAACGACGCGATCGACCTGCTCCTGCGAAAATTCTTTGTAGCGCAAATACGCCTCGCGCGCTTTCGCCACGAGGGAGCGGACTTCCTGGATGGATTGGAGGTCTTGATCCATGAGAGAGGGCATGTTGGCTCCGTGTTAAGCAAAATGTTTGCCGTTATCACCAAACTTTCTGTCATTTAAATACAAATTTGTGTTTGCCACCGCGCTTCCTTGCTTTGGCTCCTTGCTCACGCTCGCGGCATGCCAAATCAATACGAACGACATAAAAGATGATAAGATAGCGGCAATCCAGTTGATCATTCCGCTACGACCGCTTGCTACAACTGCGATATTTGCGCCTGCGACAAGAACATTGACTCCAATCACAGAGATCAACTCTAGTGTTATATTTGTACGTTTCATGATATTCCTATTGGCATCGCAGCATGGTGATTGGCTCACAATCTTTCGATTGCTTCTAGAGATAGACCAGTGGTTTCAGCAATAATAAGTGGATCAACCTTTTTCCGACGCAGAGCGCGAGCAACTTCATGGAGGATTTGTTCACGTGCGCTGGAGGCGATGCCGTGTTGATCCTGCACCCAAACGGCTGTGGCGTCAAACGCCTCCCACTCTTTTTTGGTCATGTTGGCGCGATTGGCCAGATCGAACGCTTTCAGATAGGGGCCGCTGCTCAATTTCTCCGGAATGGCCTGCAGATTTCCGGCATGCTTGATGAAATAGCACCATTTCTCAATCGGAGTTTCCAGCTCCCATTCATTTTTGGTGAATTTGGGAAGCTCGATGAAATAATGACGAACCTCGTCTAAATAAAAATCGCTCGTCATTTTCTCCTTGAATTTGAAGCAGTAAAGATACTGCTCGCTGTCACGGAACAGGGTGAAATCAAGCACCGTAATTCCGATCACCTGATTGCGCTTCGGAAAATCCTCCCCGCTCGCAAGCCGGTCAACGCTGACTTTACAGGCATTGGATGGAAGGCGTTTCTCCACGCTCGCGAAATAAAGAAGTTGCATCGCCACGACGAATTCGATACCGCGGTGGTCGCGGCACTTGACATAGACAAAGCTGTACATAAGCGAGGGAACTCTCGGCTTCCGAGCAAGCTCGAGAAGCTGAAAGTCAATGATGGCGCGGCTTCCTTCGAGGCCAAGAAGGGCGTTGAGAAAGCTGATCCCGACCTCTTTGGCTTGCTCATTGGCGAAGACGCGCACGAAGATAAAATCAGTGCGTGGGGTACCGAACTGCATGGGAAAATCCTCGGAAAATATAATTGCAAGTGAGAGGCGGTTTTCTATTGATTCGTTGCGCGGTGATCGAAGTGACGATTATCGCAGACAAATGGCGGCCACTTAAATCATGATTGGCTCACAAAGCTTCGATTTCTTCGATGACAAGGCCGGTGAATTTGGCGATAATAATCGGATCGAGCTTATCTCGACGCATGGATCGAGCAACTGCGATGGCCTTTTCCCGTTGGCCTTCCTGATGACCTTTCTGGAAACCTTCTTGATGACCTTTCTGATGGCCTAGTTCGAGAGCGCCGGAGGCGATGCCGCGTTGATCCTGAATCCACATCATCATATTATCAAACGTTTCCCACTCGGCTTTAGTCATGTTGGCGCGGTTAGCCAACTCAAACGCTTTCTGATAAGGCTCGCTATTGAGTTTGTCCGGAATCACCTGCAGCTTGCCGGCATGCTTGATGAAATAGCACCATTTCTCGATCGGCGTTTCCAGCTCTTCTTCGGTTTTAGTGAATTTGGGCAGCTCGATAAAATAATGACGAATTTCGTCCAGATAACAATTGCCCGTCACCGTTTCCCTGGATTCATGGCAGGAAAGGTAGTGATCGAAGTCGTGGAACATCGTGAAATCAAGAATGCTGATGCCAATCACTTGATTCAGCTTCGGATAATCCTGCCCGCTGGCAAGCTGCCCAACGCAGGCCTTACACGCGTTGAAGTAGATTCGTTTCTTCATGCCCTCAACATACTCAATTTGCATCTCGACGACAAATTCAATGCCGCGATTGTCCCGGCATTTGACATCCAGAAAGCTGTGCTTGAGCGAAGGGACTTTCGGCGCCTGATAAGGATCGAGAATATGGACGACGGCGATGGCGCGGCTTCCTTCGAGGCCGAGAACGGCGTTGAGGAAGCTGATCAAAACTTCTTTGGCTTTGTCGTTACCAAAGACGCGCTTGAAAACGAAATCGGTGCGTGGATCGGCGAACTGCATGGGAAAATCCTCGAAAAATGTAACTCAAGAGAAAAGCGGCCTTCTGAAGATTAAATTTAACAAAACTCCCTCGAGTTGGCAAGATAAATTTTGCTCTGCCGGTAACGCCTCAGATTGCGTGTGGATTGGGCATGTCATTCTGAAAAACTATCATGACCGCGAAGATTTTTTCACCACAAAGAACACAAAGCGCACAAAGAAAAATCTTTGTGTTCTTTGTGCCCTTTGTGGTGCAGTTTTGGTTGCGGCCAAAGCCGCGTTACGTATTATCTCCGCAGCTCACATCCCCAGCGCCACGCCCGTGAGCAAATAATGCGTCGCCAGATTGGCAAACTTTCCCCAGCGTAACGCAAATTTGCGCAGCTCGTCTTCCGATTTTTCTTTGCCGTTGAAAAAAAAATGCTGCACGGCTTTGCGCACGCCGAGATCGCCCGCCGGAAAAGCGTCGCCGCGTCCGAGACAGCGCGCGAGAAACCAATCAACGGTCCAGCGACCGATGCCGTGCAACGCGATCAGCTTCTCGGCGATTGCTTCATCCGATTGTTGCGACAAGGCTTCCAAATCAAGTTGGCCGTTGCTAATGGCTTTGGCCAGCCCGATGATGTACTCGGATTTTTTCTCGGTGAATTGAAGTTGCCGCAGGCTGCTCACTTTCACCCGCGCCAATTTCTCCGGCGTCGGAAAAGCGTAATAAGTTTGCCCGTCAAATTTTAATTTTTCGCCATAGCGCCGAACGAGACGGCTGCGCACGGTAAACGCAAATTGCAAGTTGATCTGCTGCGCCGAGATGGAGGTGACCATCATTTCAAATGGATTCGCTGCCAATGTCGGTCGCAGACCGTGGAATTTTTGGGTAAGCTCATGCAGAACGGGATCACTTTTCGCAAATTGATACAATTTCTCCAGCGGAAAATCCAGGCCGAGAATTTTGCGGGCGATGTGTTCGGCCTGTTGCCAGGCGGATTGTGAACGTGTGGCCGGTTTGAGATTTAATGCGATGCCGTCGTTGGATTCTTGCAAAGAGAGCAAATAAAGTTTATCCTCATTTTTGAAAACTTTTCGAAAAACGTTGCCATCGAAATAATTCGCCGCATCTTCGCCATAGGCCTGGTAGCGGCGGAGGGCGAAGGCAAAGCTCAAACAATTCGTTTTCAGAATCCTTTGTTGGCGCATATCATTGTAAAAATCAAGTTGCCAGCCGTTCCTGTAATTCTTTGAGGAGCGTCCTGAGTTCTTTTATATCATCGTCATCGTGAAAAAGCGCTGATCTTTCAAAAAACTCCCAGGCCTGTTGCGCCAAAACCAGCGCCGGCTGATAATTGCCCCGCTCCGACTCGATATGGGCCAGCGTCAGTGAAATCCAACCGATGGTTTCCCGCCGCTTCATGGTTCGAGCCAATTCCAGGCCTTCAGTACCAACTTTGAAGGCGATGTCCAATTGCCGGAGCCGGCGATAAGAACCGGCCAGCTCGCCTAATGTGCTTGCCAGAGCGATCTCATTGCGTCCGCGTAAAATAGGAATAATGGATTCCAGACGTTCCTTTGCTTCGCTAAACTTGCCTTCGTCCATGGCCATTAATGCGAGTTCTCTTTCGAAGCTGGCAATGGCTAATGCATCGGATGAGGCGTTGGCGAGGGCCATGCCTTTTTCATAGCATTGTCGCGCTGCGGCAAAATCTCTTTTGTAAAGCAAAACCCGTCCAAGCCGGCGCACCGCGGCCCGAATACCCTGATAATCCTTTAGCGTTTCATAAATTTGCAAACCCTCGCGAATCAGCGCTTCACCCTGCTCCAAATCGCCGCCGTTGATTTCACGCCAACCGAGGCCGTATACGAGCAGCCAGGCCAGATCGGCGGTTTTGTTTTCCCGGCGCGCGGCATCGACGGCCCTGCGTCCAAACGCTATCGCTTCATGCCGATATCCTCTAATCGTCATATAAAACGTTACCGACTTGGTCAAATTCATTCCCGCAACGGGCTCGCCGTTATCAAAACACCAATCAATCAGCGCAAAAATATTGTCTTCATCTTCTTCGATCTCATCATATTTTTCCCACGCCAGGCGATCACCGCCGGCAGCTTTGGCCACAGTCTCGAAGAACACGGCAAGCCGAACCCGGGCTTCATGCTCCAGATTCGGGTTCTCCGCAAGCTGCTTCGCCGCAAAAGCGCGCGTGAGAGGGTGCAGCGTGTATCGTCGTTTGGATTCGTCTAATTTTTCGCCTGCTTCCAAAAGCCAGAGCTCGACCAGTTGGCCCAGCCCTTCGTCCAATTCCCATTGATGAACATCGCTTGCAGTTGCAATGGCAGCTTTCGAAGCGGAATAAGCAAAGATCGGCATAATGAGAAGAATTCGCGTTGAGGCCTCCGCCAGCAATGACCACGCGCGCTTAAAAATAAATTCAAAAATGTCGCCGCCGGCGCCGTGCAGGCTGTTGAGAACGCCATCGATGGACTGGCCGCGCTGCTTGATCTGGCCGATCGCCCAGCGAATTGCCAGCGGAGCGCCGCCCGTTGCCTCGTAAAGACGCTGAAAATTGCGTTCATGGTCGGCAAGCGCGTCGAGGTTGATTCCCAAACGATTGCCTTCGCATCGTATGAGCAGGCGGGTCTCATCTTTTTCCATGCCCCGCAACGAAACGGCCCGCGCCTGCCTGAGATTTTGTGTGCGACTGGTAATCAAACATTTGCTGGGCTCGGGCAAATTCAGCACAAAATCCTGCACCGCATCGTCAGTCACGGTTTCAAAATTATCCACGATTAACAGACATGCTTTTTCCTGCAAACGTTTGACGATGCCATGACGTTTCTCTTCAATGGAAAGCTGGGTTAAAAAAGGATAGTCGAGCGTGTGAGCGATAACGTCGAGGACGTCATTGATGGCAAGCTCGAAATCTTTTGCCGACGTCCAGATAAAAGCCGCGAATTTCTGCGCTTCCGGTTGCGCCGGTTGAGAATTTTGACTGGCCGCCAAACACTCATGCAACACTTCCAAAGCCAAACTGGTTTTGCCGATGCCGCCAATTCCGTCAATGGTGGCAATGAACGAACGCGAGCGCAACGCTTCGTGAACTTGCTTTTTCTCCTTTTCGCGGCCAATGAAATCGCCGCGATGGGGAAGATTGTGCTGCACAACACGAGACGCGATGGCCTGCGGCTCGAATTGGTTTGGCAAATCATTCTTTGGCGTCTTGCGTTCACGGAACCATTCCGGAATGCTTTTTTGCCCGACAAAAACCACATACAGAAAACCGAGGATGCCGGCAACGGTGGCGGCAATCGTCAGAAATTCCATTCATTTTCTCCCATGACGCGGATAAGCAAAAAGACTGATGTTTTTGATATGAAAATAATAACCAACTTTTGGTGCAATGTCAAGGCGGGAATAACAAAAGGTAAGAAAACCGACAGGTCGGTAAAATGTACCAGGCTTCAAGTCCCTATTTCGTAGCGCAGTTTTCATCGCAAACAAACTTTACCACAAAGGGCACAAAGGACACAAAGATTTTTCTTTGTGTCCTTTGTGTTCTTTGTGGTGCAAAAAAACTTCGCCGGCATGATGGTTTTTTCGGAAAAATATTATGTCAACTTCTTCAGTCGTGTCCTCCGATCAACACTTATAAAAAACTATTCCGCCATCTCCAGCGCGATTTCGAACATTGATACAAAAGCTTGCTGGCGCGCTTCGGATGATTCGGCGGCGCCGGTGATCAAGCTGTCGGAAACCGTCAGAATCGACAACGCTTCGATGCGGTGTTGCGCGGCGATGGTGTACAAAGCGGCGGTCTCCATCTCAATCGCCAGCACACCGTAGGCCGCCCACAACTTCCATTGTTCCGGATCGTGGCTATAAAAATTGTCGCTGCTGAGAATCGTGCCGATTTTTGCGTCGACGCCTTTTTGTTGCGCGCAGTCATCGGCTTTTTTGAGCAAACGAAAGCTCGCGGTCGCGGCGAAGTCCATGCCCTGAAAACGCAGTTTGTTGAAACTCGAATCCATCGACGCGGACATCGCGAACACGAGATCGCGCAGCTTCAAATCCGGCTGAATCGCGCCGCAACTGCCGACGCGGATCAGCCGCTTCGCTTGATAAAAGGAGGCCAGCTCGTGCGCATAAATCGCCATCGACGGCATACCCATGCCCGTGCCTTGAATGGAAACGCGTTTTCCTTTATACAGTCCGGTGAAACCGAGCATGCCGCGCACCTGGCTGTAGCACACGGGCTCGGTCAGCATGGTTTCGGCCATATATTTTGCCCGCAACGGATCGCCCGGCAACAAAACGGTTTCCGCGATCTCACCCGGCTTCGCGCCAATATGGATGCTCATGGTTTCTCCTTTGAGATTGGTCATTCTCAAGTTAATGTGCAGATCGCCGAAATGAAAGCGAAATTTTTTATTTGAAAAAAGGATTTGAAATAAAGCTCGCGTTTGCTATATTATGTCGAGCCAACAGAATTGTGCAAACAAGCGAGCCGCCGATGAAACAAGATAGCTCTTGGAGAA
>Ga0247727_10017247_pt1 | contig 11523 bp, 10 predicted proteins | sample WisWelCaveWW1625_FD_202498 | JGI IMG/M metagenome (GOLD analysis project Ga0247727, IMG submission 202498) | Biofilm microbial communities from Wishing Well Cave, Virginia, United States - WW16-25 | ecosystem: Environmental > Aquatic > Deep subsurface > Groundwater > Cave microbial mat | place... | reverse complement strand
CGTGAGCGTCGCAAGGCCGAGCGCGAGGCGATCCTTCGCACCCTGGAGAACTTCGCGCTCATCGAAAGGACCCGAGGCGGTGTGCCGTGCCCCAAGTAACAGCGGAAATCATTACCGTGCAAAGACATCCAGGGAGGAGAAGAAGAGGTACGACAGGATGACGAAGGAGCAGAAGGAGAAGTACGACAAGCAGAGGAAGGAGGAGCACGAGGCGTGGAGTAAGAAGGAAGACGAGTCCTGGGCCGAGAGGTGCAAGGAGAGGGACGAGGGGAAGTCGAGCGAAGAGATTGCCAAGGAGCGCAGTGTGGATGCGAAGCGGCTTGAGAGGCTGTACTCGCCGACCACGATGGATGCGGAGACCCCTTGTAATCTGGAGACCGGCGAGATTTCCGCACCACAGTACAGCACTCGATCGGATCCGGAATACAAGGAGAAGGCAGATCAGGGGCCGTTTGTCCTGCGAATGGCGGTGCAGCTGCACGAGGAGTATCACTACCGCGACCCGTCCTTGAAGCAGCCGTGCAAGGACCTTGTGAAGGCCAGGAATGACTTGGATGCTGCCGCTAAGGCCGTTGGCGAGGAGAAGGGCTCGAATGGGAAGAAGAAGTCCGAGGACCAGCAGGAACGTGAACAGGCTGCGCACAGGGCCGCGCTCGAGAAATACAAGAACGCACAGAAGGCGTGGGACGAGGCAATCAAGAAGAGTGAGTGCGGTGCCTACAAGGAGACGCTATGGTTCCTGCGCAAGCGTGGAAAGTGCTACAAGTGGCTCAAGGAATGGATCAAGTTCGTGAAGGACAAGATCAATCGGAATTGTCCATGATGACCCGGGTCTATTCGTCGGTCCTCGTGGTGGCGGCCGTGGCCGCATGCTCTGCCCCCGGTGGCGCGCCGCCGGAACTACTGGAGTTCGCGGAGTCGCAGGCAATTGGCCTCGTGAGTTCGGCGGGGGGCGGACAATTCGTCGTCTACCTGCCGGACACGGGACATGCGAGGGGAAGAGTGCGGCACTATCGCAAGGTATCGGGGACTCCAGAGGGAGTCTGGCCAATCGCCGCGTTCGGAGATCTCGCTCCGAGCGTGAGGTCTACCATTGCGGCCACTGAGGGGGAGCGCCTCGGCCAGTGGGAGGTGGATCCGTATCCCTACGGCCTGTGGGTGCTCGAGGAGGATGCAGCGGTGATCGTGTGGCAAGGTGAGCGACCCGTTCCGGACGGGGAGTGGCTCGCCCTAATCGAGGCATCCGGGCAGCGCCGATGGCGGAGGACCGTGGAAGACATGTTCGGCACTCCCGGCCCCAAAGGAGCATCCTTCGGAGTGCATCGGCTGGGCTGGCTGGATCGCATCGAGATCCTGGAATCGAGCGGCGTGATCGTGGTCGTCGGAAACGGAGGGCAACGTTGCACGATCCGCCTCACGGACGGCGATCTGGAGTGGGCCGCCGGAGACCGCCCCTTGTGAGCGAGTTTCCGCGGAGTCGAGGGCACCCTCAGCGGCGCGAAAGCAGGGTAGTCTTGCCTATCGTGTCCTTGAAGCCACGGGTGCCGGCAGGGGGAAGGTAATGGCCTCCACGGGTTCCGGGGCTTGCGACTGCGACAAGAAGCGAGCCGGGACGCCAACGGGGTCGGACGATGGGTCTGGCGGCACGCCGACGCCGCGGGACGGGGGGGGCACGGCGACGCCGCCGGACGGGGAGGGCGCGCCGGCCCCTCCCCCGATGCCCGCGCCGGGGCTCACCGGGCAGCAGGACGTGGCGGGGAAGGGCGGGGCGGCGCCGTGCGTGTGCAAGTGCTGGTGCGTGTGGCTGTACTACACGGAGCTTCGGGCGGGGATCTACGGCAACATGGTGCCCCGGGCGGCGGAACTCCTGCAGTTCGACACGGAGGACACGGCGGCCACGGCGGTGGCGGGGGTGAGCGCTGCCCCGGCGGTGGCCGACCTGGCGGCGGAGGTGCTGGCGTGGAGCCCGGCGGCCGTGGGTGTGGGACCGGGGATCCTTGCCGCGCCGCAGGTGCCGACGCAGGTCCTCTCCGGGCCGCAGGGCTCGGCGATGCCGGGGGGCTCGCTTCGAGGCGGCGTGGCGCTGCTCGGGGAGGACGACGAGCCCCTCGCGGGCATGGCCCCAGGCGGGGGCATCTGGGCGCCGCCGGCGACCGCGCTGGACGACGAGGAGCCGCCGCCGCTTCGCGCGCCGCCCCAGATGGGCAACGGCGCCCTTGTGGAGGCGGGGACGACCGCGGGGACGGCATTCCTCGACGGCTCCACGGGGCAGACGACACCACTGAGGAGCCGGACGGAAGCGCCCTTCGTGGCGCCCTTCGAGAGCCTCCGGGGGATCGAGGACACGCTGGGGCCGTTGCCGCTGCTTCCACTGGCGCCTCCGCACTCCGGCGAATTCGTGCTGGGAGGGCCCGACGCAGGGCCCGGCGCGGGGATCGGTGCGGACGGGCGGCCGAGGCTCGGGGACGGGTATCCCCTCGTGGCGGAGCGCAAGGCGGTCACCCCGGCCTACCAGTGCGGGGGATGCGGATGCGCGGAGTGCGAAGAGCGAAGCCTGGGGAAGGCCGTGGAGCCCCCGGCGTGGCCCGATCCGAGCATCCGGGACTTCGACTGGGGGGTGGCGCCGGACGGTTCTGTGGGAACGAGGCCCGAGGGGCTGTCGCTGGCGGGGCCGGACGACCGTCCGCCGGCGGTGGACGACCTGCCGGGCGTGCCCGGCTACGCCGCCCCGGGGGCAGTCACCCAGGCGGTGGAGGCCGGGGAGCGCCTGCAGCTCGACGGCTTCGGGGGCTTCGACCTCGGGGACCTTGGCGGGATCGGCGGTCCGGGCGTGAAGGGCTTCGGAGCCCCCGGGGGCGCGGGGCTGGTGCCGTCGGGGCTCGGGGGGATCCCCAAGGACCTCTCGGCGATGGGCCTCGGCCAGCCCACGGGTGGAGGCCTCGGGGGCGCGGGAGGCTCGGAGAAGCCCGGGGGCGGTGGGCCCGGGGTGGTGGGGGGTGCGGCGCAGGCCATCCTGGGGGCGGAGGACGCGGTCAAGGCCGAGGACGATGCGAAGGAGAACTACGAGTCCAAGAAGGCGGACGCGAAGGAGGCGGAGGGGAGATACGACCAGGCTTCGAGAGATGAGGCGGACGCGAAGAAGAAGGAGCGCGAGGCAAAGGCGGAGGAGGAGAGGGTCAAGAACGACGAGAAGTCCTCGGACCCGGAGAAGGAGTACGCGCAGGAGAAGCGTGAAAAGGCGGAGGCGGAGAGGAAGGAAGCGGAGCAGAACAAGAAGGCGGCCGTGGACGATTACAACGAGGCGGCGCAGGAGGAACGGGACGCCCAGGAGGACTACGAGAAGGCCCAGCAGCACACAGAGGAGTCGATCCAGGGGGCGGTCGACGCGTACGACGCGGGGATAGACACCTACAGCGACGACAGGGACTTCGACGACCAACTGCGGGAAGCGCTGGAGCGGTACCGCGAGCAGCGGGCGAACGAACGGCGCCGAGAGCAAAAGAAACTGGAGAAACTAGCGTCGGGCTCGGGAGACGTGGCGCTGGCGAAGCTGGGGCGGGACACGCAGAGGGCCGCGCGAGCGGGACGGGACGAGGCGACCTCCGCCAGTGCCAGGGCGACGCAGACCCGCAGCGACGCTCCGAAGGAATCCAGCGAGGTGCGCAAGGCAGCAAAGGAGGTGAAGGAGGCGGCGAAGGAGGCCAAGAAGGCGGGGAAGGCGGCCTCGAACGCGGCGAAGTACGGCTACGCGACGTCGGAGAAGAAGGCGCAGGACGCGAAGAAGAAGGCCGATGCGGCGCAGAAGAAGGCGGACGCCGCGAAGAAGAAGGCGGATGCGGCCGAGGCGAAGGGGGACAAGCGGAAGGCCGACGCGGAGAGGAAGAAGGCCGAGAAGGAACAGAAGAAGGCGGACGAGGCGAAGAAGAAGGCGGACGAGGCGAAGGAGAAGGCGAAGGAGGCGAAGAAGAAGGCCGAGAAGAACACTTCGGACGCGGCAAAGAAGAAGGCGGAGGCCGCGCAGAAGAAGCTGGAGGAGAAGCTGAAGAAGCTGGAGGAGGCGCAGAAGAAGGCGGAGCAGAAGGCGAAGGAGAAGCGGGCGGCGCGGGACAAGCGGGAGCCGGCGCGGGCGAAGAGGCGGGAGGAGCGGAGGAAGAAGCAGGCCGAGAAGAAGAGGAAGCGGGAGGAGAGGCGGCGGAAGAAGCAGGAGAAGAAGGGCAAGAAGCGCGACCCCGGGATATGGCCCGATTGCGATCCCGAGGGGTGCAAGTGCCCCGGGAACTGCGGGAAGAAGTACTGCATCTGGTGCTGGTGGGAGGAGGGGGAGGCGGCGCAGAAGGGCAAGGGGGCCGGCTCGGCGCCTTCGTCCCTCGGCGTCATGCCCCCCGACAGCGGCTTCGCCGGCCTCGTCATGGGCAACGCCTACGCCATGCAGCAGGCGCCGCAACAGGCACCACCTCCACCTCCCCCACCACCTCCGCCTCCCCCGCCCGCCCCACCTCCTCCTCACAAAAAGCCCAAGCATGGCGAGTCCAACGATGGTACCCAGAAGCCCCAGAGAAGCCGGCCACCGAAACTGAAGGAGTGCAAGGACATTGAGTTGGCCTTCTTCTTCGATGGACTGAATCAGGGCGCACACACGGGCACTGTCATGAATGCTCTTTACGACAAGTTTGCGAAGTCCCATCCCGGCGCAGGCCTGGCGTACTATGAATCTCAGCAAGATGACATAGGTTCTGACGAGGCCATGATTGAGGGGTCACAGGCTGCCCTGGACACCATTCAGAGGTGGTTCAAGATAGCCCAAACAGCAATTACTCCCAAGGATGGCAAGTGTTGTTGTCCGCCGCCGCGGGTGCGAATCTACCTATTTGGCTGGTCGCGCGGAGCCATGAAGGCGATCCAGTTGGCCAATATTCTCAACGGACTCGGAGTGGACGTGTTCTTCCTCGGGGTTATTGACCCTGTACATTTGTTGTTCCCAACCCAGCCACATGATATTCCTCCAAACGTGGACAACTATTGGTCCGGCTATGCCTCGGACCCATCTATCACCGATCCGGTCGGGCTGCTCTTGGACTTCTTTGTGTTCCGTGAACACGAAACCACGGTCGGTTCGGATACATGGGATTGGACGAAGCGTGACGGCGATGGAGATCCGGTCGAGTACGACGAGTCTCACGTTCACAGTGGGCACACGGGATACCCAGGAGGGGACAAGGCTCTGGATGATCTCGAGACTGCGGTTGGCCAGGCAGAGAACATTGCGGAGGATGTAGAGGAGGCCAAGGTGCTTCTCGATAGGGAGAGGTTCATGAAGAAACTGGAAGAACAACGCGCGAAGGAGGAGGAGGAGTGGAATAAGGTGCTACTGGACAAGCTTGTATTTGAGAAGAGGATGCAGGAGGAGCAAGAACGGAAGCAGAAGGAGGGGTTGCAGCCGGGGGACTCGAAGTAGTGCGGAACATCCTGGTTCCGAACGGGCCGGGATGTGCTTCTGTCTGGCTATCCAACGGAGGTGGCAATGGGCGGTGAGTCGGCTAGACGGCATCTCGCGCGTGTACTCGGAAGAACTGTCCTGCTCGTTGGACTGGTAGCAGGAGGTGCGGGATGTGCACACACGCCTGAAGACTCCAATTCAGTAGAAGTTGGTGACGAGTGGGTCTTGGTCGGGGGGAGCATCATCCACGATCATGGTGGCGGTCTCAGCTATTGGGTGGAGGAACTGTCGACAGCCTCTGATGGTCAGGGCGCCTTGATGGGTCGCACCCACGGTTTCCAACTGCAGGCGGACGGCGGTGTCCATGAGTACGACTATGAATGGCGTATTCGGGGCAACAGTCCCACTACAGACGCAGCCAAGGACGACGCGAGGCGGTCGATGAAGTGCGCGTATGTCGATCTTCCTGCGGGGACTGCGGAGGGCGAGAGACTGACGTCTAGGCGGTACTCCGAGGTCGTAGTAGGGAGGCTGGAGGATGCTCGGACTTTCGCCGGGATCGTGCGGAGTTGCCGCAAGGTCGTGTGCGTGGGAAGACCCGGGGAGGTCATCGAGGAGTGGCATGCACCCTCGGGGCAAGTGGTTCGCGTAGAGGCCCGGGTCCGAGGCGTCCTGGCATGGGCAGGGGCAATGGCGAATCGTCCGCTTCCGCTCAAGCCCGAGGTGCTGGAACTGTTCCCGTGGAACGAGGCGATCCTAGCCGTCGAGAGACCGCGCGCCCAGGTCAGTCCGGTGATCCGGTGAGCCTTCAATCTGCTCGTCCGCCACTGGTCGGGCCGCAAGCGCGGACCTTGGAGGATGTGTCGATCGGCATTCCTGTATGGAGGCTATTGACCGCGGCGCGAGTGCGGCGGGGTGACGGTCAGCGGGGCCCGCTGGCAGCCCATGCGCGCGGGGGGAACTCGGTGGCGCGCCCCGAGCAAGTCTGCGGACCCCTTGCGGACCTGAGGTCCGCAAGCGAGACCGACGCTCTAACTCCCCCGTCGGAACCCACGCCCTGCGATAGACTTACGCCGTGCCCGTCGTGGCCCCGAATCCGACCCTCGGTTTCCTAAACCGCGGGTCACTCTTGCGGTCCCCGCCGGAGATGCTGCAACCCTGTGCCAGAACACTGGTTACGGCGTCCGGACTAGAGCATAGCTTTCCGTTGCGGACCCCAAGGTCCGCAAGGGGTGTCCTAGTTCGCCGGATTCGCGCGGCACGGACCCCCGGACACGAGAGCCCTTCCGGGGCGGGAGCAAGCGGACATCGGCATTGCTGGCGAGTTCTACAGCTCGCCTCCGAGCCCTCTCGGAGAGGTTCCCCTGTTCGTTCGCCTGGATCCGCAAGGCGATCTGCTTCCAGAGTAACTCCTTGTTGCGGGACCGGGTCTCCTCTCCCGGTACAGTACGCGGAGGCGGCGAAGCGCGTCGAGGTCGAGAGGAAGGCGGCCGAGAGGGACCTCCGGGCCCTGAACACCTAGGTGCGGCGCCTGGTGGCCCGCGGGGGCGGGGACGCGACCGCACGCCTCGCCGACTTCCAGGACCGCCTCCGCGAGGCCGTACGGCGCCTCACCGAGGCCCGCGAACGCGCCGTCGCGGTGGACCGCGAGGCCATCAACGAGGCCGCCCTCCGAAACGCACTGTCGCTCATCGACGCCGTGTGGGAGGCCCTGTTCCCGGGGGAGCAGGCCCGGGTGCTTCACCTTCTGGTCGAACGCGTCGGCTACGACGGGGCCGCGGGGACCCTGGCGGTCACGTTCCGGCCCTCGGGCATCAAGGTGCTGTCCGGGGAGGTCGAGGCGGGGCGGACCGCGGAGGGACCGGCGGGGGAGGCGGGCCGGTGACGCCTCGGAAGCCGCAGGCTGCCACGCCGCCCTCCTGGACTTTCCCAGGCCCGCGTCCACTTCCGCGCGGGCCAGAACGGCCGCAAGCGCCTCCGCGTGGGGGAGGTCCCGATACCAACGGCGGTGGAACCGGGCCGCATCCCGCGGGTCGCGAGACTCCTGGCCCTCGCGCACCGCTTCCGGGAACACTTCGAATCCGGCCAAGTCCGGGACTACGCCGAGGTCGCGCGACTCGCGGGCGTCTCCCGGGCCCGGGTCACCCAGGTCATGAGCCTCCTGTACCTTGCCCCGGACATCCAGGAGGCCATCCTCGACCTGCCCCGGGTCCACTCGAGACCCGACCCCCTCACCGAACGCGGCCTCCGGAACATCGCGGCGGAGCCCGAGTGTGGGAGGCAGAGGGGGGTGTAGCGGGAATTCACCGCCCTGACGGGTGCGCCGGACTGAGGCGTGCGGGGGCGCCATTGACCCACCCACTCACTCGGCGGAACGGACGCGGACCGGACATGGTGGAGTGCGATCCGGGCGGTGACGGTCGCAGAGAACGACCGCTGGGTCATCCTGGCGCCGCAAGCACTTGGCTCATTCCGTCCTCGTCCGTATCCGTAGGACGCCGATATGTCCTGCCCTCACTGTAGCTGTCGCGTCCGGGAGCCGAACGCGTCCGAGGCGTACCTCGAACCGCAACTCCCCCTCGGGGAAGGGACCAAGCATGGTCCCCGGTTGGACTCGGGGGGAGAGTCGCGCCTCACCGAGCATTGTCCAGTCATCCGCGGAGCGGACCGGGATAGGTAGTCCATCGGAGCGGCGGACCTCCAGCTTCCCCATCCCCGCGGTGGTAACGGTCTCGGGAACGACGATGAGGAGCCCGGCCGGGCGGACCGTGACGACCACGGAGCCTCCGGCCGGGACCGGGACAGGGTCGCTCGCGTGGGTCGTTCCGAAGACCGCCAAGATCTCCCGGGAACGGTGAAAGTCATCGGAGACAGGGAACGGCTCTGGCCCTTCAAGGGACACTGCGCTATCCAGAGTCTCCGACGCTGTGCCGTCCTCCGTTGCCGCAACCGCGAAGACCCGTGGTTCTTCTTGAAGCCCCGGTGCTGATCCTCTCGCGGAGAGACCTTGGATCCACACGGAGAGGTGCTCCCGATTGGCCGATGCCCGAGAAGGCGGTGCGGTCGCGAGATCGGGACGGAGGAGGCACTCCACCTCCCCATTCTCTCCGGACTCCAGGAACAGGTCCTCTCGACTCCCCTCGGCGATACCCTCCCCTTCCCACCGGAGGCGAAGTTGGCCGGGAACACCCTCGAAATCGAGCGCTGTCGTGCGTCCCACGATCTCCGCCCGCGATCCCCATGCGGCCCTGTGGGGCGTCGTTCCCCACCCCTGCTCGAAATAGAAGGTCCCGCTGGCCCCTCCCTCCGGCCAGTCCGTCGAAGGGATTCCACGCAGCCGGATCGTCACTCGGGCGAGGTGCTCCAGCCGCACGCGGACCGTGTCCCCCGGAAAGGCGATCGTACGATCCGCGACCAGGCGGTAATGCCGGCAAGGTCCTGGCATCGCCTTCTCGCCGCCCCTCCGGGGCGCGAACTCGATGAGGCTTGCACCCACTTCGAGACGTGTCCCTCGGGGCAGGTCGGTCGTGACCCAGGGGCCATCCGACCACAAGTCGATCTCCCTGGTCAGCCCGAGGTGCTCGCCACGGCCGGGGAATTCCCGGAAGGGGACGTCGAGCGCCGCTAGGAGGAGTTTCCCCTGGAGATCCGGACCCTCCTTCGCATCCGCATCGCGCTGGGAGCGGTCCCACACGACCTCAAGGGGTAGCCCCGCCGGCAGGCGCACCGTCACCGGAGTCCGCTTCCCAGCCTCGGCGCAGACGTTCGTAGCGAGCCCGAACCGCCCAAGAGCCCGGCATCCGACGTCATACGCTCCCGCGATCGGAACCGCGAGGCGAGCGGAGGCTCCGTTGCCTAGGGTGGCATGGGACACATCATCGAGGTCATCGGCGCCCGGCTCCCCCGCGGGAAGTGCATACACGACGCCCGTAGTGCGGCAAGGCTCGCCGTTTTCCTCGACCACGGCTACGTCGAGCCAGGACAGGCTGTCACTGCCCACAGCACGTGAGAAGGGTGGGGAGGCGCCCCCCGAGGGGTTGCCTTCCACTGGTCCTTGCGCAGGATGTGGGCCTGGTAACCCGCGCGGGGCATCCCGGCTCTCCGGCAACCGCAGAGGGAACGCGCGCTCGACGTATCGGACTTCAACCATGGGAGGGGGCCACAAAGGCCATGCCGCCACCAATCCCGCAACAACGGCGGTCGTCAGCGAAATGAGCGCGAACCGGAACCTGCGGCCGCTTGCCACCATCCCCCTCCGTGCGCTCTGCTCCAAGAGCTACCGACTATTCCAGCTTCGCGAGGACATCGGCCAGCCTATCGGACCCGAGGTCACCTCCATATAATCTCAAAGTCCTACCCTTCGTGTCAAGGAGGATGAGACACGGCACTCCGGCAACGCGAAACTGGTGACAGAGGTCCGGGTGCTCGGAGGCACGAAGTGCCGTCCTGTCGTAGCGAGCAAGGCTTGCCTCGACCCGGGGTTCAGCCAAGTCGCCAATCACGAACTTGCAGCAGAAGAGACAGCGATCCTCGTAGAAGAGGATGGCAATCGGCCTGTCTTTGACCTGCCCCACCGAGGATCCTCCTCCCCCTCTCCTCCACTCGGGGGTCGAGAGTGCCTTCTTCGCTTCTTGGATGCAACGAGACTCAGGGGTTTGGACCAAGGAGCCCGATCCGAAACCTACTAAAAGGGGCAGGACCCATGCCAGCATCACCGCCGCGCGTGTCGCCCCGGCGCGATGCCAGATGAAGAGGGCGCATGCAGACACGCTACAGACTAGGACCTTCGTCGCCAGGCAGAGCATGCAAAGGTGTCCGATTGAGAAGAACTCGATCCCGAGGAGGAACGAACAGACTCCGATCCCACTGACCGACCCGAAGACGAGCGGGAACGCCCCCTTGAAGGACGAGTATCTGTGGAACAGGAGGAAACTCGCTTGGAGGGCAAACCACCCGGCCCCGAGTACGGCAACGGGAACTCCGAATGCCTGGCCGAAGGCTCCGCAGAGTGCCTCTCGGCATGCATAGCCGTCGTCCTCCAGGCAGAGGGAACGCACGACCTCCGGGCACCCTGACTCGTGCAGGACCGCGAGTACTGCTGTCAGGGACAGCCCAAGTACGCAGATGATCATGCCCACGGTGCGCGCCCACCGTGCGGCGGGGACCGGCGGTCGCGAGACAGTCATCGACGGCCCAACCCCGTCAGGTCCATTACGCACGCTGCAACCGCCAAGGTCCGGGCAGCCAGAGGAGCCCCCGGCGTCTGGGGCCCCTCCGGCGATCTGGCAACCAGTATTGGAGCAGACGAGAGGTCAGTAGTTGGGGGTCCACTCGATCAGGGTGGTCTCCCCAGGCGACTCGCCATCTACGATCGCGTCCAGCTGGAATTCGGCAGCCGACGGGATCGGAACCGTGAAGGTGTAAGTCTTCGTGGACGGGTTCCAGGTGCCGGGGTTGTCCTCGTCGTTGACGCTCGTGATGGATACTCCCATCGGCGGAGTGAATGTCACACTGGCAAGGGTCGAGGGATCGCCGTTCTTCCCTAGGACGATGACACCGTGAATGCCGTACGCATTGTAGAGCATTGCCGTCTGGGTTCCGGAACCGCCGTTCACGATCTGGAGAGAAGCGAACTGGCTGCCGCCGACCCCATTAGCGCTACCCTGCCCCGTAGCCTGCCACTGCATGTTCACCGAGTCATCGCTGCTGATGGTGATACTCAGCGAGAAGGTCGCGTTCTTGGCGATGCAGGTCGTCCTCGCGATGCTCCGGCCCGTAGTGCTGTACGTGCTGTCGTCGTCCGTGTTGTTCTCCTCGCCGGCACCATCGTTCGAGTCTCCGTCACCGTTGTCATCGAACCCGAAAGACGCTGCGGCCCCGATTCCGGTCACATTCCCGGCTCCTTCACCAGGCCTGGGTCCGACGACGAAATCGCAGATGGGCTTGCCTGTCTTGTTCGTGTAATCCCTGTCTTTGCACGGTAATGATTTCCGCTGTTACTTGGGGCACGGCACACCGCCTCGGGTCCTTTCGATGAGCGCGAAGTTCTCCAGGGTGCGAAGGATCGCCTCGCGCTCGGCCTTGCG
>Ga0247727_10017246_pt1 | contig 11523 bp, 7 predicted proteins | sample WisWelCaveWW1625_FD_202498 | JGI IMG/M metagenome (GOLD analysis project Ga0247727, IMG submission 202498) | Biofilm microbial communities from Wishing Well Cave, Virginia, United States - WW16-25 | ecosystem: Environmental > Aquatic > Deep subsurface > Groundwater > Cave microbial mat | place... | reverse complement strand
CTCTCGACGCGGACCACCTCGGCGCGCAGGACGGCGTTGACGGCCGCGTCCGACGCCGTCCTGCGCGCCGAGGTGGTCCGCGTCGAGAGCGCGTGGGCCGGCGGGACGCCCGAAAGCGGCACGATCCACACCGTCGTCACCCTGCGGCCGGTCGAGTGGTGGAAGGGCGATGGGGCGGCCGAGGTGGTCCTTTCGTTGCCGGGCGGAGAGGTGGGGGAGGTCGGGCAGATCGTGCAGGGGTCGGCCCGTTTCGCGAGGGGCGAGGACGTGGTCGTCTTCCTCCGCCGCCGCGGGCGCGCCTGGGACGTGCAAGGCTTCGGCCTCGGAAAGTTCACGGTGTCGAAGGGGCGCGCCGTGCGCTCGCGCCAGGGCGTGACCTGCCACGGTTGCGCCGCCGCCGAGCCCGACGAGCTGCCGCTCGACGAGCTGCGGGCGCGCGTGATGGGAGCGGCGCGGAGATGAGACGCGCGCTCCTCGCCGCCCTGCTCCTGGCCACCCCGGCGTCGGCCTGGGAGGCGTACCGCGGCAGCGACGCGCAGCTCATCCTCTGGCAGGGCTTTCCCGTGAAGCTGCGGCTCGCTGCCGCCGCCGACGCCCGGGCGCCCGAAGGCTGGCAGCTCGCGGCCCGGCGCGCGCTGGGCACATGGCAGGCCGTCGCGTCGGCGGGGGCGGCGTTCCGGTATTCGGGGAAAGCCGCGGCCGACGAGCTTCCGGCCATCGGCGAGGCCATCGTCGTCTTCGACGGCGCCGCGTTCCCCGCCGATCGCGACGCCATCGCCATCACCGAGCTGGGGATCGAGAGGCCGCACTCGATCGTCGCCGCGCGCGTGCACTTGAACGGACGCGACTTCGACTGGAAGACCGATGGGTCGAACGACGCCCTCGACGTCGAGAGCGTGGCGCTGCACGAGCTGGGGCACGCGCTGGGCCTCGCGCATCCTTGCGGTGACGCCGGCACCGGCACGCCTTCGTGCGCCAGCCTCACCGCCGCCCGGCGCGCCGAGCTGGAGAAGTCCGCGATGTGGCCCGCGGCCGGAGCGGGGGCGCGGCGCACGCTGGCGGACGACGACGTGGCCGGCCTCTCCGCGCTCCACCCCGTGCCCTCGTCCGTGCCGGCGCCGGCGATCGCGAAGCTCGAGCCCGCCTGCGCCGAGTCGATCGCCGGGCTCCTCGTGCGCGTCTCGGGTTCGGGCGGCGATCGGCTCATCCTCGCCGACGACGGCGCGCCCCTGGTCGAGGTGGCGCTGGGCGCCGATCTCTCCGCGCGCCTGCCCGAGGGGCTGCGGCTGCGCGGCGGCCGCGTCGCCCTCGATGCGCTCCTGGTCTCGTCGGCGTCGGGCAAGGCCGCCGAGTTGCCGGCGGCGCTGATCGCGGGCGCCACCTGCGCGGCGTCGCACGGCTGCTCGACGGCCGGCGCCACGCCGGCGTGGGCCCTGGTCGGCCTGCTGGCCTTCGGTGGTCGTCGCCGCCTCTGGGCGCTGGCGGCGCTCTTCTGCGCGGCGGTCCCCGCACGCGCCTACGTGCGCGAGACCGCCGGCCCCGGCGGCCCCTGCCTCTTCTGGGGCCCGCGCGGATTCGCCTTCATGATCGATTCGCGCGGCTCGCCCGACGTGCCCGGCCTGGCGGTGTTCGAGGCGGTGCGCACCAGCTTCCGCACCTGGTCGGGGGCCACCTGCAGCAACCTCGCCTTCCCCGACTTCGGCCTCTCCACCAACCCCGACGATCGCCGCGTCGGATACGTGCCCGGCAAGTACAACCGCAACCTGATCATGTGGCGCACCGCCAACTGCCGCCTGGGCGGCGCGCCGCCCGACGACCCCTGCCTCAAGGATCGGACGTGCGGCAACAAATACGACTGCTGGGACAAGGGCGACAGCGCCATCGCGGTGACGACCACCACCTTCAACCGCACCACCGGGCAGATCTACGACGCCGACATCGAGCTGAACGACGCGCCCCACGAGGACGGCAGCAAGTTCACCTTCACCGTCAACGACGGGCCGCCTTGCATCGATCCCGGCCAGACCGGCTGCGTGCGCTTCGACGTGCAGAACACCGCCACGCACGAGATCGGCCACGGCATCGGGCTGGGGCACACGCCCGACAGCACCGCCACCATGTACGCCTTCGCGCCCGAGGGCGAGACGGCCAAGCGCTCGCTGCACGCCGATGACCTCAAGGGCATCTGCGAGATCTACCCGAAGGGCCTGCGCACGGTGACCTGCCTGGGCGACCCGGTGCAGCTCGTCTACGACGGTTCCAGCGACGGCGGCGGCTGTGGCTGCTCCTCGCGCTCGTCGGCGGGGCTCTTCGGGGTGCTGCTGTTCTTCGCGTTGGCCTGGCGCGCTCGAGGCGGAGCAAGAAGATGAACCACGAAGAACACGAGGGTTGTTCTTCAGAAAAGAAAGGTCTTCCTTCGTGTCTTTCGTGTTCTTCGTGGTTCATCTTTTCGAATGTCGTTGCGTGCATCGTCGCGTGCAGGGCCACGCCGTTGTCAACGCCCGAGGAAATCGCGGCCACCGCGGTGGTCGAGACCAAGGTGACGCTGCAGGGGACCGTCTTTGGCGTCACCTTCGACAGCGAGGTGGGCTCTGGCCATTACCCGCTCAAGCCGGATCGCTATGTCCTCGTGCGCACCAAGGTGCCGGCCGGCGTGCGCTCCGGCGATCCTGCGTTCGCCGACGAGCCGGCACGGGGCTTCGGCTTCGGCCTCCACGTCCCGCTCGGCGCCGACGGCGCCCCGGCGCGCCCGCTGCCGTGGATCGGCGACGTCGTTCGCGCCACCGGCACCTTCCGCCGCGTCTCCTGGAACGGCAACCAGGTCCCGGTGCTGGCGTCGCTGACGGAGCTGGCCGTGGTCTCCGGCGCGCCGCCGCTGGCCGAGGCGGGCGCAACCTGCAGCGTCGACATGGACTGCCGCGAGCACCTGCTCTGCGATCGCGCCTCGCGCCGCTGTGCCGCCCCTCCCGCGGGCTACGAGTGGGGCAGCGCGTTCCGCGGCATCAACGGCGCCTGCGACACCGACGCCGACTGCCCGTTGGGCCAGGTCTGCGATGCGCGCTACACCATCCCGAGCGCGGGCGACTACGCGGCCGCCTGGACCGGGGCGCGCGACAACGGCCGGCACCTCTGCGCCCCCGAGGACGGCGCGACACTGGAGAAGCTGTGCCCGCGCATCGCGACGGTCGCGGATCTGTCCGGGGGCCGCTTCGCCGCCGCCAAGGAGGTCTGCGTGCGCGGCGAATTGTTCCTCGCCGTTCTCGCCGAAGATCGCGACACGCACACGCAGCTGATCGTCGACGAGCCCCTGCCGTACCCGAAAGCCGACGCGCCCTACTACCTCTTCGGCTCCACCACCGAAAACGCGCCGCCGTACAAGGACCCGTCGCGCCCGCAGGGGGCGGTGGCGACGCCGGTGGCGAAGAAGCCGGTGGTCGCAGTCGGGACCGTCCGCTACGACGAGGGCCACGGCTGGTGGGAGATGCACCCCGTCAAGGCGTATCTGAGCGCACCGTAGGGTGGCCGCCAGGCCGCGCTCGATGGTAGAGATGTGCGGCGGTCAAACCAACGGGAGGCGTCCCCATGGCAGAGAAGCGTCGGAGCCTGCTGGTCGTCGACGACGAGCCCGACGTGCTCGAGCAGATCGGGGAGCTCTTGGAGGGCAGCTACACGATCGCCTTCGCCAAGAGCTTCGATCAGGCGGTTGCGGCTTTCGACAAGGCCGTGCCCGACGCCGCCATCCTCGACATCATGGGCGTCAACGGCGAGGAGCTGCTTTCGCGGTTCCGCGGCAAGACCCCCTGCATCATGCTCACCGCCCACGCGCTGACGCCGGTGCACCTCAAGCGCACCGCCACGGCCGGCGCGCGGCTCTACCTCCCCAAGGACGAGCTGGTCCGGCTGCCGGAGTATGTCGAGCGCGTGCTCGGCGGCCCCCGCGAGTCGCACTGGCGTTGGCTGATGGGCCGCCTCAACTTCGCGCGCTGGTTCGGCTCGGCGTGGACGAAGGACGACGAGAAGTGGCTCTTCGATCTCAAGCTCGAGGACATCGACAAGGACCTGAAATCGGGCTACGGCAGCGACCGCGAGTAGCCGCATGGCGCTGTCGCCGCGCGACCTCGAACCCGTCCCTGAGGTGTTCGCGCCGCTGGGCGTCGCGGCGCTGGCGCTGCTGGCCGAGAGGTCGGAGCTGCGCCGCTACGCCGGGGGCCAGCGAATCTTCGCGCAGGGCGACGAGGCCGACGGCGTCTACGTGCTGCGCGGCGGCGAAGTGCGCGTCGTGCTCATGGCCGAAGATCGCCCCTGGGAGATCGCCACGCTGGGGCCCGGCGCGCTGCTCGGCGAGATGTCGCTCTTGCGCAAGGAGCGGCGACGCCACGCCGCGGCCCATGCCGGCGAGCAGGGGGCCCTGGCCCTCTTCATCCCGCTGGCGGCCATCCGCGAGCTGCGCCGGACGCTCCCCGCCGACTTCGCCGCTGGCCTGCTGGAGATGGCCAGCCACGTGGTCGAGCGGCTCGACCGGGCGAACCGGAAGCTGGTCGAGCGGCTGGCCGCCGAGCGCGGCGAGAGCCTGCGCCGCGACCTGGTGGTTCACGATCTGCGCAGCCCGCTGGCGATGATCGAGGGGGGCGTGCAGTCCCTGCTGCAGCGCGAGGACATCTACGGGTCGGTGAGCGCCAGGCAGCGCACCGCGCTGGTGCGCATCGGCAAGAACGTGGCGTTCCTGCGGCTCCTGGTCGACTCGATCCTCGAGGTGGAGCGCGCCCGGCTCGAGCCGACGCAATCGCGGACCAGCTCGCTGCGCGAGGTCCTCACCGCCTGCGCCGCGCCGCTGGTCTCGCTGGTGGCGCCGGAGCGCTGGATGTCCGCGGGCGAGGAACCGGTGGTGGCGACGCTCCAGGGCTCGCGGCTTTCGCTTCCGGCCGCGGCTGATCTGGACGCTCCGCTGCGGGTCGACCCGCTCCGCTTCGCGCAGGTGCTGCTCAACCTCGTCGGCAACGCCATCCGCTATACCGAAGGCGGGGTCGAGTTGCGCGTGAGGCGCGATCCGGTGGCCGTCGAGGTGATGGATCACGGCCCCGGCATCCCGCCCGAGAAGAGGGAATCGATCTTCGACGCCTTCAAGCAGCGTGAGCTGCAGAACGCGAAACTGCCGGTGGGGAAGGGGCTGGGGCTGGCCGGCGTGCGCGAGATGGTGGCCAGCATGGGCGGAAGCATCCGCGTCGTCGATCGGCCGGACGGGCAGCAAGGGGCGTGTTTCCTGATCGGGCTGCCGGGCGGAGGCGTGCCCTGAAGGCCTCCGTCGCCGTCGAGCTGTGGCGCCGGATCTCGCTGGAGCGCGTCACGACGCGCGACGTGCTCTCGGTGGCGGCGTCGTGCGCGCACGAGGCGTTGGGCCCGCGCTGGACGGCCGCGCTGGAGATCCCGGAGGGGCAGCCGCCCAGGCACGTCGCCTCCCTCGGGGCCGCGCCCGACGGGGACGTGCTGGCCGCGCGCGGCGCCGCCCTCGCTCCGCCGGGGCCGTCGAAGCTGGGCGACGTGGTGGCGGTAGGGCTCTGGCCCCACGGCGTCGCCTGCGGCGCGCTGGTGGTCGCCGTCGATCCCGACGCGTCGCTCGCGCCCATCCATCGGGTGCTGGCCGGGATCCAGGTCGAGGCCGAGGCGGCATGGGACCTGGCCGAGCAGGCCGAGGCGTTGCGGCAGAGGGCCCCCAGCGCGCAGGAACTGGCTGCGCTGCGCGAGCGCGTGCTGCAGAGGCTCTGGCACGAGCTGCTCACGCCGGTGGCGCTGCTGCGCGCCGCGCACGCGCAGCTCGAAGGTCTGGAGACCGACGATGCCAAGAAGAGGCCGCTCCGCCGCATTGGCACGGCGGTCGATCGCCTCGGGCGCCTCTTCGATCTGCTCAACGACATCCTCTGGGCGCGCGAGGCGGGCCCGGCCCGCACCACCGCCGGCCAGCTCGCCGAGGGGCTGATCACGCAGGCCGGCTCGCAGTTCCTCATCGAGCTGGGGAACGCGGGGATGCTCGACGACGCCTCGCCTCTCAGGGCCGCCGCGCAGCGGCTGGTCGATCACGCCCGCGCCCTGGTGCCCGTGGTCGGCGAGCAGACGGGACCCGTGGATCTGCGCGGCGCCATGCGCGGCGTGGTGGAGAAACTGGTCGCGGGCGCCGAGGGCCGGCGCGTCGAGACGGTCCTCGACGCGGAAGGAGTCGAGCAGCTCCCGCCGCGCCTCTTCGACGACGCGCTGAGCGCCCTCTTGCGCAATGCGTTCGCGGGCACGCCCGACGGTTCGCGCATCGAGCTGCGTGCCCGCCGCGGCCCGGGAGGGCTGTCCATCGAGGTTCTCGATCACGGAGTCGGCATTCCGGCCGACCGGCTGCGCGCGCTGCTGGCGGGGCTGAACGAGGCGCGCGATCCCACCTGGTACAGCACCGGCAAGCCGATGGCCTTCGGCGCCGGCGGCGCGGGCCTGAGCATCGTGCGCCTGCAGGCGATGGGAGCGTGGCGGGGCTGGCGATTCGAGGCGGAATCGACGCTCTGCCCCCACGTCGACGGCGAAGGCCGCGGCTGTCCGGGTGACGCCGGCAAGTGCCCGCACATCGCGGCCTCCTCCGAGTGCGCGCGGCTTCCCAAGGGCACCCTGGTCCGCATCAGGATGCCCTGAATCTGGCAAGGCGGCTGTCCTTCGGGGGCGCGGAGGCGCCCGTAGCAGGACTACTTCCACCGCGCCAAGAGCTCGCGTTGGCGGGCCAGCAGATCGCGGGCCGCGGCTTCGCCGGCCTTCTCGCCCGCCTCCAGCGTGGCCGGGAAGTGCGCCGGGTCCCAGTCGCCGGACGTGGCGTCGGTCTCGGGGCGGATGGTGAGATCGCAGGAGGTGAAGCGCGCCTCGACCAGCTCGCGGATGGAGAGCGACACGGCGCGCTCGAGCAAGCCCACCATCGACGCGTAGCGCACCAGCGCAGGAAGGCCCGAGAAGAGCCCGCCCATCCAGCCCCCGCGCGGCTCGCCCGGTGGTCGCCAGCTCGTCTGCTTGTCGAGCACGTCGACCGCCGCGACCAGGTCGAGGTTGCGGTCCAGGAGCAGGTCCGAGGGCAGCCCGTTGACGAGCCCGCCGTCGGCGTAGGCGTGGCCGTCGAAGTAGTAGGGCGGAAAGAGCGGCGGCGTGGCCATGCTCGCGCAGATGGCGGGCGCCAGCGGACCCTCCTCGAAGACGGCGATGGCTCCCCGCTCCAGATCGGTGGCGTTGCAGAGGAACGGCAGCGCCGCGTCCTCGAAGGTGCGGCCGCCGCAGGTCTCGAACAGGATCTCGCGCGCCATCTCCCAGGGCGCCTTGCCCAAGGTCATCCGCGACTCGCTCAGCCGCTTCAGATCGAAGCGCAGGAAGAACCGCTCGGCGTCGCCCAGCGGGTGGCCCGCGGCCACGAAGCCGCCGATCACGGCCCCGATCGAGCAGCCGGCGAGCGCGTCGATCTCCAGCCCTGCGCGCGCCAGCGCCCGCAAGACGCCCATGTGGGCGACGCCGCGGGCGTTGCCGGCGCCGAGCGCGAGGCCGAAGGATGCTCCCAAGAGCCGCCGCGCGAGCCCGCGCATCCCCGGGCCCCCCTCGGCCAGTTCCGCGGCCGGAAAGGAGAGGGAGAAGTGGTGATCGTCCGCCCCTTCATGGAGCGGCCTCGCCTCGGCACGGTAGCGGCCCCCTTCGCGCACGAACGCGATCGCGCGGTGCGATTGCCCCCGGATCTTTTCGGCGGCCTCGGGCTGCGCAGGTACCGTCGCGACGACCACGCGGTGCTGCTGCCGCAGCGCCGTCACCGACGTCGTCCCGCCCTCCAGGAGCGCGGCGTTTGCGCCCAGGCCGCGGAGCGCCTCGACCAGGAGCCTGGGCGCCGCGGGATGGTCGGCCGGCGGCTCGACCGCGATGACGAGGCCCGCTCGCCGCGGCCCCGCCACCACCCGGTGCAGCCGCCGCGTCAGCGTCCGCGCCACGGCCTCGGCCAGCTTCGGGTGCTGTGCATTGAGCCGCTCGAAGTCGGGCCGCTCCAACGCCATGAGCTCGGTGTCCAGCGAGGCTACCGCCCGCAGCGGGCTGCGCTCGCCTTGTGCCATCGCCAGCTCGCCGAAGTGCTCGCCCGGCCCGAGGTGCGCCAGCGGACGCAGCCGGCCGTCGGGCATGCGCGCCTCCAGCACCACTTCGCCCTCGGCCACGATGAAGAGGCGCTCCGCCACCTCGCCCAGCTCTTGCACCGCCTGTCCGCGCGGCACCAGCACGCGCTTGAGCGCCGGGTAGATCTGCGCCAGGAGCTCCGCCGGCACGTCCTGGAAGAGGGCGACGTTGCCGAGGACGTGGGAGGCGATGTGGCGCGACTGCCTGGCCAACAGATCGTCGAGCTTCGCCCGCAGCTCACGCACCTGGTACGGCTTGGTGATGAACGCATCCAGGCCCTGGTTGGTGGCCTCGATGGCCGCCTCCAGCGTGGCGTAGCCGGTGAGGAGGACGCGCAGCGCATCGGGATCGCGCTGGTGGAGCAGCGTCAGGGTCTCGATGCCGTCCATGCCCGGCATCTTGAAGTCGCAGATGATGAGCGCGATCTCGAGCGGTCGCTTTTCCAGCGCCTCCAGGGCCTCGCCACCATTGGCGGCGGGGTGGACCTTCCATCCCGAAGCTTCGAGCAGCCGCCCCAGCGCGTAGCGGATTCCCTCCTCGTCATCGATCACCAGGGCGCAAGGCGGGCGGAAGAAGCGATCGTAGCGGCTGTGGAGGCTCATCGGCGCGGTACCCATAGCGTGAAGGAAGCCCCCCCGAGCTTGGACTTGCCGACTTCGATGCGCCCCCCGTGCTTGTCGGCGATCATCTGGCAGGCGTAGAGGCCGAGGCCGGTGCCCTGGCCCGGGCCCTTGGTGGTGAAGAAGGGTTTGAAGATGTCGCGGAGGAGGGGCTCGGGCACGCCGGGCCCGTTGTCCTCGACGCGCAGGTAGCCCTCGCCGTTCGCCTCGCCGACCTGGATCCGCACCAGTCCGTTTCCCGGCGGCACCGCCTGCGCTGCGTTGTTGAGGAGGTTCATCGCCACTTGCGCGAGCTGCGCGAAATTGCCCCGCAGCGTGGGCACCGGCGGAGTCGCGTCCAACTCGGCCTGCACTCCGGTCTTGCGCATCTGCGGCCCCAACGTGCGGAGGACGTCCTGGGCCACCTTCTCCAGCGAAACCTCCTCCTCGAAGCTGGAGGTCTGCCGCGAGAGACCGAGGAGCCCTTGCACCAGATTCTTCACCCGCTCGAGCTGCTCGATGACGAAGGCGAGGTCGCGCGCCGGCCCTCCCGCATCGAGCTGCTCCTTCATCATCTCCAGGAAGGAGAGCGCGCTCGCCAGCGGCGAATTGATCTCGTGCGCCACGCCGGCCACCAGCGTGCCGATGGCGGCGAGGTTCTCGCGGCGCAGCAGCTCCTCCCGGGTGCGGAGCAGTTCGTCGTGGAGCAGCTTCAGGCGCAGCAGCGAGCCGACGCGCGCCGACAGCTCGACGGGCTCGACCGGCTTGGTCAGGACCTCGTGGACGCCGGCCTCCAGCGCCCGCAGCCGCTCGCCGGCCTCGCCGCGCGCGGTGACGAGGATGACGGGCACGCCGCGGGTGGCGGGCCGGCGATGGAGGAGCTGCGCCACCTCGATGCCGTCGAGGCCGGGCATCATGAGGTCCACCAGCACCAGGTCGGGAGGCGCCTCTGCCGCCAGGCGGAGCGCGGTGACACCGTCGTGGGCGCTGACGATCTGGTGCCCGGCGGGCTCGAGGCAACTCGCCAGGAGCGCCACGTTGTCGGGGACGTCGTCAACGATGAGCAGACGCGCCATCGGCGATCTCCTGGAGGCTGCTCAACAAGCGCTCGCGATCGAGAGGGCGCGGCAAGATCACCGAGGGTGGCGCCGCGGCACCCAGCGCCTCGCCCAATGCGACCTGCGCGGCGGCGGCATCGAGCGCGGCCCCGTCGAGCGCGACCGCGAAGGGTGGCGCGGCGCGCGTCCGGGCCACGGCCTCGTCGAGATCGAAGGCCACGCTCACCTCGAAGCTCTCGCCCAACAGCTCGCGCAGGCGCACGATGGTTTCCGGATCCTCGCTCACTGCCAGCACGCGGCGCCGCGCCCGGGGCAGTTCTGGTGGCGCCGGCAAGGCCACCACCTCCCCCGCGGCGCGCGGCAGCCGGACGGTGAATGTCGAACCCATTCCGGGCGTGCTCTCGACGCCGACGTCGCCGCCCAGGAGGCGCGCCAGCTTGCGCGAGATGGCGAGGCCGAGGCCGCTGCCGGCACCGTGGCCGAGCTGCACGAACTCGCCGAAGAGGGCCTCGGCCTGCTCGGGGACGAGGCCGGGCCCGCTGTCGCTCACCCGCAGGGCGACCGCGCCAGGCTCGAGCGCGGCGCGGAGGGCGACGAATCCCGAGGGCGTGAACTTCACCGCGTTGCCGAGCAGGTTGACGAGGATCTGCCGCACGCGATCGCCGTCGGTCTCCAGCGTGGGCAGCTCGCCCAGATCGACGGAGAGCTGGAGCCCCTTGGCCTGGGCCATGGGCTCGACGGCGGCGCAGGCTTCCCGCGCCACCGCGCTCAGGTCGCAGGGTGCGATGCGCAGCGAGAACTTGCCCGCCTCGATGCGTCCCAGGTCGAGCAGATCCTCGATGAGCACCAGCAGCGACTGCGCGTTGCGGCGCACCTTGCCCAGGCCCTCGGTCGACTGCACGGAAAGGCCCGGCTCGCGGCCCAGCGCCAGCTCGGTGAAGCCGAGGATGGCGTTGAGCGGCGTCCGCAGCTCGTGGCTGACGGAGCGGATGAACTCGCTCTTGAACTGGGTGGCGCGGAGCAACTCCTCGTTCAGCTCGTGCAGTTCGCGGGTCCGGTCGGCCACGCGCTTTTCCAGATCGCGGTTGAGCGCGGCGATCTCGTCGTAGGCGCGGGCGTCGTCGAGCGCCAGGGCGGCGGAGTTGGCCAGCTCGGCGAGGAACTCCTCGTCCAGCGCGGTGAACGGCTCCCGGCCCCGCTTGGGCCCGAGGAGCAGCACGCCGATCAGCTCCTGTCGGAGGATGAGGGGCGCGGCCAGCCGGGTGCCCAGCGCCTCCATCGAAGCCGCCAGCGTGCGCAGCGCCTCGATCTGCTGCGGCGCGAGCGCGGCGTTGGCCGCGAGGCGCTCGTGCAACTCCTCGATGCCGATGCGGCGGCCGCGCTTGAAGAGACCCTGCGCCAGCGGGTGATCGCGCGGCAACGGCTGGAGCGACTGCCACCGCCCCAGGCCGCGCAAGAGCACGAGCCGGCCGCCCGAGGGCGACAAGAGGCCCACGTCGCGCACGTCCAGCACCGAGCTGATCTCGGCGAGGAGCACCGCCGCCACCTCCACGGTGCCGGCGGTGGAGCTGAAGAGATCGCGCGACCGCTCCAGGCTGAGGCGCAGCTCTTGCGCGCGCCGGTAGAGCACGCGCTCCACCAGCCGGGCGAGGATTCCACGGATGCGCTCCGAGCTGAGCAGGAGCAGCGCCGCCGCCACCAGC